>Ga0181569_10004181_pt1 | contig 11142 bp, 14 predicted proteins | sample 101ome_19_FD_132452 | JGI IMG/M metagenome (GOLD analysis project Ga0181569, IMG submission 132452) | Coastal salt marsh microbial communities from the Groves Creek Marsh, Skidaway Island, Georgia - 101405AT metaG (megahit assembly) | ecosystem: Environmental > Aquatic > Marine > Intertidal... | reverse complement strand
GATCATCTGCTGAGCTTCTTGCATCTGAGCGTTCTGTATCTGTACGCGCTCATCGGCAGGACTCATCATGTACATAGATGCGTCTTTGATGCCTAGCGAGTCAAATACTTCGTCCAGAAGGGCGTGCCGCTGCTCAGGACCGTATAGCTGGCCTACTACCTCGTCCATAGCGAGGAGCTGGTGCATAGTCATGAGCTTCTGAGCGTGTGCCTCAGCTTCTTCAGGCGTAAGGGCTACAGCTACCTGTAGGCTATCCTTATTGCCTTGCCACATGGACGGTACCACAGGAATCTGCATACCGGCCTTCTCAGTGACATCCTGAGACGGGTCATACTTCTTAGCACACTCCACGATGTACTTGAACAGCGGTACAAGGAAGGTCTGAGCGAAGGACCGTGCATCAGCAGCCGGACGGCTACCTGCAGCGTTGGTGAGGCGCTCGACCATGTCTGCCGCGTTCTGATTGCTCAGTACGTCGGTGTTCATGCCCTTGGTTAGTGCTGACAAGCCGCTACGGGCTTCGGTATCGTACTTCATCATCTCGAGGACGTTAAACGTCAGGGGAGATAGCTCAGGGGTCGCAAGTGGTGCAACGCTGCCCATAGCCTCTGTAAAGATGACACCGCCAGTGCTGTTGTCAATCAAGTCACGCGGATTGAGGAGGTTATCGTACACAGCCTCAAAGCGTGAGTTATTACGGATGTTCTGGTTGTCGATGATAGCCCGCTTGAGGTTACTGTTAACCTTCTGGCTATGCGATACGACGTCCGCTCCGCACATGCCGTTGGCAGTGTGGGAGATACGCAGCTCCGACCACTCGAAGAAAGGCATCTTCTCTACTTCTTTGATGGCAGGTGTGCCGTCAGCGTAGGATAGAACCTGGCCTTCTAACCAGTGGATTTCATATAACTTCATCTCTGGAGCGAATTCACCGTACTCAGCGCCGACCTCGGATAAGTCTATCCAAGTCCACGTCTTGTACAGGCTCAGCAGCTCTTGATCGTCTGCCCTGCCGTTGGTGCTGTGCTTGGACACATAGGAACCATCGTGTGAGGTTCGGCTATGGTGTACCTCGCTGTTGCGCTCCATGCTTAGCGCCCTGCTGCCTGAGAGCAGCTCTGGGTCGTAGCCTTTCTTAATCAGGGTTCCCCGTGGTACGTCTTCTCTGTAGGTGGCCCACATTGCTTCATCTAGGTCATCGGCCACAGGATCGCGGAAGTATTCTTCCGGCGCGCATACCGTGAAGTCGAAGTCACCAGCAGCTCGTATGACCGTCACCGGCCCGGAGAGGGTAACTACTTCGCGGGGAATTCCGTCTTCACCAACCGTAGGCAGCAGAGTTATGGCTGCTCGGCTGGTGTCAATGTCGACAATGTTCTGTTCACCTGCAAACTGGGCGTAGAGCATCTCCTGCGTAATCGGCTGGGGTATCTCTATTACTTCCTCTTCCGTGTCCGGCACCCACTCACAGAGCAGTACACCACGCTTGGATAGGAAAGCATCGTGCCACAGGTCGTGAAACAGCTTCTCCTTGTTGTTACGGTTAAGGACGGTGTTGACATAGGCTGTCTTAGAAACCGCCTCCTGCGCCCCTACAGAGCCTGTGGGGAGGAACTTAACCGCATCCCGGTTGGACAGGAAGGTTTGACTGAAAAGAGCCTTCTTAGACTCAACATAATCATGTACGTCGGGCGACACGTAATGTGATCGACCCTTCTGCTCGTTGCCCATAGGCTGGAGCGAGTAATACTCTAGGTTACGCTGAATCTGGTTATTAGCACCTGTGAGGGCGCTATCAGACTCAGTAACCTGACTTTCTAGTATCTTGACAAGTTTCATCTAGGGTTCCTTTCGTGCTTCGCGGTTGCCGCTCGCTGGCTCACTCGAAGACTTTAGGGTTGGGTTTAAACTCAGAGAAGTCTAGCTCTCTGGTTCCTTTGAAGCCCTGAGCGTACTGTCGGAAAGCGTCAGCTCCGTTAGAGGCCCAGTTGTGTAGTGGCTGCAAAGAGCGTGTGTTAGTCTCTTCGTTCCACTTGTATTGGTAGTTGGCGAGGGCATCAAGACCACGCTCACACCGCTTTTCGTCAAACCAGCAGCTTGAGAACGCTTCTCGAGTCTTCTGGATGCCTTCCTCGATGCGCGGGATGCGCTTGACCACTTTAATTGGACGGATACCCCCGGAAACCAAGATGTCCTTTCTGGACCCTCGGTTGGAGGACAGCTCGTCCACAACAACGTCATGAGGCAGATAGTGGTTACCATAGTTGTACCCCTTATCCTTCAGGACGCGGATATAATGGTCCAGCGGAGCGCCTGTAGCCTCGTAGTAGTCCACGAAGCGGTGCTCGTGCCCGAAAGCCTGCATAAACCAAATAGCCGTACTGTCATTTCGACCCAAGTCCCAGAAGGTATGTACCTCGAGGGCCTCAGAGATCGGTATTGACGTAATCCGACCATCCTTGCGTGCTTTTCGGAGCTGTCTGTCGTAAATAGCCCCGTCAGCGTATGATTTCAGCTCACCTTCCCACACGTGCTTGTACAATTCGTAGTCTACGCGCTTCTGGTGCTCCATCTCCCGCATTAGTTCGTCTGGGAACCACGGGTTATCGCGCCATGAGACCTTGCGTACCACGGCGTCCGGTGGGGTATTGATGACAAACCGCTGATATACCGCGTCATCCTTGAGTTCTGGGTTAAATGACGCCCAAACCTCACTGCCTTTCTTACGAATGGTGGGGATTAGCTTCTGCCACGAGACGTCAGAGACCGTATTGGCCTCCTCGACCCAGCAGATGTCTACTCCGTCCACCGATTTGATGCTGTCAATGTTGTTCCAAAGACCCATAAAGAAGAATCGGGTCCCGTTTGCGTGCCGGATGTCCTGATTTGTGACTGTCCAGCCATCATAACCGTGCTCATTAATCAAATTCACCATGAGAGCGTGCACCGACTCCTTAATGGAGTTCTGCTTCTCACGGGTACACAGTATCCTGAGCGGCTTAGCCATCCCCTGCGCGAGCAAGGCGTCGGCTATAGCGCGGGACTTAGCGCCCCCTCGACCACCCCAATACACCTTGAAGCGGTGTGGGCGGTAAAGCTCTTGGAATGCTATCGGTGTCTTAATATCGATCTGGCGTATCTCTTCCGGATCGCCGGTTTTTTGCTCTTGGACCTCACAGTCGGCTACTTGGCCCTCTTGGACCTCACAGTCAGCTTCGGAGTCCTCAAAAATCCCTCCAAAAAAATCCTTCATGGCCTTGCTCCCTCGCTTGCCTGACAGGTTGAACATATATGTGAAGAGGCACCCCCGGTACCCCCTTGGAAACTTTCGAGCTACTGTGGGGCCTATATGATAATAATATAATAAAGGCTATACCGCTGCACAAAAGGCCCCGGCCTCGAGAGGCGAAGGGGTGGGCCTCGATGTGTCGCGTGAGGCTACATGTGCATCCATACAGGTCGCCTGAGGCTACATGTGTATCCATACAGTGGCGCGAGTTGGCACGATTGTTGCTAGGCGGCCAGCTCCGCAGCCCCGCTCCGCAGCACTGCTCGAGAGTTGGCACGGATGTTGCTATAGCAAGAAGCATGCCAGCTCTGGAGCCAGCACAAAAGTACCCTGAGTTGGCACGATAGTTGCTAGTCAGCTGCATTCATGTGCTGAATGGTAATAGTTGGCACATTGATGCGCTGAATCCTGTTGCCCGCCTGTAGATATTGACATTCTGGCTGCGGCGCGGCCGCTCTGGAGTGCCTCTGAGAGCCTCTGAATGGCCTTCTGAGGACGATTAAGCGTCAGCCTCTGGGTCATAGTCTGGATCAAATGGCGCATGCTCTGGAGGCTCCACGAAGCCTACGTTAAGGATCGTTGTGCCGCTGCTGCTACCTGCTGACATCTGAGCCACCTTGTCAGCGTGCTCTTGTGCCCTCTGGAGGATCGCAAGGAAGCCGAGAGGGTTCTGTTGGTGAGCCTCAGCAATCAGCCTGCTCATGTGGTCCGGATCATCTGTCACCTTCTGCAGGTTCTCGAGTAGAGCTGCTCCACTGAAGCGACCCTTAGCGCCCTTGGGTCGACCCTCAGGGTTGCCGCTGAATCCCTTCTGGAATCGACCGGTCTTCTTGTCTCTCGGAGCTGGGATGATCTGTCCGCTCTCCTTGTCTCTTAGTGCGTCGGTCATGCTCTCTCCTCACTGACTCACGACATGTGGTGTTGCCTTTGCATATCGACAGCAGCTCCTCGGTCGTAGCGCCTAGCTCTAAAGCCAGCTCGACCAACGCTGGGATGCGTGCTCTTAGACTCTGTTGTTCAGAGGGCACCGTGCTGCCGTTTGTAATGTGGGGAGCTATAAGCAGCGTTGCTGTCATTAACGCCAGATGAATACTTTTCATTAACAGTAGCCTTTAGCAATGCTGGTAGTGAACTCCCGTTGTAACTCTATAGGTCTCTATATATACGCAGGAATGTACAAAAGGACACTTTGTGACGCTGCAGCCGCTGTTTTGATGCGGTTGAAGTGAAATAAATTCGAGGTTAAGTGCTTGAAATCCTTACAGTTTGCAAAAAAGTTGAAAAAAGTGAGGAAAGGGGGTTGCGCGGGGTATCAGAATTTGATTTAATGCGTTTCATGGGATGACGACATGGCCTAGCGCCTGAGTCAGAAGCGGTTCCCTAGCTCATACAGCGGAGCGAGCGGCGTTGGAGTCCTACGGGGCGCGTCGGAGGAGCTTGAGTCACGGCCCCCGCTGAGCGACAGAACGGCCCTGTTTATGGTCGTGCAACCGGATCACAGTGACGGTGTGACGAGAGGCAGAAAAGCCCGCTAGCGCATCGGAGCCAAGGAGAGAATGGTTGCACATTGTCCGCGTCTGAATCCGACGCGCTGATGATGACCTACGGAGGGTCGAAACAATGAGAAAGATCGAATCCCAGATGCTCAACGCAATCGCTTCGCTGAAAGACTTCAGCAGCGCCAATACAACAGTGACTCACGGACAGGTCGAGGAGAACGTCGACGGTCCCGGTTTTACCTACGCCGACGTTATGCTTCACGGTCATAACATCGCGACGGTGTACCACCCCAGCACGTCGGAGGAGTATGTGACGGTCAACCTCAAGACTCTTCGATGGTGGCCAACAGTAACCACTAAATCACGGCTGCGTGCTCTCGGAGTCAACGTCGCCACCCGCAAGGGCATCACTTACGTAAACAACGTCGCAATCTAAGGAGAGGCACAATGGACATCAAAATCAAATCTGAGCAGTTCAACTTTTTCGGCTTCGGCCACGTCAAGGATAGCAAGCTGGTCAGCTTCTTCGACTCTGACAACGACATCAGCTTCCCTGCTGACATGGTCCACCCCTACAGCGCCGGTCTCATGGTCGGCAAGGGGGTTGAGCGCTTCGGCGCTGAGGGTTCCCACATGATCCCAGCCGAGTGGGTTGTGATCGAGCTGCCTGTCGAGGGCCACGTGCACTACGACAGCGACTATGGCGAGTGGGAAGTCGACAACGTCAAGATAAACGGACAGCCGGGCGACTACTTCGGCGAGGGTAACCTCGACGCAGCCGTCGATGCTCTGTGTGAGAAATACAAGGAGTTGATGGCATGAGATATCAGATGGATTCTTACAGCAGCAAGCGGCTCGAGTCGCTGATTCGCAACGCTGAGGAGCGGGGACGCGAGGACGTCGCAGCCGAGGCGCGGGAGCATCTTCCCGCCGCCCTTCAGCGAGAGTTCGAGGCTCGGATGTTGAGCAGCCGGGCTGGCCGTGCTAAGCTCGCGTCCGGTTATGTGCTCGAGGTGCTGCCTGTACGTGAGCACGAGCGCGAAGGCGTAACCGTGAGCGAACATTTCAAAGGCTTTTGGGTCCGTAAGGAGGACTAATGAGGGACGCACTACTTAACGCCTTGGCGCGTGCTGTCAGCATGCACCGGGGCGCGTACACGTTCGAAGAGGCAGTCACCACGGCTGCCATCGAGTACGGCCTCGACGAGTTCGAGACTGAAGACCTCGAGGTCATCACACGTAATCAACTGGCTCGCCTTGAGCTGCAGACTGGGAGTAAGAAAGCATGATGGAAGTCATTCAACTGTTCGGGTTTTTAATGCTGGCGGGTGCCGCCGTGGCTATCGTAATGGAGGACATGCAATGAGCTACTTTTTCAATGAAGAAACCGAGGCGGTCGCGCTGCAGTTTGCCAACGTCGAGACGCTGTACTTCCCGCTGCGCGAAGAGGTCGAGATGGTCGTAGCGAATATCAGCTGCCGCGCTCAGCGCATCGAGGCCATCGCTGATTACATCGAGGTCGAGGCGCGTGATTGGTACCTCAGCGGCACCGAGACGCCCGCCGGGGACGATGTGATCCGTAGCTTTCTGAACCGCGTGCACTGGGATCATCTGGGACGCATGAGTTATGAGGAATTCGAGGAGGAGTTCGCATGAGTAAGATGATTTACCAGAAGAAGTCGTGGGCCAAGGAGCGGAGGGTTGTAGAACGCTCTGACGGGTCCTATGACGGCTTCTATGGCACCGCTTGCGTGAAGCTAGCGGGTACGTATGAGGACGCTGAGAGAGCCGTACAGGCGGCCCTCGAGGATGATTTGAAATCGCACAAAAACGACGGGAGGACGTGGCGATGATGGCATTGGATTTTCACTCAGACTATCCATCACTGGTCGAGTATGTGGCTGACAAGATTCAGCTGGCCGAGTGCAATGACGAGCAGGCAATTCGGTACCTCGAATTCCTATGGGATGAGAACCCGGAGCTGTTGGCTGACGCGCAGGACTACCTGCGTAATCTTGAGGAACTATTGGATGGAGGTGACTTATGGATAGGATGCTAGACGTTGAGCTGCTACTGGCTCAGGCAAGGGACGTACTCAAGGCCGCAGGCAAGGACATCAATGACGATGAAGCCATGCTGCTGCTTGAGATAAGTATGCTACTGCATGACATTCAGGTCTTCCGGGAGCGGGACGCCATGCGGAAGGGTAAATTCGCAATCAAAAAACCATTGGAGATTCATTAATATGCAAATCAATCTTGAGCTGGAATCTATCTTAAAATCCATGATGTGCGACGCCGAGGAGGCGCGTGAGTCCTACGGACAGCACGACTACTTGCGCGGTGTATCGCATGGAAGGGCTGAAGCACTAGAGCAATACTCAGACGTGCTGCGTGAAATCATCGAAGAGCTGGAGGGACGATCATGAAACGATCATTCGATCTTAAAAACTACTTTGCCAAGGACAGACACTCCAAGGCGCAAGAACGACAGACCCGACGCGCCGAGCTATGGGGCGCGATCATGGCCTACCGTGAGGAGCGTATCCAGTTCAGCACGCTGCTCATGTTCTGTCAGGCGTTCGACCGTACTGTTACGGTGGACAGCCTAATCAACTTTTTAGGGAGGTCATATCACGGTGAGTGACATTGAGAGCTTGTTCGATTCGTACCAACCGGGTGAGGAGGACTACAAGCAGCTGAAGCGCGAGCAGTTCGATCACGCTGAGCGGTCCATCGTCAGCCTCAAAAACTTAGGAAAAGTCTTGTCAATGGTGCCTGAGGACCACGTAAAGGCGAGAGAGATACGCAAGAACCTGCCGGAGTCGGCTTGGTATTGGCCGAAGGCGTCACACTACGTGCAGCAGCAGTTCGAACGTGCTGCAGCGTGGCTGCAAGAGCACGCTGACGATCTGCCGAGCGAGCGGTACAACTCAGACCGTCAAGAGCTTAACGGCATGTACGACGACACTTGGGGCAATGCGCTGGTTGATAACCCAGAGTATTTCGACCACGGTGACGAGTCAGGTTTGTCCGGCGGTGTGCGTAGCTTTGACTACGAAGCATGGGGACAGATGGACGTGAGCACTGCTGGCTGCTATGAGCCTCTGGCTGCTGTACTCAAGAACATGGACCTAGATGCCGAAGAGCGTGAGTTCGTAGGTGCCTACGGCCCTGAGTTCTACTGGAGTAGGTTTGTTGCGCTCGAGGAGCGAGGCAAGCGATTCCAGCGTTACCAGAGCAAGCGCAAGTTGGCTATGCGCTGGGGTCCAGCCATGCAAACGACCGGGGCCGTGTGGTCTAAGGCTTCGGCTGCGTATGACAGGGGCTATCGATGGACCCCGGCTGCAATGACTTCCACGCTGCCGCCAGTGGAGCGCCTGAGGGAGCTGCTGCGTTATGACCCCGAGACCGGGGAACTTACGTGGGCCGTGTCTCGAGGACGCGTAAAGGCTGGCTCTGTGGCTTGTACGGTACGCAAGAACGGCAAGCTACAGGTACGCGTAGAAGGGCACGCATACTATGCAAGCCGTGTTGTCTGGGCGCTGTTCACGGGTCAGGACCCCGGAACTGCCACGATACGCTTCAAGGACGGCGACAGCACTAATCTGGCTTGGTCGAACCTCAGCAGCCGTGAGGCTGGCGGCTGGTATCCGTTCCGTGGCAAGTGGCGGGCAATCGCAGGAAGTCGACTAATCGGCGTCTACGAAAACGCTTCGCAGGCTGCAACTGCTTTCGAGAGCTGGGTGAGTTTCTTCGCCCGGTTCCGATGACAAAGTGTCCTTTTGTACAGACCCGCACTATATAGCAACCCAAGGAGAAATAAATGGAGCAAGAAAGCAATCTTGTATCAAAGGGGCCGTGTGACTCATGCGGCTCCAGTGACGCCAATGCACTGTATGATGACGGCCATGCGTTCTGTTACTCATGCCGAACCCACACTAAAGGACAAGGAGCTGCTGTGATTGAGACCAAACCTACAGGCGAATTGGAGCAGGTAATTCAACAGTGGCAACGCTGCAGCTCTAAAGCTATGCCAGACCGTGCGATTCCCTCTCCTTACGTGGGGAAGTACAAGGTGCTGGTTACAGATACGCACCACTATTACCCCTACTTTAGCGACGACCGCAGCGACCCTGTGGCGTTCAAGGTTCGAGCTATCAAGGACAAAACCTTTAGAGTCATTGGGTCGATGAAGGAGGCTGGTCTGTTTGGACAGCACCGCTATGGCAGCGGCAGTCAGAACCGAGTAGTGGTAACTGAGGGCGAGGTCGACGCTGTGGCTGCGGCGCTTATGTTGGAAGACAGAACCCCGGTAGTATCGCTGCGTGGCGGTGCGGCTGGTGTCGCTAAAGATTTCAAGGACAACTATGCCTTCCTAGACTCATTCAAGGAGATCGTGCTCTGCTTCGATAACGACGACGCTGGCGTGGCTGCCATCGAGAAAGCGGCTGATGTCTTCGCCGGTAAACTTAAAGTTATGAAGCTAAACAAGAAGGATGGCAAGGACGCCAACGATTACCTCAAGGCTAACTTGCATGGTGATTTCGTGCGGCTGTTCGAGACTGCCAGCCAGTACACACCAAAGGGCGTGCTTAGCAGTTCTGAGTTGTGGGAGCGACTCAACACGGACAAGCCTGCAGCGCTTGGCGAGTGGCCGTGGAAGCGGCTCAACGACTTGACCTTTGGGTTCAGGCCGACCGAGCTGGTAACCATCACGGCAGGCTCAGGGCTGGGCAAGTCGTCGATATTGCGCGAGCTGGTTATGCACATACGCAACACCACTGACAACAAGATCGGCTGCTTGTTCATGGAGGAGAGCGTAGAGCGCACGGCTGAGGGTTTCATGTCTGTCGACCTGAGCACCCCGGTGCACCTTCCGTCTGGCTGTGTCAAACGGGGCGACGATGAGTACAAGGCATCTTTTGACCGCGTCTTTGGCGATGGCCAGTTGATGATAATGGACGCCAGCTTCGACACCGGGGCGACCGTGGACGCAGTGGTTAGCCGCGTGCGCTTCATGGCCAAGGCCCTAGACTGCAAGGTCATCATCCTCGACCACATCTCGATCTTAGTGTCAGGCGGTCAGCACAACGATGAACGCAAGGCACTCGATGAGATCATGACTAAACTGCGGACTCTGACGCAGGACACAGGGATTGTGTTGTTCGCTGTTTCGCACCTGAAACGGCCAGAGGGCAAGGCACACGAAGAAGGGGCGGCAACTAGCCTGTCCCAGCTGCGTGGTTCTGCCAGCATCGCTCAACTCTCCGACTTTGTGATTGGCCTCGAGCGCCACGCGCAAGCTGAGGACGAGACTGAGCGCAACACTACCCAAATCCGGGTACTCAAGAACCGCTTCAGCGGACTCACCGGGCCAGCTGGTGCGCTGCTGTACAATAACGACACCGGACGGCTTACGCAGTTCGATCCAGTACAAGATGCGGAGAATGCGCTATGACTGCTCCGCAAACCATAAGGAGAATAACGTATGAATGACTACAGCAACTTCATCGCACTATCCCGGTACGCTCGGTGGCTCGACCACCTAGGACGCCGGGAGACGTGGGAAGAAACCTGTGCGCGTTACACCAACTACTGGCTTGACCGGGAGATGGTTACTCACAAAGAGGCCGACTGGCTGCGTGAGCGTATCATCAACCTCGAGGTGGTACCTAGTATGCGTGCCCTCATGACAGCCGGGGAGGCTCTCGAGCGAGACCATGTGGCTGGGTACAACTGCGCCTATGTGGCTATAGATAACCCCAAGGTGTTCGACGAGATCATGTACGTGCTGCTCTGCGGCACCGGCGTAGGTTTCTCGTGTGAGCGGCAGGAAGTTAAGAAGTTGCCTGTCGTGGCTGAGGAGTTTACCCACACCGCTACCACCATCGTCGTGGCTGACAGCAAGATTGGTTGGGCTAAGGCGTACCGTCAGCTGATCGCGCTGCTGTACGCTGGTGAGATACCCCACTGGGACGTGAGCAAGGTAAGGCCAGCAGGCGCACGGCTGCGTACCTTTGGCGGCAGGGCTAGCGGCCCGGCCCCGTTGGTTGAGCTGTTCAACTTTACCATCGACGTATTCCAGAAGGCAGCTGGGCGCAAGCTCACAGACCTCGAGTGCCATGACCTAGTGTGCAAGGTGGCTGAGATCGTAGTGGTTGGTGGCGTTAGACGCTCAGCTCTGATCTCACTCAGCTCACCAGTCAGTGACCGTATGCAGGGTGCCAAGACTGGCGCTTGGTGGAACGGCCACGGGCAGCGTGCGCTAGCAAACAACTCGGCTTGCTACGACAAGAAGCCGGACTTCCCATTCTTTATGAACGAAATGAAGGCCCTCTATGAAAGCTATTCTG
>Ga0181569_10004179_pt1 | contig 11145 bp, 11 predicted proteins | sample 101ome_19_FD_132452 | JGI IMG/M metagenome (GOLD analysis project Ga0181569, IMG submission 132452) | Coastal salt marsh microbial communities from the Groves Creek Marsh, Skidaway Island, Georgia - 101405AT metaG (megahit assembly) | ecosystem: Environmental > Aquatic > Marine > Intertidal... | reverse complement strand
CTTCGGCAGCGTTGAGTCGACCCTCATTGCGCGTCCAGTCGACGATCAAGAGTCGTCGTTCTTCTGCCAACATCGTTGTCGTCTTTCAGGTTTCTATGAATTACCTGACAGAAAAGTAGCACAAAACCACAAATAACCACAAAAAACCATAATTGGCTGCCTGAAGGTTAGATAAGCCCCGGTTCTTGTAGGTCTCGATCAAGGTCTGGTGAGGTGGTGATTGATACCTCGGGCAGACCCTCCAAGCTGTGCAACTGAGAGCTCACCTCTTGAACTTTGAGGGCCCCCCACGCGACCGCAGTTCCAACCGACGTCGCGAATTCATCGGGGTGACTCACAAAGTGTGAAAAAAATCCCGCCACACTTGCGTCCCCAGCACCAATCGTGTTTCGCACCGTCACCGGTGCCGTAGATGCATGGACTACTCCCGAAGACGAGACGCCCACCATTCCATCTGGCCCGAGGGACACCAGCACATGGGCGACTCCCCACTCGTGGACTTCGCGGGCGGCAGACACCACGTCACCGAGACTGCGGAGAGAGCGACCGACACACTCAGCTAGCTCGGGAGCGTTTGGCTTGATGAGGTCAGGGAGACCTGCGCGAGCGAGTTCAAGCAACGCAGATCCTGAAGTGTCCAGTGCAACGAGGATTTCACGTTCGCGGGCTTGCTCGAAGAGAGCCCTCAGAGCAAGCGGACCTCCCGACGGGTCATTGGGGATAGTTCCGGCGAGTAGTAGCCAGGGCGTGGACGATTCTTCGGCCAAGTTCAGAGCCACGTCACATAGACCTGACCACTCATGCGCAGCCAGCGGATTCGCTGCCTCATTAATCTTGGTGGTCTGACCCGCACGGTCCAGAACGGTGATGTTTATTCTGATTCTTGATGCGACGGGGTGGAGACGAATCTGGTCGTCGCCGAACGCGACAGATTCCTCATTTAGCATCGGTAAGACCGCAATCGAAGCCACTCCCGCTGTTCGAAGATTGCGAGTTACGTTGACACCTTTACCGGCTAATTCAGAGTGAACGTCATGAGCCCGGTGGACTTCTCCGGGGGTAAGGGAATCGAGAACATAGGTTCGATCAATCGCAGGCGATGGGGTGAGGGTTACGACCGCAGGCTTGTCGCTCATGTCAACACTTTGTCACAGATAGAGACCCTCTATTGTTCACCTACTGTTCACCCGAAATCACCATGGGGGTCAACTCGAACCGGGAGATTACTTTCCGGCACATCAAGTGTCATTCCGTAACTCTGATAACGAAGGACCGGTATTCACACCATGAACACACGCACCAAGAGCCTCGCAAGCGTGGCTCTCGTTGTTTCTGCCACCTTTGCCTTGTCCGCGTGCGCGGGTAACGCTGATTCTGGCTCAGGAGCGGCAAGCAGGAGTCTGATTGGAGCAGGAGCATCCTCTCAGGGCGCCGCCCAGGAAGCATGGGTAGCGGGATTCCAAACCGCTAACCCTGAGGTCACCGTGACCTACGACCCCATCGGTTCAGGTGGAGGGCGGGAAACTTTCCAAAGCGGAGCCTCGTCTTTTGCTGGTTCCGACCGAGCGTTCAAAGTTGACGAGATTGCCGAGGGCAATTTTGGTTCGTGTGTCGCTGACGCCGGAATCTGGCAAATTCCCGCTTATATTTCGCCGATTGCCGTTATCTTCAATCTCGAGGGCATTAGCTCTCTCAACCTTGATGCGGACACTTTGGCTCAGATCTTCACAGGCCAGATTGGCAATTGGAATGATTCGGCTATTGCAGGCCAGAATCCCGGTGTTGATTTGCCCGATCTCGCCATTACCGCGGTACACCGTTCTGATGAGTCGGGCACTACCGCTAACTTTACGGACTACATGTCCAAGGCGTCACCGGACTACTGGCTTGTTGGTGGAGAAAATGCAGGTTCCTTCGAGGCATGGCCCGAAGAGTGGGGCGGGGAAGGTGCGCCTCAAACCTCTGGAGTTGTTGACGCTGTCACCAACGGCACTGGAACTATTGGTTACGCTGACGCCTCCCGCGCGGGAAACCTCGGGGTAGTGTCCGTGAAGGTTGGATCGGAGTATGTGCCCTACAGCCCAGAAGCGGCGGCCAAAATTGTGGACGCGTCCCCCCTTGCTGATCCTGGCGAGCGTGGAGCCAATGATCTCGCTATTGAGCTTGATCGCGCGACAGCTTCTTCGGGAACGTACCCAATTGTTCTGGTCAGCTATCTCATTGGGTGCAACGACTATCAGGACGACAGCGTCGTGGACCTCGTCAAAGGTTACGTCTCCTACGTGATGAGCGAAGAGGGACAGCTTGCTGCCCAAGCCAACGCAGGCAACGCACCGGTGTCAGCAGACACTCGTGCAAAAGCAGAGGCAATCCTCATTACCCTTCAGTAACCGAGCCACGGAGAGGGTGGTGCCCACGAGAAATTTTCGTGGACACCACCCTCTACACTCGAAAGTGATAACACCCCCATCTTCTTCTACCGTGACGCATTATTAATGGCGAGTGGACCCTATGGCAGATGAACCAGCTGAGAGAGCTCTAGCTCGCACAGCCGGAGGCAGAGCCTCAGAGCGCCCCGGCGATCGGATATTTTCTGGCTCCGCGAGAAGCGCTGGAACCTTTATCCTCGTTATGCTCGCCGCTGTTTCTGCTTTTCTTCTTGTTGAGGGTTTCCCCGCCCTGGCAGCCGACCCGTCCGAGGTTGGTCTCTTTGATGGAGAAAATTTCTGGCAGTGGGTCTTCCCTCTTGTGTTCGGGACACTGTGGGCGGCCGCGCTGGCGCTCCTCATGGCTTTTCCGCTTGCTATTGGTATCGCACTCTTTATTTCGCACTACGCACCCCGCCGAATTGCCACCACCCTCGGGTATGTTGTCGATCTCCTCGCTGCGGTTCCCTCTGTTGTGTATGGGCTGTGGGGAGGAGCGGTACTTGCTCCGGCACTCCAGCCCTCTTACACCTGGCTTGCGGAGAATCTTAGTTTTATCCCTTTCTTCGAGGGTCCAGCATCTGGAACGGGTCGAACCATTTTGACTGCTGCAGTTGTCCTGGGCGTCATGGTCCTGCCGATTATTACCGCGGTCTCTCGCGAGGTCTTTCTACAGACACCAGTCCTCTATGAGGAGGCCTCTCTTGCATTGGGCTCCACGCGGTGGGAAATGATTCGCACGGTCGTGTTACCCGTAGGGCGGGGAGGAATAATCTCTGCGGCAATGTTGGGTCTCGGTCGAGCCTTGGGAGAAACCCTCGCCGTTGCGATGGTTCTCTCGGCGACTGGTGTGATAACGGTGAACCTGATCAGTTCGGTTAACCCTTCTACTATCGCTGCCAACGTGGCACTCAGTTTCCCCGAGGCCTATGGCCTCAATGTCAATGCCCTTATTGCATCGGGCCTGATTCTCTTCGCAATTACGCTCGTGGTTAATTCCATCGCGCGGTGGATTGTTAATCGCCGAGCTGACTTCTCTGGTGCGAACTGATGACGAACCTCTATTCCGCGCCTCGTCCTGTCAACACTTTTAAGGGCGTCACACTTCCCACCTATTTCTTCAGCGTGACCGCCGTGGCAGCGGTAATTCTCTCGTGGCTACTTTTCACGGTTCTTCGTCCGACTGGAGACGAAGAGTATGAAATCAATATTGCGCTCGTCGCGATGGTGGGAATCATTATTTTTGCTCTTCTCGTCTTTGTCGCCTCACTGAGGGTGGAGGGTCGTCGGAAGGCTATTGATCGTCTCGCGGGGATTCTCGTCACCACAGCATTTCTTATTGCTTTGACTCCTTTGGTGTCACTCATCCTGACGGTGGTCACTAAAGGTGTGATTCGATTCGATGCTGACTTCTTCACGCTGTCCATGCGCAACGTGGTTGGTGAAGGAGGCGGGGCTGCGCACGCGATGGTGGGGACACTCATCATGACTCTGGCCGCAAGCGCCGTCTCTGTTCCTATCGGGTTATTGACCTCGATTTACCTCGTGGAATATGGCTCCGGGAAACGATTGACCAAGTGGATAACCTTCTTTGTCGACGTCATGACAGGTATTCCCTCCATCGTTGCCGGACTCTTCGCTTACTCGCTATTTGAAATCCTGCTGGGGCCAGGAACGCGGGTAGGAATCTCCGGATCAGCCGCGCTGACTGTTCTTATGATTCCCATCGTGGTGAGGTCGAGCGAAGAAATGCTGAGGCTCGTCCCGAATGAGCTTCGCGAAGCTTCATATGCTCTGGGGGTCCCCAAGTGGTTGACCATTCTGAAGGTTGTGCTTCCAACCTCTATCGCGGGTATCACGACTGGAATCATGCTTGCTATTGCTCGCGTCATAGGCGAAACAGCACCATTACTGATCGCTGCCGGATTCTCCAATGACTTCAACTTCAATTTGTTCCAAGACCGAATGCAGAGCCTGCCGAACTTTGTCTACTACTCGTATGTTGCCCAAGGGTCGAACCCCGAGGCCTATTTGGACCGGGCATGGGCAGGGGCTCTGACTCTGATTCTGATTGTTATGGTCTTGAACCTCGGCGCCCGCCTCATTGCTCACATTTTTGCCCCCAAGATGAGCCGATAGGAAAGTACAAGGAATCACTCATGTCGATGCGGATTGAAATCAAAGACCTGAACGTCTATTACGGCAAGTTTCGGGCCGTTGAGGGCGTCACCATGGACATCGCGCCTCGAAGTGTGACCGCGTTCATTGGTCCCTCCGGGTGCGGAAAGTCCACACTCATTCGCACGTTAAATCGAATGCATGAAGTTATTCCAGGTGCGTATGTCGAAGGTCAGGTCTTGGTGGACGGGAACGACCTCTACGGGGACGATGTGGATCCCGTTCTCGTTCGGAGGCAGGTCGGCATGGTCTTCCAGCGCCCCAACCCATTCCCCACTATGTCGATTAGGGATAATGTGCTCGCCGGGGTGAAGCTCAATAACCGACGGATCTCCAAGTCTGATGCGGACGATTTGGTAGAGAAATCCTTGCGCGGGGCAAACTTGTGGGAAGAGGTGAAAGATCGCCTCGATAAACCGGGTTCCGGTATTTCCGGGGGACAGCAACAGAGGCTGTGTATCGCTCGAGCCATCGCGGTCGAGCCCGAGGTCATTTTGATGGACGAACCGTGCTCGGCACTGGACCCCATCTCTACTCTCGCGATAGAAGACCTCATCGAGGAACTGAAATCTGACTACACCATCGTTATTGTGACCCACAACATGCAACAAGCGAGCCGCGTCAGTGACATGACTGCGTTTTTCAATATCGCCGGAACGGGTATGCCCGGCAAACTCATCGAATACGACACCACGGAGAAAATGTTTTCTAATCCCTCTGTCAAGGCGACCGAGGATTATGTCTCCGGAAAATTCGGATAGATCGCGGAGACCTGAACCCTAAGCTGGGGGAATGACGGTAGAACTACCGGGAGCGGCAACGGAGCGCTCCACAGCAGAAATTCTCGATCGCCAAGACCCGCTCGCATCGTTTCGTGCGGAGTTCTTTCACGCTGACTCTGACCAGTGTTATCTCGATGGCAACTCTCTGGGAAAACTGCCGCTCGCGACCAAGGACTCCGTTGCCTCATTTGTGACAAACGAATGGGGCACGGAGCTTGTCGAGGGATGGGCCCATTGGATAGACGAAGCCCAGGTGGCTGGTGATGTTCTTGCCCAGGCGACGCTCGGCACAGGCCCTGGCCAGACACTGGTGTGTGACACCACCTCGGTTAACTTTTACCAGCTCGCTATCGCTGCTATCCGCTCTCGGCCCGGTCGAAAGACCGTCATTATCGACTCCGCCAATTTCCCCACCGACCGTTACATCCTCGAGGGGATTGCGCATGATCTCGGGCTCACCTTGATCACCCTAGACACGGATGGTCAAGGCGGTCCCGGTGCGGTGTCCCTGGACGCAGAACACGAACGGGTCACCGCGGAGGCACTCACGGCCTACCTCAGCGATGATGTTGCTCTGGTCACCCTGCAGGCCATCAACTATCGCTCGGGTGCTCGGTCCGAGCTGGCAGAAATTCAGGCCGCGGTCACTGATGTTGGCGCACATATGCTCTGGGATTGTTCTCACGCCGGCGGAGCAATTGATCTGAACTTTGACGGCAATCAAATTAATCTCGCGGTGGGCTGTACGTATAAGTATGGAAACTCAGGACCCGGCTCTCCCGCATGGTTGTTTGTTCGCAGTGATCTTCAAGAAGAGCTCCAGGTTCCCATCAAGGGCTGGTTTGCCCAGGGAGACCAATTCGCTATGGGTCCCTGGTTTGAGAAAGCGAAAGGAATCCGAGGATTCCAAATTGCGAGCCCGTCGATTATCGGAATCCGCGCTGTCCAGGCGAGCTACGAGATGATTCGGCGAGCAGGGATTGCCGAGATCGAGAAGAAAGCGGCACTTGGGACCCAGCTCATGATCGAACTGGTCGATGCGTGGCTAGCGCCACACGGTTTTATCCTGGGGACTCCGCGTGAGGCGGCTCATCGCGGAGGCCACATCATTGTTCGCCACCCTGAGGCCGCCACCATCGCCCTTGCACTTCGCCAGATGGTTAATGTGGTCCCTGATTATCGCCAACCCGATGCCATTCGCCTCGCCATTTCCCCGCTTCCCACCTCCTATACCGAGGTGTGGGATGGCTTTGATCGTTTACGGGGACTGATGGAGTCGGGGGCGTACCGGGAGGTAGGGGCTTCCGCGAGTAGGGTTACCTGATGCCCTCTGCCGATCACCACAAAGCCGTTACCTATACGACCTATCTCAAAGTCGAGGAACTGCTGTCGTTGCAACAACCTCTCTCCGAGGGGCCCGAGCACGATGAGTTGCTCTTCATCACCATTCACCAGGTGTATGAGCTGTGGTTTCAGCAGATTCTGCACGAACTCGCTGCTCTTCAACCAGCCCTGGAAGCCGGCGACACCCATCGGTCCTTGGCGTTGTTGGGTCGGGTGCGCTCGATTATGAAGACGTGTGTTCAGCAAATCGACGTTCTGGAGACCATGACTCCGCTCCAGTTTCAATCGTTTCGATCGCGCCTGTCCTCGGCTAGTGGGTTTCAGTCAGCCCAGTTTCGGGAGGTCGAAGCTGTGTTGGGTCGCAGAGACCGAGCGGGTGAGACGGCGGCCGAAGGAACGGGGATGAAGATGGCGGAGCACCTGGTGGCAGGCTCTCCTGCGAGGACTCGGGTGGAGGCAGCGATGGCGAGGCCGAGCGTGTGGGATTCGGCGCTGCGCTACTGCCATGTCCGAGGACATCAGATGCCAGCTGACGTCTTAGACCGAGACGTCACGACCCCCTGGGAGCCGAGGGAGGACGTTCAGAGAATCTTGGTGTCCCTCCACCACCACGACCCTGAGTCAGCACTGGTGTGTGAAGCATTGGTTGACCTTGATGAGGGTCTGGGGGAATGGCGGTATCGACACGTGAAGATGGTGGAGCGAACAATCGGGAGAAAACCAGGTACCGGAGGATCATCCGGTGTGGGCTACCTTGCCTCGACTCTGTTCAACCCGGTATTCCCCGACCTGTGGGCTATTCGAAGCCAGCTCTAGTGAGTATGGGTGTGGGCCTCAGTGCTGAAGAGGTTCTTTCGCGTCGGGGGAGTGTAATCGCAGACATCCCCCGGGCATAGCTGGGGCTTTTCTTTCGAGAACACCCTGTAGAGCTCACACCCCACACAGATTCCAAAAGCGGTTTCGAGGAACATAAGACTCAGACAGAAACCGCAGAAGAGCAGCATGTATTCGTTTTGGAGACCGAGGAAGCCCATTCCCAAGCAGGCAACGAACGCCATGCCAAAACCGAGTGACCACGCGAGCCGTTTCTGAGCTGCGCCCACCCATTCTGGGCGTTGGCGTCGGACGATGAGCGCACCGAGAGCCATGGAGGGCGCGAAGCGGTGGTTGAGTCCAATCCGAATACCCATGTCGACGAGAAACAAGATTGCGAAACCGCGGACAGGTTGGAAGTCTCCGGTAAAGAAGGCGTAGGACACGGCGCTGAAGCCGAGGAGGAACAGAATTCCGGCAGAGGCCCGAACCGCTCGTTCGTTGAAGACGGGGATGTCGATGCCTTCGACTTTTTCGCCGAAGTCGAAGCCTTGTTCTGGGGTGCGTGGCACACGGCCAGCATACCCCAGGGGGTATATAGGCAGCAAGCGAGGGTAACCAGACGAATACGCTAGGAGCATGACTCTGGTGAAAATGTCCACGGAAGTCCAGGACGCTCTTTCTGAGGGAACTCCCGTCGTTGCTTTGGAATCCACCATCATCGCTCACGGGCTTCCCAGGCCGGATAACCTTGCTGCGGCACAGCGGTTTGAGAACCAGATCCGCGCCGCGGGCGCCACCCCGGCGACCGTGGCGGTCCTCGATGGTGTGCCCACCGTGGGGCTGAGTGCTGAGCAGCTCGAGCGCATTGCGACGGAAGATATTGATAAAGCCAGTGTGCGAGACCTTCCCGTGGTTATCGGAAAGGGCATTTCTGGCGCGACGACGGTCGCGTCGACGGCGTCGCTGGCTTCACTCGCGGGCATCAGGGTTTTCGCGACGGGTGGCTTAGGTGGAGTTCACCGCGGAGCGAATGAGACTTTCGACGAGTCAGCAGACTTGTCGATTCTCTCCTCCACCCCGATTACCGTGGTCTCCGCCGGAGTGAAATCTATCCTCGACATATCAGCGACCCTGGAGCGTCTCGAAACCCTGAGTGTTCCCGTGGTGGGCTTCAAGACCGGGGTTTTTCCGGCGTTTTGGCTTAGTGAGAGCGACTTTTCACTGGACTGGAAGGTCGAGAGCGGTGCTGAGGTCGCAGCCATCATGCAGGCTCGCGATCAGCTGGGCTATCGGCACGGCATCGTGGTCGCCAACCCGGTGCCCCATGACCAGCAGTGGGACCCGGCCACTCACGATCGAATGCTCGAGGAAGCACTCGCGAGCGCAACCAAGGACGGAATTCGGGGAAAAGATGTGACACCCTATGTCCTCTCCTATATCGTCGAGCACTCGAAGGGTGCCAGTTTGGCTGTGAACCTCGATCTGGTCAGCAACAACATCGCTGTCGCGGTAGAGATTGCCACAGCGTGGTCAGCAAGGTCGTGACACAACCTCGGGTCCTTGTCGTGGGGGATGTTATTGATGACATCCTCGCCACCATTTCTATGCCTTTGCGTCATAACACCGACACCCCGGCCACGATCGTGAAGAGTTCGGGTGGATCCGCTGCCAACACAGCCGTCTGGCTCGCTCATCAGGGCGTGCAGGCCGATTTTGTCGGCCGGGTGGGCGTGGCTGACCTCGAGAGGTTTCGGGAAGAGTTTCACAACGCAGCAGTGATACCGCACCTGGTTGCCGATCGAGAGCGGCCCACGGGAACCATCGTGATTGTCGTGGAAGGTGAGTCTCGGACCATGCTCACCGATCGGGGAGCCAACACAGAGCTGGATTTTGCGGCCATCGATCACGAACTCGTTGAACACTCGGCCTGGGTGCACCTGACGGGATACAGCATGTTTCATCACTCCCACCCTGAAACAATCCCCGATTTCATCTCTCGCGCTCGGTCTGGAGGCGCGCAGGTTGCCCTGGATGCCTCGTCGAGCGGTTTTCTCCGCGATTTTGGGGTGGAGCGCTTCCTGGAAGCCACCCGCGAGGTATCCATACTTCGATGCAACGAGGACGAAGCCACAGTACTTGCGGGAGTGGACTCGCTGGAAGAAGCTGTCGAGTTCTTGGGCGATCGGTTCCCCGCTGCTGTGGTTACCCAGGGATCACGCGGCGTTTGGCTGACCGAGGGTGGTCAGGTCCAGCTCGTTCCGGTAGCCAAGCCCCTCGAGAGTGTCGATCCCACGGGAGCGGGAGATTCCTTCAACGCAGGTCTCTTGGGGGGATTAGTGAGAGGTGAATCACTTTCTGAGGCCACTGCGCGAGGAAACTCTCTGGCAGCACAGTGCATCACGAAGGCTGGAGCAAGGCCTTAAGTTCCTCGAACGCTCCCAATGCACGGTCGCGGCTCGCCTTAAGATCCACGATGGGCTCAGCGGGATAGTCCGGGGTTCCCCACTCTGGAACCCAGCGGCGAATGTATTCCTGTTGGGGATCGAATTTCTCCGCCTGGAGCATTGGGTTGAACACCCGAAAATACGGTGCGGCGTCGGCGCCGCTGCCGGCGACCCACTGCCAGCTCGCTGGGTTGTTCGCTTCGTCGGCATCAACCAGCGTGTCCCAGAACCACGCTTCGCCCACTCGCCAGTCGACCAACATGTTCTTGATCAGGAAGGAGGCCACCACCATCCGGACACGGTTGTGCATGTAGCCGGTGGCCCAGAGCTCCCGCATTCCTGCGTCAACCAGAGGGACTCCAGTCTTCCCTTTCTGCCATGCGGTGATCAGCTCAGGGTCAGCGTCACCCCAGGGGAAGTGGTCAAATTCGGGTCGGAAATTCTTCGTATCGAGCTCCGGGAAGTGAAAGAGAATGTTGTATGAAAACTCTCTCCAGCCCACCTCGGAAAGAAACTTCGCCTTGTTTTTCTCAGCCTCTGGGGGCAGGCTCCGATCGAGCCGTGCCCAAATTTGATGGGGGCTGAGTTCACCGAATCGGAGGTGGGGACTCAGCCGTGAGGTTGTCACAGGGCCTGGCTCGTCTCGCCGGTGATAGAGCCGAAGGGTGTTGTCGACGAAGTCGTCAAGCCTGTCGTGTGCGCCTTTTTCTCCAGGAGTCCACATTTCCTGAAGTCCGCTGGACCAGTCGGGGGCCGTAGGCAGTAACTCCCATGACGTGAGGTCTTCGGAGGGCACCTTCGGCAACGTTGTCAGCTCTCGAGGAGCAGGCAGTGGTGCTCGGGGAGGGTCACCCGCGAGGGCTGCCCGCCAAAACGGAGTGAAAACCTTGAACGGATTTCCCTCACCGGTGCGTACCGTCCACGGTTCGAACAGGAGGTTTCCGGCAAAACTCTCGCAGGTGAGGCCCTGACCTCGAAGATCCTCTTTGAGTGCAGCGTCTGCTTCTCTGGCGAGTCCGTATCGGCGGTTCTAGAACACCGCGTTAGCACCTGTCTCGGACACGAGGTTTCGGATGACCTCGGGGCCTGAGCCTGTGCGGAGCACGAGGGAGCCCCCGATTGCCTCGAGTGAAGACCCAAGAGCGGTGAGGGAGT
>Ga0181569_10004177_pt1 | contig 11153 bp, 8 predicted proteins | sample 101ome_19_FD_132452 | JGI IMG/M metagenome (GOLD analysis project Ga0181569, IMG submission 132452) | Coastal salt marsh microbial communities from the Groves Creek Marsh, Skidaway Island, Georgia - 101405AT metaG (megahit assembly) | ecosystem: Environmental > Aquatic > Marine > Intertidal zone... | reverse complement strand
ATGGCACATCGGAAAAAATCCGACCTCCCCACCAAGGTCTGTCCTGTCTGTGACCGACCTTTTAGCTGGCGGGCTCGATGGAAGCATCAATGGGAAGAGATCGTCTATTGCTCGCGGCGCTGCAGCAGCCGGCGCAGGAGTAAGAACTTTCGGTCTGACTCGTTAGAAGGCTAGAGGCTGTTCAGATCCGCGAGCAGGTGCTCGGCCCAATTCAACACCGCGACGCGGTCAGCGTCATCGCGCTTTCTCCATCCCCCCAAAATCAGACCCATTCGCGGATTCTGACGCAGTAATTCGCTGTGGCGGTGAATAAAATGCCAGTAGAGGCTGTTGTAGGGACAGGCGCCCTCACCCGTCACTTTTTTGGGGTCGTAACGACAGGATTTGCAATGATCGCCTTGCTTCTGAATGTACTTGCCGCTGGCCGCGTAGGGTTTTGAGGCCATGATTCCCCCATCTGCGAATAGCGCCATACCCAGCGTATTGGGGAGTTCCACCCATTCGTAAGCGTCGGTGTAGACCCCGAGATACCAGTCGCAGACTGACGGCACGTTTAATCCGGCGATCAACGCGAAATTGCCGATTACCATCAGCCGCTGAATATGGTGGGCGTAGCCCAGATCCAGTGACTGCTTCACCGCTCTGGAAACGCATCTCATGCCGGTATCACCCGTCCAGAACCAGTCTGGTAAGGGCTCTACTGCAGCGAGGGCATTCAGCTCGCGATACCCCGGCATGTGGAGCCAGTAGAGCCCGCGCACGTACTCACGCCAGCCCAGTATCTGTCGAATGAACCCTTCTGCTGCGGACAGACTGCAATGCCCGCGTCGGTAGGCCGCTTCGACCTGCTCGCACACCGGCAGCGGCTCCAGCAGACCGCAATTCAAATACATCGAAATCAGACCGTGAAACAGCCAGGGTGATTCCTCGGCCAGCGCATCCTGATAGGTACCGAATAAGGGCAAGGCATGCTCACAAAACCAATCCAGTTCGGCCTGCGCGGCCTCGTGGGTCACCGACCAACGAAATTCGCCCAGATCGCCCGGGTTATCGGGAAAGCGGGCATTGATGGTCTCGATCACTTCCGCCGTGATGTGATCCGGGTCTGGACTGGGCCTTGAGGGAATGTCGCACTGCCCGCGCCATCCTGAACGATTATCTGCATCGTAGTTCCACTTACCCCCCTCTGGCTGGTTACCCTCCATCAACAACCCGTAGCGCTTGCGCATGTCGCGATAGAAATACTCCATCCGCAACTGCTTGCGCCCGTGGGCCCACTTTTCGAAATCGGACCGGGAAGCGAGAAACCGGCTGTCCTCCAGCACCTTGACCGGCATGCCCAACTGTTCCGACCAATGGGCAATCTGCTGCTCAAGGCGGAATTCCCCAGGCTCGCATACCTGCAAATGATCGAAATCCCAGATATCCCGGGCAAGGGCGCAGGCTTCTATCAGCGAAGCAACGCCGTCCTCAATACGAAAGTACTGAACCTTGAAACCGCGCTCTTGGAGCGCGAGCGCGAAGTGCCTCATTGCGCTGAACAGTAACGCCATTTTGTGTCGGTTGTGCCGCACATACGTGGCCTCCTCGGCCACCTCAGCGAGGATCACTACGGCCTCTCCGGGCACGGCTTCGTTCAGTGCGGGATGGCGCCAGCTCAACTGGTCACCGAGAATCAAAATACCGGTTCTGTGATGCATGGCCTTGTCTACGGTCTGACAACACACGCAGACCAGTTGCCCACCCCCTATAAACCGGACAGACTGTCGGCACTGTTGCTATACCATCCAGGAGCATTCACATGTCGGGGCTAAGAGGCCTGCTCACCGCAATCGCGGGGTTGTCGCTAATCGCCGTGATCGCTTTCTTTGGTCTGGCGCCTAAGTGGATTGACCAGTTTTCAAATCAGGTTGTTGGCGATCCGGGCCGCAGTCCCACCGCCGAAGCACTGGCCCTCCACAACACGCTGACCATAGGCGATTTGCACGCGGACTCGGCGCTCTGGGGCAAGGACTTGCTCGCAGACAACGATTGGGGCCACGTCGATTTACCCAAGCTACTTGCTGGTGGTGCTGCGCTTCAGATGTTCACCACCGTGACGAAGTCTCCGCGGGGCCAGAACTACGACAGCAACGCAACCGACGCCCCCGACAACATTACCCTGCTGGCGCTGGCACAACGCTGGCCCAGCGAAGCCAAAACCAGTTTGTTGGCAAGGGCACTTCTGCAAGCCGAGCGTATTCACGCTGCTGCAGAGCGGAGTCCTAGTCTGGCCTTCATTCGCTCGAGGACCGATCTCGAGAACCTGCTGTCGCGCCGAGGCACGGGGGAAACGGTGGTGGGTGCCCTGTTGGGTACCGAGGGGTCACACGCACTCGATGGAGACCTCGCCAATATCGCCAAGCTGAGCGATGCAGGTTTTAGGATGATGAGCCTGCAGCACTTTTTTGATAATCGCCTGGGCGGCTCTCTGCATGGCGAATCCCAAGCCGGTTTAACGCCTTTTGGTCGTGAGGCGGTCCGGCAGATGCTCGCTTCCCACATCATGATTGACGTCTCTCATAGCAGCGAAGCAACCGTACGAGACACTCTCGAAGTCACTCAGGGCGCCGCGCTGATTGTGAGCCACACCGGATTTCAAGGTCACTGTCCCAGCCCCCGCAACATCAGTGACGAAACCATGGGATTGATTGCTGAGGCGGATGGGCTGATCGGCGTCGGTTTCTGGGCAGATGTCACCTGCGGTAACGGGATAGATGCCATCGCGAGTGCAATCCGCTACGGGATCGATCAATTTGGGCTGGAACACATTGCACTGGGTTCCGATTGGGATGGCTCGGTCACCACCCCCATCGATGCCTCGCAACTTTCACACCTGACGCAGGCACTACTCGACGCGGGATTTTCCGATGCCGAGATCCACGCGGTGATGGGTGGCAATATGGCGCGGTTTCTTGGAGCGCATCTGCCTGATAACTGATGTGATCAGTCTATGGTTCCTGACTTGATCACCTCGCGTCAGGGGTCCAGCAGTAAACTCGCCAACCGTTTGCGGTGATGAATGGCGCCGCCATACATTTGCTGTGCCCACTGTGCTCGCCGGATAAACAAGGTGGAATCGCATTCCCAGGTAAACCCGAAACCACCATGGAATTGCACGGATCGGTCACCAGCAAACACGATCACGTCATCGGCAGCCACTTTGGCCATTCGGCAAGCAATCTCAGCATCTTGGGAGAGGGCCTCTTCACCCACCACCGTCGCACCGTGGTAGACAAATGCGCGGGCGTTTTCCATTCCGACATAAATGTCGACCGTGGGATGTTTGAGCGCCTGATAGGATCCGATTAATTTTCCGAACTGTTTCCGCGTTTTCAGATACTCAGTAATGCTATTCAGGCATCGCGCCGCAGCGCCTGTGGATTCCGCCGCTGTCAGCAAGGCGCCGAGCAGCTGCGTATCGCGCAAAGCGGTAACGACGGTTTCTCCCTTAATGACCATTGTGGGCGTCACGCCGGTAAAGTCGACGTTTGCGGCACGCTTGGTCAGATCGATCAGCACATTGGTTGCAATCGCGCTGTCCTGAAGATCACTGCGCTCTACCAACGCCAGTATCGGAGACCCTTGATCACTCGCCACCACAACAAAGAAATCAGCAACACCTGCGTCGGCAACAAACCGCTTGGTGCCGGACAGACAACCCTGACCGTCCAGAGTGACGCCCGTATTGGCAGCCCCCCAGTCACCGGCATCCAAAATAGCCACCGTGCCCACGCTGCCCGAACACAGGCGGCTGAGCCACTTAGCCGCGCCTTCACCTGCGGCGCGCCAAATCAGCTGCCCTGCAAGTGTGGCGCTGAGCAAAGGCGTGCCCAACAAGCCGCCTCCAAGTGCCTCAAAAACGGGCACCGCCGAACCCACACCCATGCCCGCACCACCCACAGCGTCTGGCAATGCGATACCGCTCCACCCCATATCGACCATGGCTTGCCAGACTGTCGAATCAAAGCCCGATTCGGACTCCAGTTGCGCCCTTACCGCCTCGATGGGTGCTTGATCACGAACGAAACCCCTTGCAACGTCAAGCAACATCCCCTGCTCTTCGGTGATACGGATCGCGACATTTTCTAACGACGACATACCGGACCCCCTTATTTAGGCAAGCCGAGCACATGCTCAGCGATGATATTGGCTTGCACTTGCGTGGTGCCGCCACCGATCGTGGCGCCAAAATTGCTGAAGTAGGCGCGCTGCCAAAACCCGCCCCGGACGGCGTCGTCATCACCCACGTAGAGAGCGCTTTGCGCTCCCTGCTTGCTCGCGGTGTATTGCTTCATCCGACGTTCGTATTCCGTGCCCCGGTATTTGACAGACAGCGCCAGACCCATTGGGTAATCAGAGTTCAGCGCGGGTAACGCCATGCGGCGACCATTGAGGACCAACGCTTTCGCTTCCATGATGAAGCCCACTAAATCATCGCGAACAACGGGATCAGCTAATAAAGGCGCTCCATCGTGCTCGATCTTCGACAGCTCTTCGATCATGTCGTCAACGTGGATGGTGACCCCCCAATGCCCGCTCGCTTGACCGGCCGTTACACCTCGCTCGTATTCAAGCGTCTTCATTGCGACGGTCCAGCCACCACCTTCCTCTCCCATCAGGCATGCGGCGGGAATACGAGCATCAGTAAAGAAGGTCTGGTTGAAACCGTACTCACCTGTCACCTTTCTGATGGGATGAGCCTCGACGCCATCGATCTTCATTGGAGAAAGAAAAAAAGATAGCCCGTCATACTTTCTTTCGGTATTGGGATTGGTGCGGGCCAGCAGAATCATGTGATCGGCATAATTTCCCAGTGTGGTCCAAATCTTCGAGCCGTTAACCACATACTCGTCGCCATCCCGCACTGCGCGCGTTTGCACCGCGCCGAGGTCAGAGCCGTGGTCCGGCTCGGAAAATCCCTGACACCAGATCTCGTCAGCCGAGAGGATATTCTTGATGTACTTGGCCTTCTCCTCGTCGGTCCCCATATCAAGAAGCAGGGGTCCGACCCAGTTCAATCCGATCGTATTAAAGATGATAGGTGCATTGTGCTTACCGAGCTCTTTGTCAACGATGTATTGATAGGCAGGATCGGCTCCCTGCCCCCCGTACTCCGTCGGCCAATGCATACCCAAATAGCCGGCGCGCCAGAGCTTGTTTTGCCATTCGCGCAGGAAATCGAGCTGTTGTTCAGTGCCGACTTCAAGGAAGGTAAGCGGCAACAAAAACCCGGGATCGGCCGGCACGTTCTCCGCCATCCAGGCGGCGACCTCTTTACGAAATGCATCTAATGCCGCCTTATTCTCACTCATACCGATTCTCCTGAGATGGCCAAGCCAGTCTGTACATTCAAATGAGGGCGCATGGTGGCACAGAGGAGATGCGATTGTCAGCCGAGGGAACCGCAGGGACGCCTAGTCCGCCACGAATATCATCCATGAAGGCACCCGATTCGGCTGTGGCTGCGCTCAGAGCCCGTATTGCCTTGCGGCGAGATCGCGCATGATCTCTTCACTGCCCCCACCAATCGCATTGACGCGGACCTCTCGGTAAATGCGCTCGACACGATTGCCTCGCATGTATCCCAGACCACCCAGAATTTGCATGGCCTCCCGCGCGCAAAACTCCATGACTTCGCTGGCCTGAACCTTAAGCAGGGCAATATCTCCGGGATTAGGGGTACCCGCTTCGATCGACTCGTAGCAAAAACGAATGTAGGCCTGAGTCGCATTGAGCTGCTGCTTCATTTGAGCAATTTTATGGCGGATCACCTGATGGTCGGCGAGGCGCTTTCCAAAAGTCTTTCTCTCTGTTGCCCACGCCACCGCCTCCTCGAGACACACGCGCCCGTAAGCCTCCATGGCGGCGGCCATCCCCATGCGCTCATTGTTAAAGTTGGTCATGATGACCTTGAAGCCTTCATTTTCGCGGCCGATAAGGTGGCTTACCGGCACCTTCACCTCATCAAAATAAAGTGTCGCGGTATCAGACGCCCACCACCCCATTTTTCGATCCAGAGGGGTGCGTGAAAAGCCCTCAGCATCGGTAGGAATCAGGAGCATTGAGACCCCGCCGGCACCCGCCCCCCCCGTGCGCACCGCTGTCGATACCCAGTTGGCTCGCATACCGCCAGTAATGTAAGTTTTGCTCCCCTTGACCACATAATGGTCGCCCTCGCGCACGGCTGTGGTGCTCAGGTTTGCCACGTCGGACCCACCACCGGGCTCGGTGATCCCCAGCGAGATCCATTGCTCACCTCGCAGGACCGGCGGGGCAATTTGCGCCTTCATCCAGTCCGGGCCCCAATTGAGCACTGGCGGCAAACCAATCCCATGGACCATTAACGAGGCGCTCACCCCGCCCACGCCCACCCGAGAGAGCTCCTCATTGACGATCCAGGAATGCCAACTGTCTGCAGGAACTCCGCCATATTCTTCTGGATAACCGAGCCCGAGCAGTCCGATGGCAGCCGCTTTGGGCCACAGTGCATTCGGGATTCCACCCGCCTCATCCCAATCATCGGCGTAAGGCATAATTTCGGCGTCGATAAATCGTCGCAGCGCCTCGCGCCACGCGAGATGCTCCTCCGTCAGATGCGGGTTGGGTATACGGGCACTGTCAAAATCAAGGCTCATAGTCAGAATCTGGTCAAAATCTGTTGTGAAACGGAAGGGGTTTAAACAGAACCCGCGGGGATTCTCGTTGTACGCACTGATCAGCCCTGAGTCAATTCGCGTATACGTTACAATCGCGCCGAGATTCGGCGAGCAACCCAGCGCCATCAGGCCATTGTCCAGCGCTCAGGAAGCCAATATGAAATACGTCGGCCAAGCCGATTACCAGCATCAGTCAGAACCACGCATTGGCGTGCTGCTGACCAATCTGGGCACTCCGGAAGCGCCGACAGCCAGGGCGCTCAAGCCCTATTTGAAGCAGTTCCTGTGGGACCCGCGCGTGGTAGAGGTGCCCCGCCCGATCTGGTGGTTGATCCTCAATGGAATCATTCTGAACACGCGACCCAAACGCTCTGCCGAGGCGTATCGTGCGGTTTGGAACGAGCGCGGCTCGCCCCTGCTTGCCCATCTGGAAGATCAGGTTGCGGGTGTTTCAGAGCGACTACAGTCCCGTTTCGGAGATCGTTTTATCGTTCGTGGCGCAATGCGATATGGCGCCCCGGCGATCGCTGACGTGCTGACCGACATGTTCGATGCCGGGATGCAGAAGCTGGTGGTGCTGCCGCTTTACCCGCAATACGGGGGCCCTACTACTGGCTCAACATATGACGAAGTGAGCGGTGACCTGACTCGCCGTCGATGGCTGCCGTCATTCCGCTTTATCAGTTCCTACCACGATGACCCCCGCTATATCGGCGCGGTCGCAGATAGCATTCGCAAGCACTGGGACGAGCATGGTCGCGCAGAGAGGCTCCTACTCTCTTATCACGGTATGCCCAAACGGTATTTGACGGAGGGAGATCCCTATCATTGCCAGTGCCACAAAACCTCGCGACTGATTGGCGAAGCATTGGGCTTGGCAGAAAGCGAGATGCTGACCACCTTCCAATCACGATTTGGTCGCGAGGAATGGCTGCAGCCTTACACTGATGAAACATTACAGGCGCTGCCGGGACAGGGCGTGAAGTCGGTGCAGATTATCTGTCCGGGCTTTTCGGCAGACTGCCTGGAAACCATTGAAGAAATCGACATGGAGAACCGGGAGACCTTCTTGGCAGCGGGCGGGACGCGTTATGAATATATTGCCTGCCTCAATGCCCAGCCCGGCCATCTTGACGCACTGACCGACCTGCTTGTTGACGAACTGGGCACCTGGCTTGACGCAGCGTCAGATCCTGAAACGAGCGTCGAGCGGGCGCGTGCTCTGGGTGCAGCGCGCTGACTGCAATCAGTGACCGGCCTCCAGCCAGCCGATCGCCACCGCCAAAAAGATGCCCAGCAGAAAAAATAGCGTGAGACGCGCGCGATCGTGACTGTGAAACTGCACCTCGGGCAGTAAATCTCCCAGCGCAATACATACAAAAACGCCCGCTGCAAAAGCGAGAATGGCCGGCAACCACTGCGCTGAGAGCAAGGGTGCCATGCCCAGGTAAAACGCCATGGCGGTCAGGGGGCAAATCAACGCAAATAACAAAGCGACCAGCCATCTTGCGCGGGAAGACCATCCACTGGTCGTCGCGACCGTCTCAATAGACAGAGAATCCAGGGGCTTGTGCAGCAATATGGCAAGAAAGACACCGATCCCCGCCAGCGGCGCTGAGGGTGAAGCCAGTAGCACTGCACCCAGAGCGACCCCATCGACCAAGGTATGGACGCTCAGTCCAAACATTAAACCCAGAGCGCCCAGGGCTCTCTCGGGGGGATGGGCATGATCGTGCGCATGTGCATGGTCATGCGCGTCAATGGAATCCATTGCGCATTCGTCAGCCGCAACGCCGAAGTCATGCTGATGAAAGTGAAGCAAACGTAACAGCAACAGCATGAACACCAGGCCCGCGAGCGTCCATGCCATGACCGTATCGATCTCTCCCGCCGCGACAAAGCTGTGCGGAATCAGATGGAGCAGCGCGACACCCAACATCAGACCCGACACGAAGCTCAATACCATCTGAGTTCTCGTATGGGTCATCTCCACTCGTCTGGGCAACCAACTGCCAACAAGAGATATGGCAAATAGCGCCAAGGTATAAGCGGTTAGTAATGGTATGCCCGCCACGGAATTACCCCGCCACCAGATTATCGCGGTGAATCAATTCTTCCTCGCCCCGATAGCCCAGCACAGTTTCGATCTCTGAGGACGCCTTACCGATGAGCGCATTGGCCTCGGCACTGCTGTAATTCACCAAGCCGCGCGCACGCTCTATTCCGGAGCCATCGATACAGCTCACTAAATCACCTCGCCTGAACTCACCGCTTACGGCTGTCACGCCGATGGGCAGAAGCGAACGCCCCTGCTCAATCACCACCCTGACGGCGCCGTCGTCCAACCGCAATTGGCCTTGCGGGTGTAGCAAGCTTGCCAACCATTGTTTACGCGCGCTCTGCGGCCGACGCTGCGTCTGCAAGTAGGTTCCGACGACCTCACCTGCAGCGACACGCAGGACCACCTGATCCTCGCGTCCGTTGGCGATCACCGTGCCCGTACCGGAACGCGCGGCGAGCCGTGCCGCACTCAGCTTGGTCGCCATACCACCGCGACCCAACGCCCCGCTTCCTCCGGCAATCGCATCGAGCGCGCTATCGTGCACATCGGCTGCCGCAATCACAGCGGCGTCTTGACTTTGCCGCGGGTCACGGTCCATCAGGCCGTCCTGATCGGTGAGAATCAACAAGGCCTCTGCATCAATCAGATTCGCTACCAGAGCGGCCAGCGTGTCGTTGTCACCCAACCGAATTTCGTCAGTGATCACCGTATCGTTCTCATTGACGATAGGCAGTACGCCCATGCCCAGCAGGGTACTGAGCGTGCTGCGCGCGTTGAGATAACGGTCTCTCGCCCTGACATCAGCGTGGCTGAGCAGAATTTGCGCCGTGGTCACTCCATGAGGGCTCAGACACTCTTCATAGGCACGCACGAGGGCAGATTGGCCCACGGCGGCGGCGGCTTGGGACAGGTGTATCTCGTGAGGGCGTTCTGCCAGATTCAGTCTGACCAATCCGGCGGCAATGGCGCCACTGGATACCAATACCACCTCGCAGCCTCGTGCACGCAAGGCCACTAACTGGTCTGCCAGCAGCTTCACCACCAATGGGTCCAGCCCACGGCCGTCATTCGTCAACAGGGCGCTACCCACCTTGACCACCCAGCGGCGCGCCTCGGTCAACCTCTGTCGACTATCGCCTGGCTGGGGCGCGCTCAATGTCGATACTCCACTACCACGTCATCTTCATCATCATCGCGCCCGGCCTTGGCTGCCGCGCGGGCCTCGGCTCTGACTGCCTGCAGCGCTTCAATGCGTTCACGCGCCTCCTGCTGCATACGCGTTTGTGCGGCAAGCTCCGCTTCCGCCGCTTCAGGGTCACCGCGGAATTGCTCTGCCTGAGCTTCTAGATAAGTCATGAGATCACCGCAAAGGCGCTCGGTACCATGTTGAGCTACTGCGGATATCTCGTAAACAGGACCTTCCCAGGACAGGGCGGAAACGATTTCTGCACGACAGGTTGCCAGCGCGGTTTCGTCTATCAAATCCGTCTTGTTGAGGATCAACCAGCGTGGTCGCGCCGCCAGAGTGGGGCTAAATCGCTGCAGTTCCCTTATTACCGCGCTGGCAGCGTCCGCCGGATTGCTGCCATCAATCGGTGCTACATCGACCATATGAAGCAGTACCCGGTTGCGCGTGAGATGCTTGAGAAATCGAATGCCCAGACCCGCGCCCTCTGAGGCCCCTTCTATCAAACCCGGAATATCTGCGACGACGAAAGATCGATGCGCATCCACCTTAACCACTCCCAGATTAGGGATCAGGGTGGTAAAGGGGTAATCGGCGACTTTGGGGGTGGCGGCAGATACCGAGCGAATGAGCGTTGATTTCCCCGCATTGGGTAACCCCAGCAACCCGACATCAGCAAGCACCTTCAACTCAAGTTTGAGGCTACGCGACTCTCCCTCAGTTCCGGGTGAGCTCTGACGCGGGGCGCGATTGACGCTGGATTTATAGCGCGTGTTTCCCAGCCCATGGAAACCGCCTTGCGCCACCAGCAAGCGCTCGCCGGACGCGCGAATATCTCCCAATACCTCACCTGAATGATCATCCAAGACGGTGGTACCCAGCGGTACAGGCAGAATCAAATCAGCGCCCGACTTGCCCGAGCAATTGCGTCCGCGTCCCGCCTCGCCATTTTCGGCTCGAAAGCGCCGGGTATAGCGATAATCGATCATGGTATTTAGGGCATCATCGCCCTCAAGAAATACGGATCCGCCGTCTCCCCCATCGCCGCCGTCGGGCCCACCCTTGGGCACGAATTTTTCGCGGCGGAAGCTCACGCAGCCATTACCACCCTTGCCGGCGGTGACTTCTATCGTTGCTTCGTCAACAAATTTCATGATTCGACCTGGGCTATCGCCAAAAAAAAACCCCGCCGGAAGACGAGGTTTTT
>Ga0181569_10004164_pt1 | contig 11166 bp, 9 predicted proteins | sample 101ome_19_FD_132452 | JGI IMG/M metagenome (GOLD analysis project Ga0181569, IMG submission 132452) | Coastal salt marsh microbial communities from the Groves Creek Marsh, Skidaway Island, Georgia - 101405AT metaG (megahit assembly) | ecosystem: Environmental > Aquatic > Marine > Intertidal zone... | reverse complement strand
TCAGCTCATAGGAACCATGCTCGAGCCTAGGAGGCAGCATGATGGGTGTTTTTGTAAAATTTATGCTTTTTCCATGAATATAGTGACGTCTAGAATGACGCATTCCCTGGATGATATGAAACGATGCAGCCATCGCTACCCAGATAGGTCCGAATTTGCCTTGATCGAGCCTCTAGTAGTCACTGACATCATTGTGCTCTGCCAGGCCTGCTTTGACCTGCTTTTTCCAGGGCTAAATCCAAAGCCAAGGGAATTCTCTGTATTTCCAGACAGAAAGCCAATCAACGCCCAATCCTAACCAATTAAGTTTTATGAACACCCATTTCACCACGTCTTACCGGAAGGCATTCACCCTGATTGAACTCCTGGTGGTCATCGCCATCATTGCTATTTTGGCGGGTATGCTCCTACCGGCTCTTTCCAAAGCCAAATCCAAGGCCAAATCCATTCATTGTGTCTCTAATCTCAAACAATGGGGAATCATCTGGCAAATGTACACCGATGATAATGAAGGCAAGTTCAGTGACGGTGATGTAGGCTGGGCTCGAGGCGAATGGGTCGTTGCCTTGGCCGAGCACTACCGCGAAAAGCCCATGCTCCTGCTGTGTCCGGATGCGATCAATCGTCGTGCCGCAGGTAATTCACAAACCGAGATTAAGAAGCCAATCGGTACCCCTGAAGCCCAATTGGCAGATTGGGGAGGCGCCCACACAGCTTATAATTTCCCCAATTTTGCCAATGATTACGAGGCCGGCTCAAAGTTTCTCATCAGCAGCTATGGCGGCAACAACTGGTGTTACAATGCAAAGACCGATATCCAGGGGCGTCGCAAAAAGGATCACTGGGCGAGTATGAATGTCACCGATTCAGTTTCAGAAATACCCCTATTCCTGGATGCCATGTGGCGTGGTGGCGGCCCTGATGATCGGATTGCAGCCAAGGATCAAGCCCCTGCCTACAACGGTCAGTGGTCTGGTTATGATAAGGAAACCATGCACTTTGCCATGGCCAGGCATGGGCGTGGGGTCAACGTGGCTTACTTTGATCATTCGGTTCGTAGCACCACCTCTCCAGGGCAATTGTGGACCTTGAAATGGCACCGCAGCTACAAACGCCACGGTATCGAGCGCACGAAGTCTTTCCCTGCCTGGATCGGTTACTAGGTCGAAATGCAAAATGAGATGCTTTGGGATGGGATGCTCACAATAAATAGCTTTTTTAAGCAAGCGGACATCAGGAACCTGCTTGATCCCACTGAAGCCCTGACTCTGACATAGCTACGTTTTGAATGCGAATGAGATTAGCGTAGAGACCGGCCTTGCTAATCAATTGTGTGTGAGTCCCCTGCTCCACCACCTTACCTGATTTGAGGACCAGGATCTGATCAGCTTGCTGAATCGTGCTCAGGCGGTGAGCGATTACAAATGAAGTGCGCCCCTGCATCAAGCGATCAAGGGCTTCCTGAATCAGGCGCTCAGTGACGGTGTCGACACTGGCTGTTGCCTCGTCCAGAATCAGGATAGGGGCGTTTTTAAGCAAGGCTCTGGCAATGCTAATGCGCTGTTTTTCTCCCACGCTCAACTTCACCCCACGCTCGCCGACATGAGCGTGATAGCCATCGGGCAGTTGACTGATGAAAGTGTGGCAATTAGCCGCCATGGCGGCTTGCTCTACCTCGGCAAAATCCGCCTCCAGCCGTCCATACTGGATATTTTCAAGTACCGTTCCATTGAAAAGAAAAGGTTCTTGGGAAACCACACTGATCTGAGAGCGCAGGGATGCGAGTTGAATCTCTCGGATATCCTGTCCATCGATGAGGATGGATCCTTTGCTAAACTCATAGAAGGCGGGCAGCAAGTTCACGATGGTTGATTTACCGGCTCCCGTTGGCCCGACCAGGGCGATCATCTCACCTGGAGCCGCCCTGAAGGTGATATGATCCAGCACAGGACGATCCTCACCATAGGCAAAACTAACTCCCCTGTATTCAACTTCTCCTTTGACTGGGCTGCAAAGTTTTTCACGACGCCCGGGGCATTCCACAGGTGCATCCAAGATATCAAAAACTCGTTCTCCAGCCGCTCTAGCCCCTTGCATCATCTGGTTGAGTGCGTGTAGCCGGCCAATGGGCTCGTAAAACAAACCAAGAAACAAAACAAAACTCACCAGATCCCCCACGCTCATGCTTCCCTCGATCACCAATCTTCCACCAATCCAAAACACCAAACCGGTTCCAAGGGAAGTCGCCAGGGCCATACTTGGGGAATAGAGAGCCCAGGCCTTCATGATCCCAAGCGAGCCCTGTCGAAGTTGTTCAGATCGATCAGCAAAACGCTGGTCTTCGTGTTCCTGCCGACAGAAGGCTTTGATCTGGCGCATTCCCTGCAAATTATCCATCAGTAGGGCATTCATGGCACTGGCGGCCTCTCGTTGACGCCGGTAGCGACGGTGGGCGGTCAAGGTGTAGAGCAGCGCCCCCCCAATAAGCAATGGGACCGGAATCAATGCCACCCAAGCCAGAAGCGGATTCATGGAGAACAGAAACACCAAAACACCCACCACACTTAGGATAGCAACCGTACCTTGCTCGGTCCCATCAATCAGGACGCGCTCAACATTATTGACATCCTCAATCACTCGAGTCATGAGGTCGCCCGATGCTCGCTGATCATAATATTGAACTGGAAGATGCTGGAGCCGGCGATAAACATCCATGCGCATGTCATAAATCACATGCTGTTCAAAATAATTATTGATAAGGATACGAAGGCAGTTGAAGGCTTCGCGCAGAACAAATGCCCCTATCAAGCTCCCCATGACCCATGGAAGCTGATCAAGCTGCTGCTTGGAAATGACTTCGTCAATGATGTAAGCCGTCAGCTTAGGGTAAACAAAGGCAAAGGCGAGCGAGAGGATGGCGCAACCAATGGTTCCAGCTGCCATCCATTTGTAGGGTCGAATGTAATGAAGGACACGACCCACGACTTCTGCTGTGCTGCGTTTGGTAGCCCCAGTATCACGGGAACGTTTTTTGCCACTGAAGGTCACGATGTGGAGCAATGAATTGGACTGACCCAGGGATAATAATCTTCGATCATGAAAACCGCCTGTGACCTTTAGTAAGTGGCTCGACCACCTGATATGTCGAACACCGCACCGGTTGAAAAGGAACACTCATCGGATGCCAGCCAAGCTACCAAGGCAGCAACCTCCTCTGGCTGGCCGACGCGCTGCATGGGGATCTTGGAAACCATGTAGTCGATGTGTTCTTGACTGACCTGCTTGAGTATATCGGTTTGAATGACAGCAGGGGCGACGCAATTGACGCGAATCATTGATCCGGACAATTCCTTGCCAAGGGACTTTGTTAAGCCAATCACTCCAGCCTTCGCGGCGCTATAGTGAGAAGCATTAGGGTTACCCTCCTTCCCGGCGATGCTTGCGATATTGATGATGCGACCAAATTCACGATCGAGCATGCCCGGGACGAGCGCCCGACAAACCAGGAATACAGCCATCAAGTCCAAATCAATGACCTCTTTCCACTCTTGGATGCTGCATTCCCACAACGGCTTACTCACCCCAGCAATGCCGGCGTTGTTCACCACAATATCCACATGGCCAGCCTGCTCAATGGTCCAATCGCGTGCACGATCGATCGATGATGAATCGGCCAGATCCACTTGAACCAACTTGATAGCCCCTGGCCCTTTAAGCTCCTTGATCCAGCCCTCGGCAGCCTGAAGGTCACAATCCCAAATGTAGCAATGGGCCCCAGAGCGATGCAGTCGCTCGACAATTGCCTTACCAATACCCCTTGAGCCCCCCGTCACCACGGCGACTCTATCATTCAGGTCGATCTGATTCACTTCGGTTGATGGGTGGAGGGTTAATGGCTAAGACCAACGGCTTCGACAGCATCGACACAGCGACCACACAGCGTGGTGTGCATCGCATGTTCGCCCACATCGGTTTTCCAGTGCCAACATCGCCCACATTTTTGTCCAGAGGCCTTCTCAACCTGAATCTCAAGACTGCTTCCCTCAACCCACTCTATATCGGAAACATTCATGATTTCCCGAAGGACTGACTCAGAGGTCCGGTAGGTTTTAAGATGGTCAGGCGTGTCAGTGATCCGCACCGCTGCCTCCAACGCCTTACCAATCGTTTTCTGCCGTCTGGCTTCTTCCAATGCAGCCAGAACTTCCTGCCTCAGTCCCATGAAATCCTGCCACTGCAATGCCTCCTCGGCATCCATACGGAAAGAGGACGCACTCCAGCTTGCTTCGTGGACTGATTGACCATGCGGCACACCCGGGATGCACTCCCATGCCTCATCAGCGGTAAAGACGAGTATGGGAGAAAGCGCCCTGCAGAACCTGCCAACAATTTCATGCAAAACGCTCTGGGTAGACCTTCGCTCAGGGGAGTCCGCACGATCCGAATAAAGTCGATCCTTCACCAGATCATGGTAAATGGCCGACATTTCCACCGCGGTAAATTGACTGATCTTCTGGTAAACCAAGTGGAATTCATGTCGCTCGTAGGCCTGAACCACTTCGCTTTCCATCCTTGACCAAGCGTCGAGCATCCATCGGTCCAGGGGACTGAGCTTTTCATGCATCACAGCATGCTTGGCGGGGTCAAAGTCATAGAGATTGGACAACTGAAAGCGCAGAGCGTTACGCAACATGCGATAGGTTTCAGCTACCTTTTTGATGCGCTCCTCGCTGACAACGATATCATTCCTAAAATCCTGGGATGCCACCCAGAGGCGCACGATGTCGGCCCCATAACGACCTACATAGGCCTCGGAAGTCTGAGGTTTTTCATAGCCGCCCTGCCCTTGCTTGCTCTTGGATATCTTTTCCTTATCGGCATCAACCATGAAACCGTGAGTGAGCACCTCGCGGTAGGGCGCTGAGCCGTTGGCCGCCAATGAGAGAAGCAGGGACGATTGAAACCAGCCACGGTGTTGATCGCTGCCCTCAAGATAGAGATCTGCCTGCCACGGGTTCCTGGAAGGAGCATTCTGAGCGTCATGCTTGGATGCAAGTTCTGGGCGAGCCTGAATCACACTTCTGGATGAACTGCCAGAATCAATCCAAACATCTAACGTATCAGTGGACTTGGCGACTGCCTCAGGACCTTGCCAGTCAGTGGGGCGCACTTTTTCCCAGAGCTCCTGTGCTGATTGAGCAAACCATACATTGGAGCCCTCCTCTGAAATTAAATCAGCCACATTCCTTACGATGCGAGCGTCCAGTATGGCCTGGCCTTGTCCATCGTAAAAGGCAGGGATGGGAACCCCCCAAGTGCGCTGCCTTGAGATACACCAATCAGGTCTGGCTTTCACCGCACCTTCAATGCGGTTCTGTCCCCATTCGGGAACCCAACGCACTTTTTCGATAGCCTCGAGCGCTTTTTGCCGGAACCCCTCATGATCAATGCGAATGAACCACTGGTCCATTGCCCGGAAAATCACAGGGGTCTTGCTCCGCCAACAGTGTGGGTAGCTGTGGGTGTAATCCTGATGTAAAAGCAGCGCCTGCTTCTCACGCAGCAGATCCATCACGGCGAGGTTGGCTTCACTTTTGCCCTGCTTCTCCAGGATGGATTTACCGACCAAGCAAGCGGGCATTTGTTGGCTGGGTGCCAGGTCATCGGTATGGGCCAGACGTCCTTCATCATCGACAGGTGAATAAATTGCCAAGCCCACTTGCATGCCTAGACCATAATCTTCAAGACCATGCCCAGGGGCGATATGCACAAAACCTGTGCCTGCGGTATCTTCAACGAAATCCGCCTCATGGAGGCGGCCGGTCCGCTCACAGAAAGGATGCTCATATTCCATGGTAGCCAGTTGGCTGGCATCCAAGCTGCGGATAATTTGATGATCCTGCCACTGCATGGTTTCCACAAGCCCATCCAGCAAACCTACCGAGACGATGTAGGACTCATCCCCAACCTGGATTTGGGTGTATTGAAGTTTCGGGTTGAAGGCGACAGCCAGGTTGGCTGGTAAGGTCCAGGGAGTGGTTGTCCAAATGATGACAAAGGTGTTGGGTTCCCCTTTGAGTTTGAATTTAACGTAAATACTCGGGCTGATGTGGTCTCCATATTCCACCTCAGCCTCTGCCAGCGCCGTGCTGCAAGGAATGCTCCAATAGACAGGCTTCTTGCCACGATAGACGAATCCCTGATCTATCAAATCGGCAAAAAGCTTGAGTTCGGCGGCCTCATAAGCCTTATCCAGAGTCAGGTAAGGTTTGTCCCACTCGCCCAGAACACCCAGTCGCTTGAATTGCTCGCGCTGCAAGTCAATGTATTCGCGGGCATAGGCCTCACAAGCACGTCGAATAGAAGCCGCATCGGACAAATCGGCCCCATCCTTTCTCATTTGCTGCACAACTTTGAATTCAATAGGCAGTCCGTGGCAGTCCCATCCCGGGACGTATGGCACTCGCTTTCCCTGAAGAGTCTGGAACTTCAGGATGAAGTCCTTAAGGATCTTATTGCCAGCAGTGCCGATGTGAACGTCCCCGTTTGCAAAAGGGGGCCCGTCATGCAGCAAAAAGAGCTCAGAACTCTCGCGAGAGGCCTGAATGCGTTCGTAGAGCTTGCCTTCGGTCCAGGATTTCAGACGCAAGGGTTCGCGGTTGACCAGATCTGCCTTCATGGGAAAGCCAGTCTGCGGAAGATTCAATGTCTCTTTATAGTCCATGGATGGGATCGCTCCGAATGCAGGAAGTTACCAACCGACCCTGAGGGTGTCAACGGACTCTCAGATCGAGCGATTGAGCCAAGTGGGAAGTGGGACAATGAAAAGCCAGCCCGAGCATGCCTAATCATCAAAATGACGACCACCAAGATACGCTCCAATTCACGATGGGAGGTTCCTGACCTTTTCAACTCGGCTCATACCAGGTCTTGAGACGTTGCAGTTGTTCTTCAATGGGGTCGCAGAATTGGGTAGGAATCAGGCTTCGATTCACCGCTGAAGCGGCTCGAGTGGGTCGCACCTGCAAGCCAAGGCCATAAACCCTGTCGATAGTCTTTAAGAGCGTGTATTTAGTGATTGGCGGCAGGAATCCTGGCTGAACCAAACCACCGGATACCGCTTGTTCTTCAGATAACAGAACATGAGCCAGATCGGCCCATGCGAGGGTGGTGATGCCATTCCACATATGGTTTGTGTAACCCCATGCAGCCCTTTGCTGGCCTAGCACCCAGCTAAGCAAATGAGTTGTCTCGCATGATTCACGATCAGGCCCAAGCAAAGAACAACGTATGACCCAACGATTTTCACCCCGCATCCCCGTTTCACCCTGGACCTTGGAAGCGCCATAGGCTGTGTCAGCACTGTGTGGCTGATCCCATAGGCATCCACACTCTGATGCTCCAAATACCGCATCGCTGCTGGCATGAATGACCCTCACATCCGGGTCAAGTCCCTTGGCAAGCCATTGGGGAAAAAGGCCGTTGATCCACTGCATCGTTTTCAGCCGATTCCTTGGAGTTGCCTCGGCCTCACTCAGATGGACGCCTATGGCATTGACGACACCGTATAGCCCAAGGCTTTTCAAATTTCCCATGCATTGATCAAATCGATCAGGTGTCCAACGATCGGAAACCTCAACCACCTCCCATCCTTTTTGGCGCAGCCGCCGGGCCACCACATGGCCAAGCATGCCACCAGCTCCCAGCACTCCAATGCGCTTGTTCAAGTTAGGGTTCATCCAAAAGCAGTCCACCATTGACCAAGGTAGCCTGGGTTCTTCAAGCGGATGTCCCGAGCGTAATTCCAAGCCGTGATGAGGCAATGATCGGGCTGATCCAAGTTTAGGCGATCCTTGGCAACAATGGGGGTCGCGATATGAGGTAAATACCTCCCTTGTCGCAGCATCGATTCATCGATAATCCAGTCAAAAGCAAGCTCTGGGGTTTGATTGAGGAATACATTGGCGCGCCCAGCAGCTCCATAGGCGACAAGCGATTGACCAGCAGCCCGGCGCTTCATCAAGTCGCGGACAACAGGATGTTCATAGCGCGCTCGGTAAGCTTCAGCCAACGACTTCAACTTGGCCTCCAGCGTCTGCAAATCGGGCTCAGTGCGAGATAGCCTCGGCTGGGATGTTTTCCTGAAACAACAGCGTAGGGCACCTCCATGCATGGGGATCGATTCGTGGAAAACACATTCAAACCCCAGCAATCCTAGACAGTGTGTTAAGGAATCCAGACTCCATTCTGCCTTGTGTTCATGGTAAATAGTATCCCACTGCGACCCGCAAAGCAGCGCTTCCAGATCATGGACTTCAACCCAGAATTCTCCCCCCTCCTTGAGGGCCAATCGGACGGCGGTAAAGACCTGATGCAGATCAGAAATGTGGGCAAGGCAGTTCGACCCGCTGATCACATCCCACTGGCCCTGCCACCGCATGGATTCGACCAGCTGCACATCGAACAGGTCAGAGACCAGCTCGTAGCCGCCTTGAGAAGCCTGATGCGAACGGCAAGCCACATCACTGGGGTCCACTCCCTGACGCAGCCAAGTAGCTGGCAGACGTCTCAATAACACCCCATCATTACAGCCTATTTCTAGGAAGCGAAGATGCGGCTGATCATAGTTTCGAGTGAGCAACCCTGCGTAGGCCTTGAAGTGGTCCACCAATCCAGACACGGTCGAGGAGGCATAATTGTAACGGCGAAATAGGATGGCCTCGTCCACATCCTGGGTCACCTGCACGAGACCACAGCTCTGGCAAAGCATCCAGCTCAAGGGCAGCGTTTCCGCCTCAATTGCCTCCTCTGCAGTCGAACAGAACTGACCAGCCAGAGGCATCGGATCCATTTCAAAACACGGCACCATGAGATCCATGCCGGCATGACAACCTCGGCAACGACCGATCAAGCGAAACGATGGATTGGGGCCCATGGCTAGTGAAAACTCTCCGGAGAACCCATGGCATCGAGCAATTGGTCCAATTTGCGGCCTGGTGCAAGCTGCAGGGTGTTGGAGCTGGAAAATTCTTCCCCCAAGGCACGGGTGCATGGCGTGGGAGGTGTGCGGTAATCTGGGTGAATAGTGAAGTAGTCTGGCTCCTCCACAGCACGCTGCATTTCGTACTCATTAACGAGGATTTCATGCAGTTTTTCGCCACGGCGTATACCGATTTGCTCGATAGGATATTCCGGAAGATCGGCACGTTTGCGAATGGCATCAGCCAAGTCTGCGATGGTGCATGCTGGTGCCTTGCGCACAAAAATCTCACCACCCTTGGCCTGGGTCATGGCATGGAAGACCAGATCCACCGATTGATCCAGAGTTAGCAAAAAGCGTGTCATCTCCGGAACCGTAATTGTCAGGGGTTGCCCTTGCTTTATTTGATCGAGAAATAACGGGATCACCGAACCACGACTGCCCATCACGTTACCATAACGCACACAGGAGAAAATGGTATTGCCAGGGCATTGATTCTGACTGCAGACGATTTTTTCCATCATCGCCTTGCTTGTCCCCATCGCATTAACTGGTTTGACTGCCTTGTCGGTACTGAGAGCCACAAAGGCCCGGACACCTGCCTGTCGAGCCGCCATGCAGGCCTGTTGCGAACCTAGAATGTTCGTCTGAACCGCCTCAAATGGCTGATTTTCGCAGGAGCCGACTTGTTTGAGGGCGGCGGCGTGGAAAACGTAATCCACCCCTTCCATGGCCAGAGATAAGCGAGCCGCGTCTCTCACATCCCCAAGCAGGTAATGAAACTGTGGGAATCGACGCTGCATTTCCCACTGTTTTTTTTCATCACGGCTGAAAATACGGATTTCAGCCGGATCCTTGTCCATAAGATGTTGGGCAACACGACTCCCAAAGGAACCTGTACCGCCGGTGATGAGAATCTTTGATCCTTTGAGCATGCAAGACCTTAAAACCCCGTCGCGCGGGCTGGTTGTCTCAGACCGGATTGGCCTGATGAAGTCAAAGCTACGATAAAAAGAGGACAAGTCTCAATGCAATTGTCTGATTGGGCCATGCGCAGAGTGACTCTCATTTACCCCCACAAGAGGTAAATAAGTGCCTGAATCAAGGCAATCAGCACAGCAAACCATCGACTCCAACCTCCACAACGAGTGGCATCCGAAACGGAGGAAATTTTATCCGTGTTTGGCAACCACCACAGTAGGATGGCCACCGCTAGAAAGACTGCGGAGACCACCATCGAACCACCGTGCCAAGTTGCCATCAAATAGCTCATATCATCCATGTTGGCTGCCAGAGGATTGCTTCCACTCAAAAACTAGCCCTTGCAGAGATTGAGGATCACGCGGGGGAGTGAGGAGACTACCCATCAGAACCCCGGTCAAAGATGCGACAAAAGACCACCAAGCCACCCAAAGAAATGAAATCCCGCCGCTGACTCCAAATAGAGCCTCTGAAAACGTCATCAGCGCGGCGGAGGTGACGCCCAAGGCAATACCAGTCATGGCACCGGATGCATTGGCCCTGTTAGTCAGCATTCCTGAAAGCAGCAAAGCCAGTAAAGGACCCTGAATGAATGAGAGAAAAGTCTGAAAGGCTTCAAATACTGAGCCAAACCCTTGTTTGATGGGATAACTCATGGACACCCCAAGAAGCAGGAGAATGGGTACCAGCCAGCGCCCCAAACTCAAACACTCTGGATCACTGGCCGATGGCCGAATCAAAGGCCGATAAAAATCATGCACCAGCATGGTGCTGGCGGCATTGACATAGGAATCGAGGTTGGAAAGCACACCGGCTAGAAAAGCTCCGATGACAATCCCCAGGATCCCGGTAGGCAGGAGCCGGGTTAGAAGGAGTGGAAGCACTTGATTACCATCCCAATCCTTGCCTGGAATCCCAAGTTCGGATTCCAGCAAGACAATTCCCATCAAGCCCGGTAGCACCAGCAGAAGCGGGAAAAATAGCTTGATTGCAGCGCATAGAATATAAGAAGCCCTGGCCTCGGCAGGTGATCGGGTCCCTAAAGTGCGTTGGACGATAGCTTGATTGCCAATCCAGTAAGCAGGCCCGAGCACGAATCCCAGCCCTAGCAATACGGCTGGCCAGGGATATTCTGGGTGATCTGCCGGTGGTAGCAGCTGAAGATGATGTTCGGTCCAACTTTTGGACTCGATGGCTTCACCAAG
>Ga0181569_10004149_pt1 | contig 11198 bp, 7 predicted proteins | sample 101ome_19_FD_132452 | JGI IMG/M metagenome (GOLD analysis project Ga0181569, IMG submission 132452) | Coastal salt marsh microbial communities from the Groves Creek Marsh, Skidaway Island, Georgia - 101405AT metaG (megahit assembly) | ecosystem: Environmental > Aquatic > Marine > Intertidal zone... | reverse complement strand
GCCTTTGGCTCTCCTCAACTTCGCCCAAGACCAACAGCGCTATACTGAGCTGCAGATAATATCCAAATATTCTGGGATCTCTCGGGCTCAATTTGATCGCTTTGCGCAAGGGCTCAAGGGCTGATGAGGCATCGCCCGAATACAGGGTCGCCCAGCCGAGACCGTGGTAGGCATCTGCTGAACTAGGGTTAATCCTGATCGCTCGCTCAAAAGCGAAAATAGAGGTCTCCAGCTGGCCCAGAACCATCTGAACAGTACCAAGAACAAAATTTGTGTGAGAGTCGTCTGAGTCTAATTGAAACGCCTTTGTAGCGTTACCCAGAGCTTGTCTCAACGTTCCCTCTTGATCCGCAACTCTGCCAAATATGACGTCGTAGAATGCTATTTCCGCCAAGGCGGCATAGGAATAAGGAAAACCGGGGTTTTTCTCTATCGAACGCTGGAATGCTTCCGTAGCAAGCCGCGTGTCGTCGGGACTCCAAAATTGATGAAAATGCCACATGCCACGCTGGTACAAATGCCAGGAATCAAGGCTTCCATAGCTTCTAGTCTTCGCCCTGGATTGTTCGTTTTTCATAATTTCGTGAGGAATGCAGCGTGAGATCGATTCGGTCAAATCATCCTGCAATTCGAACAAGTCAGACAGTGAGCGATCAAACCGCTCTGCCCAGATTTGAGTATTAGTAGAGACGTCGCTCACCTGGGCCGTAACCCTTATGCGACTCCCTGCCCTGCGTGCACTGCCTTCCAAGATGTAACGCACACCAAGTACGCTTCTAATCTCGTCATGACCGGCTTGTTTACCCTTGAAAGAAAAAGAAGAATTACGGGGACACACCCTCAACCACTTGAGCGCCGACAAGCTGGTAATGATGTCTTCTGTCAAGCCATCAACGAGGTATTCCTGGTCCTCGTCGTTAGACTGATTGGCAAGCGGAAGAACGGCGATCGATGGAAGGTCTAACTCAGGTTGCCCTGAAACCATGGAGGCTTCATTGGCGTTCGCTGCTGGCACTGGGGAAGTGATTCCCCACCTGAAAATGGTTACCTCTCGTTTGATATTCTTGAGGACCGTCGCGGTGCCTGAATCAAAAATTGAAGCTTGCCTTGCATCCAAGCTGTAATATGCTGAGTCCGAGATTAGCACCTCTCCAGGTTCCGCTAGAGCCTCCAGACGGGCCGCTATGTTGATGCCGTCTCCGTAGATATCCTCATCCTCGTAAACGACGTCCCCGATATGAATCCCAATCCGCAGCGCGATGGTCTGATTGCCGATTAATCCTGTTTGGATCTGAATCGCAGATTGCAGCGCATCTCTCGCGCTGCTAAAGGAAACAATCCACCCATCCCCCATACTCTTGTCGAGAATTCCATTGTGTTCGTGGATGGCTGGGTTGAAGATTTCTCGACGAACACCCCGAAGCGCCTCTAGCGTTCGTGCTTCGTCATCACCCATAAGCTTGGAGTATCCGACCACATCGGCAGCAAGGATTGCTATGAGCTCTCTTTTCACTTGGTTGGGGATCCCGCAGTCGTCTAGCAGAAGCTAAAGGAGATCAATAGCTGATTCAAGGCAGATCTTAATCACGCTCACTGCACTCTTCTCATCACTGTACGCCAATTTTTTATCGGTTGGACCGAAGATTCGCGCTGCTCTCCTTGCGGTGTTAAGTTGCTTTGCGCCGTATGAGCTTAAGGAAACGAATGGATGGCCTAGGTTTTAATCAAATCTCCCACGCATGTAGCGGAGTTGCTTGAGATCTCAATAGCTCAGGACAGGTTCTAAAGTCTGGATGGTGCCCAGGGCCAACTTCAGAGTTCCTCTACGGCACCAGTTAGCTAATGCACTCACCCTAAATCAGGCACTTAGGAAACCCTGGTTCACTGCTAAGGGCATCAAAATATCTACGGTTTTATCTACTAAGGGGGTACGCAGGAGGCCATATCCCCCTTTGTTAATATATAGGGTCACAGAGATTGTTTGAGACTTTGGAGTGTTAGGTAACCCAAAGACAGCCATTTGGGCTGCCCTTATTCCGCAATTAAAGCCTGCTCAGTTAGCACAGCTGCTTTGTGGTGGAGCGCTTACCAACTCACTCTTTTGGTTAGCGCCAATGCAAAAAGTAGCTCAAATTTCTATTTGGATGCTTGGAGGTAGGTTTCGAGTTTCAAGATCATCGATCTTTTGGGAAGCGCAATCAATTTGCAATACTAGTGGGACCCATTATGGCTTACCTTTGTCCGGGGACGAGGAACATGAAACTATGACTCTTACTATGACCCAGATAACACCTTAGTTATCTCGGCGTTTATCCAAAGTGCGAAAGCTTCATCGCCGGGTCTTTAAGCGATAAATGGCAACCAGTATGAAAAGTTGGCTGAATATCCGCTGTTGGTTAATGGAAAAGGTGGTTAATTAGGTAGCAAAGGGCGGCAAGGTGCTTGACCTCTTTTGAGGCCGAGCACCTTTACTCTTTTATTATGACCCATGGTTGTAAGTGTTGATAACAGTCCAGAAATTTCGTGTATCGCAGGTCGCTGCCTCATTGAAATCTGCGAATAACTGAGCTCCTTCACCATCGCCGAAAAATCCCTGAAGTGCTTTGCCCATTTCTTCCCAGTTGGCCCATCCGGTCATGAGAATAAATCTACCCTGATCTGACATGTCTCCAGATGACGGGGTGAAAATCCATTGAGCGTCGTTTAAACCTTTAGATTTACTCCAGGCACCCACAGCTTTGGAGATTGTTAGCACGGTCTCCATCGACTGTCCCTCATTTAGTGAGCAGTTCCAAGTCTCCACCGGAGCCGAAGCACTATGGTCATCAGCTACAGCAATGAAAGGGAGCAACAAGATAAAAGTTAACAAATGTTTCATGGCAAGATCTCTCTAAAGTTCTATTAGGTTTCAGTCAAAATCTATGTCCAACTTGGGACTTTAGTCTTAAGACTCTGTGGAATTAATTTCTGATCGTATGCGACTTGTGAAGGTCCCAGTAACAATCCGCGGGGTTTTCCATTTCGCTATGGTTTTGGTGCGCTTTACCAACGCTTCCGGTTCTTACTCCGTCCATGAGGCTGATCATGTCAGGTGTTGTTCCCGCAATCATTGTCAGAAAATCGAAGTCACCCGCCATTCCAAAGCCTGGCAGTATGAGCGCTTGACCGGTCTGAGTATCTAGACTTTCGTTGATTGCATTGACGCGGTCTCTGGTCCGGTATTTCATAACATCGTTCATCGACTTCCCCGACTTGAGCTTGCAAACGCCTAAAATAAGGGGTTTTTCTGAAGATTGGGGGATTGGAGCCACGCCGCGAACGCTAGCGTAGACTGCGGTCTCGCAATCAGCAATTTTCGAAAATTTCTCAAGCAACTTATCGGCCTCTTTGCCGCTAAAGTGATTTCGCGCTTGGTCCCAAGCATCCCATGAAGGTGTGTAATTCACCCAGCGAAAATCCGCTTCATGGTAGGGTGGTGCGATCGCAGTCGGCTCCCACAAAAATGATCGTTGCTGGAGCTCACCTTTGTCTGCAAATGGGGCGACCTCATTTCGCGCAAACGCTGCCATATCGCCGATCGTGTAGCCAGTGTTTAGCTCGCAAGCCCAAAGCTCCATAACAGCTGGGTTGGGTGCCTCGTGGTCATCACCCCAAGCCAGTAGGGGCAGAGTTAACATCAAAATGAGTGCTGTTGATCGCATGATCGATCTCCTGAATCTTTGATTAGGCCAACATGTTAAGAGGCTGCTGCAAGGGATTTCAAAATTAGTTCGAGTTTAGTCCTCATTTTTGCTCTCTGGGACTACATAGCGGTGGACACAAGATACTAGCCACCAATTAATGCTGTCTGGTTGATTGTAAACAGGAAATGGATTGGTAAATGTTGTGAGGTGCATTGAGGGAGCGACCGCAAGAAACAACCCAAGCAGAGTAAAACGGCAGCCAAAGTGGCCCTTTGTATGTCTGCAGCACCACTTTTTTAAAATCATGTTTTAAGTATCTGCTCAGGTACAGCTCAAACTCAGACACACGATTACCCGCCCCCGTGTCTAAGTTTTTGACCCGGACCATAATGTTTGTCAGGAATCTTGTCAGGAATTGGGTCTAACGAGGTGGGAAAAGCTGTATATGCAGGGCTAAAACACTAGTAATATCGGTGGTTGGTGCCCAGGGCCGGAATCGAAAGAACCTATTTTTACTGGGCTCATCGATTGTTTGGCGTAATTTTGGCGTAGTTAATCAACGTGCAGGACAACCACTGCAGCACACTGACCATAGAAGAATGGGGGGAAGCGACGCATGGCGTTCGAGGGCAATCAGTAAGGCGCAAAATCGTAATCCAGTTTACTCTCGCTTTTTCTCCCTTAGAAATTCAGCTCACCCAGAGGTTGCTAGCTAAGTCATTGGCTTGTTTTGAACCAGATATTGGCGATTCAGATCTAATAGTCGGCAAATCTATACCCGACGCCTCTAATCGTCTGAAGCCGATCGGCATAAGGACCAATCTTCTTTCTTACTGACCGTATATGAACATCAATATTTCGATCAATGACTACGGTGCGGTCACCAGTTAATGCTCTCAAAAGATTGTCGCGGTTTTGAACTCTGCCCAAGTTAGATACTAGCTGATTAAGCAGTCGAAACTCCGATGCCGTAAAGTGAACCAACTCGTTCTTGAGCAAGACTTGGTGCTTTTCAACATCAATCGTTAACTCACCAATGACAATCTGTTTTGACTGCTCGTGCATACCAAGTCTTTGAGAGCGTCTCAAAACCGCCTTGAGCCGCGCCATTAATTCTCGGATGCTGAAAGGCTTGGTTACATAGTCATCCGCACCAAGCCCCAGTCCGATAACTACATCGCTCTCCTCTTCTTTCGCGGACAGCATTACGATGGGCGTTGAACTGATTTCGTTATCGGCGCGAACCTGTTGGCACACCGTCAGGCCGTCAACCTCTGGGATCATGAGATCTAGGATCACGAGATCCGGGTGCTTACTCCTGATCAGAGATATGGCCTCTGTTCCCGTCTCACAGCCTAGTGTGCTGTAGCCTTCTCTCTTAAGGTTGTACAGGACTAAGTCTCGAATGTCCTGCTCATCCTCGACAACAAGTATTAGAGGAGCGGCCATAGCTATGACTCACCGAAAAGTTGCTGACAACTTGTTACTTGTTCGAACCATCTGCCGGGGCTCGTAGCGGCGCCTGTCGAAAGCATTGAAGGATACTTTCTAGGAATACCGCTTAGGGTGGCTAACGATATATTTTTTGAAGAATTGAGGGTCACCAAAGTGGTCCTGGATTTCGTCAACCCGAAAGAAGTTCAGGTCAGCTCTCTCTCGGTCGGTAGATAGCAGTACTATTTCAGAATTCACTGACGCAGAAGAGTTTGGCAAAAGTTCCATTGCGAGTCCTGTCAAAACAACAGCTAGCAATAGTGGAATGGTGGAAAGGACGTTTTTCATGCGCTTTAAGAACCAACTAGTTTTGGAATCAGCACAAGTTTAGAAAGGCGATTGGTGTAGGCAAGCTGCTGAGCGCATTCGCCGATGTTTTTAACAAAGAATTAACAAAAACAGAATGTTATACTTTAGTTCTTAACAATTTCTTAACAAAAGCGAGTGATGCCAAGTGCTTGATTCCTAGGCCGATCAAGCTCCGCCGGCCGCAACAGGGGAACAAAAAAAAGCCGCATCGAATGCGGCTCTCATCCTTACCATCAGCTGAAACATTTACTCAATATTTACCAAGTTTCTATTCCCAAATACGAAATCTTCCTGCTGATTATGTTCCGCGAACATCAGCACGGGCATATCGTTGCACTCAAGGTTCTTAAGCTGTCGCTTGGATACCCCCTGCTCTCGAGCTTTCTTGAACAACTCCTCTTTCGAGATCAGGGCGCTCTCGCATAAGCTCGTTGCTAAGGTGTCTGGCTGCCTCCCTGCTTCAGCAGTATCGACAGGCTGGCTAAAGCCTAAACTTGACCAGACCAATAATATCACCCCAATCACGAAACCGTTCGGAGCAGAAATCAGTTCACTCAATGTCTTGTATTTCATACCTATTCCCCTATCGCTGATCAATTTTTACTACCCCGGACTCTAGGAGGCAAAAAAGAGAATGAACCCTTGTTTTTATAAAGTTATGCAACGATAAATTAAGAGTAAACGATTTTTTTGTTAAGAATTATAAAGAAAGCGTATGAATAAAGGGCTAAGACAGTCTATTCAGCAAATTGCCATCTTGGTAGTAGTCATGATTCTGACTAAATTTTGGTGAGCAAGAGCGAAACCTAGGCCTAAAGTTTTAAGCAGATCACAGACCCTACATTGTCTCTATAAGTCGTACTTGAGACTTACCGAATAGCCCAACCCAGGTATTCGTTCAAAGACCGTGATTCCAGCCGCCTCTATAATAACTTTCTCGTCTAGAAGGTTTTGAACCTTTGCTTTAATTGTAAAGTTCTCACTAGGAAACCAGGAGTAAGTGACGTCTAAGGAGTGAAACGGCTTTTCGAATTCATCAGGTGCTCCCAGCCTTCCTGCGCGATAAAGCCTGTCGCCAAATACGTTATAGATGATCGAAGCTGTATGTGACCCATCGTTGGAGTCAAATCCGAGCATCAAATTGACGAGATAGTCTGACGCGCCTGCAGCTTCTCTGACCTCGTTCGTAGGAGCATCAGCGCGCACACCAGCAACGGTTTCTGTATCTTGGAGGGTCGCATTCCCTTGCACGAAGAAGCGTTCACCCAAGTCTCCCAGCCTCGACAACCTAAGCAGCCCTTCCACCTCTATACCCGTTAACTCACTGGATTCGGCATTGATGATTCCGCGAGCACGATTAGTATCGGAGGCGGGGGTTTCGTAAAATTCGATGGGGTCTTGTATGTCTTTATAAAACGCACCTACGGTAAAACTGTTGCCATCGATCCAGATGAAGTCAAATCGGATGTCAAAGTTATCGATCTCACTAGGAATCGCGTCCGGGTTACCAAACGTCAATTCATCTGTAAGTGGATCGACATAACTTGTGTCAGAAACCTCTCTTAAATCCGGTCGGATGGCTGTTCGACTCCAACTCGCGCGAGCTTGGAATTCATCAGCCCAAAACTCTCCCGTATAGCCAAACGTGAGTGAGGGAAAAAGTTTTGAGTCATCAAACGAAGCCCTATCAAGCGCTGCAGGGTCGGTAGTTACCTGTGGTAATTGCACTGAATAGCCATACAAATTCCAAGGCAAAGCCACTTGTTTATAGTCCTCTCTCCTAAAGCCGGCTGTAATTCTGTAGGCATCATTTAGCCGCAGGTCCGCCATCACAAAAAAGCTGGCTGTCGTAGTAGCGGCGATGTAACTACGCGACCCCGCGCCTTGTATTCGCAGTTCGAATCCATTGTCCGGGTCCAGAATGTTTGAATCGGAAAAGACAGATGCAGAGGACCCCTCGATCTGGGTGTTTGCTGAGCCGAGCCCGAACTCTCGTTGTGCGTACAGTCGAGCTTTCCTGTCATATTGATAGCCAAACGTGACCTCTATTCTTGAACTTTCGAATTCAACGGGTAGTACTGCCTCGTAACCATAGCTAAGAACGTCATCGTCTAAATCGGTGAACCGAAAGTCTGCTGCCGATGTATCTCTCTGAATCGTCGCTGCAGTCGCACGACCATTGCCATCTGTCGTTGTGTCGAAGTTAATCACTGTGGCGTTTGGAATGTTGGTCGTTGCCTCGGAATCCGTATAGTGCCACTCAACGGTGCTGCCCTCCGGAAGGAAACCCAACAGTGGAAGAGTATCCAGCGTTTCACTGCCTAACTCGTGATCACCTCGGAACTGGTGGACCGCTAATTCTCGCTGCTCAAACTCGGTTCCCACTCTTCGGAAGCCGATACCATCCGACTTAATTCTGTTTTCATTAAAAAAGTCGTCGATTACAGCTTCGTTATCCGTATTGCGGATGAATATGTACCCAGCTGACACCTCGTGATCGCTACCGTAGGCAAGTCCAACGTTGGCCAGTCCATTCAAATTGATGGACTGGGTGGTCCTAGATTCGACGGAGAATCGTTCTTCTGGCTGGGCAAAATTGAAGGCTCGTCGCTCCCTATGACGCCAGCTCGATTCGTATCCTCCTGAGACCTGAATGCCTATCTCGAGCGAATCGCCTAACTCGAAAGCTGTACCGCCCGAGGTGCGAATATTTTGGTCTAATTTATTCCTTGCCGGACGCACTTCGCCCTCTCGGTTCAAAAAAACGGCTAAAGACCGATTCACGGCCTGAGCGTCTGCAAAAGTCGCATCCGCATTACCACCTTCTCTAAAGCTGGTGAGAATCGTGGCTGGACTCAAGTTTCCCCTGTATTGGTCGATCGCCTGCAAGAGCTGCTGAGGTATCGCCCTCGTACCATCATCTTTGCCGTAGTCGTCGTCTGAACCTCCACGATAGCTGAGCAGGTTACCGCTGGATTCGGAATTATCTCCAGAGCCCACCTCAATGCTGAAGTTCGTACCCTGATCCGGAAACGCAGTGGTCCTAACGTCGATTAGGCCACCAGCGAAGTTCGCCCTAATATCGGGAGAAAAAGTCTTTTGGACAGATAAGCCCGACACGATCGACGCTGGGAAAATATCGAGCGGAATCACGTTACGCGTCAGATCAGGTGAGGGAATCGACGCTCCATTTAACGTGGTCGAAGAGTAGCGCTCCCCCAAACCTCTTACATACACAAATTTATCTGAAACGAGCGACACCCCAGTCATCCGTCGCATAGCGTTGGCTACCGTTGAATCTCCAAGCCGACTGATCGATTCGCTATCGAGCACATCAATCACCGAATCATCTTCCCGGCGCTCATTAAGCAACTGCTGTGCAGCGTTTAGAAATCGACCGACGACTACAACTTCTTCAATACTCTCACCGTCGGAGGCCTGTTCTTCAGCAAACACCTGCGCTGTTGACAACCCGATACCGATAATGGCGACGGATACTATCCACTTTAGAATTGGAGGCTTTTCATTCTCAAAGAACATATTTTTTCTCAACGATTTGGAAGTTAGATGGGTGGGCCCTCGCTAACCGCGAGAGCCATCATCAGCTTGCTATAACTTTTGGTGCGTTACTGCTGGAACCAGAAGTCTTGGTCCAGGCCGAATGCCCAACCCGCGGTCCAATCACTTGTTGCGTCGACCGCACCCAAAAACGGCATCTCAATTCCTTGCTCGGGCAAAGCCGCGTCATTCACCACCACTTCACCCACAGGAATTGAATAGAAACCGTTTGCGCTACTCAAAATGATTAATTGAGTGTCGGCCAACTGAGTCGGATCAGTCGCCGTATCGAGGTCGGCGAATACTGTGTTGCTGTTTGTCTCGAGCCATTCAGATGCATCCTGACCCGCGATGCTCTTGCTCGACTTTGTCACCGATGCAAATACCGAATCCGTGATAGAAGCATTCCCGCCAACAAATCCTTCTGAGGCAACCGTATCGTCGATACGGACACCCCAATGATCACCAGGTGAAAATTCTTCGGTATAACCTCCGAAAACTACCGCGTGGTGGATGGTTGGCCACAGACCTTCTCTCAAACGAAGACCAGCACCTGGATCATGCGTACCCTCACTGGGAGAAAAAATACAGGTCAAGCCGTGAATGGTTGGTCTGGAATTCAACCCCCGGTCAAACATATCCTGAATGAACTCTGGGGTCTTGGAGCTGTAAGAACCAATCCCATCTGCCTCAACGCACCTATTCCCATCAGTCTCTTGCTGGATAACGAGCGCGTTAGTAATCGATCCAATGTAACCTTCATCAATGTCGATCGAATCATCCCTTACGAAAACTGCGATAAAGTTCTCGAAGTTAACAGCTCCGCCAAACATCTCTATGCCGTCGTCATAGGTTGAGTAAACCTGAAGATTCTTAACGAGCGTATTTCGACCGACGCCTCCGAAAGAGATACCGTTTAGCTCATCGCCGTTGGCAACCTGTGCACCTGTATGTTTGACGATTACATACTCCATGCGACCCGAGCTGTCGTCGTCATTCGCACCCCCATAGTAGGATTCATCCAATCCCTCAGCGCCCTCGGCTGCTATGTTGCACTCACCAACAAGGGCCAAATCTGTACCTCTTGTACCTGTGTAATCGCACTTATTTGATACACCAAACCCATTGATCACCATCCCGCCCCAAAGCTGGACATCCTCTGCTCCAGCCGAGCCCTCGACTGCATCTGCTGTTGCGGTAAAAGTGATTGGCTTCTCAGCTGTCCCGACCGCAAAAATTTGTGACCCTCGATTGATAATCACGAATTTAGTATTGTCCGGCCAGGCGAGAGTTGCGCCTGCTTCGATGGTCAGCGTGGGGCCATCACCGCCCTCAGCGATCCCAGCAGCTGCGAGCTCTTCATTGTTCGCGTGAGCTTCACCGACAAATAAACTGCCCTGAAAAATATGAATGCCGCCTTCGGCTAATTCAGGGATAGTGATATCGGTTGTCAGGTTGTTTCCTGCATCAGCAAAAGCTGGCGAATAAGTGCAATTTACGCCGTCAAAGTCACCCTCAATCGTCTGACCGCCCGAATTTACGTAAGACGCGCAGGGGTTTTCCTCTGCTAACGGTGCAGCAGTGGTATTGTTTGAATTGGTCACAGAGTTATCGGTTGAGTTATCTGCGGTAGACGGGTTGATATTGATGTCTCCGCTATCACAAGCAGAAAGTGCTGCTAACACCAATGGTAAAACGAGTCGCTTTAGTTTCATGACATGGTCCTATGTCTATGGTTGTCGGGATTTGACTCCGCGCATTTTGCCGATTGACATTTGAGGACCAGTAAAGATGGTTAAAAAGTTTGGTAAATGAATATGAAAAAGTCTCTGTATTTATAAAGAAATCTTTAAATACACTTTGAACTTCCCAGGCAAAAGAGAGTCGCTTTTTATAAGTTCCCTCACGCTCGCTCCTGGCGTAATTCTTGGCGTAATTTGGCGTAATTAATGCCGTAGAAATATGGGGAAATGTGGTTATAAGCGCAAACGGCGGAGAATAGAAGCCCCGCAAACCCTTGTTTTATGGGCTTTTATGGGGTTTAGGGGGAATATGCGGGGAGGGTCGTGGTGCCCAGGGCCGGAATCGAACCGGCACCGCCTAATGGCGACAAGATTTTAAGTCTTGCGTGTCTACCAATTTCACCACCTGGGC
>Ga0181569_10004134_pt1 | contig 11225 bp, 11 predicted proteins | sample 101ome_19_FD_132452 | JGI IMG/M metagenome (GOLD analysis project Ga0181569, IMG submission 132452) | Coastal salt marsh microbial communities from the Groves Creek Marsh, Skidaway Island, Georgia - 101405AT metaG (megahit assembly) | ecosystem: Environmental > Aquatic > Marine > Intertidal... | reverse complement strand
TAGGCGGCCTGGTTTTTGTATCAATATTTTTCAATGTATTAACAAGTGTCGCCAATGCAGGCTTGCTGAACTTAATACTGGTAAAAGCACCATATATGTACTGCATAGAAGGTAATATTTTATAACTAGCCAATGCAAAAACGCCAATAAGTGGAACAACGGATGCATAGTCTTGATTATTCTTCAGCATATACAACAATATAACTATCGCCCCGCCAAATGCTAGTGCATCAATAGCATATCTTGGAATTAATCCTAAAAATTGACTTTCTGCCTGTTTTTTAGAGTACAGCTTTGACCACTTGCCAAAATTTTTAACTATTTGGTTTTCTACACCATAAAGCTTAATTTCTCTCAACGATGACAGTCCTTCATGTACATATTTAAATTTATGTGTATTGGCGTTGTAACGATCCTTACCAATTATTTCGAGACGAATTCCAACCAACTTAGATATCATGATATAGATTGATGCAAACAGAATTCCTGAGAAAACCGTAACCTTAACATCTACAAAAAGCAGAAAAAAGAGCATTGCCAATACCAAGACAGATTGCGAAATAAAAGTCATAAGCGGTATTAAAATTCCACTTACAACCTGAGCAACCTCGGACAAAATTATCTTAGACATCTCAACCTTGCTATCGCCACTCAAATTCTGTTCGTAAGGTCTTTTTACAAAAACTTCTAACATTCGAGTAGAAAAAAGAAATTCCTGCTCATGTGCAAAATCAATTTGCAACTTGCTACCTATTGTTTTGATTACCAATGAAAGCAAAAGTAGTGCCAAAGACATATAGCCCAAAAATACCAAGAAGCTTTGCATATTATCAGATCCGTACCACTGATATAAATATGCATAAACATTATTATTTTCTATTTCGGACGGATCAGCAAGTACACTAAGAAACGGCAATAATGACGCAACACCAATAATTTCAAATATCGTTACCAGCAACATTGATAGCAAGACCCAGTTAAACTTTCTCTTACTCTTGCGGCCCATAAGGTCATATAAGATATATGACTGCTTAACAAGGTCGGTATATTTATTATCCTTCATGATTTTTTCGTAATTTCTTTGCTGCTAGTTTAATACGCCTTAGTAAAAATTTAAAATAAGAACTTATATAATAAATTAATGCCTCTTTCATATTCTTCATTGGCGTATTTTTAATAAGAAAAATAATCGCCAAAGTTGGAAACTTGGATTTTTTCTTAATATCTAAGAAGTTAATAAAATTAAGAACTTTTGGTGGCACAGGAGTAGTATGCTGAAAACGTATAAAAGGCACAGTTATAACATTGTCCATGTCTTTTATGAAAACACTTTGCTCTCTATCCAATCTGCTGTAGCAACTATACAAATAATAGATTAGCGTTTCAGAATTCCGAATCAAATCTAATAGATTGTAATAATATTGAAGATCAAACTCTTTATCTCTCAAGATAGTATTTTCGACTTTTTTTACCTGATTATTAAGGCTAAATTGCCCATTGAAGGATATCACATACGAAGCTTTTAATAGACAACCAAATAAAACTGCAGCATACCCCCCTGCAGAAGAGCCTACACAAATCAATTTAGACGACTCATGGTGTTCATTAATCCATGAAGCAATCGACTCAATATTGGGGATATTTTTATTGATTCCGTCGATATACCATTGTTTTCTAATATCGCGAATAAATATCGATCTTTTTGCGTTAATAAAACCTTGCGACTCCCATTCAAACCTATCTTCCACAAGAATCGAGTTAATAAAATTATCCCTAGTATTTGGATAATATAAGCCATTCGATGAAAAATAAACAACAGTTGCATCAATCGCCTCTGAAGAATGATTGTCCACCAACCGAAAGTTGTCCAGGTCGTTATAAGCCTTAACTACATTTTCATCGGTTATAAAATCAAAATCCATATTTTACTCATCTTAAGATATGGTGATGACCCTCCCAAATTTCATTAATAAAAACGCAACTCTTACTTGATTCTAGAAAGCAATTTGACTAATACGACCCTATTAAAGCCTTTCTATAAATATATGGAGTAATCAGATCAAACAACTCAGCCCCTTCTTGTATAGTTGTATTTTGATTGTCCTTAAAATCTTTTATCAACTTACGGCCTTTAGAATCTAGAACATTTAACAAGCCCTTATACTCCAGTACTGATTGCAACGGTCCTTTTGGCACATCTTAATAATGTCAGAAAAAACTTCTCTAGATTCATACGAATATAAGTGTAACTCGTGTGATTCTCATGACGTGCGAACCCCACTCTCCTTAATTTTGGATTGCAATAGCCATTGTGAGTATCAATACCTATTACCCTACAACCTTTATCCAACAACCTAATTGAGAGTGCAGAACCAATAAATCCTACTGAACCTATTGCCAATACTTTCATTTGGTTTGTTTTTTATCAGAAACAATAGCTTTAATATAATCTTCGACTGATTTAGTCTCTTTCCAGCCGAGACCTTTTGTCTTTGAGCACACAACTTCAGCAGCCATTCTATTTCCCCGTCTCTCAGGCAACATTTCGATCTCAGAACCAAACAACCTTGCAATTTCAAGAATTGAGTATGATTTAGAGCATCCGATACCATAGTTATCACCACTACCATACTTTCCAATCAATACAAGGCCTGACACAATATCATCAATATGCGTGAAATTTCTTAGCTGCGTTCCCGGACTCACGACAGTTAAAGGTAAATTATTTTTATATTTTTCTACAAAAATAGCCATCAGAGTTGCATACTTCCCCTTAGATATTTCTCTCCCACCATAAACATTATAAAAATATGTAATTGCGTAGTTAACACCAAACCACGCACCATAATTTTCAACTAATTCAGTATTTGAAGCTTTTGTCCATGCATATGGACTCTGAGACCTTCCGAGACCACCATCTCCAAACTTTGTGCTACTGCCAGCGTACACAAGTTTTGCTTTAGTTTTTCTGCAAAACTGTAGCACTGCAAAAATACCATCTTTGTTTGACTTCCAAACCTTCTCTATATCATCAAAACTTTGTTCAACCCTAGAGTACTCGCCAAGATGGTAGATAATATCAGGCTTAAAATTCACCAACTTTTCAATATTTTCTACTTCTCCCTCGATGTAAATTACATTATCGACATGATTTTCTTTAAGGCCAGTAGAGTAATTATCCAGTGAAAATACATTGTTGATATTCTCTTGAGCTAATTTATCACATAGATGACTACCAATAAACCCTGCTCCTCCAGTTACTAATATTTCCATTTAAATCCCTGTTAATTAGACTGAATGAAAGAGATGTCTTCTATAAACTTAATTTTGTTTTGTAACTCAAAATTCATCCGCCATCCTATTAGCAACAATAATATCGACAATCTTTCTAAGTTCCTATGTAAATTCAATCACTTTGGGTTTTTACTAATCATTGCATCGCTATTCTCAGCATCTGCAATTGGAGGAATTTTGTTATTTTTTATTCTCAGAAATGACATCAACAGCAACAAGTTCATGCTATTGAGACAATAGCATAGCTTTGAAAAGGTCGTCATATCCATTTCCAGTTCTGGTATTTTACACTTGCTCCTTCCTTAAATACCACTTATAAGTTTTCTGAAGCCCATCTTCTAAGCTTGTAGTGTATTTCCACCCCATATTTTTCAGTCTAGTTACATCAATCAATTTTTTTGGAGTGCCATCCGGTTTGGTTGTATCAAAGATGATATTGCCTTTGTATCCAACTACTCTTTTCATAGTCTCTGCCATTTCCCTAATGGTTATATCCTTACCTGTGCCAATGTTAATATGTGATAACATTTGCTGGGTATTAGTCTTATATATTTCCTCATCCAAACCCATTACAAATAAAGATGCCTCTGCCATATCATCCACATACAAAAACTCTCTCATAGCATCCCCCGAACCCCATACAACAACTTCAGGATTATTATAGATTTTTGCCTCATGAAACCTACGCATTAATGCAGGAATGACATGCGAATTTTCTAGATGAAAGTTGTCATTGATACCATACAAATTCGTTGGCATAACTGATCTAAAATCTGTGCCATACTGCCGATTATATGATTCACTCAACTTAATACCTGCAATTTTAGCCAATGCATATGGTTCATTAGTTGACTCTAATACGCCAGTTAACAATGCTTCTTCACTCATAGGCTGCTTAACCGCCTTAGGATATATACATGTACTTCCTAAAAATAGCAAACGTCTAACTTTATTCTCATAGGCTGCGTGTATAACATTAGCCTCTATCATCATATTTTGATAGATAAAATCTGCAGGGTAAGAGTTATTCGCATGAATCCCCCCCACCTTGGCAGCAGCCAAAAAAACATAATCCGGCTTCTCTTGAGAAAAAAAATTATTTACTTCAGCTTGATTTATAAGATCTAATTCGTCATGTGTACGAACCAATAGATTAGAAAACCCTCTGGACTTCAGTTGTCTCACAATTGCAGAACCAACTAAACCGGTATGTCCTGCGATATAAACCTTGTCTCTGATATTCATAATTTACAGTTACTCGTTAAAGTTATTTGTATGAAAACCATGTTTCTTAGCCAATGCATCGCGTTTGGCAATATTTATATCATTCTCCATCATTTCGCTTATCATTTCTCTTAGGGTAATCTTTGGCTCCCAGCCTAATTTCTCTTTGGCCTTTGAAGGATCCCCCAATAAAGTTTCCACCTCAGTTGGTCTAAAATAACGAGGATCAACTGACACAATCAAATCTCCGCTTTCAACATCATAACCTTTTTCGTTTATACCCTCACCTTCCCAGAGAATCTTTCTTCCAAGGTAACCCCATGAAAATTCTATAAATTCACGAACAGAGTATTGAATCCCTGTTGCAATGCAAAAATCATCTGGATCTTTTTGTTGCAACATAAGCCATTGCATTTCAACGTAATCCTTTGCATGCCCCCAGTCCCTCTTTGCATCAATATTTCCAAGATAAAGTGTATTTTGCAGACCTTCAGATATTCGAGCTAGAGCGCGCGTAATTTTTCTAGTAACAAAAGTTTCCCCACGAATGGGGGATTCATGATTAAATAAAATTCCATTACATGCAAAAATTCCATACGCTTCCCGATAGTTAACTGTAACCCAATATGCATATAGTTTGGCAGCTGCATATGGAGATCTCGGATAAAAAGGTGTAGTCTCTTTTTGCGGAATCTCTTGCACCTCTCCATAAAGCTCTGAAGTTGAAGCTTGGTAATATTTTGTCTTTTTTTCCAAGCCTAGAATACGAATAGCGTCCAGGATTCTTAAGGCGCCCAAACCAACAGTGTCAGCTGTATACTCTGGCGATTCAAAAGATACAGCAACATGGGATTGTGCACCAAGGTTATAAATCTCATCGGGCTGAACTTCTTGAATAATACGCACCAAACTCATTGAATCAGACAGATCTCCGTAATGCAAAATAAAATTTTTATTTTCTTCATGAGGATCTTGGTACAAATGATCAATCCTCTCAGTATTAAACAATGATGATCGACGCTTTATACCGTGAACAATGTAGCCTTTATCCAATAAAAACTCTGCCAGATATGCGCCATCTTGGCCAGTTATACCAGTAATTAGTGCCACTTTATCTGTCATACTCGTCTTACGCCCTTCCATAAATATCCTCAAATCTAACAATATCATCTTCCCCTAAATAAATACCGCTTTGCACTTCAATAACCTCTAATGGCTTGTTAGTTTTATTCTCAAGTGAATGAACTACACCAGCCGGAATATAGGTCGACCCACCCTTTTCAAGCGTAAGTTCCTTATCCCCATTAACAACAGTAGCTATTCCAACCACCACCACCCAGTGTTCTGCGCGATTTTTATGCTTTTGCAAAGATAACTTTGCACCTGGACTAATATATAGCCTCTTTACTTGGAAGTTTTCTCCAGATTCTATGGAATCGTACCAACCCCATGGACGATAAGTCTTCCGATGAGATCTGGATTCTATTCGATCACTATTTTTCAACAACTCTACAATAGACTTCACCTCCTGAGCTTGATTTCTTGTCGAAATGAAAGCAGCATCAGGAGTATCCACCACAACCAAGTTATCTAAACCAATGGCAACAATCATGTGATGATTGGCATTAATATAAGTGTCAGTAACATCTTTGGTCACAACATCCCCTTTGATTACATTACCATTTTTATCTTTTACATCAATATCATAAAGCGCCGACCAAGAACCAATATCATTCCATTTTGCATCTAATGAGACAACAACTACATTATCGGATTTCTCCATTAGTGCATAATCTATAGAATCACTTGGTGATAATTCAAATGCCAGAGGGTCAAGTCTTATAAAGTCCAAGTCTTTTTTGGCTTTATTAACAGCATTGTTAATCGATTTGCTAATTTCAGGCGAATAAGTGGAAATACCGTGGATCAATGAAGTAGCTCTAAACATAAACATTCCAGAGTTCCAAAGGTATCCTCCTTGTTTTAAATAAGATTTCGCGGTGACTAGATCTGGTTTTTCTACAAATTTCTCAACATTTAATGCGCTGCCGGAGAATTGTTTGGCTGTCTTAATATAACCATAACCTGTATCGGGGCCAGTTGGTACAACACCAAAAGTAACTAATTTACCCTTTTTCGCTTGCACGTTGGCAACATATATAGCTTCATGGAGTGCAACAATATCTTGAATAACATGATCGGCTGATAAAACCAATAACATCGAGTCCTCTTTCTGACCAAGTAACCACAAAGCTGCAGCCGTAATAGCTGGTGCTGTATTTCTACCAACAGGCTCAAGTAATATTGTCGGGTTGCGTATACCAATATCTCGACATTGTTCTGCAACCAAAAATCGATGCTCAACATTGCAGACAATAATTGGGTCTAAAATATTTTCCAGGCCATTTAGGCGTGAAATAGTTTCTTGCAACATGGTATTTCCACCGGTCAGTGGTAAATACTGTTTAGGATAGTCTTCACGCGATAATGGCCATAATCTAGTGCCGAATCCACCTGAAAGAATAACTGGCTGTATTTTAAAGCTTGCCATGTTCATAAAGAGAAGTCTTTGTTTTAAGCCTTTTAAGTTGAATTTTACTAACTACTATACTCAAAGTCTCAGGACTGCTAATAATAATTTCGTCATTTCTCCGCTTTTCATATAAAACATCTAGTCCTGTGAAATTTTTATCTATTCAAAGCATACTTTTAAATTGCTCATTGCTTCTTAACAATTCCTTATAAGAACCTTTTGCATTAATCGTTCCCCTATCTAACAAAACAATTTGATCACACTTTCTAACAGTAGCTAAACGATGAGCAATGAGAATAATAGTTTTTTCATGTGCTAATGTATCGATAGCATCCATTACTGCTTGTTCAGTAAGCGTATCCAATGCACTAGTCGCCTCATCAAATACAAGAAGTCCAGGGTTAAAATATAGAGCTCTTGCTATCCCAATACGTTGACGTTGACCTCCAGAGAGACGGACACCACGTTCACCAACTAAAGTTTCATATTTAGCAGGCAAATCTTTTTCGATGAAATGATGTAAATGAGCCATACGAGCACAGTTCTCGACTTGTTTTTGATTAATTTTTTCTTTTGGCACTCCCAAAGCAATATTTTCAGAAATACTTGTGTCAGTTAGAAATATCTCTTGAGGAACATACCCCAGGAATTTTTGCCAAGAACTTAATTGATTATCGCTGATAGGGCTATTATCTACCACAATGGAGCCATTAGTTGGACGAAGTAATCCGAGAATTACATCAACAAGTGTAGTCTTTCCAGATCCAGTAGTGCCAACCAGCCCAAGAGCACTGCCAACAGGAATTTCAAGATTTAAATCTTTCAAAGCAGGTTTCTTAGTATTAGGATATGTGTAAGTGAGATTTTGCAAGACAATATTTTTTTTAGCTTTTATTACATCTTTTTTATTTTGAGGCAATCTTTTTATCGCATCATTAAGATGCAAGTCTATATATAAACTTTCAATAGCAGCCTTACCGAAGCGTAAACTTGAAAATCCAGAGAACATATTTTGTAAGGCTGGCTGTATACGATAGGCTGAAAATGCATAGAGGCCAATTATTGGTAGAACTTGCCCGAGCGGATCACTACTCAAGCCTCCAGAATTAATTATGAGAAAAAGAACTATAAAAATAATACCTCCAAATGCAAAGGCTTCAATCATAAATCTAGGAATTTGATTCAGTGTTACATTCGTTGCTATTGAATTAGCGAATTGTTTCGAAGGTTTCTGAAATCGACTGAGATAACTATCTTCACAACCAAGTAGTTTAATCTCTTTTATGCCTCCAAAAACTTCATTAGCTGCCAAGAACCTTTCTTTATTTGCTCTAGATCTGTCTAAACCTAATCTTGTGAGCCTCTGCTTCAGTGACAAAAAGACAAATATATAAAGCACTCCCATAATTCCTGCAGCAAATAGCGAAACCAATGGATTTACCATAACAAGAAGTATGGTGATGGCAATTAGCACAAAACTATATGCAATCATATTAAAAATAGGTCTAAAAAAATTACCAACTAGTTGATCCACCTCTGAGAGTATGATTTTCGACATGTCACCACTATGACGACCTAAAAAAAAAGCATATGGCTGTCTAAGATAAGTCTCAAGCAATCGCGAACTTATGGTATGACGTCGCATTTCAATGAAGCGATTAATATAATAGTGTGTGAAAGTACGATAAACAGCAGAGAAGTTTATAAGAATAAATGATCCTACACCAAGTAATATTAAAAACTCATCAGGTGAATTAATGCCAAATACTTGCGACTCTGTATAAAGAATACTAAGATAACTGTTTGTTTGAATCATCTCAAGATTTCCTAAAACCGCTAAGAATGGCATGACCGATACAATACCTCCTATTTCAAGCAAGGCCATTCCTATCACCATCATAAGAACTAGGAGGCCTTGCTTCCTTTCTGTAGGAGTTAGAATAGAGATAGCTTTTTTAAGAGTGGCCATAAATAATCAAATTCACCGATTTTTAGTTGGTGTTAAAACAATTGTTTGTCAAATCCATTGACTCATCCGTCTAAAACTGGCCTTTATAGAGGCTAATAAGGTCTTTGTGGCTTACTATTGACTTCAACTCTGATTTTCGACCCAGAAAAAAGACTCCGCTTGATGCATCGTACATTGATGCTTTACTCATCAAACTTGCAAAAGGCCTCATGAGTAACCCAAAGCTCAACCCTACTAGTCGTGCAATCTTTCGATTTCGTGTTAATGACCAAATAAAATATCTTAATGCCCAAGCTAAAACTAACTCTGGGCCTTTATTTCCACCGATCTTAATCATCTCAAATTCTTTAAAAAGATAGCGGTGCCCAAGAACAGTGAAACGAGTAAAATCATAAGCCCCTTCATGAACTTGCTGCATAAAGGGTGTTTCTGCGTAAACAATTCCACCAGTTTTTAACACTCGATAAATTTCAGAAACAACTTTAGTTGGCTCCACTACGTGTTCAAGAACCGCTTGTATCCAAACGCCATCAAATGTATTGTCTTCAATTGGCATGTAATGGGCATCACACAAAAGATCGGTTGTATTTGAAGCATAAATATCAAAAGAAATAATCTCGATATTTTCATTATTCCAGAGTTCAGCTGTGCCAGAACCTTGCGAACCCCCTCCTATAACTAGAACTTTGGGGCGTGTTGCCAATTTAGTGACAATATCCACAAAAGACTTGCAGTTTTCCTTGGTAACTTGACTTTCGCCAACTATCAACTTCTTAAGTTTGCCCAGCCCTGAAAATGGTCTATCTACGTACTTTTTTCCATATTCTAAGGTACAAACTGTATCGGTTTTCGTTTCACTGATTAGAATAGGAATATCATTTATTACTGGAAAAGCATTTTCGCTTCTACTATGTGGACATTCTTTATCAATGCAAATATATCCTTCAGCACACTTATCTAGTTTTTCTTTAGTTTCACACGGACAGCATAAGTTAATGTTCATGGGTTCTTTTTCCTTCCTTTAGCAAGTGAACTTTTTAACATTCCAACAGTAAACCAAATTCTTTGCAAGGAAGCTTTACTTCTTCCAGTGCTTTTGCACGTTCGTTCTTCTTAGCTTCAACCATCTGCTGCTGAATTGCTACCATCTGAATAACTGCTTGATTGCTTGATTGCTTTTGATTCTCGAGCAACTCACTCATTTATAATTCTTGTGAAATTTATCCAATAATCTTTCTTAGCAGTAATTTTACTGTTTTTATAATGTCTATGTATAACTGGATGAACTTCGCTATTGATTTTTATTCCTTTTATTTATACTTGGAAACTAATTGGAGACTGAGTGGTTAAAATCCAAATAGTTCTTTCCAATGCATTCTCCACCATCTATCAAACTTGGTGTCGGCCCTTCTCTTACATATCATTCATCAAACATCTCTGGACTGAGATACAGATGTAGTCACTTTCGTTGATGCGATATGCATCACAAATCTCTTCTAAAGATTCTCTGACTATTTCTGAGAATCTAATAGACCTCTGGTATTCATACTTTTTCATCTGTTACTCCTATTGGTTTATAGAAGTATTTATATGTCCCAAATACGCATTCAAACGAGTTCTAGAGACTCTAATGGAAATTAAAATAAAATTTATAAGTAATATTTCATTTAATCAATAATCGGATAACTCATAATATAGTGATAAACCTTTATTCATAATCTCTTCATCAATATGAAGTGAGATATCTTTATAGGACTCCCTGAATTCAAAGTCATATTTCACTTTGATATTTAGTCTTTGCAATATATCTAACCAGTATTTTTTTGAGGAGCAAAGATGTTCATAGCATACGAAGAAGACATTCTTGTTTCTCTTAGAGATTATGAAACAATTTTGATAAGTTAAATACCACTGTTCCATCCAATGATTAATATCGGAAAAATCTAAAAAGTTAAGATTATTTTTATGTATAGGATCATAGTTTGGACCAAATTCTGTGTGCCCAATCCATTTCATATAAGAAGAAATAAATTTATCTTTCTTAGAATATTCTACAAATCTTTGATGTTGAGATAGTAAAGATAAGCTATGTTGAATTGGATTTCGGAAAGGAATAAGAATTTTTGAATTAGGGAAAAATTTAGATATTAACTCTAATCTTTTAATATTTTGATTATTTTTACTAAGGTATCTTTCTTTCTGGTA
>Ga0181569_10004132_pt1 | contig 11226 bp, 9 predicted proteins | sample 101ome_19_FD_132452 | JGI IMG/M metagenome (GOLD analysis project Ga0181569, IMG submission 132452) | Coastal salt marsh microbial communities from the Groves Creek Marsh, Skidaway Island, Georgia - 101405AT metaG (megahit assembly) | ecosystem: Environmental > Aquatic > Marine > Intertidal zone... | reverse complement strand
AGGCGATCGATTCGAACAACACCTTGGCGAGATAGGGTGACTTCATAGCGGTTTTCCGAGGCGCCCCAAACATCGATGGTAATTTCGTCGGAGGGCCCAAGGCGGTAACCCGCTGGGGTTGCCACATAAAACTGGGGGGTTTCGGTAATCGTTTTGTTTGCAAAAAAAGCGCTTCCAAAAATGTCTGATTCTTGTTCTTCGACAAAGCCATCTGTAGTTTGATTGCCAAAAGATGTGATTTGGGGTTGTGTTGGGTTGTCTTCTGTTGTTCTGTTTTGATTGTATTCTGACTGCGTCCAAGCGTTGCGCAGTACCGATAAATCAGCTGGGGTTGCGCCTTGTGCTTTGGCAAGACCCTCTAATTGTAACAAAGTGTAGCCCTTGTTTCTCGCCTCAATAACGCTGCTGCGCTGCTGATCTGGTGTCATGTTACGGATATTAGAAAGAGAGGGGTTGAGATTTTGCGCGTGCGCCCCGTTTGGCAAGCAAAATAATGCGTAGGTGATCAAGAGAACAAAAACGGGTTTTGTTAAAATTAAAAAAAGTGGCTTTTGCATTTATTCTGTACTTATTTTTTCTAAAATCTTTTGGGTAATCGTATAGGTTGGCACTACGCCCACCTGTCCCAATGAACCAGAGGCCAATGTACTTCCTGTCTCCAAAGGGTTGTCAGATGCATAATACGCATAGCGCAATTTGATGGTGGGTCGAACTGTTTTACGAATGTGCATCGCTGATTGTATCGCTTTTTGATAGTGAACACCTTCCATTTCAATTCCGATTACTTTCCATGAGGAGCGGCAAAAATACGTTAAAATGTCTTTGTTTTGAAGTGAGGTACCTAAAACCGTAATCATTGTACCTTCGAGAGTTGGAATCTTTGTGTTACTAAAGTCTTCCGCTGACAGGTCGTTGTGAAAGGGATAATTGTCGGAAGTGCCCTCAAAAATATGTGCTGTTGGCACCATAATATCTCCCTTTTTACCTTTCATAATTCCTGCCTTTCCCATAACTGATATGGATTCAAGTTGTTGGCCAATATTCGTTTTTAACAACTCATCCATCAACTCATAAGCTTGTTCGCCAAACGCATAATCGAAAACCAGCACTACTGTTCCTTTGGCAAACGCATACTTCTCACTCTTTATTTTATCCGTATCTATAATTTGTGCGTGCACATTGCTTCCCGACTTATCACTCACATCAATAAAACCGTGTTTTGTTGCAAAGCGCTGTACTTTTTGTTGATTGTTTTCATCGCTCGTAAACTGCCCAAAGAAAGTCAAGTCCTTGGCTGGTTTCCCTAAAGCTTCCTCAGCATAAAGACTGTTTAAAACGCTGTGGCGGTTTGCGGAAATCAAATGAATTGGGCGATTGCTCAGATTGTGTTGCGCCAAGACTTGGTATAACTGCTTTGCCCAACGTTCACCATGAACGTGGTGCCCGATTTGATCCCCCAACATTGCGCTAAAAGTTACGGATCGCTTCTCTCCATTGCTGCGTTCTTGGACCGCAACACGAACCATGTGGTATATCAACTGAATAAACCGGTGGGGGGACTTGGGTGTTTTGAATTGGTCGTAAAATTCAAGTGCTTCATTATATGTGCATTCTAGCAATTGGGCTAAATAGGCCATTGTGGATTCTAGTTCCTTTTTCCCTGTGGCTTTGGTCGCTGTCGCTGTTGCTTCTATTTTTTGCCACTCTCGTGTGATATGGTTAGAGGACGGAATATAAACCCGATCACAAATTTTGTCTGCTTCGATATATAAAAATGTCAAGTGGGTCAGAATATCATAAACCTCTGATCGTCCCCTGGTCACTTCAATGACCATTTGGTCTTTGTCAATACGGTAACAGTTTCGTCTTCTTTTGGCTGGAATAATGGGCTTAAAGCTAGAAGATGAAAGGCCTTCCTCTGCAGTCAGGTTGACAGAAACGCACTCTGCTATCCCCTCTGGTAAGCGATCAATAACATAAAGCAAGCCGTTCAACTCTGATTTGGTCTCTGCTATTGATCCATAAATTTCTGGTTTTAATGTCAGCAAGGCGTTCCGCAAAGAAGCTCCTGAAATTCCCATGGGTTTGTAAAAGCCGCGGTTGAGCAAATGACGCATGCTAATATACATTCGGGCAATCGCATTGGAAGATTCTTGCGCACGCTTCCTTATTGAGGGTGATACTGTTGCTTGTTGTGTCATCGGCATTCTATGATTAACTCGTCTGCTATTTTACGGTCATTGGTCAGACGAGGAACCTTGTTTTGTCCACCCAATTTACCGATTCTTTTCATATAGCGAGAAAAACCACCTTTCTCAATGACTTGAATCTCCAAGGGGCGCAATACTTTTCCTTCAATAAGGTCTTGATAATAACTGTTCTGAATACACAACTGCTGGTCGAGATCTGAGCAAAACTGAGCCATGTCCTTTGGAGGTTTGGTAAACTCTATAAACCATTCGTGATATGGTAATCCATTTTTGGGATTTACCTGTGGGGCAACCGTGAACTCGCTGATTTCGACCTCTGTATTCTCGGTCGTTAGTAATAGGGCTTCTTCAACTTCTTTGCCGATGACGTGTTCGCCAAAAGCAGAGATAAAATGCTTGATCCGGCCCGAAACCACGACTCGATATGGAGATGTGGACGTAAACATCACTGTGTCACCGATATTATAGCCCCATAATCCAGCGCTTGTGGAGATGATGATCACATAGTTAACCCCTACTTCAACTTCGGATAGTCCGAAGCGGGGTGGCGATTCATCAAAAAACCGATCTGCAGGAACAAACTCATAAAAAATTCCAGAATCAAGCTGCAGCAACATCCCGTTGCTATCTGGCTGGTCTTGGAATGCAAAAAAGCCCTCTGATGCTGGATAAAGCTCCACACTCGGAACACGACGCCCAACCAAACTTTCTAACTTGGTTCTGTATGGCTCAAAGTTTACCCCACCGTATACAAATAGATTGAAGTTTGGAAAAAGGTCGCCCGCTTTCTTCCCTGTTTTTGCTTTTAGTTTTTCATAATACATGCTTACCCAAGGTGGTATGCCGCTTATCAAACGCATATCTTCTCCGTGAGTTTCTTCAACAATGGCATCAACTTTGGTTTCCCAATCTTCAATACAATTCGTTTTCCATGATGGTAAGCGGTTTTTTTGGAGGTATTTCGGTACATAATGTGCTACAATCCCTGAAAGGCGCCCAAGTGCTATCCCGTTTTTCTCCTCAAGAATTGGGCTCCCTTGTAAAAAAATCATTTTGCCATCAACAAAAGAGGCGTCTCCTGTTGCTTCAATATGACAAAACAAAGCGTTTTTTGCCGCATCGATATGAGTGGGCATTGACTCTTTGGTCAAAGGAATGTGTTTGGTGCCTGAAGTGGTTCCTGAAGTCTTTGCAAAATACAGTGGTTTGCCTGGCCATAATACATCTGCTTCGCCTGCAACAACCCGATCAACGTAGGGTCGTAAGCCCTCGTAATCCGCAATTGGAACCCGTTTGATAAAATCTTTATGATTTTGAATTTGATCAAAACCATGGGCTTTGCCAAAGTCCGTGTGTTTTGCTTTTTGGATGAGCTGCTCAAAAACTCTTTGTTGGGTTTCAATTGGGTTTTCTGCCCACTTGTTTATTCTTTTACGTGCTCGTCTTGCGAGCTGCTTGGCTACAATTTTTCGCAATGACATCTTACTCAAATTCGATTAATTCCGTAGGGTTGATCGGATAACCGTCACTCCATAATTCAAGGTGCAAATGAGGGCCTGTTGACAAGATGCCTGTGCTTCCTGCAAAACCAATAACTTCCCCTGAAACCACGAGATCACCTTGATTTACTGCTAAGGATTCGTTGTGTTTGTAAACTGATATCAGGTTCTGTTCGTGCTTAATAATAACAACATATCCTGTCTCTGTTGTCCATTCGGCCAAAATCACAGTTCCGTCAGAGACTGCTTTGATTGGGGTTTTTTCTGGAACCCCGATATCAACTGCAAAATGGTTTTCTGAAGGATCATAGCCTTGGGTAATCACCCCGGTTAGCGGGGGAAACAAAGTAAAATTACTTTCTGTTCCAGCTGTTTCAAATAAATTGAAGCGGTCTTCTTGTGCAACTTCTGCGCGTAAAATAGAATCTTGTTGGCTTGTACTAAAATCAAGCTCTTCTATCAAGTCAATTTCTGACTGAACGTTCCTCGAGGGGATGTCCTCCAAATCGACATTCCCAGTCAATGCGTTCGTAATAGAGGAAATATAACGTCGGTTTAAAAGCAGTTGTTGCTGCAAAGAGTCTATAACATAGGTGTTGTTGATTGCTTGTCGCCGCATGGCGGTAGAGTCATATCCCGGGATGTATTCTTTGAGGGGGGTTAAGGCAATAATCATATAGGTTGCTCCTATTAAAATAATCGCAGAAATGCTCACAATCATAAAAACATTAAGCCGGCTGAGTTTATAAGATAGTATCTCCTCGAACGTGTTCTCGTTGAGAACAACAAAACGATATTTTGCCAAAAATCTGGCGCGTAACGATTTCTTGTCTTTGTGATTTGATTTGGCCATCGTTTGCAAATATAACCAACTCTGTTTTGGGGTGTCTGAGAGTTCGAAAAACTTTATTACATTTGTTTAAAATAATCTCTTATGTCCGCAATTTTTGTTCCTTTAGCAATCGGCCCTTGGCAAATTGTCCTTCTTGTTGTTTTGGTTGTACTCTTGTTTGGGGGGCGTAAGATTCCAGAGCTCATGCGCGGACTAGGTACTGGTATCAAAGAGTTTAAAGACGCTTCCAAGGAAGACGACGCTGAAAAGAAATAATTCTTTAGCGGCTTTCTTGTAAAGACCGAAGTACCGTTTCGATTTCAAATACATAATCTCGCTTAGCTGTAGAAGGTGCAAACACAAATCCTTCCAATAAAATATTTCTGTTGTTCGGTTTGTCATTGATGATATACTGTAAAAACGGACCAGCCATAAAGTCGCCCTGCACCTCCCATGTTCCGCGAATTTCTAATGCGGGTTTCTTTCCAAATGTAGTGCTGTAGATATATGGTTCGTATGCTTTTTCTGTGATTAAATGGCTATTGGGTAAGCGTCCTGGAATAAAAGCCTTTCCGATAGAATCGTGTTGAGCAATGATTTTTTCTAGGTTTTGATCAACGACAATGTCCTCGTCATAAGGGGTTGTTGTTACAAGTAGGTTAATATGTCCTTTTTGAATTTCTCGTTGAAACCATGACGTGGTTTCATTTTCCTTAAGTGTTTTATAAGCAGACGGCATCGTCAACGTAAACCCAAATTTTTTGTCGAGACCATGATTGGCGTAGGTCGACTTGCGAATTCTGCGCAAACGTTCGGCACGCTCCTGTGTGCGAAGGGTTTTGATTACTTCATCAGATTGAGAAATAATAATTTCTGTAAGTACCGTGGGGGTTGGTGCGGTAAAAACCGCCACAGTCTGCGGTTGCGCATAGGTGTTTTTGTCAATGCGGATGTTCGTTTGATCACGAATCCCAACCCATAGTACGCTTCGGCTTGACTGTGCGAATCCCGTAAATACCTCCGGTGGAATTTGCTTAAGATCAAATAATGGCTCTTGCTGGGGCAAGCCCTCGGCAGGATAGGCATACATATCTCTAACCGCTTGACCAATGGTTCCTGCCCACAATTGATCGGTCATCACCACCGTGATTGTGTTAATGTTACCGTTGGAGGACAAAACAAGAGGTGCGCTATTTTTGTTCTGACAAGAGATCGTAGTCAGTAGAAGAACAAGGGGGATGAGATAGCTTTTCATGGTCTTCCTTGATCAAAAACTAAGCCATGATTGCTGCGATTCCTGGGAGGGTTTTCCCCTCCAAACTTTCAAGCATTGCCCCTCCACCTGTGGATACATAACTGACTTCGTTTTCCATATTAAACTGCTTTACTGCTGCTACCGAGTCTCCTCCACCGACTAGTGAAAATGCGCCATTTTTTGTACTTGCTGATATGGCTTCGCCCAAAGCGATCGTTCCTTGTGAAAAGCGAGAGAATTCAAAGACACCTAATGGGCCATTCCAGAGTATGGTTCTACTCTTCAACACCACCTCACGAAACGCTGCCAAACTTTCTGGGCCAGCATCCATACCTTCCCAACCGTCTGGGATTTGGTCGATTGGGAAAATTTGTTGGTTTGCCTCATTTGAAAACTGGTCTCCCGCAACCACATCTGTTGGTAAGTGGATTTGAACGCCTTTCTCTTTTGCGCTTGACAGAATTGAAAGAGCTAATTCTTGTTTGTCGTCTTCGCAAATGGAATTTCCAATTTGTCCGCCCATCGCTTTGGCAAACGTAAACGACATCCCGCCTCCAATAATCAGATGGTCTACCTTGTCCAATATGTTTTCGATAATCGTAATCTTGGAAGATACTTTTGCGCCTCCAAGCACTGCCAACACGGGCTTTTCGCCCGTTGACATCACGCGATCTATCGCATCGATTTCTTGTGCCAATAGGTAACCAAAATACTTTGCTTTTGGAAAAAATTGAGCAACTATGGTTGTTGAGGCGTGTGCGCGGTGTGCTGTTCCAAACGCGTCATTAATATAGCAATCCGCCAAGGTTGAGAGTGCATTTGCAAACTGTTCATCGCCTTTGGTTTCTTCGTCATAAAACCTGAGGTTTTCCAACAACATAACTTGGCCTGGTTGTAGTGCTTGGGTCTTCGCTTCAGCTCCAGGGCCAATCGTGTCTGTTGAAAACTGAACATCAACACCCAACACCTTTTGTGTTTCAGAAACAATGTGGCGCAAGGACAGCTTGTCATCTACCCCTTTTGGTCGCCCCAAATGGGTCATCAACACACAGCTTCCACCCTCTTCCAAGACCTTATCAATTGTTGGCTTGGCTGCTTTTATCCTCGTGTGATCTGTCACTCGGTTATTCTCGTCGAGGGGGACATTGAAGTCAACACGAATAAGTACCTTTTTGTTTGAAAAATTGGCAGTGTCTAAGGTTCGCATTTTGTGAATTTTGCGAGCAAATGTACGTTTTTCTTCTCCGTTTATGTTTGTCTAGTTTGCTATTTATTTCGTTGTTGGATGCGTATATTTGTCTATGCGGTTTGATCAAATCTACGGCCATGAGTCTCAAATTAAGGCTCTTCGTGAAAGTATTTCTTTGGGGCGGGTTCCTCATGCCCAACTATTTACTGGCCCTGAAGGTGTTGGAGTGCTTGCGATTGCCATCGCGTTTATGCGGGCTGTGTTTTGTCAAGAACCAAATGCCGATAAGTCTTCTTGTGATTTGAAGTTTGATCGGCTGACCCACCCTGATCTTCATTTTATTTTTCCGGTGGCGGCCAACACTAAAGTGAAAACCAAACCGACATCAGATCATTTTTTACAAGACTGGCGTTTATTTGTCGAAAACAACCGTTTCGGAACTCTGTTTGATTGGTACCAACAACTCGAAATCGAAAACAAACAGGGTCAAATCGGTGTTTTAGATTCAGAAGAAATCACAAAAAAACTATCCTTAACGGCTTATGAGGGCGGGTGGAAAGGTGTTGTGGTATGGCAGGCCGATAAGCTCAACCTCGCTGCGGCCAACAAGTTACTCAAGCTTGTAGAAGAGCCCCCAGAAAAGACACTTCTTATATTCATTTCTAATCACGAGGATCAAGTTCTTGAAACACTACGCTCGCGATGTCAGGGTGTCCGCTTTTCGCTGTTGCCGGAAAATGCCATTTCAAAGGCATTGATCTCTTATGGGACAGCTCGCGAAGTGGCTGAGAGTGTAAGCTCACAAGCCAATGGACAGTTGAGTCGTGCTTTACACTTGATGAGAGTCGAGGGGGCGCCCTTTGAAGATTGGTTTGTGAGTTGGGTGCGCACCGCTTTTAAAGCAAAGCGAAACAAAGGGTCTGTTGTTGAACTACTAAATTGGAGTCAACAAATTGCGGGTGTTGGTCGGGAAACACAAAAACAGTTCTTGTTGTTTAGCATCGATTTGTTTCGTCAAGCCTTACTGATTAGGTATGGTGTTTCTGAACTTACAAGCTATAGACCAAAAGGTAATTTTGAATTTTCTCGCTTTTCAAATTATGTCCATAATGGAAATATTCATCTGATTGTCAGTGAGTTAGAGTCTGCTTACCTTCATGTTGAGCGCAACGGTAGCGCCAAAATGATCTTCTCTGATTTATCGTTAAAACTCACAAAGCACATTCACACCCCGCCTGTTTTGTCTTAAATTTTGCTTGTTTTTTTGCTCTTTTCTACTGGATTTATTTTGTTTTTTTGACCTTGTGATACATCAACATCATAAAACGCGCTTAGAAACGCTTATTTTCGTTTTTGTAAAACATAAATTAGCGAAGAGTAGTTTTTCAGATGTTTTGCGGCGCGATTTGATCGCCATCCTGACCATAAAGCCTTGAGCCACGGAAATCTGGATTCACAATTTTGTTCAGAGAGCAATGACACATAATATGCATCTAAATACAGAGGATAGGTTTTTTCCGTTTCGAATCCGCATTCTTCCGCTAGACTCATAAACCCATTTGGTGAAAAGTGCCAAAGATGTCTAGGCACATCAAAACCGGCCCACATTGTACCATAGTGGTTGGCGTCCCACGATTTGTAGTTTGGCAAAGCAACAAAAAGCCTTCCGGAATCCTGTAAAGAGTTGTGAGCGCGTTTGAGAAAATCGCTTGGATTTGGTAGGTGTTCTACAACGTGCCAAGCTGTAATCGCTTTATATGCCTTTGGGTTGCTCCATGAAGTAATGTATTTTGTTTTTAATCCATGAGCGTTGTTGTTGGGTTCGTATCCCTCAGACTGCCAATTATGCTTATTCGAAAATTCAACAAAAGACCCTGTACCGGCTCCAAAATCCAATAACCGCCCTTTTTCTGAAACATGTTTATGAATCTGTTTTAATTTGTAATTGTGATTCCAGTGTCTCAACAATGTGTAAAAAACAAAAAACAAAGACTTGCCTTTTGTTTTGTGCGATATATAGTTTGGATGATCATAATACTTCTCAAGCTCTTTAGGTTGAGGGCTTGTTTGTAAAATATCGAAGTGTTCGTGGGGTGCTAAGACAAAGGATTCTCCAGTAACTAAGTGGTCTATACAAACTGTTTTATTCATTGCAAAATCATATTGTTCCACGTGGAACCTAGCGCCCCATATGGACTAATAAAACACTGATGTCGCTTGGTGAAACACCACTGATTCGAGACGCTTGGGATAGGGTTTGTGGTTGAATTTCGGTCAGCTTTTGTCTCGCCTCTGTCGATATGGATTGGATCGCAAGATAATCAAAACCCTGAGGTATTTTAATCGATTCTAGCCGATCTAGTTTTTGGGCTTGCGCCTCTTCTTTTTCTATGTAGCCTGCGTATTTTATCTGTATTTCTGCTTGTTCTATAGTTGTTTGGGTGGTTTGGTTTGTTTGAAAATACTGATCGAGTGGGGTTAATCCCAATAAATCTTTCATTTTGAGTTGGGGGCGTGCTAGTATCTTTGAAAGCTTAGTGGATTGTTTAATTTCTGCAGTTTCTTTGTCATGTAAAATGGGATTAATATCCCTAGGTTGTATGCTTGTTTTCTTCATATATCGGATTAGGCTGTCGGCTTGGTGTTGAGATTTTTCCATCTCTTTGAGTCGTACGTCAGAAGCTAGCCCGATTTTGTGTGACAATGGGGTTAGGCGGGTGTCCGCATTATCTTGGCGCAACAGTGTTCGATATTCTGCACGAGACGTAAACATTCGGTAGGGCTCCTCTGTTCCCTTTGTGATCAGATCATCGATCAACACGCCGATATAAGCTTGATCTCTACGAAGGGAAAAGGGCTCTTGGTCTGTGTGATGTCGGTGCGCGTTAATTCCAGCCATTAGTCCCTGGGCTGCTGCTTCCTCGTAGCCTGTAGTTCCATTGATTTGGCCCGCAAAAAACAAACCCGCTATCGGCTTGGTTTCTAGACTGTGTTTGAGTTGTGTTGGTGGAAAATAATCATACTCTATGGCATAACCAGGGCGAAAGAACTTTACGTTTTCAAAGCCCGAAACTGCTGTTAAGGCACGGAACTGGATGTCTTCAGGCAGGGAGGTTGAGAATCCATTTACATAAACTTCTACTGTGTTCCAACCCTCTGGTTCGACAAAAATTTGATGTCGGTCTTTATCGGCAAAACGATTAATTTTATCCTCAACAGAGGGGCAATAGCGGGGTCCAATACTTTGAATTCGTCCGTTAAACATCGGTGAACGATCAAAGCCCTCGCGCAATAAGTCGTGTACTTCTGGATTGGTGTAGGTCATATGACATGACCGTTGTGTTTTAAGGGGTTTAGCTGATGGTAAAAAAGAAAAGGTGCTTGGTTGGTCATCGCCTGGTTGCTCAATCATTTTAGAATAGTCTAAAGATCGCCCATCAACTCGTGGTGGTGTCCCTGTTTTCATTCTCCCGGCAGAAAAACCTCTTTCGATAAGTCTTTCAGTAATTCCAAAAGAGGCGCTTTCCCCAGCGCGTCCTCCACCAAATTGTTTTTCACCAATATGAATCAACCCATTGAGGAAGGTCCCGCTTGTCAGTACCACAGACTTGGCATAAACCTCTAAGCCCAAAGACGTTTTAACGCCACAAACCCGATCTTTGTCGAAGAGTAAGTCAGTTACCATTTCTTGATAAAAATCTACATTCTGTGTTTCTTCCAAGCGCAGTCGCCACGCCTCTGCAAAACGCATGCGGTCAGACTGTGCCCTTGGACTCCACATTGCTGGACCTTTAGATTTGTTCAGCATCTTGAATTGTATCGCTGTATTATCGGTAACAATTCCACTATATCCGCCAAGCGCATCGATTTCCCGAAGAATTTGACCTTTTGCTATACCCCCCATAGCAGGATTGCAAGACATTTGTGCTATGTTTTGCAAATTCATAGTAATCAAAAGGGTTTGACTCCCCATGTTTGCGGCTGCAGCTGCAGCCTCGGAACCTGCGTGTCCTGCACCAACAACAATGACATCATATTCTTTTGCAAACATGTCCTATAAGGATTTGTGTTCCACGTGGAACCGTTTTAACATTTCTTCTTCTTTCTTCCGCATGATCTGTTTGTCATTGTGGGAGTTATCTGAATAGCCCACACAATGAAGTATGGCATGAATGAGAACCCTTGCGAGTTCATTTTCTACGGTCACACCTTCGTGAGTGGCGTTTTCTGACACACGATCT
>Ga0181569_10004129_pt1 | contig 11227 bp, 10 predicted proteins | sample 101ome_19_FD_132452 | JGI IMG/M metagenome (GOLD analysis project Ga0181569, IMG submission 132452) | Coastal salt marsh microbial communities from the Groves Creek Marsh, Skidaway Island, Georgia - 101405AT metaG (megahit assembly) | ecosystem: Environmental > Aquatic > Marine > Intertidal... | reverse complement strand
AATATTTTTTGTTTTTCTTCAGGCGCTTGAATATTACGAAGCTTACGAACACTATGGCCTAACTTTAAATTCTGGAATTTATGGGTCAACTTTCTTTATGCTAACAGGGTTCCACGGCTTTCATGTGATGATGGGTGGTTTGATGCTTTCAGTGATGCTGATTAGATCAGTTTTTTATAATCACTTTAAACCAGACCCTCATGAGCACTTTGGTTTTGAAGCTGCATCATGGTACTGGCATTTTGTTGATGTTGTTTGGGTGATGCTATTTATGTTTGTTTATATACTTTAAGAGCCCCATGGCACTGAGTTGCCAAGTTCTCCGGTATACAAGCCATAAGCTACTAATATAAGAAGCAAGGCAGCCAGTGATACTCTAACACCCAAGCTTATTACTGTTCCTTTGCTATTGCCTCTGTCTTTGAACAGAAAGAACAGACCACTCGTTAAACTTAGAAGTATTAAAATAATTAAGATGAATATAGCAGGCTTCAACCACATTATTTGATTGTAACTTAAACCTATAATGAATTATTTAGAATTAATAAAAAAAAATTCAGCTTTATCAGTTTTTAGCTTCTTTTTTATAATAGTATTTTTCTCCCTTGGAATTTGGCAGGTTTATAAAGGCAACTTTAAAGCACAAAAAGAAAAAGAATTTTATGCTTATAAACCGAGCATCCCATACTCTCAATCACTTCAGGCGTGGTCCAATGTTTCTATTGAGGGAAGGTTTGATTCCTCAAGACAAATACTTTTTGACAATCAGCTTTTGGATGGTAAACCAGGATATAAAGTTTATACGCCATTTATTTTTTCGGATGATCGACTAATCATGGTAAATAGAGGGTGGTTATCAAAAGCGGATATGAGTCAATTGTCGCCAATGCTTGATGTAACATCTAAATCAAAGACAATTACAGGAATAATCTATCGCCCGGAAAGAAATATTACCTTTGGAGATAGTCTTATTACTGAAAGTTGGCCTAAAATTAGCCAGCTAAGAGACACAAATTTTTTTAGCAAACATTATTCAGAATCAGTCGAAAGTTTCTTTTTACACCTAGATGCAAATCATCGGGAAGTACTAACTTTCCAAGAAATTGTGCCCTTTACCATTTCATCCACTAGGCATTTTGGGTACGCTTTTCAGTGGTTTGTCATGACAATAGTCCTTGCAGCAATGTATTTTTTTACAATAAATAGGAACGAGAATGAATAACCGGATTTTTTTAATTTTTCTATTAGTAACGCCACTAATTGTAATTATTGGATCAACGCTAGCATTTAACCTTGGGTACTCACCTGAGAATACAAAAAATAACGGGACTTTTTTTGATAGTTATTTTGAAGTTGATCCAATGTCGTTGGTTGATGAGAGTGGATCTGTAATTGAATTTGAGGATGGTAAGTGGGTATTGGGTGTTTATTACAATAATGATCTTAATTTTGAGAATGCACTTTATGTAATGCGACAGTTAAATGTTGCTCTTAACAGAGATATATTCAAGCTTAAAAGAATTTTTGTTCAATCAAAGTCTTTTCAACCAAATGCACAATTATTAGAAGATTTTCCGCGAATTGAAATTTTTAATGATGTAAATGATGGGTTCATAAATCAAATTGAAAAAAATACCACAGATTATTTCTCAACTCCTCGAATTTTTGTAATAGATCCATATGGTCGGGCAGTAATGTTTTTTGATGCCTCAATGGATCCAAAGTTAATCCTAAAAGATTTAAAGGTGCTTATATGAATATAAAAAATGTATCTCTCTTCGGAATTCTATTTGCTTTCGTGGTTATAGCTCTGGGTGCTTGGACCAGACTGGTTGATGCTGGGCTGGGATGTCCTGACTGGCCAGGATGTTATGGTTTTGTTTTTTTTCCAACTACTGAGGCAGAAGTTGCTCTCGCTGAGCAAAGATATCCAGCATTTCCTTATGAGATAGATAAAGCTATTCCAGAGGTTGTTCATAGATATTTTGCAGCTGCACTTGGTTTGCTGGCAATTTTTATTGTGTACTTAACTCATAGAACCGAAGATAAACAAAACAAAAGAATTTCAATTTTTTTATTGATATTCATCTGCTGCCAAGGATTGTTTGGCTATTTAACTGTAAGCCTTAAGCTGCTGCCCATCATAGTAACAACCCATCTATTTGGAGGTTTTATTACTCTTTCCACATTCTTTTATTTGTACATTAAAAATTCTAATTTTTTCAAAAACTTTCAAATCGGTCACTTAAAAAACTTAGCTATGCTTGCTTTGTTTGTTTTGGTCATACAAATATTTCTAGGGGCATGGACTTCAACAAATTATGCATCATTGGCATGTCCTGATTTTCCAACTTGCCAAGGTAGTTTTATACCAGATATGGATTTTTCAGCTGGATTTAATCTTGCTCAAGAGGTTGGACCAAACTATCTTTATGGCCTTTTAGATAATGAAGCAAGGGTCGCGATTCATTATTCCCATCGTATAACAGCAATATTCCTAACAATTATTTTCTTAATATTAATTTCCAAGTTGTGGTTCTCTAGTGCCGCACCTCTCGCATCGACCTTAGGAATCGTTCTGCTTACTCAAATATCTCTTGGGATAATGAATGTGGTTTATGTGTTACCGCTTTATATCGCCATTGCTCATAATTTAGTCGCAGCACTGTTATTATTAACAACTCTCTATATAAATATGCTAGCTTGGAAAAAATGAGCATACTCAGAAGTTACTATCATCTATGTAAACCAAACGTGGTTTTTATGATGCTAATAACTTCATTAATTGGATCATTATTGGCAACCAATGGGTCTAACTTTAATCCATTATTAATTTTAATTTCACTCATAGGTATTGGTTTATGTGCAGCTTCTGCCGCTGCCATTAATCAAGTGGTTGATCAAAAAGTTGATGCTAATATGTCAAGAACAAGTGAAAGACCAATACCTCAAGGAGAAATATCTTCCAGCAAAGCAATCTCATTTGCTATTGTCATCGGCTTGATTGGCTATGCCATTTTGTACATATATGTAAATGTGCTGACAGCATATCTAACAATTGCTTCACTGATAGGCTACGCAATTATTTATACAGTTTTTTTAAAAAGAGCAACGCCTCAAAACATAGTGATCGGTGGCCTTGCCGGAGCTGCGCCTCCTCTTTTGGGTTGGAGTTCTATTACAGGGAGCATTGATCCTAACGCTCTTTTGCTGGTGTTGATTATTTTTGCGTGGACGCCACCACATTTTTGGGCTTTAGCCATTCATAGAAAAGATGAATATGCTAAAGAAAATATCCCAATGCTTCCAGTTACACATGGCATTTTGTTCACAAAATTACAAATTATTCTTTATACGATCATCATGCTTTTGGTGAGTCTATTTCCCTATTTTGTAATGATGTCCGGAGTATTTTATTTATTCTCAGCTCTTGTGCTTGGATCAATTTTTTTATGGTATGCATTTAGGTTGTATGGCGATGATTCAAATAGCCTTGCCATGCCAACATTTCAATATTCAATTTATTATATTTTTCTTATTTTTTTAGCGTTGTTAATTGATCATTTCATGTTATGAACAGAAATATTTCGATCTCAATCATTTTAATAATTTTATTTATGGCTACTGTCCTGACTTTATTTGTTAACAAACTAACTACACCACGCGAACTGTCCAGGAGTGAACTTTTGGTGAACGGTTATTATTCACTTAGCCAGCCTAAAGAGATTTCTAATTTTGAATTCATCTCTTCAAATAATACCAAGATTACTAAGGACTTTTTAAAGGATAAATGGACGCTGGTTTATTTTGGTTTTACTAATTGCCCAGACGAATGTCCTGTTTCTATGTCCATGATTAGGGAACTTTTTTTGACTTTATCTGAAAAAGGTATGGGATTAAGCGATAAGCAGGTACTTTTAATTTCTATTGACCCAGAAAACGATACACCCAAAGAAATCGATATGTATGCAAAAGGATTTAATAAAAATTTTTATGGAGCTGTAGCAATTCGTCCAATGTTGGTTAATCTAGCAACACAACTTGACGTTATGGTCACATCACCCAAACAAAAAGATCATGCCGGTCATGCAAATCATTTGGATAATCATATGAACAATATTATTTTGATCGGACCCGATCAAAAATACTTAGGCTATTTTAGACCGCCTTTTATAAAAGAGAATTTACTTTTAACCTATCAATCAGTAGTTTATTAATCAGGATTCCTCTAAGAGAAAATTTTTAAGTTTTCCTAGGGTTTCGTCATCAATTTCAAGCCCTTCAGCAATAAAGTTTTCTATTGATCCGTAATCTTTAATAATTCTATCCATGGCAGCAACAATGAATCTCTTTTCCACGCCCATTATCGGCCTTAATTGATCTACATCTGCTTGATTAAGGGAGTAAAGCTTAATCTTCTTTAAGTAATCATCAACGAATTCTTTAGTGTATTCATTTGTTTTCATGTAATCACTTATTACTGTTTCCATTGGGACGCCAACTGCTAGCAACGTTATGGCTGCTGCAAATCCAGCCCGATCCTTGCCGGCTGTACAATGAAAAAGAGATGGTTTTTGTTCGTTTGCAAGAGTTTCAAGGAAGTCTTTGTAGACACCTTTGTACTTTGATACAAATTCTGCATTCGCCTCAACTAGCAATTCGCCCAAATCACCCTGGTCTTGACCTCTCATCATAGCTTCAACTTTAGGGCGAATGGCACCGTCTGCCTCAATCGGTAATTGGATATATCGCATACCATCGGGAATTAGGTCTGGATCCTCAGATTTCTCATTACTTGACCTGAAGTCGATAACATTTTTAATGCCCAGCGATGATAAGTATTCCTGATCATCTGTTGAGAGGTCAGATAATTTATCAGACCGATATAAGACCCCCCATTTGACTTTTTTTCCATCTGTCGTTTTATACCCACCAAGCTCTCTGGTATTGTGAGTTCCATCCAGAAAAATCTTTCGATACTCTTCTGTTTGAAAGTCAGGATTATCTTTATGTATTACTTTCATTTTTTCATCAGATTCATTTGTGCACGAAATGCATAAGAACAAAAAACCAAACAGCGTTAATTTATGCGATTTCAACAATTACTTTTCCAGTTGCCTTCCTTTCAGCTAGGTGCGCAATTGCTTTTGCTGAATCTTCAAGCTTAAATTTATCTTTTATACGAGGATTAATTTTGCCTGCTTCTAAAAGCTCAAAAAGTTCTTCAAAGTTTTTTTGATTTTCTTTAGGAAACATTGCCGTCCATGCACCCCAAAAAACACCTACAATTTGACAGCTTTTTAACAATGCAAGATTAAGGGGTGGCTTAGGTATTTCACCAGCTGCAAAACCAATTACTAAATATCTCCCTTCCCAAGCTGTTGCACGAATAGCAGGCTCACTAAAGGATCCCCCGACAGGATCGTAAACCACATTAGCACCCATGCCCCCAGTAAGTTCTTTAATTTTATTTGAGAACTCTTTTTGTTCATCTCTATTCATGTTGCCCGATTTATAAACAAATCCTTCATCTGCTCCATGCTCAAGACAAATATCTACCTTTTCCTGTGTTGAAGCTGCAGCAATAACCTTTGCACCCATGGACTTGCCTAGCTCAACAGCAGCTAAACCAACTCCACCTGCTGCTCCAAGAACCAATAATGTTTCTCCTGCCTGAAGGTTGGCCCTTTGTTTAAGTGCATACAGCGATGTTCCATAAGTCATGGCAAGTCCTGCAGCGACCTGAAGGTCCATTTCTTTTGGGATTTTCTGCACTCTAGATTGATCTGCAACTAGTTTTTCTGCAAAACATCCATTTCCTGTCATCACAAAAACGTGATCACCCTCATCAAACTCAGTGACGCCTGATCCAACTTTCTCCACAACACCTGCTGCTTCTGCACCTGGAATGAAAGGCATGGGCGGCTGGAATTGGTAAAGGCCTTGAACCATTAATACATCAGGGAAATTAACACTAGCTGCTTTTAGGCTTATTAAAATTTCATTATCGCCTGGGATTGGGTCATCAACTTCGATATATTGAAGTGTCTCTGACCATTTTTCCTGACCAGCTAATTCAATGCAATTAAGCGCCTTCATACTATCCCCTTAGACTTTGGTTAAAATTTTTAAGATATTCGATTATATCAATTTTATCTTTTTCTTCGAGTTTCATTTGCTCATCAATTGATTGATTTGAAGCCTTTTCAAAGTTATCTAATTGAGATCTATCATTATATTTTTTGTTTTCATGATGATGTTTTGATAATTCCAAAATCAACTCACAATGAGTTTTTTGATTATCAAAAATATCTGACATTATCTTTTTAGATATTGGGCTGACAGTTGGAATAAATTCTTCTGTTAATTTTTTTAGAGATTGATCATATAAAGCCATCTCATTTCCTATTGCTAAAATTTCTTCAAGTAAATTCTTTGCTGCTTCATTTAATGATACTTCCCTACCTTCAACAAAAATTGTTGTTTGTTTATCTCTGCCTTTATATATAACAGCTCTGTTGTTTTCCTTTATGATCTTACTCTCATTGTCTTCAAGCATAGGCGACTCATTAATCAGACAATGCAGCAAGAAAAGATCCAAAAATTGTATTTGTTCTTTGCTAATACCAACAGGTTCATAAGGATTAATATCTAATCCTCTAAATTCAATATACTCGACACCTTTTGACATTAGAATATTTGCTGGTCTCTCTCCAGCAAGAACCTTTCTTTTTGGCCTAACTACATCATAAAGCTCATTCTCAATTTGCAGGATTCCATTACTAATTTGTAACGGATAATTTTGTTTATCAAGGAGTCCTATCTTCTCAAACTTCTTTGATGGGTTTTTAATTCCATCAACCAAACCTGACACAAAGGCATCCAAATCATCATATGAAATTTTCAGGTTATCCTGTTCAAGACTCTGATAGCCGATGTCGCTCATTCTCAGGCTTGTAGATGTTTCCGCATAAAGATCCGTTTTTCTTTCTATTAATTCATGCTCTCTTTTTTGGAGGAATGATTGATGGCATATCGGGCTGGCACCAAATAAATATGCAATAAGCCAATAATTCCTTTTTACATTTCGAATTAGGCCAAAATAAGCTCTGTCTATTTCTGTTTGATTAGATTCATTTTGATTAAAAAAATCTTGCCAGCTCTTTTTTGAGAGAGAAAAATTGTAATGAATTCCAGAAACACATTGCATGGCAGAGCCATACCGTTCACGTAAGCCTCTACGATATATGTTTTTTAATCTTCCTGTATTACTAACACCGTACTCAGCAATTTGTATTTGTTTTTCATCACCTAATTCACATGGCATAGAGGCGTTCCAGAGAATTTCATCATTAAGATTTTCTTTTACAAAAAAATCCAGATTTTCAAGAAAACTATGCAATCCTTCAACTGTATCAAAAGTAGGCGTAACCATTTCTATCAGCACCTCAGCAAAGTCAGTTGTTATAAAGGGGTTTGTTAATGCAGACCCAAGAGATTTAGGATGCAGGGTTTTAGAAATAACTCCATTGAGATTTGAACGTAAAGCCTCACGCTCAATCCCTCTTGAAATTGAAATATTTTTAAAGAATTTTCTATTACTCAGGGCAACAAGTGCTTTTTCAAAGTTAGCACTAGTCATTTGTCCTAACCCTACATGCTAGGTCCGGCTTTGGAGATTTCTGGTCTAACGTTGAATTTTTTAAAATTTTCTTCAAATTGAGCTATAAGTTTTTTTGCAGCCTCATCATAATCATCAGCATTATCCCATGTTTGTCTAGGGTTGAGTATGTTCTTATCAACCCCTTCAATATGATTCGGGATTTCTAAATTTAAACCATCAAGCATTGTTTTTTTTGTGGTTTTTAGTTCTCCAGCTTGAATAGCATTAACAATTCTTCTTGTAGTGGGGATACTAAATCTTTTACCAACACCATGTGGGCCTCCAGTCCATCCCGTATTAACCAGATAAACTTGAGAATTAAAAGATTCTATTCTTTTGATTAACAGATCAGCATAGACACCAGCAGGCCTAGGGAAAAAAGGTGCACCAAAGCAAGTTGAAAATGTTGATTCAATTGCAGATGTAGAGCCAACCTCTGTAGAACCTACTTTTGCTGTATAGCCACTCAAAAAATGGTATGCAGCCGCTTCCTTACTAAGGATTGAAACCGGGGGCAGAACACCAGTTAAATCACAAGTCAGAAAAATTACAACTTCAGGTTCAGGCCCATTGTTTGTGGGGACTGCTTTTTCTACATGAGATCTTGGATAACAACAACGTGAATTTTGAGTAAGAGATGTATCAGCATAATCAGGTACCAGCTGATCATCTAAAATTACATTTTCAATGATGCTGCCTTTTTTAATTGCTTTCCAAATAACAGGCTCATTCTCCTCAGAAAGATCTATGCATTTTGCATAACAGCCACCTTCAAAGTTAAATACAGATCCCTCAGACCATCCATGCTCATCGTCACCAATAAGGTGACACGAAGGATCAGCTGATAGAGTTGTTTTTCCAGTACCAGACAAGCCAAAAAATAAAGCAACTTTTCCATTAGCATCCACATTTGCTGAGCAATGCATTGGCAGAACATCTTTTTCTGGAAGGAGGAAATTTTGAACAGAGAACATTGCTTTTTTCATTTCTCCCGCATATTTCATTCCAGCAATTATGACCTTTCTCTTTGCAAAATTAATTATCACACTTGCTTCTGAATTAGTTCCATCGACTGCAGGGTCGCACTCAAAATTTGGAGCACTCAAAATTTCCCAACACTGTTTTTCCCTTGGATTAAATTCATCTGGACAGACAAAAATTAATTGCGAGAACATGTTATGCCATGCTGTTTCAGTTGTAATATTAATTGGGATATAGTGCTCGTCATGTGAGCCGACGTGCACATTAGATTTATATCTATCTTTTTCCGCTAAATAAGAGTGAACTTTATCCCAAAGCAAATTAAATGCATCTACTTCAAAGGGTTTGTTAATCTCACCCCAGTCAATTAAATCTTCCGTGCTAGGTTCTTTAACAATAAATCTGTCATTAGGACTTCTGCCTGTTCTTTCGCCTGTCTCAACAGATAGGGCTCCGTTAGATGCAATGATACCTTCACCATTTTCAATAGCCTTATCAAGAAGCTCTTGTGCAGACAAACTAAATTCTTTGGTCAAAGCTGACTGATCATTGCTCATATATAAATATTATAGGTTGATAAATACTTGTGTCTATCTGTGTGTAGTGAAATTAAATTTTAAATGGATACTTAGGTCAAGAAATTTGGAAAACCTTATAATAAAAGCATCACAGACATAATAAAATGTAGTTTTGCTACATTATCTTTGCTTTAAAGCACTAATTGTTTTCAAAAAGATCATCCCTAAAAATGCAATTAGCGCCCACTCAGCAAAGTTAAAAATAAATCTCCAGCCATCTTCAGCGCAAGAGGGCCCGCCCTGATAAGCCATTATTAAGGCATTAAATAAACCCTGATATTCAACCATGGTACTAAATGGCATGCCGCAACCACCTATAGACATCAGCTCATCTATGGGGAGGTTTTGCACAAAAATCTGTCTAGAAGAAAATAGTATTCCAAAAATTAAAAACCCATATAGCCCTACCGTCAAGAGCCTGTTGAGATAGTTATTTTTAAAAATTGATAACCCTAATGCAAACAACCCAGCAAAAGCAAAACACCACCTTTGCACAATACACATAGGGCAAGGATAAATACCCAAAGCATCAAATATGAAAGCCCCAATCAATAAACCCAAGCATATAAAAAATATGACCAAGTTATGATGTTTAATTAAGTAGTTCACAGAGCAATCATTAAGATAGCTAAATTATATATCCGTTGGAACAAAATTTATGCAGGTGAGATAATAAAATATGGCATCCAAAAACAAAGTTTTTTTAATTGATGGCTCCTCATATCTTTATAGAGCTTTTCATGCAATGCCACCTCTAACGACTTCTAAAGGACTTCCTACTGGGGCAATTAAAGGCGTTGTTAATATGTTGAGGAATTTAAAAAAAGAACATCCAGAATCAAAAATAATTACTGTCTTTGATGCAAAGGGAAAAAATTTCAGACATGAGATTCTTAATACTTACAAAGCAAATCGGCCGCCTATGCCAAAAGAGCTTGTTGAACAACTTGAGCCATTAAAATCTATTTGTAATTTCATGGCAGCTCCAGTCATTGAGGTTAAAGGAGTTGAAGCAGATGATGTAATAGCAACTCTTGCAGAGGAGCTTAAGTCAAAATACGAAATTATTATCTCTAGTCTTGATAAAGATCTGATGCAGCTTGTCGAAGACGGAAGTGTATCGATGATGAACACAATGACCAGTGAAGAATTCGATGAAAAAGGGGTAGAAAAGAAATTCAATGTGAAGCCAAATCAAATTGTTGAATACCTGGCTTTAGTTGGAGATTCATCTGATAACATTCCAGGTGTTCCAAAGGTAGGGCCAAAAACCGCATCTAAATGGCTGAATGAATATCAAGATATTTCAACAATAATTGATAATGCTGAATCACTTAAAGGCGCTGTTGGAGAATCCTTTAGAAATTCCATAGACGATTTGGCAAGGAATGTTGAGTTGGTATCACTTAAAAAGGATGTTGATCTTGAAATTAGTATTGATAAATTAATTGCAGTTGAAGAAAACAGTAAGGAGCTAGAAGCATTATTCATCGAGCTTGAATTTAATGCCTGGATCTCAACCCCACAAAATAAAACAAAACCTAAGACAATAAAAAGTAATTATGTTTGCGTACTAGACAAAGATGCTCTTTTAAAAGTTTGCGAAGAAATCAGTCAATCAAATGTCTTCGCAATAGATACTGAAACCGATTCACTGGATACAAAGACCACGAATCTGCTAGGGATATCTCTAAGCACTAAATCAGGCGAAGGTTGTTACATTCCTTTTGGCCATGATTATGATGGAGCGCCTGACCAAATTTCATTGTCGGATGCAGAAGACATTCTTGGACCCGTAATTGTTGCTAATGAAAAAAAGTTAGTGGGTCAAAATCTAAAATTTGATCTACCGGTGCTAAGAAGACATGGTTTTGCCGTCACCGATTTTCTTGCCGATACCATGCTTTTATCTTATGTATTTAATAGTACTGGATCACGACATGGGCTAGATTATTTAGCAAAAAATTATTTGGATTATGAGCCAACAAAATTTGATGAAGTAGTT
>Ga0181569_10004099_pt1 | contig 11264 bp, 8 predicted proteins | sample 101ome_19_FD_132452 | JGI IMG/M metagenome (GOLD analysis project Ga0181569, IMG submission 132452) | Coastal salt marsh microbial communities from the Groves Creek Marsh, Skidaway Island, Georgia - 101405AT metaG (megahit assembly) | ecosystem: Environmental > Aquatic > Marine > Intertidal zone... | reverse complement strand
TTTTTATTGATTATATGGATTACCCTAGGAGTAATTTTTAATTCAAATTCAACTCTAGGTTTTGTATCTTCTAAATTATATAATGATCCAAAAATTTTAGTTAACAAATTTTATTTCTTTATATTTTTGGGATCATTAGTAATTTTTTTTTCATCTCTATTTAATGAAAATTTTTATAAGCAATCTGGAAAAATTTTTTTTTTAATATCTTTTTTTCTTTTATTTTTAACATTAATAATAGGTGTAGAAGTAAAAGGGTCAAAAAGATGGTTAGATTTTATTTTTTTAAACCTTCAACCAGTTGAGCTTTTAAAGCCATCTCTAATAATATATTTATCAAGTATATTTTCTAGTAATATTAGGTTTTCTTATAAATTTTTATTATCTGGTTTCATTTCTTTTATTTGTGTATTGATACTTCTTTTACAACCTGATTATACGCAATCATCAATTATATTAGTCATCTGGTTTACTTTAGTATTCATGTCTGGAGTAAATTTAGCCATACTTTTTTCTTTTTTTTTCTTACTTGCAGGATCTATGATTTCAGTCTTAATAATTTTTAAAAAAAAATTTTCGTATGTAATTTCAAGGTTTGAAAAATGGATTAATGTAAACGACATTTCCTATCAATCAGAAAAATCTTTAGATGCAATTCAACATGGTGGTTTTTTTGGCCAGGGTATTGGGGAGGGTATTTTAAAAGAGAGAATACCTGAGTCACATACTGATTATGTATTGGCATCTATAAGTGAAGAATATGGAATTATAATAATAATATTAATTTTAATAATTGTTTTTTCTTTATTTATGAGAGTTTTTGCAATTTGTCAGAAAGAAATTTCAAACTTCAAAAAATATACATTGGTTACTTTATCCACCATTATACTATTGCAAATATTCATTAATATTGGGGTTACAATTAATTTATTGCCATCAACAGGTATGACTTTTGCTTTTATAAGTTATGGAGGTTCATCTATTATTACTAGTTCTTTTATTATGGGTATAATTTTAGCGTTAACAAAGATTAAGAATTAAAATAAACACATAATAAACAGTATATTTAAATAAATTATATATGAAAATCCAAATTAATAAAAAAAGTACAATATATTTTGTGGGTATTGGAGGAATCGGAATGAGTGGGATAGCACTGATTATGAAGAATTTAGGTTATAACGTTTGTGGAAGTGATCTAACCAGTTCAAACAAAGTAATTGAAGAATTAAAAAAAAATAAAGTAAAAATTATTAAAGGTCATGAATCTAAATCAATTTTAAAAGCAGATATTGTTGTAACATCTACAGCAATAAAACCTAATAATAAAGAATTCAAATTAGCAAAAAAAAACAATAAACTAATAATTAAAAGAGCGGATATGTTAGCTCATTTAATAAATTTAAAAAAAAATATAATCATTTCTGGCTCTCATGGAAAAACTACAATTACATCTTTAGTTTCTCACTTATTAAAAGATAATAAATTTTTTCCTACTATTGTTAATGGTGGAATAATTAATTCTATCAAATCCAATGCTACTCTTGGAAAAGGAGAATGGTCTGTAGTTGAAGCAGATGAGTCAGATGGTAGTTTTTTAAAATTCAAAAGTATTTTTTCAATAGTCAGTAATATTGATATTGAACACATGGATTATTATAAAACTACTCAAAATTTAATAAATAGTTTTAAATCTTTTTTAAACAAAACTCCATTATTAGGAAAAAATATTGTTTGTATTGATGATATAAAAATTAAAAAATTAACTAAAGAAATAGGCAAAAAAAATTTTTTAACATATGGTTTTGCAAATAATGCAAACTTACAATGTAAAAATGTCAGAAATACCAATATGGGTATGAAGTTTGATATTTCTATAAACTCTCCAGGTAAAAAAAAGTTAGTAAAAAATATATTTATTAATCTTATGGGAAAGCACAATGTTCTTAATGCTACTGCAACTTTTGCAGTAGGTTTACTTTTGAATATTAAAATTGAAACAATTAAAAAAACATTATTTGGTTTTTCCGGTGTTCAAAGGAGGCTTACACTAATTTATAATAACAAAAATTCATTGATTTATGATGATTATGCACATCATCCGACTGAAATTAAAGCTGTGTTAAGTGCTTGTAAGAATAATTTTAAAAATAAAAAGATAATTGCAATTTTTCAACCTCATAGGTTTTCAAGAATTTTATTATTATATAAGGATTTTATAAAATCATTTGTAAATGCGGACCAAGTATTAGTTTGCCCAGTATACTCCGCTGGTGAAAAAATAAAAAAATTTAATTATGATAAATTTTGCAAAGATATACTTTTAAAATCTGAAACAGAAGTTGTACAAACAAATTCAAAAGATGATTTAGAGAAATTTTTGAAAAAAAACTTTTTAAGTAATCAAGTTGTCATTGCCATGGGAGCAGGAAATATAAGTAATTGGATTAGGGATATTTCAAATAAAATTTGATGAATAATTTAAAAACAAATTATAATTTATCTAAAAATAGTTGGTTTGGTCTTGGTGGAAAAGCAGACAAGTTTTTTACCCCCGACGATGAGAATGAATTATCTAATTATATAAAAAAAAATATAAATGAAAAATATTATTCTATTGGATCGGGATCTAATATTTTATTTAGAGATAAAGGGTGTAAAAAAACAATTATAAAATTAGGAAAAAATTTTAGAAATATTAATATAAAAAATAATAAAATTGTTTGTGGCTCTGCAGTTTTAAAAAATCAATTATCAAAATTTGCGTTAGACAATCAAATTATCAATTATGAATTCTTAAGTTGTATTCCAGGAACTATTGGAGGTGGTGTTATAATGAACGCAGGGTGTTTTCAAAATGAGTTTAAGGATATTATAGAAGAAGTAAAAGGCTTTAATAAGAAAGATTTAAAATTTATTAGATATAAAAAAAATGAAATTAAATTTTCTTATCGTAAAACGGATCTTCCAGATGATTTAATTATAACAGAAGTTGTATTTCAAATAAATTATGGTTCAAAAGATAAAATTAAAGATAAAATTAAATTTTTTAAAAAAAAAAAAGAAGTAGCTCAACCATCAAAAATAAAAACTGGAGGAAGTACATTTAAAAATCCAAATTCAGAAATTAAAGCATGGGAATTAATTCAAAAGAGCGGCTGCGATAGAGTAAAATTCGGTAAGGCTAAGTTTTCAAAAATGCATTGTAATTTTATAGAAAATCAAGGTAATTCAAGTTTAGATGTTGAAAAGTTAATTTACTTCACAATTGATGAAGTAAAGAAAAAATTTAATGTTGTACTAGAACCAGAAATTAAAATTATTGGTGAAAAATAAAAAAAAAATACTTGTTTTAATGGGTGGCAGATCCAGAGAAAGGCCTGTTAGTATTGCATCAGGCAAAGCTTGTTGTGATGCTATAAAAAAAATTGGATATAAAGTATCCAAATATGACCCCATAAAAAATATTAAAAATAATATAAAAAGAAATAATCCAGATATTATATTTAATTGTCTCCACGGAAAATACGGAGAAGATGGTCAAATCCAAAAAATTTTAGAAAAATTAAAAATTCCTTATACGCATTCTGGAGTAAAAGCATCAGAAATAGCTATGGACAAAATTAAATCCAAAAGAATATTTATAAAAAATAAAATCATTACACCAAATTTTAAAATTATAAAAAAAATTTCTGATATTAAAAATAAAATTTCAAAATCAAAATTTATATTAAAGCCAATTAACGAAGGCTCAAGTTTTGGAGTTAAGATTTTTACAGAATGCTCAATATCAAATATTAAAAATATTAAAAAACTTTTAAAGAGATATAAAATTTTAATACAAGAGCCATATATAGAAGGCAGAGAAATTCAAACTGCCGTACTTGGCAATAAAGCAATAGGGTCGGTAGAAATCATTCCAAAAAGAAGTTTTTATGATTACAGAGCAAAGTATTCGCTATCGGCAAAAACTGAACACATAATTCCTCCTAAAATTTCAAAGAAACTTGATGATAAAATCAAAAAAATTGCATTAAAAGCTCATAAATCTTTGAAATGCAAAGGTGTAACTAGATCTGATTTTAGAGTTATGCGAAACAATAAAATTTATATTTTAGAAACAAATACTCAACCCGGAATGACAAAATTATCATTAGTTCCTGAGATTGCACAAAATTATGGTTTAAGTTTCATTAAATTAGTAAATTGGATGATCAAGGATGCAAGTATTAATAGGTAAAAAAAAATTTTTATTTACTTTATTAATTTTTTTTTTTTTTACGTCATATCAATTTAAAATAAATCACTCTTTTTTCTTACTGAAGGTAAAATCAGTAAGTTTTATAGATAGTTATAATTTTGAAGAAAATATTAAAGATGAAATTACAAAATTTTTAACAAAAAAAAATCTGTTTTATTTAGATAATGGCAATCTATCGAAATTACTAAAAAAAAGTAAATGGCTAAAAAGTTATCAAATTAAGAAAAAATATCCTAGTCATGTTGATATCGTATTAAAAGAGCACAAGCCTATTGCAATTTTAGATAATAATTTTTTTTTAATAAATGATAATTATGAAGTTACTGACAAAATGGATGTTAAAAATAAGTTAAATTTAATTATTATTAAAGGTGACTTTGATAATGATAAGTTTAGAAAGGTTTATATTGCTTTAAAAAATATAAACATATTAAACAAAATTAAAGAATTGCATTTTTCAAATCTTGGGCGATGGGATATATATCTAAATAATAATATTCGTGTAAGAATGGGTTCATATAATATAAAAAAACAAGTTAGTTTATTAAATATAATTTTTTCAAAAAAAAAAAATATAAGAAATATTGATTTAAGGATTGAAGATATAGCTATTATAAAATGACTAGCGAGAAAATAAGTATTTTAGACTTGGGATCTTATAAGATTAAATTACTCGTAATATCTTTAAATAATAATAACTTCATAGATATACATGCCAAATGTTCTATAGAATCTTCAGGTATTAAAAAGGGAGATGTAATAGATATTGATAGATTAAGTTTAAAAGTTAAATTTATTATAAAGGAAGTTGAGAAGGAGTTAAATTTTAAAATAAAAAAAATTTACGTTGGCATTAATTCAATAAATTTTAATTTTTTAACATTTGGTTTAAGTAGAAATATTGGGTCATATGAAATTGAAAAAAAAAAAGATTTGCAAAATTTAATAACTTCAGCAACAGGCATATTTTATCAAAACCTTCCTAATCATAAGATTATTCATTTTTTGAACTCAGGTTTTTATCTAGATAAAAAAAATTATGTTGAAAATCCAATTGGGTTGAAATCAAAAACCCTTGATGTAAATTTTAGTTTTTTAAGTTTAGATAAAAATATCATATCAAATTATGATAAAGTAATTGATAAATTAGGATTAAAGGTAATTAGATATTTTCATTCACCTTTCGCAAGCAGTATTTTGTCTGCAAATCAAGATTCTTTAGAACAAGGGTTTGTTAATATAGATTTTGGTCATGATAAAATATCAATAACTTTATATGAAAATTCTAAAATTTTATATTCAGGTACAATACCCATAGGTTCATCTCATATTAATAATGATCTTATTAAAGCAATTGGTATAGATAAAATTTTAGCTGAAAAAATTAAATTAAATTTCGACGATATTTTGAATAACAACATTAATAATTTATTAGAAGAAGAAATTAAAAAAAAGAAAATTTCATTAGGTATTATAATAAAAATTGTCGACGCAAGAATTGAAGAAATTATTGATTATATTTATAAAAATATTATTTATTGCAAGTCTTTAAATAAATCTGCTAGGAAAGTTATTATTAATGGTGGTGGATCAGAAATACATGTTTTTAAGAAAAGATTATCAAAAAAATTAAATACGTCCGTAGAATATTCTAAACAATCTTTTCCAATTAAAGATACAGAATTTAATACTTTTCACGATTATTTGTCATGCTTAGGTATAGCAAAGCTAATTTTTTTTCCTTACAAAGACGAAATAAAAGCATTTAAAAAAAATAATTCTGGTTTTTTTACTAAATTTTATTCATTATTTTTGAAATAATAAAAAATACTGAAATATAAATTGAGTAGATAAATAATAAAATTATTAGAAAACAGTATTTGTGTTTTCGTATCAAAAGACTTTAAAAAAAAAAATTAGTATATCCGGAATAGGTTTGCATAGTGGTCAACCGGTAAAAATTAACTTAGTTCCGTCTGATCCAAATACAGGAATAAACTTTATATATAAAAAACAAAAAATCAAAGCTATTTGGAATAATGCAATTGTAAGCCAACTTTGCACAAAATTAGAAAAAAATAATATAATTTTATCTACAATTGAACATCTAATGGCATCTTTAAGCGGATTAGGAATTACAAATTTGATAATCGAAACATCATCATCAGAAATTCCAATACTAGATGGCAGTGCGCAGGAATTTGTAGACACTTTCAAAGAAACAGGTTTTATTAATCAAGAACAAAAAATAAAAATTTTAAAAATAAAAAAAAAAATTATTTTCTCAAAAGATGATAAATATATCGAAATTTTACCTTCAACTTCTAAAAACTTAATTATTGACTATACCATAAATTATAAAGATGAACTTATAAAAAAACAAAATTTAGTTTATGAGCATAATCAGGAAAATTTTTTAAATATTTATAAAGCAAGAACTTTTTGTTTACATGAAGACCTTGAAAAAATTTTTGCTGCAGGTTTGGGCAAGGGTGGTTCGTTGGAAAATGCAATTGTTGTATCGGGAAATAAAATTTTAAACCAAGGTGGATTAAGATATAAAAATGAATTTGTTAAACATAAAATTTTAGATTGTATAGGAGATGTTTATTTATCTGGTTATCAGATATGGGGTAAAATTAAAACTTTGAGCGGAGGTCATGAAACAAATTTAATGTTATTAAAAGAAGTATTTTCAGATAATAATAATTATGATTTAGTAGAATTTAATTAAATTAATAATAATATTAAATTTAAGTATGAAAAAAAAAGTCAAAACCTCTATTCTATTATTATTTCTTTTTTTTGCAGGTTGCGGAAAAGATGAAAATTTAATTACAAAACCAGAAAAACTACTACCTTTAGACGCACTTTATAGATCAGCTTTTAATGAGTTTGAACAAGGTAATGGCCAAGCTGCAATTGAATTATTTAAAAAGGTTGAGGTAAGATATTCATTTTCTGAATGGGCACCAAAAGCTACATTAATGATAATGTATATATACTATGAAACAGGTCAATATTATGAGGCTCTTGAATATGCAAAAAAATATAAAGAACTTTATCGTGTCAGTAAAAATATTGATTATGTTAATTTCATCACAGGATTAGTTTTTTATGAACAAATTGACATTGTTGCGAGAGATCAAACTTATGCGTTAGCAGCATTAAAAGAATTTAAAAAAATTATTAAAAATAATCCTAATTCTATTTATTCTGAAGAAATTAAATTTAAAATAGATTTAATTAATGAGCAAATAGCTGGAAAACATTTATATATAGCAAGATTTTATATGAAAAAATCAAAATGGATACCAGCTATAAAAAGATTAAAAATTGTAATAAATGAATATGACTATACAATCTATGCCCAAGAAGCTTTGCATAGGCTTGTTGAGATTTATTATAGATTAGGTAACATTAAAGAAGCAAAAAAATATGCTGCAATATTAGGTTATAATTTTAATGACAGCAATTGGTATAAAAAAACTTATAAAATAGTAGCCAATAAAAACTATGTTATAGAAAATGTAAAAGCAAAAAGAAAACTTAAAGATCGAATAAATAAAATATTTAAGTTTTCAAAATGATAAAAAATCTAGAGGATTACCACAAAAAGAAAAAAAAACTTTTTTTTTATAATAAATATTATTATGAAGAGAGCTCGCCTAAAGTAGATGATGCAACTTATGATGAACTTAAGCGTCAACTAATTCTATACGAAAAAAACAGCAAAATACCTAAAAATGAAAAAAGGGTATTGGACGTTGTAGGTTTTGAACCATCAAAAAAATTTTCTAAAGTAAAACATTATGAAAGTATGCTTTCTTTAGATAATGCTTTTGATCAAAGCGACATTATCGAATTTTATAAGAAAATTAATAATTATTTAAATTTAAATAGTAATCATAGAGAAGAATTATTTGCTGAGCCTAAAATTGATGGAATTTCAGCAAGTTTAAAATATATAAATGGTTATTTAACCCAAGGTTTATCGAGGGGAGATGGCCAATTCGGAGAAGATATTACAGAAAATTTGAAAACAATAGATGATATTCCAAAGAGATTAAAAAAATTTAATTCAGGTGAGTTAATCGTTAGAGGTGAAGTTTATATTCCCAAATCTGAATTTAAATATATTTCAAATAAATTTGCAAATCCAAGAAATGCAGCTTCAGGTTCATTAAGACAAAAAAATTCAAAAAATACAGCTAAAATTCCATTAAGATTTTTTGCCTATGGAACGATTTTCATGAACCATAATCTTCAAGGTAAGCAATCTAAATTTTTAGATTTTTTGAAGTTAGAAGGATTCAAAGTAAACCCTTTGGGTAAAATAATTCAAAACGAAAAAGATTTATTTGAAAATTATATAAATATTGAGAGTAAAAGGTCAGAGCTAGACTACGATATAGATGGTATTGTTTACAAAGTAGACAATTTTAAATTACAACAAAGACTAGGTAATTTAACAAATTCTCCACGCTGGGCAATAGCACATAAATTTTCTGCTGAAAAAGGAACTTCAAAAATTAAAAATATAGAAATTCAAGTTGGAAGAACCGGAGCCCTAACTCCTGTAGCAAAAATTAACCCAGTTAATATTGGAGGAGTAACGGTATCGAATGCCACATTGCATAACGAAGATGAAATAAAGAGAAAAGATATTAGAATTGGAGATACCATAATCGTTCAAAGAGCTGGAGATGTTATTCCTCAAGTTGTTGAGGTAGATATATCTAAAAGAGATAAGGGCTCTAAAAAATTTATTTTTCCAAAAAAATGCCCTTGTGGTTATGAAACAATAAAAGAATTTAATAAAGTAACAAAAAAATATGATGCTGTTAGAAGATGTCCAGATAAAGGTTATGAATGTAATTTGATTACAAAAGAAAAAATAAAACATTATGTTTCAAAAGATGCCATGAATATAGAAGGTTTGGGCAAAAAGGTAGTAGAAAATTTTTGGGATTTAAATTTAGTAAAATTACCACAAGATATATATAAATTAAATTTTGAAAAAATTTCACAATTAGAAGGCTGGGGCAAACTTTCTGCGGAAAATTTAAAAAATTCTATAAATAAAACCAAAAGAATTAGTTTAGAAAAATTTATATACTCCTTGGGCATAAGACATATTGGTCAAGAAAACGCAAAAATTTTAGCAAAACATTTTCAATCTATTAAAACTTTTCAAAAATTAATATCTAAAAAAGATATTCAATTTGTAGATTTAATAGAACTTGATGGTATTGGAGATACTCAGATTAATTCATTAAAAAGTTTTTTCTCAAATAATACTAATAGAAAGGTATTTGAAGAATTAATTAAAAATTTATCTATTTTAGACTTCAAAATTCAATCAAAGGGCAAGTTTATAAATAAAACATTTATGTTTACAGGTGGAATGGAAAAAATGAGCAGATCTGAGGCAAAACAGATTGTAGAAAATGAAGGTGGAAAAGTTTTGGGTTCTCCATCAAAAAAATTAGATTATTTAGTTGCAGGGGATTCAAAGCCAACTTTAAAAAAAGTAAATCAAGCTAAAGATTTAGGCGTAAAAATTTTAAGTGAAAAAGATTGGTATAAATTAATCAATTTTTAAGCAATACTTTTTTAAATATAATCTTTCTTTGAAATTAAGAAATTTATGAATTTTTTCATAGACTTCATTGTGATAATTGTTTATCCAATTTTTTTCATTTTGAGTTAACATAGATTTTATTATCATTTCTCTTTCAAACGGAACTAATGTAAAATTTTCAAAACTATTTTTATGATTTTTATATATTAAATTTTCTAGTCTAATTCCAAAATCATTTTCTTTATAATAACCAGGTTCATTAGACATTACTTGATTTACTAAAAATTTCTTATTATAAAATTTTGATATTGAAGGTGGCGCTTCATGTACATTTGATAGAAAGCCTACTCCATGACCTGTACCATGATTATAATTATATCCAAATTTAAGAAGATTTTTTCTAGCAATTCTATCCAATTTTTTTCCTGTCATATTTTTTAAATTAGCAACAGAAACCGCAATATGTGATTTTAAAACCAATGTATAAATTTTTTTTCGAAATTTATTTTGTTTACCTAGTGAAAAACTTCTAGTCATATCTGTAGTTCCGGTTAAATATTGTGAACCAGAATCTAGTAGATAAAGATGATTCTTTTTGATATTTGTTTTTTTATAATCTTTAGCATTATAGTGGATAATAGATGCATTTTTCTCTGTTGCAGAAATAGTTTCAAAGCTTGGTCCAAGATAAAATTTATTTTTCTTTTTAAAAAATTCAATTTTTTTTTGGCATTCAATTTCGTTAGTATTTTCTAAATTATTATTTTTAAGCCAATATAAAAATTTACAATATGCTATACCATCAAAAATATGTGATATTTTTAAATTTAAAATCTCTGTATTATTCTTAATACTTTTAAATTGATCAATCGGATCATTAATGAATTTAATTTTAATTTTATTTTTTATAAAAAAATTATGATGATAAAGAGACAGGTACTTTTTGTCTGTATAAATTTTTTTTATACTTAAAAGATGTTGTTTAAATTCACTGTTTTTTTTAAATATTATATTTTTTATTTTTAAATTAATTTTTTGATCTGAATAAATATAAATTTTTTTATTTTTGATTAATGCAATACAATTAAAAATTTTACTAAATTTTTTATCATAAGATCTAATGTTGCTTAACCAAGCAATATTTTCAGGTGAAGTAATTAGAAAAACTTCATTTTTTTTTAAAGTGAGTTTCTTATTAACTTTCTTTGATTTTTCAAAAGAGTCCTGCCCACTATAATTTTTTGAAAGGTAAAAGAGTTTTTCTTTTTTATTTAAATTTTTATTTGAGTTAAAAAAGTGAAGATTTTTATAATTGAATTTACCAAAAAAATTGAATGTAAAAGTTTTTGGATCAATGAGTAATTTTTTATTAGAATTTATTATTTTGCAAATATCATTTTTTAGTAAAGATATATCTTT
>Ga0181569_10004097_pt1 | contig 11267 bp, 6 predicted proteins | sample 101ome_19_FD_132452 | JGI IMG/M metagenome (GOLD analysis project Ga0181569, IMG submission 132452) | Coastal salt marsh microbial communities from the Groves Creek Marsh, Skidaway Island, Georgia - 101405AT metaG (megahit assembly) | ecosystem: Environmental > Aquatic > Marine > Intertidal zone... | reverse complement strand
GTCGAACTATCCAATCTTGGCTCACTCTCAGACGCGACGTACAGAGTAGAAATTCGGGTCACAGATCGGTGTGGGAACGTGGCGACAACGATCCAGAGAGACTTTGATATTCAACTGTCTAGTGTTGTGTCTAGGCCCGATGCCTCTTCTTTGGATGCATCGACGACCGAAAGGTTGCAAACGGCGTCGGGAGCAATCCAGTTAGCGTCCCAACCGTCGGATGGATCCGTGGTCCCGGTTGCTTACGAAGTGAGCGCCATCGTGGGTGGTCAACTCGTGCTTGAGTCGGCGTTGAGTGCACCTTTAGCTAATAACACTCTCGTATCAGCTTCGGACGCATTGAGTGGTTTCAGGTTCACGCCCGGCGATGGTTTGTACACCAATGACGAGTATTCGAGCACATTCGGGTTTGATTTGAAGCCATCGACGAGCACGACAGATCTTTCGCAAGTAGTCGATTTACCGGCCCATTCTACGATTACCGTTACGTCGACGAATGATCCACCAGTTTTGGATGTCAACGCTCACTATGAAGTGCCAGCGATCGCGTACACGGATACTGGTAACCTTGGTACTACTTTCAAAGATGTTCTCGGTGCGAATGTCATCGATTATGATGCAATGCCATCCCTCAGACGTATTCCTCACGGAATAGCCTTGGTGGGTGCGGATCAAACACGTGGTACGTGGCAGTATTCAACTGACGGACGTTCAACGTGGACAAATTTTGGCGATTCACTCAGTGAGACGTCTGCCACACTTTTGACTGCCACTGATAATGACTTCGTGAGGTTCATTCCAAACGTGGCAACTCTTGACGACCAGTTTGTCGCTTCGTTCGCCTTCAAAGGTTGGGATGGCGCGACAGGAGAGAGCGCTGGGTCAACGGGCATCGATATCACGACGATTGCCCACACAGCGACGACGGGTTCAATCAGTGTCGCGACAGTTACCGCCAACATCTTGGTTCGAGGATTTTCGTACAGCCTGTTCGAAAAGTCGAATGAAGTCGCAACAGAAAACGCGAGGACGACATACGATGAGATCGCTAATACGTGTCCACCGGATCGTCGCAGAGCCATTCGAATCCCGGTGCGCGGGACTTCGGAAACATCGAGCTGTTCAGGGTCATCAGCAGCATCACCTAAGATTATATCTTCTTCCACCTTGGCGGTATCTCCTCCCTGGACGATCGAGGCGTGGGTCCGTAGAGATGCGTGGCTGAGTGAACAGGTACTGTTCCAAAGCTCGAGCGACGCGAGCAGCATCATGCTGGAAATGGCTGGCGCAACTGGCAAGATTGGTGTTGTTCCGCCAACCGGTGTCACTGGCGGCACGTTCAATTACGAAGCGCCGCTGGGGACTTGGGTTCATCTGGCGTTTGTGATGTATGAGAATAGTTACCCAGCCGCATACAGTGCGCCTGGTGCGAATCTTCGTTTGATTGTAAATGGTGTCTTCCACAGTGAGCTCACAAACGTTGGGTTTGCCATGCCGCACGGTACTATCGGAGGCAGTGGTCTTGTTGGATTTTCCATAGATGAAGTGCGTTACTGGTCAATAGCACGGTCTACGGAGGACATCTATACTAATATGGAACGTTTCATGGCGGGGACGGAAACTGGATTGGAATCTTACGTCCCCTTTGATGCTGGATGTGGCAGTGCTGTATCAGATAGAGATAGCGGAAGTTCAGCGACGTGGACACTGACTTACCATGAATGGATCGTTGCGCGCAATTTCACGTGTGCTTCCGTCATGTGGGCGGCACCAAGCATCATTAACACTCACAAACCTTCCCAAGTGAGTCTGATTGGTGAGCGATTTCGCCGCCCTGCTTCATCATGGGGCAGCAGCTCTGTGGCGCAATTTGATGGAGTGAATGCTGTGTGCATATTTGGTTCATCGATGTATGGATCGATCACCACGATAGCAAAGGTGGTTTCTGATACTGAAGTTTTATGCGATGCACCGGGTGCAACCGATGGGATTGCTTCAGTTCTACCAGTGTTTTGTGACTTTTCTATGGGTTGCTGCTCGGGTGAAACACCTGTGGACTACTTTGTAACGACCAGGCCGTATGACTCACAGTACGTTTCTGCCGGTGCAAATTCATTTCCTACGTATGATCAACCGGTTTTGACGTACAGTCACGGAGAAATCACCAGTGTCATGCCATCTACGGTCGATTGGGCTCTTGGCTCAGTCATCACCGTGGTCGGTTATGGTTTTGCGCAGTCTGCGGGAAGTGGCTTTTACCACCCTCTGTGCACCTTTCAGCGAGACGGGAACTTTCACTTTGCCACCAATGCGACGATAATATCGGATACTATTGCAAGATGCGAATATCCTGGATCTTATGCCCCTGACACGCTCGAGGCTCGGCAAACGGTCGAACTAATTTTAACGTTCAATTTTGCTCCCGGAAAATCTCTCAATCTTTATGGCGGATGGATGACCGTAGTCATATCGAGCTATACCGTCTATGCTGGACCAGATCAAGCGCTAACGGCCATTTCCGAGCTCGGTGGAAGCGTAGTGTCGGTCGCGATAACTCACAGCATAGCGGATGCTTCCGGGGCGTTTGTCGACCACGTATCTGGGAAGGTGACATCTTTCGATGTTGCCTGTGCGTTTGGAACTATACGCCCGATCTCCGCTCGGTACAATGAATCTGAAACATTTGAATGCGTGTCTCCAGCTGCTACTCAATCAGCTCCAGTGGCGATACCATTGTTCGTGACTTTATTTGCGTCGTCGATGCTGACTTCATACACCAAGTGGAATTCCCCCACCTCCACTGGAGATGTTTATTACTCCACACATCCAGTGGTAACGGCGATCTGGCCTCCGAGCGTGTTTTCGGTCGCAACGAGTGCTCCGACTTTTCAAATCGTGGGCTATAATTTTCCAAGTTTGAGTCCACGGTGTCAACTTGACGAAAAGGGTGTCGGTGCAACGTGGCTAAACGCGGAGCGAGTCCGCTGTAATACGGCCAAGTTCGGTGCATCCTCATCGGGTTTCAGAGCGGTGCACGTGGATAACTACTTGTTGCGTATGAGCGACACCTTTGTGCCGAGTGATGTGCACGTCATGGTTCGAGATGACGTATATGTTGGCGGTATCGTGTCCGCCGGGGCGCTCGGTCCCTTGTACGGGGGATGGTCGCTCACTCTCTCGGGTTCGGGATTTCTTCCAGGTGACGGAGTATCGCTGCACATCGCTGCGAATGGACTCAGCGAGATCAACGACCCCAACGTCTGCCACTGGCAGAGTAGCTCTCTGATGAAATGTCTCGCGCCGAAAGTCGAAGAAAACTCTGTAAACTGGGATTTGACCCAGGATGGAGGCGGCTGGATGACGCAACTCGTGGCCCGCCTCGCCGTCGAAACGTTTGACGACTCACTCGATGGTACCGGACCGGTGGTGAAAGTTGTCGATGGGATCAACAACGCTAGCAGCGTTGCGAACCTCTACGCCGCCATGACTTCGATAGAGCTCCTTTCGAGTCCCTTCATGAGCGTCGACGGCGGTACCGAAGTTTCGGTGCTCGCGAAGAACGGCACCGCGTCGACGTTGAGTACGGTGTGTAGGTTTGGCACGATCCAGGTCTTGGCGGACTGGTTGTGGTCTAACGTTACCACGACGACGAAGATGCGGTGCATTTCACCTGCTTTTGGTTCGTATGATGCGTCCGAAATCCGCTTCGCCGTGAGTCAGGGTGACCCCGGTCACCATGGCGAAGTTTTCTTGGCAAATGGTCTCACGATGTTAAAATACTACGGCAAAGGCGACATTACCCATGTCCCCAGTGCAGATTATTTCGAAGGCTCGTTTTCTTCTGCACCGAGCGCGCAGAAAGCGCTGTACGAATGTTACATGAAGGGAGACAGAGATTTTAGTCTTGCGTCTCTGACGGTGGATTCATCGAATTCAGACATTGGCTACTGCTCTTGGCGAGCAGCCTTGGGAGACCAGGCGTTCCGCACTGACATTGCATTCGTCACGATGGCACTTGCGGTTCGTGGAGGTGAGGATATCACATCACCCTTTACTTTTCAGTACGTCACTCCTCCGCTCGTGTCGTCGGTTACGGTGAGCGCGCTTGCCCCACCGTACGGTTATCGTCCAGCGTTCGCAGACAGTGATTGCACGCCCCTAGAAGATGTGACGACGGTGTCGGAAGAATTTGCACACGACGTGTACGAGGGGCGACCTGAGACGCCTTACGAGACTGAAAAATTTGTGTTACCAGCGTTGAAAATATTCGGCGGAGCTTGGTGGCACGTATCCAACGCCTTTGGCATGCCTTTGAACGTGAATGGACGCTACTTCAAATCTTTACAAGACGGTGGGACACTTCGCGTGTCTTTTAAACACGCGGGTAAGACGACATTCGTTTCCGCGCACCACGTGTCCTCTGCACTCGTAAGGGTCGAGATACCAAGCGTCGTCGACGCCGAGCACGACACCGTTGTACGGGTTTCCACAAACGACGGAGCGACGTGGTCGCCAGAGAGCGCAGTTTTCAGAATTCCTGAACTAGATTACGTTGATCGCGACTTGCGGATCATTCAGCAAGGTTGCGCTTAGAATTAATATAGGCATAGAGATGTATTTAGATACAGATGCAAGAGATTATTGAACTCATTTCATATTACACACTTTATGTGTTCACGGTGGATAGTCGTTCTTATACACACACCATCACATCACGTATCTCGTACGCCGATTGTCGTTACACTCTTCTCGACGATGAAAATACTTTACAAAAAAACCCGACCCACGATGCAAGAGCAAGGGTAAACTAAAAAGTTTACAAGTCTTGGCTCCACGTCATGCGGAGTTGAACGTCGTCAGCGTTCACGCCACCATCCTTGGAGAACGGCACACGAAGCTCATATCTGTCCTTGGTAACGGAGAGCTTACCGGCGACATCTTGGTCGACTTCAACAGCCACGCCGACACCTTCAATACCAGAGTAGTTGACGGTGGCCTTGTGCGTCGCCTTTTGGGAGTTGACGTTGACCTTGGACTTGAGGCCGACCTTGACGTCGCCAGAGGAGTAGCCCAAGTTGACGGTGGCGTTTTGGCTCGGAACGTCGTACTCAACAGACGCAGTGACGTCATCGTTGTTGATCATGTCCTTCAACGGCAAGTTCACCTTGACGGAAGCGCGATCGGCGCCTTCGGTATCGCCGTCAACCTTGGCGCCGGCTTGCGCGAGCGTGACGGTGACGTCGCCGAGCTTGTCGTGGTTGGTGGCGATTCTCAAAGAACCGGCTTGGCGAGACTTGACGTTGTGCATGCCGAGCGTGACGTCGCAGTCTTGACCGGCGAGCGTCGCGGACTTGTTCACGGAGATGTCGTAATCAGACATGTTGGTCAAGCCGACCATTTTCGCCGGGTCGATGTTGTGGGAAACACCATTCTTGGAGGAGACGCTGCGTGTGGGGCACGAGGACAAAATATCGCGTGGGTTGCCGTCAGTCGATGATCATTCGCTTCTTCCCCTCGGCGCGCGACGACGCGTGCGCGACGACGCGCGCGCGAACGCGCGTATAAAAAATATTTCTATGCGTTTTCATCGCCATCGTCGTCGACATCGCGTCGCGCGTCGACACTCAACGTCGAACACGCCAGCTCGCACGCCATCATCCGCGTCGATCGCGATCGGGGAGAATCGTGGAATTGTGCGCGTCGATCGCGCACCTCGGGCGGTAGTTTGGCTTGGCGCAGAGCGACACGGAGCCGGAGCCGTTGCAGATCGGGGCGGAGGCGGAGATCTTGAAAGAATCTTCCGCGCAGGAACCGTTACCGCCGACGACAATCTGTGTGCGCGCGCGTGATCACAAAAGTCAGTCGCTGACGTGTCGCAATCCCTTAATTTTCGCGCAATTTCCGTTGTGCGCGATTCTTCCGCGTCGCGTCACCTCGCGCGCGAACACGTACGCGACCGGACATGGACATGGTAGCTTCGTTCATGATGACTGAGTTGTGTGTTTTCGTGAGCGCTGACGTGCGTCGGTTGTGTGCGACCGCGAGTGTGCGGAGCGTGTGGGAATGACGTCCCGCGCGGATCCGTCCTCCTTTTTCTCTTTCCCGTCGACCGAATTTCTCTTTTCGGTGGGGGGGTGTTTCTTCGATCACGACCGGTCGATTCACCCCACTCTCTCGTTTCCCCGGGAATTCCCGAGGTGGGTTTGCCACGTCAGCACGTGCTTTGTGTCCGAATGTCCGACACCCTTCTATGGGGGGGAGGGGGTGGGGGGTATTTTTCGGTTCACCAACCTCGATGACCCCCGAGAATCGTTTTTACCCTCGGAGGGACGCACGAAGAAAAAAAAATTTACCCCCTCGATTTCCCGCGGGATTCGATTTCGCGTAATGCGATCGCGGGACGCCATCAAGAAAGGGTCGAGGACGAGGGGAACGACGACCGACCCGACGCGATCGGGCGCGCGCGAGGAGGGCGTTTCATGACGTGTCGTGGTCCGGGTGCGAATGCGACCGACCCGCCCAGCCTCGGGCGCGGTCGTCGTCGTCGTCCTCGAGTCGCCGCGCGCGCGGTCCGCCTTTTCTTGACGCACTAGCACGAACGTCATGGTGCGTGCGAACGGAACGAGGGCGATCGCGCGCGCGAGAGGGTGTGGATGCGTCTCGACCGTCGATGTGCGGCGTCGGGAGCGGGCGCGCGAGGGGGGCGCGAGGCGATGACGCGCGCGAGCGATGTGGGGAGTAGGGTTTTTTGGACGCGCGCGGGCGGGAGGATGGCGCGGCGTGTGCGCGCGGAGGCGATGCGTCGGACGCGATCGTGGGTGAAGATGGATGTGTGGATATGTTTTGAATCGTGAGGACGTCCGTGTGGTCGCGTCAGAGGTCGTGCGAGCGTTCGTAGAGGAAGATGACTGACTGTGATCTGTGTCCAACCTCCACAGGCTGAGAAGACTGAGAACCCGATGCGGGCCATCCGCATTCACAAGCTCGTCCTTAACATTTGCGTTGGGGAGAGCGGTGATCGCCTCACGAAGGCGGCGAAGGTAGGTTTCGTGTCGCGCGATATCGTGGACGACGGATGATGCGAGGTGGATGCGCGCGAGAGAGGGAGAGACGCGAACGCGAGAGACTGACCGCCGACGGCTTTTCTCCCCACAGGTGTTGGAGCAACTCACCGGTCAACAACCGATCTTCTCCAAGGCGCGGTACACCGTCCGTACGTTCGGTATCCGCCGTAACGAAAAGATTTCCGCCCACGTCACCATCGGTAACCGTGACAAGGCGATGCAAATTTTGGTGCGTCTTCGCTAGGGTCTCTCGCGCGCCTCGTCGCGCCGTCTCGCAGCGCGCGTTCGGTCGACTGACGTTGCGTCACGTCTTTGCATCGATTCACAGGAGAGCGGGCTCAAGGTGAAGGAATTCGAACTTCTCAAGAAGAACTTTAGTGCCACCGGCAACTTTGGCTTCGGTATCTCCGAACACATTGACCTCGGTATCAAGTACGATCCGTCCACGGGTATCTACGGTATGGATTTCTACGTCGTGTTGGAGCGCCCGGGTTACCGTGTTTCCCGTCGCCGCAAGCAGCAGAAGAAGATTGGTAAGCAGCACAAGCTTACCAAGGCTGACGCCATGAAGTGGTTCCAACAAACCTTCGAAGGCGTCATCCTCAACAAGGCGTACTAAATTCGTCCACCGTTTCGCCGTCTCGACGTCGGGCGGCTGGCGGTTGTCGTCACCCGTAGCTTTAGCCACTCGAATCCATAAAACATGCGCTCGTGTTCGACGCGAGAGTCGTCCTTTGTAATCGGCATCTCGCGCACATCAGCGTTCATCCGCGACGCGAGCCGCCGCGCCCGTTCGTCAGTCACTCCTCGTGTTCTGCACCACGCGGGGCCGACTTTGTTTCAACTTCTGGATCGGTTTGTTGAGTCGTGATTGGTGCGTCCCCCCCCCTTTCCCGGTCGCGACGCGGTGAACCAAACGCGGCGACGCGAGTGCGCGGCGCGACTTGCGCGACGCGAACGAGACGACCGCGCGCGAATTCGTGCGCGTCAACGTCGTCGAGGCGACCGCGAACGAAGAGGCGCGCGTCACACGTCGAGGCGCGGTTCAAACGGAACGCGTGCGGACGCGACAGGCTCCCTGATTTCCATCTTTTCCAGCCTCGCGCGAGAGCCATGTCCGCGGCGACGGAGGTCCAGGTGACGGTGAACGCGCGCGAGGACGCGAAACTCGACGCCGTCGCGCGCGAAGAGAAGAAATGGGGGAAATCGGCGGACATTTTCGAGTACGGAAGCGCGGCGAATCCGGACATGCGTCCGATTCCCGTCTTGGTGCACCCGGCGGATTTACACGAAAACGGCGAGACGCGCGTCGTGCCGTTCGATATTAACGATTTCTTGGAGATTGAGGAATCGTGCACGTCGCCGAACTTGATGGCGTCGTTCGTGAGAATCGTCGAGGGGGAATCGATCGAGACGAAAGCAAACGCAACGTCACAGGCATTTTACGTCATTCGAGGAAGCGGCGAGAGTGAGAGCGAACACGGGAAGATTACGTGGAGCACTGGGGACATGTTCGTCGTTCCGGTGACGCAAGGTACCATCAAGCACGCGTGCACGGGTGCTGAGGCGCACGGAGGTGCGGCTTTGTACTGGGTGCACGACGAACCGCTCATGACGTACCTCGGCGTCAATCCGTCGGCGAAGAAGAAATTTGAACCGACCCTCTATCGTAAATCACAAATGCTCGAACGCGTGGAGGAGATCAAGCACGCGAGCGATCGAAGCAACAACCGCTGCGGCGTCTTGCTCGGTAACAAGGCGTGCTCCCAGACGAAGACATTGACGCACGTTTTGTGGTCTCTTCTCAACTCGATTCCCGCGCAAAGCGTGCAGCGACCGCACAGACACAACTCGGTCGCTTTGGATCTTGCTGTCGCGGCGAAACCGGGCGTGTACACCCTGATGGGTAAAGAGATCGACAAGGATGGTTTTATCATCGATCCAATCCGATGCGATTGGGTTCCGGGAGGAGTTTTCATCACCCCGCCGGGTTGGTGGCACTCGCACCACAACGAGAGCGACGATGCCGCGTGGGTGTTGCCCATGCAAGACGCGGGTTTGTACACGCATCAGCGCACCTTAGACATTCGTTTCGTCGACGACGAAATCGCACTTCACGCGGAAGGCAAGATTCGTGGAAGTGCGTTCGCCGTGACAAACAAGCAATACATAGAGCTCTCTGATGTCGGCGGCTCGGTGCCCAACCCGAAGGGTCAAGGCATGAAGCGTGTTCTCAGCGTGGAGTGCATGAGCGGAAGTGAATCCAAGCGAGTCAAGGCGATCCAAATTGGGTCGTGCGTTCCGACTCCGACGAAGAAATGAGAGACGGTCGTTAAAGTGGATTCAAAAGTCTCGCCGCGGCGAGACATAGCCTAGCGCAGTCGCGCAGCTCACGCGAACGATAACATGTAACTATCTCCTGCATCGGAGCTACTGAAGTATATCACTACAACAAATCAATTGCACTCACCCATCTAACCGGAAACTATACACGCTAGTGATCATCGTCCCCGCGCACAACCCGAGCAGCACGCGATCGCTTGCATAACCTGCGCACAGGAGCAGCGCGACGACGAGAAAGTTGAGCGGAATCCTAAAAGCGCTCGTCATGGTCGCTCGCAGATTGTTCGGAACGTGTTGCGCGCGAAGAATGGACATCGTCGGCCAGTACACTCCTAGCCCGAATTCGAAGGCGCAAAAAGCGAGCACTGTGAGCCAGTAATTGGTGGAAAGCGTCGCGACGGTGAAACAAAGCGCCGATCCAGAGAGCACGAAACGCAGCATCGTCTCCGCCGCAATCTTCGATCCAAACACGTTGAAAGCCTGACTACCGACCATTTTGCAAATCATGAAAGCGCTAAATAAAAGTCCGTGAGGAATTAAGTCTCCATCCGTGGCACGCTTTTCCAGGACGGGCGTCCAAACGAACACGAACAGATGAAGCGAAGCCTCGTATAACGAATTCGTGGCGCCGAGCCAAAACAACTCCTTCTTTCTCATGATCATTTTTACCGCCGCCGTCAGGCTCGCGGCGTCCTCGGTCGATGCTGGTGATCCCGGGGGTCCTAGAGTATCGCTATTCGGACGCCCTGTCGTTCGATTTGGCCAGAGAATCCTCGCACAAACGGCGCAGAGAATCAGAGACACCGCCCCGACGTCGAACGCGGGCGTGTACGCATTCGTAGACAGCGTCAACGCGCTCTGTTCTTTGCGCTCTCCGTCCAGACTTGTCAGCCTACTCGTCCCTATTTCCATCCCAATCCAAGTAAATTTATCCGATTCTGACAGTTCAACGACGAGATTACCCACCAACCCTGCCACCACGGCGCTCGCCGCGTTGAAAAACGTCGCCACGCTAAACAATCCCACCAACTTTTTCCGATCAATCCTCATCTCGTCCGCCTCCATGATCACCCACGACTCAAAGCTCGAAAATAGAAGCGAATACGCCACCCCTCCCAGCACCCTGCTCGTCAACAGCGCCGCCATCGCGTTCGACCGGAGCAACCCACAGCTCGCCGCATACAACCATCCGTACGCCTCCACCAACCTCTTGTGTCCGTGTCCATCCCCCATCGCCGCCACCGCCGTGCCGAGCGTCGCGCTCACCGCGTATCCCAACACGTACACGCATCCAATCTCTCGTTTCGCCAATCCGTGTCCTCGATACGCGGCGTAGAGATACGCTCCTTGAATCCAGTCCCCGAACGTGGCGAGCGCGTAGACGACGACGTATCGACGCGTGAGCGAACGTACGCCGCGCCCGTCGACGTCTTTAGACATTGCGACGTGCGCGCACCGCGCGCGTCTCGCCGCGACGCGCCCGACGATGCGGCACGGTGAGCCGACGGCGGGGTTGGACGATGATGCATCCGGAAATCAACGTCCGCGCGGTCGGTTGCTCGAAAGGATGCGCGAGGCGACTGGACGAGGACGGAGGGCGCTATGCGAAAGACGACGAAGACGACGACGACGGAGGAGGGGGAGCGTCTGACGTGGCGTTGTTTTGTTGATTCGAAAATCGTTTTTATTAATAGTACCCTACGGTTTATCTAAAAGGACAACGCTAACGCGACGTCGCTATCGGTGAACCGCTTAGTAGAAGCCGAAGCCCTTGGCCGCGTTGGTGAGGACGTTGGAGTGAACCGGGTCCGCAACGTGGGATTGCCAGTTGGCGATCGGGCCTTCTTGGGTGGCGAGCGC
>Ga0181569_10004090_pt1 | contig 11270 bp, 9 predicted proteins | sample 101ome_19_FD_132452 | JGI IMG/M metagenome (GOLD analysis project Ga0181569, IMG submission 132452) | Coastal salt marsh microbial communities from the Groves Creek Marsh, Skidaway Island, Georgia - 101405AT metaG (megahit assembly) | ecosystem: Environmental > Aquatic > Marine > Intertidal zone... | reverse complement strand
TAATTGGTCAGGGATGTCAACAAGTACCAAAAAGGAATAGTAAGGAAGTTAGACAGGCATCTCTGTTGGAAGATGAAATCTTTGTTTGCGAAGAAAAGCAATTAGATGAGCAGGAGCAACTGAGACGCTATAACCTGACTATTCAAAATGCTGAGGAATTTTTGAAGGCGCATCGGGATGGTGGATATGCGTTCACTCCAATTGGAGCTGTGCAGGGTTGGTCACCAGAAAGCTATGCTGAAGCTTTCAGACAGTATCAGGAGATGGGTTATCGATACATAGCTCTAGGCACCTTGGTGCCAAAGAAAACAAAAGAGATTCTGGAGATTCTCGAAGAGATAGCACCACTAAGGCGGAAGAATATTGAGTTACATCTATTTGGCATTGCACGATTTGAGAATCTGTCAGAATTTCAAAAACTAGGGGTGACAAGCATGGATAGTGCGAGTGCGCTCAGGCAGGCATGGACTAGTTCAACAACAAATTATCATTCACCAATTGACAAAGAGAAGCCATATACCGCAATTAGAATACCTCAAGTAGACAAAGCTTTATCAAAAAAAACAGGAGTATCGGAAGAAGAATTAAAGTTATTAGAAGAGAGTGCACTTAGAGCCATCAGAGAATACGATCAAGGAAAACTAAGACTGAACGAAACATTATCAAAACTGATGGCATACCAAGTTATTACGAAAGGTGACGAAAAATTATTTGATCAATATACGCGAACTCTACAGGAAAAACCATGGAAGGCCTGCTCGTGCAATATCTGCAAAGAAGTAAATGTTGAAGTAATCATTTTTAGGGGGAATAACAGAAATAGAAGAAGAGGTTTTCATAATACAAAATTACAAATGGAAAAGTTGCTTTCTCAAACTAAATCAGGGAGGACTGTGGCAACGGGGTCAAAGTTAAAATCAATTAATAAATAAATTATGAGATAATATGGAAGAGATAGAACTAACCCTCATATCAGCATGTAACTACTCATACAATGATAATGATGAAAAATTTGAAAACAGGTTTTCACAATCAACGCTAGTGCCACGATATATTTGCAAGATTACAGCTAAGGAAATATATCAAAATTTACGGTATACTAAAACAAATTACAAAAAGTATCCATATCTTCTCTTGTAGCTGCTGGGATAGTCCCTATCTGTTGCTCTGTAACAGGACTCACTACAGATATAATTTCTTGATCGCTAGCTGATTGCCATCTTCCACGGATTAAAAGCCCATAATTTTCGTACATTGGTGTCTCAGGGTAATTAGTGAAGATCAATTTTTTTGAAAATTTAGTTTTAATATCATTTCTTGTTCAAACCCTAGCCATAAAACTACTTTCAAAATTCATTAAATCATTGTTTCAATATACTTCTGCTGGACTTCCTCACACCAGTTTCCAACGTTCCAGCTTCCATATGCTCCCATACCTCCAAGTGGGTTAGGCCCATGGTAAACTGGCACATGAATCAAGCTGAGGCCTGGGTGAGCATAGGCTTCAACTAACACCTTTTTCAAATCCTCAAGAGTAGTACCTCCCCAAAACGCTCGAATACCTTTTATCGATTGAGCCATCTTCACATAGTCCACTTCAACCAAATCATTTGTTCGATAAGTACAACCATATTGGGCTTCTTGCAATTGGCTGATTGCTGCCATTCGACGATTATCGAGTAACAAAATAGTTCCATGTACACCATGCTGAATGCCATCAATCAAAATTTGTGGGTTCATCATAAAGGAACCATCTCCTGTCAAAGCGATACCGTAACGACCTTCATCTGCCAGGGCTTGGGAAAGCAATGCAGAAACAGCGAAGCCCATGTAGGATGATCCTGAGTCAGTGAACGTTTCTTCAGGAGAATTATCTTCTACAATTTGGAATCCATTTGCTTGAACGTCACCTGCATCAAAAAACTTTATAGCTCCATGAAGTCGTGCAAAGTCATCGGCAATTTTAATTACCTGAGGCTGAGTTAGCAGAGGAATTTTCCAAATGTGATCTTCAATAGTAGCTGCATCAAATCGATCTTTCTTAAAAGCTTGCCATTCTTGCTTTTTAGCTAAGCACTTTGACAACCATTCACTTGTAGTTTTCTGTTTGTCTAAGCATCGAGTCAGTTGCTTCAGAACTGTAGCTGCATCCCCTTGCAATGCTAGGGTATTGTTGTAGTGAAGCACATCGTCAAAATCTGTATTGATGTTGATCACATATTTTGCGTTGGGCCAACCCATACCTGAACAGTCACTTTGACAAACTCCTCGGCTACCGACAAAAATAACTAGCTCAGCTTCCTGCATGGCGTAATTACCACTGATGGTACCCTTTGATCCACCGACATGCATGTTTTGTGGATGATCATCTGGTAAAACCCCTGTAGAGCCAGGGCTTAAAACGACTACGGCCCCAGAGGTTTCTGCAAAACAGAGTAATGCTTCTGCAGCTTTGCGAGACCCACCTCCCACTTTGATTGCAACCTGAGAAGCTTGGGAAATCAATGCTGCCGCTTTTTTGATCAAGGCATCGCTTAGAAGGTAAGGTACAAATGGCTGAGGACGCTCTGGCAAGCTATCTAATCGCAAGGTGACTTTTGCAGGCTGTGTATTGATGGGTAGGTTCAGAAAGAAGGGGCCTGCCTTTGAAGGATGGAAAACCCTTGTGGCTCCCCTTCGAAGCGCTTCACGAAAGGCCTGAGGAGTGTGGAGTGTATATGATGATCCCATAACGGCTGTGATTTGCCCGAACATGCCTTGCTCTCGTTTTGGTACCTGCTGCATGTTGTATCCCTCACCATGTGTAGTTTCATCACCATAAATGTGATAGACTCCAACCCCATTTGAAGAAGAAACAATGGATGCTGCCATGGCTTGCAGAGCGCCAGGCCCAATAGAGGTAACCACGGCACATGGTTCATCATACACCCAACGTAATGCCGTAGCGGTGTGGGCCATTTCAACTTCGTTTCGAAACTGAAACCCCCTCACCAAACCTGCAGATTCATAAACTCGAAGAGTTTCTCCAAATTCAGTGGAACCATGTCCCAAGATCATTAGAAATTTGGTAACTCCCTGCCTGATCAGCCCTAGCACCAGTACCTCAGTCAGGCCCATGGAAAATGTATTTGATAATAAGCCTGCCTCAACAACTGCATTCACTCCACCATGACTTTTGAACCACTGTGCTCTTTTAGCTTGGGTTTCTGGGAAATCATGTGATGAGTTCATACCAGTTTCTCCCGCAATCTAATGGATTGCCCTTTTTGGGCTGATTCTTCTGCTGCCAAGGCAAATTTTAATACCTGTCTTCCCTGCCTGGCTGTCAAAATGGGCTCTCCTCCATCTTTTAGCACATTGAGAAAATGGCGTGTTGACTGAATAAAACTCTGCTCCCACCCCATAGCGATATCCCGATATTCAGTGATCTTATCCTTGGAGTAGAGCACTAGTGGAGGAGTTTCACCGATTCGACCATGCCCTCCGTTGATCCAAATGATCCCATGCGTTCCTGTTATTTCCACACGGTCATCCTGCGCATAGTAGTAACCAGAAATTTCAAGTTCGGGAGAATAGACAACCTCCAAGTTGCCAATTTTCCCATTCTGGAAACGAAATGAAATCAATGATGGGGCATCCAAAAAGCCACCGTCTTTGCGTTGTGTATGGTGAATGTAAGAGTGCACTTCTTCTGGGTTCCCCATGAAGTACCAGGCCAGTGCAAATTTGTGATGACCATCATCAAACACGAGCGGACCACCTCCAGAGGTCTCTTTATCTTGTCGCCATGCATCAGCACTGCTTGGTATCTCCCAAGCTGTTTTTCCCTTGCCAGAGTTTGACTTAATCCGGATTGATAGTGGTTCGCCAATCGCTCCCTCATCTATCAAAGCTTTGGCCTTCATCACTGGTGGATGAAAGATAAAATTTTCAAATACTTTAAAGGGGTATGGACTCGCTTCAGCGGCAGCTACCAATTGATCTGCTTCATCTAGATTGATGCACATTGGCTTTTGTAGTGAAATGATTTTCTGTGCTTCAATCGCTTTCAAGGCTATCGGCAGGTGCATATTGTGCGGCAGCAGCAATTCAACCAAGTCCACGTCATCTCGCGCCAATAAGTCTTCATAATTATTTGTAACAGCCGCATCCGGACATCCCCATTTTTCTGCTCGAGCTTTTGCCAGGTCGAGATCTTGATCACAGAGCGCTGAGATCTGACTGAAGGGGTTTTGTATGTACTCGATAGCATGAAGGTCAGAGATTCGACCTGTGCCGATAATGCCCACACGAATTGCCTGCATGGTCATGTTACCTATGAAAAATTAAGTTTATTCGCCACATTCTTTAGGATTGTCCCAAATGCCATAAGGTGCTCATGCTGGATACGTACAGAAGGCCCTGAAATTCCAATAGCTGCGATCATACCGCCTCGACCATCAAACAACGGATATGCAGCACATCGAATTCCCTCTGAAAATTCCTCATTATCAATTGCGAAACCAACACTGCGGGTTTGCAAAAGTTCCCGATGTAGATGAGGTAAATTGACGATTGTTTTACGAGTATAAATCTGTAATTCACTAGGGATTTTGGCATTTCCAAAGGCCAAAAAAGCTTTTCCAAGTGCGGTACAGTGAAGCGGTGATAGAGAACCTATCGGGTGGTCTACTTTTAATGGTCTTAGAGAATCCACTTTATCTATGTACCACACTCGGTCTTCAACCAAGACCGCAAGATGAGCACATTCTCCAGTTGTCTGAACGATTTCTTCCAGTGCAGGACGACAAATTTCCTTACACGCAATCACTTCAGTCAGAGAATGCTGATTTGTGGAGCATGTTTTCTGTGAAACTGCTGAATAGCGGCGCGATGAATTTTGTGATGCATATCCTGCTGCCACCAATGTCTTTAGGATGTGTGAAGCGTTTGATTTATCAACATCCAGTAGCTCAGCAATATGCGTCAGTCTAAGCGGTGCATCAGCTTCTCTTAAAATATCGAGAGCTTTCAGCCCTCTGGTCAAGGATTGTAATAACCTCAAAATCGTCTATTCCTGATCAAGTTTTGTAAGTTTTGCCATTAATTCCGTTTACTTTTATGAACAGCTGTATCTATCAAACTACAAAGAAGTCAAAGCTCAAATTGCAAAAAAGTTTGAAAATGTTGTACAAAATGTTTAACATATGGCAACTATTATGAAAATCTTTATAAACTTTCATTACTTTCGCACACATTTGTTGCCTAGAGCAATAATTTAATTGACAGCACAAAAACTCCCTGCTTAGATAAGCGGCGTGTACCGTTTTTGTTTGACAGAAGACACTTTAACTGAGGAGGAGATCTCATGAAATACATCAATCGCCGTACACTTCTGGGAACTTTATTCGCACTACCCTTCATTGGGCTGACGACATCAGCCTTAGCACAAAGTGAGGTGACTATAAGTCACTACTTTACTGGTGAGTTAGGGCTGAAGGCTTTCGGTGAGCAAATGGAAAAATTCGAGTCAGCAACAAGCTATAAAATGAAAAATAGCCCTGTTGGTCACGAAGATTTCAAAACAGATATTCTGGTACGAGCATCTGGAAGCAGCCTTCCTGACGTCTTTAGTTACTGGGCAGGTGCAAGAGTTCAGTTTATTGCGGATTCTGACAGCCTAAAGCCCATTGACCAAATGTGGAACGAAGCTGGATTGGATAATATTGTTGCCAAAACGGTTGCGGACAGTGCAACTATGTACAATGGCGAAAGGTTTCTGGTACCATTTAACTACCATTACTCAGGAATGTTTTATAACACCAAGGTGATGGCAGATGCAGGAATTACCAAAATGCCTACCGACTGGAATGGATTTCTTGCTCTTTGCAAAGAGTTGCAATCGAAAGGAATCACTCCGATTGCCTTGGGTTCAAAGAATCGCTGGCCAGCTCAGTTTTGGTTTGATTACCTGTTATTACGCAGCGCAGGCCCAGACTATCGAGCTCAATTGATGGCTGGGAAAGCATCCTATGATGATCCTCAAGTCAAACAGGCTATGGGGATGTGGAAGGCGTTGGTTGATGCAGGGTACTTCGTGGAAAATGCGAACGCGAACACATGGACAGATGCCTCAGACCAGGTTGCAAGAGGCGATGCAGCGATGACTTTGATGGGGACATGGATTACAGGTTACTGGAATGGTCTTGGCCTTGTCCCAGGAGCAGATTATGACTTCTTCCCATTCCCTAGCATCATGGCTGGGGTTCCTTCAGCATCAGTGGGTCCTGTAGATGGTTTAGTAATTGGAGCAAACACAACTAATCCGAAGGGTGCAGAGGAATTTTTGAAGTTTATGGTTTCTGATACTGGGGTGCAAGCAGCATGGAGCAAAGCTCAAGGTGCCCTGTCGGCGAATGTCAACGTCGATGCATCAAATTATAATTCTGTAATGTTGAAAGCTTTTGAGACTGTTAAAAACTCAGATGCTTTTGCATTCAACTATGATTTAGCAACACCACCTCCAGTAGCTGAAGTTGGCTTGTCGATGTTTGCCCGATTTATGGATGATCCGTCAGGTGTCGATGAAATCATGAAGCAAACAGCACAAGATGCTGCCGGTGCATTCAACGAATGAGAATAAGCTGAATTAACTCCAACATGCGGGGTCTTTCTTGGACTCCGCTAATCAAAGCTAGCATGGAACGCGATAAACGCTTATGGCGAATCGTCCTCCTTACACCCCCACTTCTCGTTTTTTCTGTCTTAATCGTCTGGCCTCTCCTAAGTTCGTTTTACTATAGTTTTACAAACTGGAACGGCTTCAGTAGTAGCTATCAGTTTGTTGGATTAAGTAATTTTCAAAAGATCTGGACAGATCGTCTGTTTTTTCAGGCCACAGTAAATACCATCATTTGGATGGTTTCGGCACTACTACTACCAACTTTACTAGGTCTTGTACTAGCTCTTTTACTTGACTCAAAAGTTCGTGGTGGAAAATTCTTTAAAACGATCTTTTACCTACCCATCTGCCTTTCAGCTATTGTCGTGGGACAAATCTGGATCTGGATCTATCAACCAAATTGGGGGCTACTGAACACATTAATTGAAGAAATCACTGGTGAGCGTTTCCGGTACGCATGGCTTGCGAAGCCAGATAGTGCTCTAATCTCTGTGATTGTTGCTTGGTCTTGGCAACAGACAGGGTTATCAATGGTCATTTATCTTGCTGGACTCACTGCCATTCCATCTGAAATACTTGAAAGTAGTGCAAGTGAGGGTGCTACGACATGGCAGCGAGTATGGTATATAATCATACCTCTACTCGTTCCATCAACTGTTGTTGTCATCGCACTCTCTGTTATTAATTCACTGAAGGGTTTTGATATTTTATACATTATGACTGGTGGGGGACCCTTTAATTCATCTGATACTTTGGCAATGCATATGTACAATGAAAGTTTTAAAAAATATCTTATTGGATATGGAAGTAGTATCTCAGTTGTTTTATTTGTGATTGCATTGATCATTATCGGAATTTATTTTAGGCAACTTCGGAAGTTTGATCAGATTTATGGTCAGTGAATAATAAAAGTAGTATTTTTTAATTTTGAATCAACAAAAAGACTAAATCTTAATTTGAAAAAAAATAAATTTTTCTAATAATTTAAATGTTTGGTTATAAAAATAATAATGACTCAGGTGTTCATTCTTGGCCAGTTGTAATCTTTATTGTTTTATTGATTTTATCAATTCTGTTTTTAGCTCCAACATTTGGAGTTTTATTATCATCAGTTAAAACTACAAGGGATATTGCTCTAGGAGAACTATGGAAGATTCCTAATGAACTTTATTTCGGTAATTATGTTGAAGTTTTAAGCAATCCTGCTGTTGGTCAATATTTTGTAAATACACTTCTAGTGACTGTTCCAGCAACCTTTGCGTCTATCGTACTTGGCAGCTTAGCTGGTTATGTTTTTGCAAAATTGCCCTTTCGTGGGAGTGAAATACTTTTTCTGATTCTTGTTTCAGGAATGTTTTTCCCGCCTCAAGTAATATTAATTCCACTGTTTCGACTATTTAACAGTCTTGGTCTGATCGATACACTTTGGCCGATTTTTTTAGTTCATACTGCGTTAGGAATTCCAATATGTAGTTTATTGATGCGCAACTTTTTTTCAACAATACCAGCTGAAGTACGCGAAGCTGCCATACTAGATGGCGCGAATGAATGGCAAATTCTTACAAGAATTGCTTTACCATTAAGTTTGTCAGCGTTGGCTGTTTTAGCCACACTACAATTTACTTGGATTTGGAATGATTTTCTTTGGCCTCTCATCTTTACCCAGTCTGATGAAAAAAGAACAATTATGATTGGAATTGTTAATTTGCGTGGACAGTACACTGTTGCATGGGGAGTCCAAGGAGCTCTCTCATTAATTGCTAGCTTGCCTACGATTCTTATTTTTCTTTTTTTTCAGCGATATTTTATCAAGGGTATGACAATGGGTGCAGTCAAAGGTTAGCAATCAGATTTTTTTTTAATAGAAGGCAATGTTTCCTTGATTGATAGATTTCATTAGAGTAATAGTAGTATCATTATATTTAGTAAGCATTTTTTGATTATTTGGGCCTTTGATCAACAACATAATTCTTTGGTAACTTCAATAAATCATTCAAAATTAATTTGTTTTCCTCCATTCACTACTTATTTGCAGTTTTGTTCTGGTAAGAGTTCACATTTCGTTTTCAGTCCAGATGATCTACATGACGAGAGATAATCCTTCTCAACTTCATGCAAAAAATTTGTTGTAACGTACACTTAATAAATTAGATGAAGATCAAATGTATCATCAATAACGTAGAGGTCTGCTCATGTCATCATCAGATATTATCATTGTAGGAGCTGGCATAAATGGTTGTGCAAGTGCCTACCAACTCGCGAGAGAAGGCCATCAAGTCACAGTAATTGAGCGCTTCTCCCCGGCAGCGATGGCCTCAGGCTGGACACTTGCCGGTGTTAGGCAATCTGGTCGTCACCCATCTGAGTTACCCATTGCTATTGAAGCAGTAAAAATGTGGCCTAAATTAAGTGAGGAACTTGGAGCCGCCACCGGCTACAGACAAGATGGGAACCTAAGACTGGCCCGAGACGAAAATGAAGTGGAGACGATCCAAAACCTAGTTAAAACTCAGAGCAAGGCAGGCTTGGATGTAATCTTTTTAAATGGATCAGCAGAGATTCATGAAATTGCCCCAGCGATCTCTCCAAAGGTTCTGGCAGCCTCTTTTTGCAGGACTGACGGGCATGCTGAGCCAAATGCCACGGTCTTGGCTTTCCGGGCAGCAGCTGAGCGGCATGGTGCTAGATTCCTCTTGGGTCAGGCGGCGAGTGAAATCTTGGTTGAACGCGATAAATTTGTAGGTATCCGTATTGGAAAAGAACGAATAGTTGGCAGTGTTTGTGTAGTAGCTGCTGGCATACATTCTAATGACTTATTGGCTCCGCTTGGCCTGAATATCCCCTTGAGCATTCCAATGGTCACTGTCATTCAAACTGAACCATTAGAGCCACTGCTAAAACCAGTTTTTGGGGTAGCCAATGCAAACTGTGCTGGGCGCCAGCAGATTGATGGTCGTCTTCGAGTAACAAGTAGTGCCATGGATTGGCATGGGGATCTTACGCCAGGCCCACCGCCAGCAGTTGCGCCGACCGCTTCAAGTATTGCGCGTACAATTGAGAATGTGTCTGGTGTCCTTCCAGTATTGAGTGAGGCGAAAATTGCAAAAATCTGGGCTGGACTACTTGACCTGACACCTGACGCCTTGCCAGTGATTGAACGTGTTCCAGAAATTGATGGCATTGTTATCGCTGCAGGTTTTTCAGGGCATGGCTTTGGTATCGGACCGATGACCTCTCTACTCGTGCGAGATCTTGTTCTTGGTGATACCCCACGTCTTCCCCTTAACGCTTTCCAACGATCCAGATTCCAAGGTCAAGAAATAAAGCAAAATTCGCTTACCTTGCATGGCTAGTAGGAAATCTACTCCCACTTGCGGACAAAATGGTTGGCCCCAATCTCTATCATTGGTAAAATTTTTGTCGTAAAATCCAAAGGTCTTACTGGACTATTGATTTCCTCAGTCATGAGACCAGTTCGAACCCTTCTTTGGCGAGGATCAGGTACAGGTACTGCGTTCATAAGTTGTTGGGTGTAAGGATGCTTTGGATTCTCAATTACGGCACTCCGAGGCCCAATCTCTACGATTTGTCCAAGATACATGACTGCCACTCTGTGGCTGATGCGCTCAACGACTGCAATATCATGACTAATAAATAGGTAGGACAGCCCCATCTCAGCCTGTAAATCTAGCATCAGGTTAATCACCTGTGCCTTTATGGAAACATCGAGTGCAGACACAGACTCATCTGCCACTAAGATAGTTGGCTTCAAGGCCAGTGATCGGGCGATACAGATTCTTTGACGCTGCCCTCCTGAAAACTCATGGGGAAAGCGAGTGGCATGTTCAGGCTTTAAACCTACTTGTGTTAGCAGGTGTGCAACCTGTTTGTCGGCATCAAATCCTTGTGCAATTCCGTGGACGATGATGGGTTCACGGATCGATGCCCCGATGGTTTTACGAGGATTTAGCGAACCATAAGGATCTTGGAAAATCATTTGTAATTGCTGTCTCACCTGACGCAATTCCAATTGGGTAAGATCCATTAAATCGGTTCCACCCAGTTTAATTGAACCAGCATTTGGCTCAACTAGTCTCAGAATTGACCGCCCAGTCGTTGACTTTCCACAACCACTCTCTCCAACCAAAGCCAAGGTTTCACCAGATCGTAAGCTGAAAGAGACATCCTCAACAGCATGAATATTGCCAACAACCCGATTAAATATACCACCACGAACTGGGAAGCGGGTAGTGAGTCCACTAACCTCAAGAATGGTTTCCCCTCTGTGATCTAACTTTTCAGCTTCTTCTGTCGAAATAGTTTGGGGGTTGCTTTTTTTGATGGTTTTTTCAACGCTAGGAAATTTCTGTGGCAGACCGATTCCCCGCAGTGATCCGAGTTTTGGTACTGCAGAGAGCAATTGACGTGTGTAAGGGTGTTGTGGTTTGTCGAATAGAATGGTGACCGATGCCTGCTCCACTTGTTGTCCAGACTTCATCACCACAACCCGATCCGCGATCTCTGCAACAACTCCCATATCATGTGTAATAAACATCACGGACATGCCAATTTCGCTTTGAAGATCTCGAATCAGTTCCAAAATCTGTGC
>Ga0181569_10004085_pt1 | contig 11280 bp, 7 predicted proteins | sample 101ome_19_FD_132452 | JGI IMG/M metagenome (GOLD analysis project Ga0181569, IMG submission 132452) | Coastal salt marsh microbial communities from the Groves Creek Marsh, Skidaway Island, Georgia - 101405AT metaG (megahit assembly) | ecosystem: Environmental > Aquatic > Marine > Intertidal zone... | reverse complement strand
TTATTAGTAATTTTATTCAAAAATTAAAATAAAAAAGTTTACTTATATAATTTATATACAAAACAATAATTTTTCTATATAAAAAACTTAAAGATTAAGAGATACATTTGTATATTTTACAAATGGTAATAAATTTAAAATTCTAGAATATTTTATAACTTTTTTTAATTTATTTTGTTTTTTTGAATTAAATTGCGTTATATTACGAGATAATATTTTGCCCCTATTTGTTATAAATTTTTTATATATATTAATATTTTTAAAATATTTCATTTGTTTAGTTTTCATTAAGAATAGTTATTTTTTATTTTATTATAAGATAAATAATTCTATTTTTTACTTTATTTCTTTATGTTTTGTATGTTTATTACAATACTTACAATATTTATTTAATTCTAATCGATCGGAAGTATTTTTTCTATTTTTTTTAGTATTATATCTTGAAACACCTTTAGAGCGTTGTGTAAAATTATTACGGCATTCGATACATTCAATAATAATTATTAAACGAGAACTTTTATTTTTACTCATAATGTATTTTTATATTATTCATTTCTATTTAATAGTATCTTTATTTTATTAATATTGATATTATTTTTTCATATTTATAAAATAATTCCAAGGGTTAAGTAAAAATATAGACAAAATTATATTAATTTTACAATTTTCTTATATTTATATTTTTTATCATATGGCTAATAGTAAATCTTCTAAAAAAAGAATCTTAAATATTACACGAAATACAATACAAAATAAAAAATATTATAAAAATGTTAAAACTTTTATAAAAAAATATTTTTTATCATTAGAAACTTATAGAAAGGAACCTAATTTATCAAATTTGGAATTTATGCTTAAAATTATATCATTTATTGAAAGTAAATTAGATAAAGCAGCTAAAATAAATGTTTTAAGTAAAAATAAAGTTTCAAGAAAAAAAGCTTTTTTTAATAATATTCAAACATATTTTTTATCCTTAGAAATCTATAAAAATGAGCCTAATTTATTACATTTAGAAACTACTTTAAAAAATTTATATCGTATTTATGATAAACATATAAAATTATTAAAAATTAATTTTTAATTAAAAAAAAATGTATATAAAAATATTTCATTAAAAAACATAAATTTTAAATTATAGTTCTAATACATATATAATATTTTTATGAAAAAAAAAGCTTTTTTACCTACTTTACCCGATTTTATTGAAATTCAACGTGCTAGCTTTTGTTGGTTTTTAGAAAAAGGATTAAGTGAAGAATTAGAAAAATTTCCTTCAATAACTGATTTAGATAAAAATATTGAATTAAATTTTTTTGGACAAGAATATAAAATACGTAAGCCTAAGTATAGTTTAAGAGAATCAAAACGTCGAAATATTAGTTACGCTATTAAGATTTATGTTCCGATATCTATTATATTTTTTGATATTTCTGTAAAAAATAAAACAAACGTTTTTATTGGGGAATTTCCTTTAATGACAGATACTGGAATATTTTTAATAAATGGTTGTGAAAGAGTTATAGTAAATCAAATTATTCGTAGTCCAGGAGTTTACTATAAAGAATTTGTAAAAAAAAATAGTATAAGATATAGAACTCTAGCAACAATTATACCTAATAAAGGTTCTTGGTTAAATTTTGGTATTACAAAAGAAAAAAAAATAACTGTAAGTGTTGATAAACTTGATAATATAGAGATTTTAGATTTTTTAAATATTTTAGATATACCTTTATCTACTATTTTAATACATTTAAAATATCCAAAAATTTTACTTCAGCATTTGAAAGACTATTCTTATAATAAATCTATTTCTGATAAAGAAAAACTACAAAAAATATTTGATAATTTAATTTTCAATTCTAGATTTTATAGTATTGGTAAAATTGGCCGTTCAAAAATTAACGATCGCTTTAATTTAAATATTAATAAGTCAAATTATAACATAACAAATCAGGATGTTATCGCTATTTTAAGTAAATTGATAGACATTGAGCATAGTGAGGGAAATCTTGTTTATCATACAGGAAGCTTAGATGATATTGATCATTTACAGAATCGTCGTATAAAATCAGTTGGAGAATTACTTCAAACACAATTTTGTTCAGGACTATTTAGATTAGAACGAATATTATTAGAAAAATTACCACAAGATTTAAATAATTTAAAACGAATTAATTTTATTTCGCCTAAACCTATTATTTCAATGATGCGTGAATTTTTTGGTTCTAGTCAATTATCACAATTTTTAAATCAATTAAATCCATTAGCGGATTTAACCCATAAAAGACGTATCAGTAGCTTAGGTCCTGGAGGTTTAAATCGAGATCATATTAGTTTTTCTGTAAGAGATATTCATTCTAGTCAATATGGAAGAATATGTCCAATTGAAACACCAGAAGGTCAAAGTGCTGGATTAATATCTTCTCTTTCCGTCTATACTCGAGTAAATTCTTTTGGTTTTTTAGAAACACCTTTTTTTCAAGTAAAGCATGGAATTGTTTTATTAAATAAACCAGCTATTTATTTAACAGCTGGTGAAGAAGAGCAACGAAAAATAGCACCAGCTGATACAGAACTAGAAAAAAACGGAAAAATAAAAAATGAATTTGTAACAGTTCGTTATAATCAAGAATTTAGAATTATATTACGAAATGAAGTAGAATTAATTTCTGTTTCACCTATTCAAATAATTTCACTTGCCACAGCTTTAATACCATTTTTAGAGCACAATGATGCAACTCGTGTTTTAATGGGATCTAATATGCAACGTCAAGCAGTTCCACTACTTTATCCCTCAAAAGTAATTGTTGGTACGGGTTTTGAAAATCAATTAGCTAGTGATGCTGGAATGGTTGTTATTTGTTATCATGATGGTCAAGTTAGTTCTGTTTCAAATAATTATATTAAAGTACAAAATAAAAATGGTAAAAAAACTTTTTATACATTATTAAAATATCTTAGATCTAATCAAGATAGTTGTATCAATCAACGTCCAATTGTTTGGAAAGGAGAACATTTAGTTTTTGGCCAAATAATAGCAGATGGTCCAGGAACTGATAATGGAGAAATTGCTTTAGGACAAAATATTTTATTAGCTTATATACCTTGGGAAGGCTATAATTATGAAGATGCTTTATTAATAAATGAACGTTTAGTTTATTCAGATTTATTTACTTCTATTCATATTGAAAAATATGAAATTAAAATAACTACAACTTTAGACGAGTATCAACAATTAACTAAAGATATCCCAAATGTAACTACTCAAGAAACAAATAATTTAGATAACAATGGTATTATTTCTTTAGGTACATTTGTACATTCTGGTGATATATTAGTTGGTAGAGTTACAGTAAAAGATCCTTCAGAAAAACCTTATCAAAAACTTCTTAAGGCTATTTTTGAAATTCATACTTTTTTTGGAATTGATAGCTCATTACGAGTACCAGAAAAAAGTTATGGAAGAGTTATTGATATTCGGGTATTTTCTGATGAAAAAAATCATAATTTAGAAATCTCACCCGATCTTAATATTTTTATATTTTTAGCACAAATAAAAAAAATTATAGTAGGTGATAAAATGGCAGGTCGACATGGAAATAAAGGTATTGTGTCTTGTATTTTAAAACGGGAAGATATGCCTTATTTACCTGATGGAAAACCTATTGATTTAATTTTAAATCCTTTAGGTGTACCTTCACGTATGAATATTGGTCAATTGTTTGAAGGACTTTTAGGGTTTAGTGGTGATATTCTTGATAAAAGGTATAAAATAATGCCTTTTGATGAAATGTATGGATTAGAAGCATCACGTATTTTAATCAATAATTGTTTACAAAGGGCTAAAAAAGTTTCCAAAAATTCTTGGATTTATAATTGTTATTCACCCGGTAAAATATATTTAAAAGATGGACGAACAGGACAAGAATTTGACAATCCAATTACAATTTGTAAAAGTTACATTCTAAAACTTGTTCATTTAGTTGATGATAAAATTCATGCACGTTCTGTTGGTCCATATTCTTTAATAACTCAGCAACCCTTAAAAGGTCGTTCAAAACATGGAGGGCAGCGATTTGGTGAAATGGAAGTATGGGCACTTGAAGCATTTGGTGCCGCATATACCTTACAAGAAATTTTAACATATAAATCTGATGATATACTTGCTCGTAGTAGTATTTTTTCGGATATTATAAAAGGTAAAAATTTTCGAGATCCAGGTCTACCGGAATCCTTTAAAGTTTTAATTCTAGAACTTAAATCTTTAGGTTTAGATACAAGTATACATAAAATAGAAAAAACAATGAATAATGAATTACAAGCTTTAGAAATTGATATAATGGAAAAAAATAATTTATTACCAACTTATAAATCAACTGAAATAATTTAAATTTTTATGGCTAATTTAAAAAAGAATTTTGATTATATAAAAATTAATCTAGCATCTCCAGAATCTATAAAAAAATGGGGCCAAAGAATTTTACCAGATGGTACTATAATAGGTAAAATTATAAACTCAGAGACTTTAAATTATAAAACATTTAAACCCGAAATGGGTGGATTATTTTGTGAACAAATTTTTGGCCCTATTAAAAGTTGGGAATGTCATTGTGGTCAATATAAAAATATAAAACCCCAAAAATTTTTTATTTGTAATTTTTGTGGTGTAGAGCTTATTAATTCAGATGTTAGACGTTATAGAATGGGTTATATTGAATTAAATTCACCTGTAACCCATGTATGGTATTTAAAAAGTATCCCTAGTTATTTAAGTATACTTTTACAAAAAAAAATAAAAGATATCGAAGAAATAGTCTATTTTAATTCTTATATTTATTTTGATTCTAAATTACTATTTAATATCAATAATGTTATTATAAAAAATAATTTTAGTTTTGATGATATAGAAAAAAATAATACTTCTTATTATGTAAGCTCAAAACTAAATAAAAATAAAAAACGAATTGGTGCTGAAGCAATTGAATATTTATTGAATATGTTAAACTTAAAAAATGAAATTCGTAAAAATCGTTTATCTTTAAGTTTATATAATTCAAAGTTTCCTTTTTTATCTAATAAAGATAAAAAAGGAAACGATACTAAAGAATTTCAATTAAAAAAACTTATTCGTAGAATTAGAATAATTGAAAATTTTTTATCGAATGATTCACAAGCTAATTGGATGGTTTTGAATATTCTTCCTGTAATTCCTGCTGGATTACGTCCAATGATTCGATTAGATAATGGAACTTTTATAACTTCTGATTTAAATGAATTATATAAAAAAGTAATAATGAGAAATACTAGACTTGGACGTTTATTAGAAATGGATGCTCCATCTATTATACTTTATAATGAAAAGCGAATTTTACAAGAAGCGATTGATTCTCTTATTGATAATGGTAAAAGAGGAGAAAAAGAAATCGGTGTAAATAGTCGAGCTTTAATATCGTTATCTGATATCATAAAAGGAAAATATGGACGTTTTCGACAAAACTTATTAGGTAAGCGTGTCGATTTTTCTGGTCGTTCTGTAATTATTGTTGGACCAACATTAAAATTAAATCAGTGTGGACTACCGCATGAAATAGCTCTGGCCTTATTTGAACCATTTATTATTCATTCTTTAATTATTAATGGGTTAGCTAATAATATTAATTATGCAAAAATTTTAATTAAAAAAGGCGAATCTAATATTTGGAAAATTCTTAAGAATATTTTAAAAGGCTATCCTATATTATTAAATCGTGCTCCTACACTACATAGATTAGGTATTCAGGCTTTTGAACCTATTTTAGTTAGTGGTCGTGCTATTCAACTACATCCTTTAGTTTGTAATGCATTTAATGCTGATTTTGATGGAGATCAAATGGCTATTCATATACCATTGTCATTGAAGTCGCGTACTGAAGCAAAAACTTTAATGTTAGCACCTAATAATTTTTTATCTCCTGCTACTGGAGAACCTATTATTTTACCTACTCAAGATATGGTTTTAGGTTGTTATTATTTATCAGTTAGTAATTTAAGTTCGATAAATTCGAATATTCATTATTTTGCATCTATGAATGATGCATTGTTAGCCTATAGACAAGATAAGCTTAAGTTACATACTTCATTATGGCTACGTACTAGTGAAATAAAATTTATAAATTTAAACAAATCATTTGAAGTACAAAATGAAAATATAACTAATATTAAATATATTAAAACTACAGTAGGTCGAATTTTATTACATAAAATGATAGAAAAAAATCTCTATTTATAAAGAATAAAAAGTATGAAAAAAAAAATTAAATTTAAAAACTATATTTTAAATAAAAACAAATTAAAACATATTATTTCTGAGGCTTTTACAAATTATGGAATACGTTGTACGTCATCACTCGCTGATGAAATGAAAGAATTAGGATTTCACTATGCAACAAAAGCAGGAATTTCTATTAGTTTAGAAGATTTAAAAATTTCTCCTACTAAAAAAAATTTATTATTAAATTCAGAACGTGAAATTTCAAATTCCGATTTAAGATATCGAAGAGGTGAAATAACTTCTGTTGAACGCTTCCAAAAAATAATTGATACATGGAATAAAACAAGTGATACTTTAAAAAATCATTTAGTTAAATTTTTTCGTGAAAAGGATACTTTAAATTCTATATACTTAATGGCATTTTCTGGGGCTAGAGGAAATATCTCTCAAGTTAGACAACTTGTTGGTATGCGTGGTTTAATGGCGGATCCAAATGGTCAAATTATGGATATTCCAATTATACATAATTTTCGTGAAGGTTTAACAATTACAGATTATCTAATGTCCGCTTATGGAGCTCGAAAAGGAGTCGTGGATACATCATTACGAACAGCAGATTCGGGTTATTTAACACGACGTTTAGTTGATGTGGTACAAGATGTTGTTATTCGTGAAATCGACTGTTTTACAATGCGTTCTCTTTGTATCTTCAAAAAAAATGATGATATTAAGTTTCGAAAAAAAATATTTGGACGAACAAGTGCCGAAAATTTATATTCAAAAGAAAAATTAATCATTAAAAAAAATGAAATTATAACATCGCAAATTATTGATGAAATTTTTAATCAAAAATTAGAATATATTCGTATAAATTCTCCGTTAACATGTGAATCATTACGATCAATTTGTCAAAAGTGTTATGGATCAAATTTAGCTTCTGGAAATATTATTAATTTAGGGGAAACTGTTGGTATAATTGCCGCTCAATCTATAGGTGAACCTGGTACACAGTTAACTATGCGAACATTTCATACCGGAGGAATTTTTACTTCTGATCCTAATCGCCAAATTCTTGCTCTAAAAACAGGTATTTTTTATTTTGATTTAGATAATGAAATAAAAATAATTAGAACTTCTTACGGTAATAATGTGTATTTTTTAGAAAAAGATAAAAAATGTTTTATTATTGATTATAGAAATTCAAAAATTGAAATTACACTTCCTGCTTCTAGTAATCTTTTTGTAAAAAATAAAAGTTTTATAAAAGAAGGAGATTTAATTGCAGAATTATTTTTGAAAAATAAGCAAACAAAAAAAACAAAAAAAAATATTGTTGCTTCCCATTCCGGTGAATTAATTTTTAATAAAAAATCTGAGATAATTTGGATTTTAGAAGGGGATGTTTATCGTTTACCTAAAAATGTATTATTCAATAAATATGATTTAGAAAAAAAAATTAAAATAAATGATAATTTTGTCTATTTTAAATTACCTGCTGAAAAACCAGGGATTGTTTCAATAATACGTGATAAAATTTCAAAAACTACTGAAATAATAAAAATTTCAGAAATTTTAGGATTACTTGATTGGCAATTTTTATTAGATAAAAAAAGTAAAGAATTTATTTTTAGAATTTCACCATATGAATATGTAATAAAACAAAAATTATCATCTAATTTTTTAACCCCCTTTATTTTTTCTAATAAAATTAGTGATAGATTTAAAACAGAAATGGGTGGTATAATTATATATCCAAAGAAATCTTTTGTTAAATATAATTTTCGTTTAAATAGAGAAATTATTGTAAAAAATGGTAAAATTTTATATGTTCCTATTGAAGTTCATGTAATAAATCGTAGTAATTCGTTAGTATTAATAGAAAATAATACGATCATAACAGAATCTTTTACCATGTTATTTTCAAATTATATTTATACCGAAATCAACGGTTTTTTAGAAATAAAAGAACATGATAATTTTGTAGACGAAATTACAATTAAACCAGGTCAACTTTTTGAATACTTTAATTTAAAACGAAATTCAATTAAATCTCTTTGGAAATTACATAAAAAAATATTTTTTCCGGGTGACATTATTTTTGGGGATATTATTGTAGAATATCTTACTTTGATTGAAATAAAAAAAGTAAGACAATTTCATTATCTTATGTTACGCCCTATTCAAGAATATAATATACCAAAACCTAAAACTTTATTAAAAGATAAATCAAATTTTAATAATATTTTATCTTTTAAACATATCAATATTTTAAACTTTCAATCTTTATATAATTCAAAACAAAGTACTTCTTTAATTCAATCATTAATAGACATTAAGACAAATAAAAAAGAATATAATCTCATTTATCATAGAATATGTTCTAATCAAAATAAAATTTATTTATCGCTAATTATTGAAAAAATTATTAATATTTGGGATTTATTATTGAATAAATTTAATAAAATTAATAAATTTAATTTATCATTAGCTATAGATGATTTTGAATATATTGATCAAGAAAGTATTTTAGGTTTTATTTCTATTATTCCACAAACAATAGGACAAATTACACAAATAAAAAAGCAAAAATTTAAAACTTTAATAACAAAAAACGAAAATTTTAAACAATTGTATATTGAACATAATTTTAAAAATATAAATAAAAATTCAATTATTCGTGTAGGAGATAAAATAAGTTCAAAATTAAATTTTAACTTTTCAGGACAAATTGTTTTAAAATCATCTTTTAAAATAAATGTCCATAAAATTACCCCCTTTTTTGTAACACAAAATACACGAGTTACAAAAAAAAATGGGGATTTAATAGAACAAAATGAATTTTTAGGAACAATATCGTTTGAACAAATGGTTACTCGTGATATTATTCAAGGTTTACCTAAAGTTGAAGAAATTTTAGAAGCTCGTGTTCCCCAAATTCCATTAAATTTCTTTGATAATTTTGGATTTATAAATAATAATGGATATCTTTTTCAAAATAATTTTTTATCTAATGATAATAAAATAATTAATTTTTCTTTTGGTCAATATTTTTATATTGGGAAACTTAGCGAGAAATTAACGGAAGGGTCTATAAATCCTCATAAATTATTAGAAACTTATTTTAATTACTATAAGTATTATGATAATCAGTATGAAGCTGCCTATTTAAGCTTTAAAAATCTTCAAATATTATTAATAGAAAAAGTACAACAAGTGTATAATTTACAAGATGTATATATATCCGATAAACATTTAGAAACAATTTTAAAAAAAATAACTTCTAAAGTCATAATTGAAAATTCTGGTTCAAGTTCTTTTTTAAAATATGAATTGATAGAATTAAAAACAATGGGCTATATAAATGATATTTTAGAAAAAACATCAAAAATAAAAGTTTTATATAAACCTATATTATTAGGTATAACAAAAGCATCTTTAATTTCAGAGAGTTTTCTTTCAGCTGCGAGTTTTCAAGAAACAATAAAAATTTTAACAGCATCTGCAATAATTGGAAAAAAAGATTGGTTTAATGGATTAAAGGAAAATATACTTATTGGACGTTTAATACCAGCAGGAACAGGTTTTTCAACTCTATCATATAATTAATCAAAACTTGTTTAATCTTTTACTACAATATTACTTATATTAGTATTTTTATTTTATCAAAATATAAAATTATGGTTAATAATCAATTAGTGCAATTACTTAAAGCTGGTGTTCATTTTGGACACAAAGCAAATTATTTGAACCCCAAAATGATACCTTATATTTTTGCTGAAAAAAATGGTCGTCATATATTAGATTTAATTCAAACTTCATTTTTATTAAATGAAGCATGTATTTTTGTAAAAAAGGCTGCACAACAACAAAAAAGTATTTTATTTATCGGTACATCTTCTAAGATTTCCAAAATTATTGCTCAAGAAGCTATTAAGTCTAACTCTTTCTATATTTGTCATAGATGGTTAGGGGGGCTACTAACAAATTGGAAAACTGTAAAAACTAGAATTGAACGACTAAAATTACTAGAAAAACAAGAAGAAAATGGTAATTTTAACCTCTTACCTAAAAAGGAAGCTGCTATAATAAAAAAAGAATTAAAAAAATTAAAAATTTACTTTAATGGTATAAAAGATATGCAAAATATTCCAGATATTATAATTATAATTAATCCAGAGCAAGATTTAACAGCTATTAAAGAAAGTATAAATTTAAATCTTCCTATTATTTCTATTATAGATTCTAATTGTGATCCTGATTTAGTGACTTTTCCTATACCAGGAAATAATGATTCAATTCTTTCTGTAAAATTAATTTTATCTGAATTAAGTAAAAATATCTTAGATGGTCGCTTAGAAAAAGAAAATTAGATATTTGTAAGATATAAATAATTTTATTTTCAAAATTTTATATTATTATCAAATTTTAAGTATTCATATTCTTTAATTATATTAAAATTTTATTTTTATTACTTTATTTAAAAATAATTCATTATCTCTTTATTTTTTATTATTCTTTTTTTTTAAGTTTTTTAAGTTTTCGAATCATTAGTATATCTTGGCTTAATATATTACTATACTTATACCTAATACCTATTAAACGGCTAATCTTGCCCGATTCTATTTCTATAAATATAGAAAAAGAGTACTTATCTTGAGGTTGGCTTCCCACTTAGATGCTTTCAGCGGTTATCCATACCAAACATAGCTACCCAGCGTTTACCATTGGTATGATAACTGGTATACCAGCGGTTTGTCCTTTCCGGTCCTCTCGTACTAAGAAAGGCTCCTCTCAATACTCTAACGCCCACACCGGATATGGACCGAACTGTCTCACGACGTTCTGAACCCAGCTCGCGTACCGCTTTAATGGGCGAACAGCCCAACCCTTGGGACGTACTACCGCCCCAGGATGCGATGAGCCGACATCGAGGTGCCAAACCTCCTCGTCGATGTGAACTCTTGGAGGAGATCAGCCTGTTATCCCCGGAGTACCTTTTATCCGTTGAGCGATGGCCCTTCCATTCG
>Ga0181569_10004078_pt1 | contig 11285 bp, 9 predicted proteins | sample 101ome_19_FD_132452 | JGI IMG/M metagenome (GOLD analysis project Ga0181569, IMG submission 132452) | Coastal salt marsh microbial communities from the Groves Creek Marsh, Skidaway Island, Georgia - 101405AT metaG (megahit assembly) | ecosystem: Environmental > Aquatic > Marine > Intertidal zone... | reverse complement strand
TGCTTCTGGAGGCTTTTGCACTCATTCGATTTGATCGCAACCTGGTTACAGCCGACATGAACCAAGCCAGGGTGCTCATTGATGGTATGCAACGCCAGTTCCTTTACTACCTAGTCTTAGGGGCAGGACAACAAGCGCTGGGCTATTCGAATCTTGCGCAGGTAGCCTGGCAACGTTACCAGGACCGAGTTGAGGCCGCTAGTCAGCGACTTTCCCTACCCCCTTACGACGAACTACTCCAAGGGCTCTTAGGGCGTATTTTGGCTGGTGAAGAGGGTTTCAGCGAACCCATGATCGCCGTATTGAAAACCCGTGTTGCCCAAAACCAAGACGAGGCGACCTCCCGGTAACTGACAAAAGGGCCCCCAAGTAAGCCCTGCCTCCCGGTTAACTCAACACCCATAAGACTCAAAACCCATTGCAATCAGTGAGGTTTAGCGTCACAATATCTATGTCATGCTCCTTCTGTCGCCCTAGCAAGCCAGGGCTCCTCGAGGAAACCGTCGAAGAAAACATCCAGGCAGCCACCAAACCAGAGGACCCTCATGTCAAACCCCACCATCTCCAAGGTTTTGGAACCGATTCTGCGGTGCTACCGGCAACAGCAACTCAGGCGCCAAATGTCCTTATTCCTGACCGTTACGGGTCTGATTGGCTTGGGGCTTGTCGCCTTAGCAAATGAGCTTGCCCTGGCTAAAAGCTTTCTTTGGAAAAGCTACGCCCTCACTGTGGGATTAGGATTACTGTTTCTTTGGCTGCGCTCGCTCCGAAAAAAGCACTCAGTCCAGGAGCTTGCCCAGCGTATCGAACAAGAACATCCCTCCCTGCGGGCTGCGCTGATCACCGCACTGGACCAAACCCCCGACCCAGCCAGCGGGCAATATCATTACCTGCAGGAAAGGGTGATTCGTGAGGCGCTTGAGCATCATCTCAAGCAACCCTGGGACCACTCCTTTCACCTTAGATTATTTTATTCTGGCATCATAAGATTTTGCAGTTTTCTCATTGTTCTGGTGGCGACTTACCTGCTCGCCAACTTGGCCGTGGATCATCAAGAATCTGGGGCTTCTGCAGCCTTCAGTGGCATGTTGAAGGTGGAGCCGGGCAATCTAGAGTTGGAGAAGGGAGATGCGGTCGTGGTGACCGCTCGATTTGGGAAGCATGTGCCTCAAAAGGTTTCGTTGATCATCATGCCGTCAGATGGGAACACCAGGCGCATGGAAATGGCGCGAAGCATGGAGGATCCTCTTTTTGGTGCCAGCCTTCTTTCAGTTGAAACAGATACGGCCTATTACATTACCTTTGACGACGAGCAGTCTGAAACTTTTAAGCTGTCGGTATTCGAGTTCCCTAAACTCATCCAGGCCGATGCCCATATCAATTACCCCAGCTACACGGGGCTCGATGAGAGGTCCATCAAAGATACTTTGAGGATCTCTGCTGTGGAGGGTTCCCAGCTCCGCTACGAATTCCAAATCAACAAGGCACTTCAATCAGCCATGCTCATGGATCAAGAGGGAGCCTTATTACCTCTGGTCCCTGATACCCTCCGGAGTAACATTTTTCTATTGGAAACGCCCCTGCAGACCACAGGACGCTACGAACTCCATCTGACTGACCTGGAAGGACGCAGTAACAAACAACCACCCTCTATCCATATCCGGGTCACACCCAATGAACCCCCTAATCTCAAGTGGGTGTTCCCAAGGGGTGACCAGCGATTTTCTGCTCTTGAGGAGGTTGAGTTTGAAGGCGAGGCTTGGGATGACTACGGCCTAAGAGGCTATGGTATCGGCTACCAGGTTTCAGGCCAAGACGCTATTGAGGTAACCCTTGGCATGGAGGCGGGTGCCAAGGAAAAAGCGAACCTGAATCACCTGCTCGAACTCGAACTGCTAAAGATGCAACCCGGCGGCCTGATTTCCTACTATCTTTGGGCTGAGGACTTAGGCCCGGATGGTGCGCTCCGCAAAAATTACTCGGACATCTTTTTCGGAGAAATCCGCCCTTTTGAGGAGATTTTTCGTCAGGGTCAGCCTGGACAGTCCTCATCACAACAGTCAGAGCAACAAGATGGAGCCTCTTCTCAACAAGACCCAGCCATGCAATTGGCAGAGATGCAAAAGGAGATCATCAGTGCCACATGGAATATCAGAAGGCGACCGAGCGGCAGTGCCCTTTCAGATCAGGACAGCGAGGATCTCAATGTCGTTTTGGAATCCCAGGAAGAGGCCATGAACCAGGCCCAAACCATGCTTGAAGAACTGACCGATGCTGAAGCCACAGAGGCCATGAATCAGGCTCGTGAGGCCATGAGTCAAGCGGCCGACTCCCTTTACGATGGAGTCCATGACCGCTCGCTCACAGCCCTTTCTCAGGCGCTGGTGCATGAACAGCAAGCCTACCAGTGGCTTCTCAAGTCACGTCCCAACGAATCCAATGTCACGCAGGGACAGGGTGGTGGTGGCGGAGGTGGCGGTGGCCGCTCCCAGCAACAACTCAATCAATTAGACCTCACCGAGGAACAGGACCGATACGAAACTCAAAGCCAGGCCTCTGGCTCGCAAACCACCGAGCAAAATGAATCGCTGCAGCAACTCAATCGCCTCAAGGACCTAGCCAGGCGCCAAGAGGATCTCAACGAGCGGCTGCAAGAGCTACAGACTGCTTTAACCGAGGCAGCGGATGAGGAGCAACGCGAGACCCTTGAACGGGAACTCAAACGCCTAAGAGACGAGCAACGGCGCATGTTGGAGGACATGGATGAGCTCAATGAACGTCTAGCCCAGAGCCAGGACCCTGATAACGCTCAGGCCATGGATCAGCTCGACCAAATTCGCAACCAGGCTCAAGAGGCAGCCGAAGCGATTGACAACGAGGCTATTTCAAGCGCTCTGGCTGCCGGTTCCAGAGCTCAGGAGGGGCTGGAGTCTATGAGGGAGGATTTCAGACAGCGCAACTCCAGCGAGTTTTCTCAAGCCATGCAAGAGCTCAGGAATCAGGCTAGAGAGATCGGAGCACGTCAGGACGGGATCAGGGATCGTCTCGAAGAGGCCCAAAGGGATACCTCAAAACAATCTCTGGCCACTTCTTCCTCAGCACGGGAAGCCATGGAATTGAGTGAGAAGCAGCGTGAAGAGCTGGAATCGATCATGCAGCAAATAAGACAAATCAGCCAGGATGCTGAGGATGCTGAACCCCTTCTCTCCAGACAGCTTAGCGAAACCTACCGTCAAACAGACCAAAATCAGCTGGATGGATTATTGGAAACGACCCAACAATTGTCTTTCTTGAACATGGCAGAACGAGCTGCCGAGGTGGAGGATCGCATTCACCCGGAAATTGAATCCCTTGAAGAGCGAATTGACCGAGCAGCGACAAGTATCCTTGGCGATGGGGTTGAAGGCCTGCGACGCGCACGCGCCTTGCTTGAGGAACTCGCACAGGATCTTGAGTCTGAAATCGCTCAAGCATCGAGTCAAGACAGCCCTGGGGAGGATGGGGATCCTTCCCAAATAGCGCAAAATGCGGGCCCAGCTACCCCCCCCAACCAAGAGGGCAGCTCAGCTCAGCAAAGCTCAGCAACCTCCCAGCCAAATCCTTCAGAGGCGGTAGCAAGCGCGCAAGAGGGTAGGGCTCAAGAGGACTCCATAGCTCAAACTGGAAGCGGCTCATCACCCGCGGAGAATCCTGACCAAAATCCGCCCAATGGACCCCCTACCCCTCAACCGGGTCAAGGTGGTCAGGGCGGTCAGGGCGGTCAGGGCGGTCAGGGCGGTCAACCCCAGCAACTGAGAGGGAATGGTGGCGCGAGCATGGCGCAAGCATGGCGCAATCAGGGTGGTGGCGATGAGCAGTCAAATTCTGCGGCAAATGAAGGCCCCATCACAGGGGAACGCTATCGGGAGTGGTCGGATGGGCTTCGTGAAGCCGAAGAAATGGTCGATCTCCCTGAACTGCAGAATGATATAGCCACCATTAGGGATAGAGCGCGCGTGATCCGCCGAGAATCGCGCGACGAAGGTGAAACCCCAAAATGGGATCTTGTGAGGCTTCAAATCGAAAAGCCCCTCTATGAAGTGCGTAAGCGCATCAATGAAGAGCTCGCCAGGAGGGCTTCCCGAGAAGCCATGGTCCCCATTGACAGGGATCCAGTTCCTGATGCTTTCAGCGAACTGGTTGAGACTTACTACCAGACACTGGGAGAAGGCCGGTGATTGGATTGGACTTGTAACCTCCCGGACTTGTGGAACGTCTTTGTCAGAGTATGGAGGCAGTGCAGCGCAGCGGATCGATCCCTGTTTGCGAACTAAAAACACTGCCACCACTTAAACAAAAACCATGTCACACGCCTACAACATGTTGTCAGTCAAAGACTTCATCTCTGGCATGATGGATGTCACAGCCAAGCCTGACATGTCGAGTGAGAACCGGATCATCCAGCAGATTCTGGACGGTGATACCGAGGCATTCGAAACATTGATCAAGGTTTACCAAGGTCGTATTTTCGCCACAGCAAGAAAATATGCCAGACGTGAGAATGAGGTTGAGGACATCGCTCAGGAAGTTTTTCTCAAGGCGTTCAGAAAGTTGAGCTCCTATCGCATGGATGCCCCTTTCGAACATTGGCTCATGAAAATCGCGGTTCGCACCTGCTATGATTATTTAAGACGACACCAGCGCAGCAAGGTGGCGTCTTTTACGGATATATCCTCCGATGATTTTGACCTCCTAGAGGTGGTCGGAGAGGATCAAAACGATCAACGAGTGCAACAGGAAGCGGCCAAGGCGATTGTTCATACCGTCATGGAATCCTTGAAACCTGCCTCACGCATGGTCCTAACTTTACAAGAGCTTGAAGGCAAATCAGTTCGTGAGATCGCTCAGTTGACGGGCTGGTCTGTGGCACTTGTTAAAGTCAGAGCCTTCCGAGCACGCAAGGAAATGCGTCAGTTGCTGGAAAATATAGATCCCAACACCTATTAATTTTATTGGCCACTACCCAACGAACTCAACTCCCAAACCACGATACATGAAACAACCTCAAGACATGTATGAGCGTCTCTTCCGCGCGGCCCGCAGGATTCGGGAAGATGACACGGTACCCTATGCGTTTGAAAAACGGATCATGGCTCACATCACACCAGTCGAATCGGTGGATTCTGGCTCCTTCTGGGCCCTGGGACTTTGGAAAGCCTCCGTCCCTTGCCTTGCCTTGATGCTCTGCACCACCCTCTGGGCTTCCATGAATGGCAGTGCTGGTCAGCCAGGAGAAGAAGCCTTGGTCAACGAACTCCAACTCACCATGATCCAACCATTGCAGTCCCTTGAGGAAACCTGGTGATGACCGCTTCTTGGAAAATCATCCTGGCCACAACGGTCATCTTTGCAACTGGTATCGTCACCGGTGTGTTCTGGTCTGATCTCCGCAACCAGCAAAACATGCCCGATTCGCGCAGGGAAAACATGCCCAGAGGGCCCAGAATGCATGATTTCATCCAGCGCTTCGGTGAGCGCCTGGAACTTTCTGAAACTCAGAGAACCCACATCACCCAACTTCTTACCGAGAGCCAAGAGCGCATGGATACTATCATGAAAGCAATGCGTCCAAGGATTGATGAGGAGTTTTCAACGGTCAACGCATCCATCAAATCTTTTCTTACCGAAGAGCAAGCCACGCAGTTCGAGGAAATCATCAAGGCCAGAAGGCAGCGTGGCCCTGGAGGGCGTGGCGGGCCTCGAGAAGGCGGGCTCAGACGTCGAGAAGACGGTACCAGGCCAGGTGAACGACGACCAGGAGAAGAATCTATGTGGCCTCCCCGAAAAAGAGAGCCTCAGGAAAGCCAATCTTCAACCGCCTTGGAGTCTCTCTCGCCAGGGGACAAGATTCAGTCGGCAAATCAGTCGATTCAGGCTACCGAGCCCACTGAAAATGCCCGTGCTGTCGAACTGGATCCACCGCAACCTTGAGTGAATGGAGGCAGTGCCCTGACAACCCCCGTAAGGAGGCAATCACGAGACCATTTGGCGGTAAAGTTCAAGGTATGCATTGGAGGTGGCTTGCCAGGAAAAATCCCTTGCCATGCCTCGCTTTTGCATAGCCTTCAACTGTTTCTGGTCTTGGTAAAGTTCCAGTGCTTGGGCTAAAGCCTGCATCAGTGCACTCACACCAAAGTCAGAGAACTTGATACCGTCAGCCTGAGTTGGGTTCTCATCCAGCCCCACGACCGAATCACTCAAGCCGCCTACATTCCTGACAATGGGTATGCTCCCATAGCGCAGGCTATACATTTGATTGAGCCCGCATGGCTCAAATCGCGAAGGCATCAAGAAAAAGTCGCTACCAGCCTCGATCCGATGCGCCAAAGCGTCATCATACCCGATGGTCACAGAAACCTGCTCTGGAAAACGAGCTGCGATGCGTTCGAATCCCTCCTGATAATGGGGCATACCTGACCCAAGCAAGGCCACCTGATAACCGCGATCCAGAGTGGCATTGAGTGCCGGCATGAGGATGTCCATACCTTTTTGATCAACCAGCCGACTCACGCAACCGAACAGCGGTTTGGTGGTCGATGGATCAAGCCCGAGTTGCTTCTGTAATGCCAGTTTACCTTGAGCCTTACCCCGCATGTTGGTTCGGTCATAGGAATGGGTCAGGTGAGGGTTTTTTCCCGTCTGCCAATCATCATAATCAACACCATTGAGGATCCCATGCAGCTGGTCTGCCCGCTGATTGAGCACCCCTCCCAAACCACAGGAAAATTCATCGGTGAGGATTTCCCGTGCGTAGGTTGGGCTAACCGTAGTCAGTCTGTCTGCATGAATTAATCCAGCTTTAAGAAAGCTAAATTGCCCATAAAATTCGGCACTTTGCGGGGTGAAATAATTCTCAGGAAGATTCGATAAGCCAAAGGAAGCAGGAGGGAAATTGCCTTGATAGGCCAGGTTGTGAAGGGTCAAGAGCGAAGGCGGCACTTTAGCCCAACCCCCTCGCATCCGTTCATGATGCATGAGCATGGGCACCAGGGCGGATTGCCAATCGTGTGCGTGGATCAAATCCGGAGCATCTGGGAGATAACGAGCCAAATTAACACAGGCCTTGCAGAAAAACACAAACCGCTCTGCGTTATCGGCATAATCCTCCCCATCTTCACCATAGATCCCCTTGCGTTGGAAAAAATCTGGCTGATCCACCATCAGTACTCGGAAGTCCTGACTGACTTGGAGCACGCGTATTTGCCCCGTAACAAGACGATTGCCGATAGGTAGCTCGAGTTTCCAATCCAATGGTTTGGTTTTGCTTAGCCATGATTCCATGCCTCGGTAAAGAGGGGTAACAAGGGTCAGCTCATGACCTTGATGAGCTAGGGCCTTGGTCAAAGCCCCCACCATGTCGGCAAGTCCACCAGTCTTGGAGTAGGGAAAACACTCCCCGGCTACCTGCATGATTTTCATGAGGCCAGGGACTCCCGATTAAGATAGGCTGAGACATTAAGCATCAGGATGTCAGGGCAAAAGCACCTCATGCTGGGGTTGGGATGGAGTCAGCCCCCAAATAGGGCCTGAGAGGCTCCGGTATGAAAATGGAGCCATCTGACTGCTGGTGTGTTTCAATCAGGGCCACAAAAAGCCTTGCCAGCGCCGTGCCGCTCCCATTGAGCAGATGAGGATGCAGATTCTTTCCATCGGACGACTTGAAACGTAAATTCATCCTCCGACTCTGAAAATCCTCACAGTTGGAACAACTTGAGACCTCAAGGTAGCTTCCCTGCCCTGGAGCCCAAACTTCGATATCGAAAGTCTTGGCGCTAGCAAAACCCATATCACCAGTGCAAAGTAGGATCACACGGTAGTGAAGCCCAAGCAACTGCAGGACCTTTTCGGCATTGGCAACCATGGCATCAAGCTCACGATAGCCCTCATCAGGTCGTACGATCTTGATCATTTCCACTTTATCAAACTGATGAACGCGGATCATACCGCGTGTACCGACGCCGGCAGCACCCGCTTCAGCCCGAAAGCATGGGCTGTAAGCACAATAGAAAACAGGGAGATCTTCTTCCTTGAGCAGTTCTTCACGATGAATGTTTGCAACAGGGGCTTCAGCAGTCGGAATGAGGTAAAGCTTGCCGAGGGTTGAACCATCCTGTCCTTCCTGAACAGCGTAGGCTTGATCGTAAAACTTTGGGAATTGCCCCACACCGGTCATGCACTCGGGGCTCACCACAAAGGGAGGAGACACTTCCACGTAGCCGTGTTCCCGGGTGTGCAAGTCGAGCAGAAATTGAATCAGGGCCCTTTCCAGACGAGCCCCCCAGCCTGTGTAGAGTAAGAACCCGCTTCCTGAGAGTTTGGCCCCGCGAGCAAAATCTATCAGCGAAAGACGCTCAGCGAGGGTGACATGGGATTGAGGGGTGAAATCAAATGAAGCAGGTTCACCCCAGGTCCTGATTTCAGGATTATCGGCCTCGCTGGTTCCATCAGGGACACTTGAATGCGGTAAGTTTGGCAAAGAAAGCAGGATGGCATCCTGCGCTGCGATTGCTTGGTTCACTTCACGATCCATGGCTGCAATGCGATCCCCGAGCTCGCGAGTTGTTTCTTTGCGCGCTGCGGCCTCCTCATGACACTGCTTGGCCATGAGCGCTCCGATCTCCTTGGACACAGCCTTGCGCTCAGCCTTGAGCTGCTCAACCTCGGTCAGCAAGGCTCGCCGTTTGGCGTCCAATTCCAGGAGTGAGTCGACCTTTTCTTCCTCGCCTCCATGTCGAGAGGCTAACCTTTGCTTGGCCTCATCGGCATGCTCCCTAATCCAGCGTATATCCAACATAAGCCGCGACTATAAGCGCAGTGCTTGCATTGTGGCAAGCGCCCCAAATGGCATCAAGCCTGCCCCCTGGTGACTCAGGGCTGACTGGCGCGCAAACGGTAAATACGATGCCCCGTATCATCCGAGAACAATAGGGAGCCATCGGGTGCCTCAATGCAATCAGTCGGCCTACCCAGGATTTCACTCCCATCCTTGAGGAAATCGACTATTTTGAGTTCCCCGTAGGGATGTCCCTCATCGAAAAGAATCCGTGAGACTCGATAACCCACCTTTTTTGTGGCATTCCACCCTCCCTTAAACGCCACGAAGGCATCGCCTTGAGCGCCAGGAATAGCGTCTCCCTGATAGAAGCACATCCCATTGCCTGAACAGTGTGCAGGGAAGAGCCATTCTGGGATGATATTCTTGGAGGCCATTTCCAGCAGGTCGGGATGCTCAAGAAAATTCAGATTAGGCATGTTTTTACCGAGTATGTAGGGATGCCCATAAAAGCCTCCCTTGACGTAGTGATTGAGCTCAGCGGGTGGGTTGTGATCGGTAATGGGCTGCCCCCATTGCGGCTGTTTGGACTCCCACTTTGTGGCAAGGGTGTCAATGTCGTGATCCACTCCCCAAATCTCATCACTACCCGGCCTGACAACAAGCTTCTCGGTGTTCCGAATGCCCGTGGCAAAAAGTTCCTTGCCGCTACCATCCAGAGCGAATGTCCAGATTTTCTTGCGATCATTCTCGGTAATCGGTTCATCGGTAGCATTACTCTGGTCACCAACATGCGTGTAAATGCGGTCTTGGTGAATAAGAAGGGCTCGCCACTTATGCCCTCCCCCAGTGATGGGTAGCTGATCCTCACCCACAATCACTTTGACTTCCTCAGCTTTACCATCCTGATCCCGGTCAGTCGCTCGATAAATATGGTTCATGTCAGCACACCAAAGTGAGCCGTCATAAAACTGAACTCCCTGCAACACCTTTCCTGACTCGTAGCCTTCCAGAAAAGTCGTCTTGGATTCGTAGTGTCCATCCCCATCTTTATCTTCACATCGGTAGATGGTTCCCTCACTTGGCACACTGACGAACATGCCCCCACGCTCATCCAACGCCATAAAACGTGGTTTGCGTATTGAATCCACCGCCACGCTCAGGGTGTAGCCTTCTCTGACCCAGACGCCTTCTGGAACCTCTGCAGCCATCAGGGCCTGAGCGAAGAGATTAATGCAGAGCAATCCACTGAAATGGTATCGCAGAGAGGGGTTTAAAGTGGGGAATTTCATGGAGAGAAACTTTAGGTTTGCCCTGCCCAAAGATCAAGCGTCAAGGTAGGGCTGATGGCCGCCACCAAGTCCCATCTCTTTGTCTATGGCACCCTGATGCAGCAGATGAATAACCCTTTCGCCATCAGGTTGGCGACCATGGCAGCCCTGGTCGGCCCAGCGACCGCCCAAGGCCGACTCTTCCACCATCCCCAAAACTATCCCTGTGCGGTCTGTTCCCCCGATAGGCATGACCGTATTCACGGCCAAGTGTATCGCATGGAGGATCCAGAGGCTTGCTTTGAGTTCCTCGACCCCTATGAGGACTGTGATATGAACCAACTGAGCCAATCACTTTTCATTCGAACACAGACTTCCGTCGACATGGGCCATGGTCTGTCTGTTTTGAGTTGGATGTATTTCTGGAATCGACCTCTAAACGGGATGGTACCCATTGACTCGGGATGCTTCACCTCGATTAGGGGCTAAAACCGTTGAACACCGACCCGTGGCGGTCTATAACCCTCTCGTGGTCACGAGAGCACCACATCCCATATCCAATCATGAGTTTGCTAATCATCGGTACGACGGCGCTGGACTCCATCAAGACACCCCACCAGGAAAACCCAAGGCTTCTGGGTGGCTCGGCCAGCCATGCTGCGGTGGCAGCCAGTTTCTTCACTCCCGTGCATCTCATGGGGATTGTTGGAGATGATTTCCCAGACACTTACATCCAACTTTATGAAAAGCATGGGATTGATCTCAGCGGCCTGGAAAGAGCATCCGGCAACACCTTTCACTGGGAGGGTGAGTATGAGGTCAACATGAACAATCGCCGAACCTTGGAGACAGATCTTGGCGTCATCGAAAACTGGACGCCTTCGGTGCCAACAGCGCTCAAACACAGTGAATACGTCCTGCTGGCTAACTGTGCCCCACAGCTCCAGCACCACATTCTCCGACAAATGATTCAACCTCGGTTCGTGGCTGTCGACACCATGGATCTGTGGCTGAACATCGCCCGCCAGGAATTGGAATCCTTGTTGAAAGAGGTCGATTGCCTTGTCCTCAATGACAGCGAGGCCCGTCAGCTTATGGAGGAGGACAATGTCGTGAAGGCGGTCCAGGCCATGCACCGATTTGGCCCACGTCAGGTGATTGTCAAAAAAGGTGAACACGGAGCCATCCTGTCGGGTCCGGAC
>Ga0181569_10004077_pt1 | contig 11285 bp, 10 predicted proteins | sample 101ome_19_FD_132452 | JGI IMG/M metagenome (GOLD analysis project Ga0181569, IMG submission 132452) | Coastal salt marsh microbial communities from the Groves Creek Marsh, Skidaway Island, Georgia - 101405AT metaG (megahit assembly) | ecosystem: Environmental > Aquatic > Marine > Intertidal... | reverse complement strand
CAAATAATTCCATCTATACATATACACTAAACTCTTTAGATAATAAAAAAATCGATACCCTTACAATTGGTAAAAAAGGGAGCTCTCAACATTATCAATACGCTATTAATGAAGTGCTACAGTTTTGTAATCATAAAGAAAATGATGAATGTAACGACACAGGAATAAGTATAAAAAAGTTCCTTTTTTATCCCAATGATCTTATTTTTCTCATAGCGATTAAAAACGATAAATCGAAAATCTTATATATTTATGATCCAAAAGTTGATCAAGAAAAGCCTATACGCCAATTTTCAGGTGCAAACTATGTAGATTTTACTCCAAAAAGTGAGTATTTAAAAATAAAGTATGATGGATTTTGTGATACAGAAGACCCTTACACTCTTCACGAAAATTTTAAAGAATGATAAGCAGTCTAGCCTAGTTTATTTTAATTGGCCGCTTCTATATCCAGGATGTTGATAGTCATTTCTTTCACAAGCGCTAAAAGCTAATCCCAAAATTGTTAATGCTACAAAAATAATAACTTTCATAATTTGTCCTTTATTTCATTTTTTTGAGTGTCATTTCAGTTTCCATGATACGGATTTCATCATGGGCATGAATTCTAATTTTATCATCGGCGAGCAATTTACTTTCTTTAATCTTTTCAGGGTAATTGATATTATGTAATATATGTTTAATTGTATTGATACGTGCTTTTTTCTTATCGTCAGATTTTATAATCGTCCATGGTGCATGATCTGTATGTGAAGCTAAAAGCATCGAATATTTTGCAATAGTATACTGATCCCACAACCCTTGAGATTTTTCATCAACTGGTGAAAGCTTATACTGTTTCAAAGGGTCTGTTCGACGTTTGTCAAATCTTTTTTTCTGTTCCTCTTTTGATACAGAAAAGTAAAATTTGAAAATAATAATATCAGAGTTTACCAACATTTTTTCAAACTCTGGAACTTCGTGTAAAAACTCTTTATGTTCTTCTTGAGAACAAAATCCCATAACAGGTTCAACACCACCACGGTTATACCAAGATCTGTCAAACAAAACTATTTCACCTGCAGATGGAAGGTGCTGGATATATCTTTGAAAATACCACTGCGTTACTTCTCTATCATCAGGTTTATCAAGAGCAACAACTCTTGCACCACGTGGATTAAGATGTTCTGTGATTCTTTTGATTGTACCACCCTTTCCTGCAGCATCACGACCTTCAAAAATCATTAAAACCTTTTTCTTTTTCTCTTTAACATAGTTCTGCATCTTCAAAAGTTCGATTTGCAATCTTTTTAGTTCAGCTTCATACTCTAAAGTTTCTTCTTTTTTCCAAACTGCTATTCGATCATCTTGCCTATGTTTTTCACTCTTTTGTTTCTGTTTTTTCATACGTTTGTCTCCCCTCTGCTTTGGAATATTATAATTAAATAAAGTTTAAAAAGAGTTTTCTAGCAAACTATCAATCTTATGAATCTCATCGGTTTTCGCAAAACAACTTTTATCTCCACAAACCATATATTCTTGAGTATCACTCTCTTTAAATAATGTAAATGGGTAAGAGATTTTCGAAAGCTCAAAACTTGAAACCTCTATATTATTCTTGGATGTTTTCACTACCCTATCCCCTTTGAGATAACGTAAAACTTGCGTGAAAAGATAAGGTGAAAGGACAGGTTTTCTTCCAAGCTCGTATGAGTTGTACTCTAGTGTTTTAAATCCATAGTGTGAGTAACTTTCATCTTCAAGTAGTGTTGCAAGAGAAAAAAGTACATCAACAATAATTCCAACTTCACTTGTATATGTGTTGTCGTATATCTCGGATTTTGTACTAAATTCACCCTTACTGAAATTCCAGAAACCTTTATGATAAAAGTCTTCTAAAGCTTTGTTTGTAAAACGCTGTGCATGAATAAGGTAGATCTCATCTTGAGTGTATTTGTAAGCATACAAACATGCCTGAGATAAAAATGCGTAATCTTCTAAAAATGCTTTTACCTTAGGAGTTTTATGAATCAAAGTGGTGTGGTAGAGAGATCCATCGATATACAAAGTTTCAAGTAGTTTATCAAGATGTTTGATCGCTCTAGCTTTATATTTTGCATCTACTTGCCCTAGATTAAATAAAGCACGGATCATCATAGATGACCAAGATACTTGTATTTTTTTGTCACAAAATGGATAATTACGGTTCTTACGAATACCTTGAAGTAAGAGCTTCAAATCGTTAAAGTATTCTGGAATATTACCATCCTCAAAATGTATAATATTTCTCCCCTCAAAATTTCCTTCAGGTCTTACATCCATCTGAGAAAGTTTTTCTTCAATATTTTCATATCCATTTTTTTCCATAAGCTCATACACTTCACCATATGTGTACGTAAAATAACTCCCCTCTTTTCCATCACTATCTGCATCACTTGCACTATAAAAAAGTTCATCTTCACTCATATGGTTATACCAAAAATCTGCACACTCTTTTGCAACTTGAAGGTACTCAGAAGTATCATACAAAAGATATGCATTTGTATAAACTTCGCATAATAAAGCATTGTCATACAGCATCTTTTCAAAGTGCGGTACTAACCACTTACTGTCAACTGAGTAACGACAAAAACCACCATCAACCAGATCATACATACCACCTTTTTTCATAGAATCAAGTGTATGGATAACCATTGCAGAAGCACTTCTATCTTTGTAAATACGATCAACAACCATTAAAGCATGAAGCGTACTTGCATGAGGAAATTTTGGTGAAACAGAAAATCCACCATATTGAGTTTCATAATTATGTTTAACTTGTAACATAAAGTTTTTTCTAAAATCCTCTTTGAGAACTGTAGCCTCTTTTGGATGATTCACAGCACCAATAAAACTTTCAATCTGATTAGCATTGTCAAATAACTCTGTATCATTTTGTGCAATTTTTGTTGAGATCAATGTTGTGATCTCTTTAAATCCCATACCTTGAACATGACCTGGGATTGAATCTGGAGGAATATATGTTCCTGCAAAAAAAGGCTTGTTCTCAGGTGTACAAAAAATTGACGTTGGCCAACCACCTGCACGCTTATTTAAAAGCTGATACACCTCTTGATAATGTTTATCTATATCTGGTCGCTCTTCACGATCTATTTTGATAGAGATAAAATGTTGATTTAAAATTTCTGCACACTCTTGGTTTGTAAAAACACTCTCCTCCATCACGTGACACCAATGACAAGAACTGTAACCAATACTTATAAAAATAGCTTTATTCTCAGCTTTTGCTTTTTCAAAAGCCTCTGTACACCATGGCCACCAATCAACGGGATTATCTTTATGTTGTTGCAGATATGGGCTATCTTGATCTGCTAATCTATTTGACATATACATACTCTTCATTAAATTTATATGCGTAGATTATTCAAAACTTTATGACGTTTCACTGAAAGAAATAAGAAGCTCTCTTTCTTAAGACTTTGACTCTATATCCAGAGGAAATTCAATCGTAAACAATGAACCTTTAGAAAGTATACTTTTCACTTTAATACTTCCACGCATCAATACAAGTAAATTATGAGCAAGATTAAGTCCTAAGCCTGTTCCTTCATAAGATCTATTTGTAGATGAATCAAGCTGCTGAAGACCAAATATCTTATCTTGGTTTTCTTTTGCAATTCCAATTCCATTATCTTTAACACTACAAATAAGATGTTTCGTAAAGGAGTCATAGATAATGGAAACATTTACACTTCCTCCAGTTGAAGTAAACTTTACAGCGTTATCTAAAACAGTACTTAGAACTTGACAAACCCTTTTGCTATCTCCAAATAATGTGTCAGGGATACTTTTTTCAATATCAATCTCATATTTTAGCTCTTTGGCTTTTGCTTTTTCATTGTATTGTTCACAACAAGCTTGTAGAACTGTTTTTGCATCGAAAAACTCTTTTACTAACTCAAGTGATCTATCTTGAATCTTTCTCATATCTATAATTGATTCTACTAAACCACTCAGATCATTTCCAGCTTGTTCAATTGTTTCTAAAAGCATCAAAGATTTTGGGTCGTCCTTAATTCTGTGTTGCAAAACGCGACTAAAACCTATAACAGCATTTAAGGGTGTCTTCATCTCATGAGACATATTGACAAAAAATTCTTCTTTTGATTTTTGAGCTAGTTTTGTTACTTCCATAGATGCAATCAGTTGTGTCATATCATGAGATACGGCTATAAATTCTATTATTTCACCGTTAATATCTAAAATTGGGTTGATTGTTGATTCAATATAATATCTTGAACCATCTTTTCGTTTATTTTCGAAAATAATTTTATATGATTTTTTATCTTTAATTGTATTCCACATCTTTTGATAATAACTAGAAACTCGTCTTTCACTTTTGAGCATTCTATTATTTTGACCGATGAGTTCATCGACACTGTATCCAGAAATTTTACAAAATGCATCATTGACATACGTAATATTGCCTTGGGGGTCTGTTTTAGAAACAATGGCACTTTCATTTAGAGCATGAGTAAACTCTTCAAGCTCCTGAATCTTTGCTTCTATAAGTGCTATATGTTCTTCTTCTTTTTGTTTGAGATATTCGTTATACTCTAATGTTTCAAGTCTCTCATTTTCTTCTTTTCTCTTCTTATTTATGTTTGCCACAATTTGTGAAACGACCGTATAAAGTTCGTCTAGTTTGACGGGTTTAGAAATAAACTTTTTGACACCAACATTAATAAGTTCAACAACCATTTTAAAGTCATTAACACCAGATAAAACTACTATCTCTTGATGTGGATTTATATCCATAAGAACTTTGGAGAGCTCTTGCCCATCCATATTTGGCATCTCATAATCTGTAAAAACTATGTCATAGTAATGATTTGTTTCTTCTTGATATTTTTTAAACATCTCAAAAGCAATCCTACCATCAACTGCTTCATCAACATGATCAAAAAAAGCACGCAACATCTTAGAAGTTATTTTTCTTGCACTTAACGAGTCCTCAACATAAAGAACCTTAAGTGATTTTGTTGCTTCTTTTAATTTAGATAATTCCATAGTACAGATCCTAATAGAAATATTCTACATAAATTATTTGTAAAAAAAAATTATTTATGCACAAATTATAAACTAATGGTGAAGCAAACTCCATCTTTTGTATTTTTCACATCAAGTTTTCCATCATGATGCTCTTCAACAATCATTTTTGACATATACAAACCTAAACCTGTTCCATTTTTTTCATATTTTGTAGAAAAATAAGGATCAAATATATTTTCAAGTATATTTTCCTCAATTCCACCACCATTATCTTCAATAGTGAGTTCATTCTGCACAGCTTTGATAGTAAGTTTTGGTGAAACAATATTTTTTTCCTGAAAGTTATCCTGCGCATTTTTCAAAATGTTTAGAACTACCTGCATCATTTCACTATCATGCATCTCAGACTTATACGTATCTTCAGCATAGTAAAAAATCTCAACTCCATCATTTTTTAGCGAAGCGTGAATAATATTAAGAGATTTTGAAAGTATTTGATCAAGACTTGTCAAAACAGGTTTTGTATGAGGTTTATAAAAGTTTCTAAAATCATCTATTACTCGTGTCAGGCTCTGCACATAACTTTCAATATTTACTAATCTTGTTGAAAAATAAGACTTACATTCATCTCTTGATATTTCAGTATCGAGTGCATACTCATTAAGATCTAACTTTAGACTTAAATTTGCTGCTGTTGTAGAGATTGCAGCAAGTGGTTGTCTCCATTGATGTGCAATCATACTGATCATCTCTCCCATCTGTGCTAAACGGGATTGTTGTAACATTGCACTTTCTTGTTTTTTATGGATTTCAAGATGCTGCTGTACCTTTTCTTGCAAACTTGAATTTATTTCTTTTAATTCTAATTCTAGTAACTTCTCTTGTGTCACATCAGTATGTGAACCTATAACTCGTATTGGTTTATCATTGTCATCAAATATTGCTTTCCCACGAGCAAGAATCCATAACCATGAACCATTTTTATGTCGAATACGAAAACGAACCTCAAACTTTTGGGTTTTTCCTAAGAGATGTTCCTCTACAGATTGAAGAGTTGGATCTAAATCATCAGGATGAACATGAGATTTCCAAGAATCAAAATGGTTTGAAAACTCTTGGTCCTCATACCCTAACATCGATTTATATTGTGGTGAAAAGTAGACATTGTTATCTTGCAAATTCCACTCAAAAATACCATCAGTAGAAGCTTCAAAAGCCATTTTATAAAGATTTTCAGAACTATTCACACTATCCATTCAAACATTCACTTCATTATTTTTTCTAATAATACCTAAACTTTATATAATCATTCTTTAATCATGTTTTCAAGATGTTTAAATAGCTCTTCACTCGATTTTTCCATCACTTCAAAGTTATCAATAATTGTATCTGTATTATTAGGGTCATATGCAGTGCCTTCATGTAAGTAGTTCATATTTTTTTTGATCATTGTATGTAACGCCTCATGAGGTTTAGCGATTGACTTGTATGATTTTGTATGACCAAAAGACTCTTTTCCTTCGTTCCCATACCATTGTGCAAAATTACATGTAGTATGTGAAGGGAGTTCTTCACCTAACTCTTCGTTGAGAATATGACTATAAGCTTTTGACTTAACCACAATGTGGTCTATCTTTGCAACAGCTACTAAAAATATATTATTGATAAACTGTGCATTCTCAAATGATTCTTGTGACTTTTGAGTAAACACCTGCATAACATCTGCTAAGTCTTGCATATACCCTGAGGAAACTTCTGCTAGTTCTGACATTTTAGATGACTGCTCTTCTATGTTTACTGTTTCTTGTTTTAAGGATGAGATTGTAATAGAGATCTCACTCGTCGCTTTTTGAGTCCGCTCTGCTAATTTTCTTACTTCATCTGCAACAACAGCAAATCCACGACCATGTTCACCAGCTCGTGCTGCTTCTATAGCTGCATTAAGAGCCAAAAGATTTGTTTGTTCAGCTATATCTTTGATGAGCTCTGCTACATTTGAAATCTCTTGAGACTGGTTACTTAACGCTTCAATACCCTCAGATGTTTCAGAGATACTCTGAGATAGTTTTTCAAAATTTTCTTCAACAATGTGTACAGAGCTTTCACTATCGTGTGCTGCTTGACCTGTTTGTTTTGCTGTTTCTAAGATATTTTTACTTATTTCATTTCCATGAAGTATATCGCTTCTAATTTGCAAAATTCCGCCTGTACTTCCACCACCTATACGATCAAATGCAGAACCAAGTTTTCCCTGAACTTGTAACTTAGCAGAATCCAAAATACCTTGAATAGCTTTTAAATAAGGCTTAACTGAACTTTTAAAAATCCCTTTAAAACCATTTTCCATCATAAAGACTGATGTATCTCCAGCACTTGCCAAGTCTATCGCTGTTGAACTATCTCTCATAAAAGCCTCTACTTGATCAAGTAGATTGTTGTAATTCCATGCTATATCAAAGTATTCAGAATCTTTTGGAATATTAACAATTCTTGCTTCTAAATTTCCAGAAGCTCCTTGTGCCATTACTGCTTTGATTTCTTGTAAAAACTGTTTTTCTTTTTTACTTTTGAAGATTGATAACAAACTCATCGTATTCTACCCCCTCTTCAGTAAGTTTTTTGTTTAAAAGATTCATGGATCCAGTAACACCATCCGCTCTTTCTTTTTGAATCATTTCTTGATAAATTCTACTCATAACCTCTACACCTTTTTGTGAAGGTTTTCTACGTACAGAGTAGTACCCTATCAAATTTCCATTGGTATCTACTGAGCCTGTCACATTTGCAAACACCCAATAGAAATCTCCATTTTTTGTTTTGTTTTTTACAAAAGCATTAATATGCTTCTTATTTTGAATTCTTTCCCATAAAAGTGCAAAAACAGCCTTAGGCATATCTTCATGACGTAAAATATTGTGAGGAGCACCAAGTAATTCTTCTTCAGAATAATTTGATATTTTGATAAAGTGCTCGTTACCGTAAGTTATGTGTCCCTTAAGATCTGTTTTTGATACAATTAGGTCATCCTCTTTCATGAAAATTTCCATATCAATTCCTAAATTTTATAAGCTATACAAGGAACAATTGTAGCGGTAGAAGTTGGAAAGTTAGTTTAAATCATTAAAATATTCTATAATAATTATAAATTTATAGAATATCCTAGATTTTTTTGAGTTTTCACTATCCCATCAGGGATCTTTTTTCGTAATCTTTTTACTAAACTTTTAATAGAATCTTTTGAAAACTCTTTTTGAGAATCTTTGTTGTTGATATATTCAAAAATCTCTAAATCTGCAAATTTGTGGCTAGGATTTTTAACCAATAACTCAAAAAACTTTGTTTCTTGGGCAGTAAGATCAATTGCTTGAGAGTTTACATAAAGCGTTTTACTTGAGAAATCCCAATACACTTCACTATTGATTCGAGCATATTGATTTTTCATTTTTTCTTCTTGAATCTCTCTACATACTCGGTGAAAAACATCAATCATCTCTTGCATACCTAATGGTTTTTGTAAAAAATCAGATACACTAATTCTTATAAGATCGATCAGATATTGGCGTTCATCATGTGCAGACATAACAATTATTTTTTGATTTTTATTAAGTTCTTTGATGTTTCTACACATCTCAATCCCGTTCATGTGAGGCATCACTATATCTGTCACAACAAGATCATAAGAGAAGTTTTTGAAATACTCCAACCCCTCTTCACCATCTGAAGCAGTAGTGACTTTTTGAAAATAATTTTCAAAAATTTCTGCAGATGATTCACGTACTAAAGGATCATCTTCAACAAACAATACATTTAAATTTCTGGCAAGTTCTTCTAGTTCATCAGAGTTCATATTATTTCGTGGGTACCTTATTATTTTTTACCATAGAAAGAACCATAGGGATATTAATGCCATCATTATTAAATCCTTCATCAACACAAGATTCACATTTGTCTCCCATAGGACATTCACTATTTTCTAAAATCTCTTCTAGAGTTGTGAAGTTATTTTCTTGAATACATTTTGCAATATCTCCAACACTTAAATTGTTGCAAATACACACTTCAGTATCTAGTTGTATCATCTTAACTCCAAAAACTATGATTTTAATCTCAAAACTAATCATACACTAAAACTGTAACGATACAATTAAACTCCAAAAAATTTCATCCTATCAAAACAATTTCAATGGATTATTTGACGAAATTTTAAGTCATTCAAAATCTCCAAAACATCAGAGTATAACTAGTATTCAACAGAAGCATCAAAAAATATTAATTTTATCTTGTTACAATTATCTCAACTTTATAAATGGAATTTTTATGAAAAATTTATTACTTCTGTTTTTATCTATCACAATTGCTTATGCTGCTCCATCTTTTTTAATGCCTGATGAGGCTTTCATCCCTAAAGCCAGTATAAATGACAAAATGCAAATTGATGCTGAAATAGAGATTGCCAAGGGTATCTATCTTTATGACGAAAAGCTTAGAGTTGAGCTTATTAACAATACTCTCGTACGTGCAAAATCTATACAAAAACCTGATCCTATTGAATATGACGGGGAAAAAGTTCATAAAAAAACTCCAAAATTTTTCATAGAGCTAGAAGCAAGTTCTGAAGCTAAAAAAACAGAAAAAGTCACTCTAAAACTTTCTTATCAAGGCTGTTCAGAACAAGGATTGTGTTATGAACCATTATCTAAAGAGTTTAGTTTTGATATTGACACATCAAAACTCGAAATTTCCAAAGAGCTTTTAGAAAATGTAGATTCAGGTCTCAAAACTTTAGATTTAAAGCCAAAAACTCAAACAACTCCTACTCAAACAGATGAAACACAGGCACAAGAGCTTTCAGAAACAGACCTTATTGCAGACACTATCAAAAACAGTAACATTCTTATAATACTTCTGACATTTTTAGGCTTTGGTTTATTGCTTGCACTCACGCCATGTGTTTTTCCTATGATACCGATTATATCAGGGGTTATTATCTCTCAAGGTAGTGACATCACTACCCGAAAAGCTTTTATGCTCTCAATCGTATATGTTCTTTCTATGGCCGTTGCTTACACAATAGCTGGTGTTTTAGCAGGTCTATTTGGTGCAAATCTTCAAGCAGCTCTACAAACACCGTGGGTAATTTACTCTTTTGCAGCTGTGTTTGTAATCCTTGCAATGAGTATGTTTGGTTTTTATGAACTTAAGCTTCCAGATTCATTGGTAAATAAAGTAAGTACGACAAGTAAAAGCAGAGGTGGCTACATTGGTGTAGCTATTATGGGATTTTTATCTGCTCTCATTGTTGGTCCATGTGTTGCCGCTCCTTTAGCTGGAGCACTTGTGTATATTGGACAAACAGGAGATGCTATTCTTGGTGGTATGGCACTCTTTTCTATGAGTATAGGAATGGGAATTCCCCTAATCCTTGTTGGTATCAGTGCTGGAAGATTTATGCCAAAACCTGGATCTTGGATGACTATGGTAACAGCTTCATTCGGTGTTATGATGCTAGCAGTTGCAATATGGATGCTTGAACGTGTTGTTGATGAATATATCACAATGTTACTCTATGCTGTTCTAGGTCTTTCATATGCGATCTATTTAGGTGCATTAGAATCTGGACAACATATATTCAAAAAAAGTGTAGCTGTTGTTTTATTTGTTTACTCTCTAGCTTTACTTTTAGGTGTTTTAGCAGGATCAACTAGCATGATAAAACCTCTAGAGTTTTTACGAACTCAAGCATCTGCTTCAACAATCAAAATACCTACTGAGAAGCTGAAATTTACTAAAATTGTTTCAATCAGTGAACTAGATAATTTACTTGAACAAAATAAAGGAAAAAAAATTCTTTTGGATTTCTCAGCTGAATGGTGTACATCATGTAAAGAGCTAGAAGCAGTTACATTTACTGATGATGATGTGAAGGCAAAAATGCAAGAGTTTGTGCTTATCAAAGCAGACATAACAGCAAACTCAAAAGAGAATCAAGCACTTACAAAAAAATATGGAGTGTTTGGTCCACCTGCACTTTTATTTTTTGATACGAATTCAAAACTTCTTTCGAGTAAAACAATTATAGGTTTTATTGAGCCAGAACCATTTTTACAGCGTCTTGGTAAAATTTAGGAAATCTAAATGAAAAAATTTATCTTATTACTTCTTTGTACATATAGTTTCTTAAATGCTGAAGTTGTATGGACCAACTATGACAAAGCTCTGAAACAATCACAACAGACAAAAGAGATTATCATGGT
>Ga0181569_10004036_pt1 | contig 11341 bp, 6 predicted proteins | sample 101ome_19_FD_132452 | JGI IMG/M metagenome (GOLD analysis project Ga0181569, IMG submission 132452) | Coastal salt marsh microbial communities from the Groves Creek Marsh, Skidaway Island, Georgia - 101405AT metaG (megahit assembly) | ecosystem: Environmental > Aquatic > Marine > Intertidal zone... | reverse complement strand
TCCCGAGGATCTGACAGTTGGAGTGCAACTGGACGCTGAAAACTTCCGAAAGCGTGGCAAGACCTACACCATTTCGTCGTTTCGTGCGGCTGCTGACTACGATGGCTTGGAGCGCGCGGCGGAGATTTCGGAGTTTCTGTTACGAGACCGTCAGGGGGAGCTCTCTCTCACTGGTGATTGGAGTGAGGATTCGGGCCGATTGCGCTATTCGCTTGAGTCTGGAGCGGATTTGCTCAGCCTTGCGGAAATGTTCTGGAAGGATAAAAGACTGCGAGAGGTCGTTTTTTTTAATTCCCCGCGCATCACTGCAGAGGGTGTGCTTGATCTGGAAAAGCTGGGGGAGGAAGGAGTCGGTTTCCCGGGTGAGTTGATCGGCGATTTTCAGGCCGAACGATTCGTGACGAGGGGAGAAGTCTTCTCGGGTTTGGAATTTGGGTTCAGCGTCGCGGAGAAAAAATACTACGTGAGAAATCTACGGCTCGACCACCAGTCGGGGGTGGCGTTCCTGAACCTGAAATACGATCCTGATCAAGGGGACGAGACATTGCAATACCAGACTGAGATCAAGCTCGACCCTCATGTTTTCCGACCATTCTTCAGTGAGGGCGGTAGAAAATTTTCCGATGCCTGGGAGTTTGGTGAAAGCTCTACGGTGTATTTCGCGGCGGCGGGTGGCGGACCATCTGGTGATGCGAAAACGTGGACTAACAAAGGTGTCGTCGATCTTCGGAATTTCACCCTCAATGGGGTAAGCTTTCTCGAGATGGAGTCCGAGTTTGAAAGCCTCGATCTGATTCATTCGTTTCGTGATGTCAAAATGAAGCGACACGATGGAGGAATCTTCGCCAAGGAGGCAAGGTTCCATCCTGCCAAGCGCCTATGGGAAGTCGAAGAAGTAGTTTGGACGACGGATCTGGAAGAAGGGGCCTCTGCATTCAATAAGAAGCTGGCCAAGTCACTAACAAAATACCAGTTCACCTCGCCTCCAACGGTGAGTCTTTCTGGTCAGCTCGATTCGCGCCGCGTGGAAGAAGTGGGATCAGAGCCGCGTCGAAATGTGCTCGATATCGAGTTCGAATCCGAAGCGATAGCACGCTACACGTTTTTGGGAGAGACTATCACGGCGGAGAAATCACGGGGCAAGATTGCTGTCAATGGAAGCCGAGTGCACTTGAAGTCGCTCGACGCGGAGGTATTTGGAGGAACTCTCCAACTCGAATACGATGCCAAGGATGTAAGATCGCCGGAGCGTCCATTCGAGGCGAGGGCGATACTGAAAGACATGCCACTTGAAGCTGTTACCCGACTCTACGCCGATACGGAGACGATTCGAGGGCGAGTCGCCGCAGCCGTTACGCTTTCTGGCAATGGGGGCGACATCGCGACTTTGGATGGAGACGGAACGGCGACGATTACAGATGGGAATCTTTTCGCGATTCCACTCTTTGGCCCGCTTTCGAAAGCCATCGTAAAAGCGCGTCCGGGTGAAGTTCGTGAAGGCGCGAATGTGGCACGTCAAGCCAGGGCAACCTTGCGGATGCGAGATGGAATTATTTATAGTGAGGACTTCGAGGCTCTCACGGACTCGTTTCGATTGCGAGCAGCAGGAGAGGTCTCGCTGGTGGATCACACGGTTGATCTCGAGGCGGTCGTGAACACGAAAGACGTGCTCTCCAGTGCCGTTCTGACTCCCGTGAGCGAACTTCTCACATTTTCCTGCACGGGCACGGTGACCGAGCCGGTCTGGAAATCGAAAGCCATCTCCAATCTCGGAAAAGTTCCCGCTCAGGTCATCACGGAACTAACAACAATCCCCGTGGAGGGATTGAAAAAAATCGGGCAAGGTTTGTTTGGGCCAGACCAGGAGAACGACCGTGATCCAGCTCCCGAGGACGCAGATGAAGAAGATATGAGGAAGCCGAAAAAAACAGGCTTGTTCCAGATCTTTCAGGATAAGGAGTAGATATTCGCCTTTAGTTGTCGTCCTTTGGCAATTCCGGCGGTCCACTTTCCTGTGCTGGAACTTTCGTCATTTTTCTCTTTGGCATCGAACGAAAATGTTCGCGCTTCGCTGAGTTCTTCCAACCGCGGCGAAGCCATTTCACGAGCGACCACGCGAGCCATAGAGCCCAGAGTAACATCGCAAGGCGGAACCACCAGATCGAGATCGACCAGTAGCCCGGCTGTGGTAACTCGGAATCGGCACGGGCAGAGAACCAGTTCAGGTAGCTTGCGCTGGAGTTGACTCCGGCAACATACATCTCGGGGTCCCCTAACAAACCGACCGAAGCAATCCTGACAAAGAAACCAATCACGAGAATCGTCAACCCGATCAATCCGATCTGAACGAGGTTGTGTTTCCACGGCGAGAGTTTCTTCCACAGTTTCTCGTCGGGCCAGAGCAGGAGAAACAACCAGGCGATGATCATGAGGGAACAGATCACGGAGATCTGAGTTAGCCCGAGCATGAGTAGAATCCAGGAAACCATGTTCAGCGGGGAATTCGGGATTCGTGAGAGTATAATGGCCGCGATGAGTGAGAAGGCGAGAACGGCCCAGAATCGGATGGCGGGCCCTCGTAGTGGTCCATCGGTGAGGATGAGCCATCGATCGCGCGAAGGACGAATCACGCTTGTGACGTTCGACGACTCCACTGGCAGAGTGACGGTATCGGCCCGGGTCCACCCCTTGGCGCCACCGGCAGCTCGCCACTCGACCTTGATAGTCTGCGGCCCTGGCCGCAAAGGAACGATGACTGAGTCGCCATCTTTTCGTATGGGAATCGTTTTTCCATCATGCAAAAGTGAACTCACCTCGCAGCCGTTCGGCAATTGAATCGGGAAGTCTTCGCCGAGACTGGTTCGGACCGACAGCTCCAGAGCGGAAGAACGCTGTCGTTTCCCAGGGCGCAAGGTGTGCTTGGCTGTGTCGATCGTTATCGCTGCGCCTTTGACGGCCTCGGGTCGTGAAACGGCGACCTTTGCGTTTTCTCCCGGCCATGGTTGCCAGAGCGGAACGAGTTGGTCTTCGTAATTTTCAAATACGGGCGAAAGACCATCGAAAGTGACATTCCATACCGATGAGGCAACCAGCCGCCAGCGTTCCGTCCAACTCGCGTTTTCGGGTGTCTCGAGGGTGAACTCTTCTGAAGGCGAAAGCTCACCTTCCCATGACACCTCGTCATCGTTCGGTCCGAGACGAACTTCAATCGCTCCGTTTTTCACGTTGCGACCGGCACTGACAACCTTTTCGCCTTTCAGCAGAGGAATCTGAAGCGCCGCGGCCCGGCCTTTCGGGGAGAGGCGGGATACCGTTGTGCGAACGCGCCAGACGAGACCGAGCTCGACCTGCCGCTCGACAAGGATAGCGTGGTTGGTGCGGGGATTTTCGTAGTTTGCGGCGGAGGTCTCTTCTCCTTCTTCGCGCATCCGGGAGAAAAGAACCTGGTCTTCTGCGCTTTGGTCGGGACGAATTCCGCTGACGGTCCAGCCGGGAGCCTCGACTTGGATGTGTCGAGGTTTCAGGGCGAAACCCCATTCCCAATCATTTCCGGCCCGCAGGGCGCCTTCGACGAGAATTGTATGAATCCCGGCATGAGGAAGAAGCACCCAGAGGCGGTCCTCTTTCCGAAGAACGGTCGCTTTGTCTCCGGTTGAGAAAGAAGCCGACTTGGGTTCCATGGACCCGAGCGGCAGAGGAACCGGAGCGGCAGCCCGAGCTGCTGCATGGTATTCCAATTCGAGCACCACGGACTCTCCCTCAATCTTCATCGACGCGTTTGCGATTTCGACAGCGCCCGGAAATTCCGGTGGTATTTCAGTTAGTCTCTGTTGCAGTTGGTCGAGCAATTCTGCGTTGGGAAATTGCGCTGCTGCCTGTTGCGGAGTAGCAAAAAGAATCGCTCCAATCGCCAGCAGAGCCGTTGCTGCACCTGCCGCAGACAGAGCTGAGTCCTCAGGTTCTTTGTCCTTTTTCTTTTCTTTTCTTCGGCAGAAAAGCAGGACTGCCAGCAGCACCAAAGCGAGGACCCGAATTACGCTGATGAGGCGGGACATCCAAGGGGGAATCAGGATTGGCCGAATCTTTTGCGATGCGGAAACGGGGCCGTCGAATCCGAACTCGACCGTTCTCCAGGTCCACTGCGGAACGCCGGGGCCGGTCTGGATGATCGCTTTCGGATCGGCTTTCATATTTTCCTTTTGGTAGGCGAACTTTTTCCCGAGCTTGGGAGAGGAACGAATTGTAGCGTTTCGAGCCTGTTCTATGATCTGATCAGGTGCTGAAACAGCTCGCGGTGCAGAAGCAGCTGAGAAAGCCGCTTTCCTCTCCAGCTGCGGAAAAATTGCTCCCTGAATCTGGTAGGCTGCAAAGGGAGCGAGCGAGGTGAGTAGAGTCGCTGCGGCGACCCATTTTAGGGCGACGACCCGTTTGCGCCAGTGACTCTCTGGCATCACGTCGATCAAAGCGACCGGGACGAGTAAAAGCAACCAAGCGACGCGGGGCGAGCCCTGTTCGTGGTAGGCCAATCCAAAGGCGATGAAGGCGAGCAGCGCTCCGCGAAATCCTCGGAGTCGAAAAACAGCGAGTGTAAAAAGAAGGAGAAGAAAAAGGTCGAGCAAAGTCCACGAAGTCAGCCAGTCTCCGCGCGTGTAATCAGTGCCAAAAAGCGCGAAGAGGCGGTAACCTGGCGACAGTTGAAGTGTTGCGCGCAGGTTGTCGGCATTCGACGTCCAGCCAGTTGCGGAGAGTGAATCCTGCATTTTGATTCGGCCAGTCGCCACCGCTCGTAAGTCGGGAGATCGAACTTCAAAACCCGGCGCGCCGCCCTCGGGATTGTGAGTGATAAGTTGTGGTTCTTCGCTCACTGTGACGGAACCGAGTTCATGAGCTTCGGCTGCATCGAGGCGGCGGATCTCGCGGAGTTGACCGGAAAGTCGATCCTGATAGGTGAGATTTTTTCCATCGTCATCCAGCCAGAGCGAGCGCTGGATAGAGAGCGGGGCTGCACTTCTTTGTCCCGGGCCTCGAACGTGCTCGATGATTTGAAATGGCGAGCTTGTACCCCACCGGTAGATCGGCAAAGAGCGCCATTCCTCCGGCATCTGGGTTTGCGAGACATCGATTTGGGGCAGGCCCGTGATCTCCGCCTGACGGAAATCCGGCTGCGCTCGAAACGCGAGAGCCAGATTCTCTACTGCTGGTTCGGCATCGGCTGCAAAGCTGATTTCTTTTGTGTCCGAAGTTTGAAAGGCTCGCAATACTATCGTCCAGCGACCCGCACGAAGTTGCGCTTTGAGAAAACCTTTTTCATCAATCGCTACCGGAATGGGCGACTGGATATTCGCAAGCTGCCAGCCTTGTGGCAAAACCGAGCCGAGGGCTTCTTCGCGACTCTTTCCCGCGACGATCAATTCGATGCGGGTCTCGAACCAGAGCGGAATTCCGTCTTCGAGCAGCGAGTGAATTTTCAGGGAAAGAAAATCCTCATCGACCTGTTCCGTCGATGCTTCCCGCTGCAGCCAGAGCGTACCATCGCCATCCCAGGACGGTGTCTCCTTCTTTTCGCCGTTCACGCGCAAATCCAGCAACCCGATCGAAGGTGGAAGATTGATTCGCTGGGGAAGCTCTGACCATACGAAACTGCCTGTGACCGACTGCGTGCCCTTATCGATACGGACGGCGGGCTTACTATTTCGAGTTACAACCGGAACTGCTTGATCATCAATTTTCACCTCGGTCGGCCACTGCCTTTCTCCACCGGGAAGAATCAGCCAGTTTTCCCCAAACGATTCAGCAGTCAGGGAAAAATCTGCACCGTCGTTTCTCGTGTCGAGTTCGAGCGCAGAAACCCAGAGCGGGAGCCGTATCTTTCCGTCGCTGTGAACGCGCGGTGTTTCAGGGGCGTGGGCATTGCGAAGCGTCCATCCAACCCAGTCAGAAAGTGCCGAGGGGATGCCGTCGGATTTTAGCTCACCGTCAGGACCAAAATATTTCAGATCTTGTGTAGGCTCTGGTTGGCGAGGCTCCTGAGCCAATGCAAGAGCGGAAGAGATTACGAGTAGAAAAACAAAAGATCGTAACTTGTGCATGAGGAACTTACGGGTGTTCCCCGAAATTCTATCGTAAAAAATCCTCTCTTGGCGATGGCAAAAGGTGCAAATTTTGAGACCAGCAATGGAGTCGTGATCGCATAGCCCGATTCGCGTCGAGTCTTAGTTCGATTTTTCTCCAATGTCCCGTGCATGATATGAAACCCAGGCTGGCTTTTCGTGGATTGGGAGATGGAATCATTGGTAATCACGAGATTGGCGCCGGGAGCGACTGCCGCATCGAGGATGTGCTTCAATCTCGGGTCCGTTTTGAGATGAGAAAAAGATTTGATCTTGTGAGAATCAGCCGGCCCGCCGACCTGATGCCAGGAAAGGTGTGGCTCGCCGTTTTTCTTATTTCTCATCCACCCCTCGCAGACATAGGCGTAGGTTCCCTTGGGTTTGGTGGCGAAGGTCTTCAGTTCTGCCGCGCCTCTTCTGATGATGATGCCATTTCGTACGATTACCACTTCCTTATCTTTTGCGCTATATAGAATGGATGTTGGCCCAGAGGGAGAGTCATGCGGAGTCCGGGTGATTTCGCTCGTTTCCCTGGACTCAAATTGGACGCGATGCCCATCCGTAAGATCATCTGCGGGGTCATCGTTAGTGATGATCACCGTCCCTCCGACTTCGGTAATTCGAAATATTCTTTCTGCGAATGCATAACGCAAATGGATGCAGCCGTGAGAGGATGGATATCCCGGCAGTCCCCCTGCATGGAGCGCCACTCCGTCCCAGGTGAGGCGTTCGGTAAATAGCATCGAAGCATTGTTGTAGGTAGAAGAATGATGATCTGCGTCCTTCTGCAGAATGTGGATCCTTTCTTCTGTAGTGTGGCGTTTGCCTTTCATTTTCTGGGTCCTTTCTATAAGATCCCAGACTATCACTCAAGATGGACCAGTTTTTCTAGGCTCAACCAGATTACGCCTGCACCGAGTTGTTCGTGGGGGTAACTGCGGGAAGTGCGTTCGCTTGTGGAACTCGAGCAATCTCTACCGCCGGACACCCCTGACACAAGAGTGCTGCTACGAACTCACTTGTGATCGCGCTCGCCTGAGAAGTGCCGCTGCCGAGAACGTATTGTCCTTCGTCGTAAGCTGATATGATGCTCACACCTGGAGCAGAGAGGTTAGCGTTTCACCCGAATTGGAGAAGTAAGCTTGTGTGTTTTCTGCATCGACCGCACCTACAGAAAGGACATCTCGATAAGCCGCAGGAAACGCTAGGCTTGTCGGCACCTCGTTGCCGGCGGCTGCCACCACGATTGTGTTTCGTTCCAATGCATATTCGATCGCCGCTAGCAGATAGGAGCATTTCCGAAGGATCCCAGGCTGATGTTAATTACGCCAGTTCGCTGATCGGTGGCCTTGACTCGCATTTTGAAAACTTTTCCCGTTTCGAGATCCCTGCAATCGAGAGTTCAGAGAATCAAAAACGGTCCGGGTGGGATTCGAACCCACGGAACCCTTTCGGGTTCACTTCTTTAGCAAAGAAGCGCTTTCGACCACTCAGCCACCGAACCAAATTTTGGGATTTGCTGCAAATTTCGCTGATCGGAATCAGGTGAATTTCGCAGGGGCGGAATCTGCCAGTAGAGCCGGTTTCCGTCAAGTAGAGGTTTCGTCTTCCGAACTGCTTTTCCACGGCTCACCCTGTCGGTTTAGATCTACGCAAACTTCGACTTTACCTTCGACTTCCCGGACCAGGTAGCTCCGGACGTCGCGAGTGGCGGGGCCGCTGAGAACTTCTCCAGTCTCGAGGCGAAATTCGGCGAAATGCCAAGGGCAAGCAATGCAGCCGTTTTCGACAGGACCGAAGGCCATGGAGGCGTCTGCGTGAGGGCAGAGGTCATCGATCGCATAAATCTCATCTTTGTGACGGACCAGGGCGATGCGATGGCCGTCGAGTTTAAATGGCTGGCCTTTTCCTTCCTCGATGTCGGCGGAATTGGCTAGTGGGTGAAAAGTCATAATCGCTTCGCGGACCGTTACTGAACACTGGAAACCTGAGACTTCAAACTCTCCGCACTCACTCCGCTTTCGCGCAAACTCTTCAAGGTGATCGCTTTGTCTCGTTTCGCGAGGCGGTTTCCCCTTTCGTCGGTCAGCAATTTGTGGTGATGGTAGCTTGGGACGGGCAAGTTCAATAGTTCCTGCAAAACCCGATGCAGGTTGGTGGATTCAAAGAGGTCTTCACCGCGGACGATGTCGGTGATTCCCTGCAGGGCGTCGTCGTGGACTACGGCGAGGTGGTAACTGGTTCCGATGTCTTTTCGGACAATGACGGCGTCGCCAAGGAGTTCGGGCCGGCATTTTTGTTCTCCGTGAATTCTGTCCTGCCAGGTCAATTCCTGCCCGATTTCGTTCATTGCACGCTCGAGATCGAGGCGCAGAGCGTGGGCCTCACCGGCTGCAATGCGGGCTTTTTGCTCGTCTTCCGACAAATGGCGACAAGTGCTGGGGTAGAGTGGTCCTTCGCTGCCATGGGGGGCCTGACCGGCGCGTTCGATTTCCTGCTGGATGTCTTTTCTCGTGCAGAAGCAGGGGTAGAGAAAGCCGTGTTGTTCGAGTTTGCCTGCGGTTTCCCGGTATTCGTCGAGGTGTTGGTTCTGAATGCGGACGGGTTCTTCCCACTCAATTCCGAGCCATCTGAGGTCTTCGAGGATTTGCTCGGCGTTCTCTGAATTGCATCGGGTATGGTCGATGTCTTCGATGCGAAGAAGGAATCGGCCGCCGTTTTTCTTCGCAAAATTCCAGGCCTGCAACGCGGCGTAGGCATGGCCTTTGTGAAGGTGTCCGGTTGGGCTGGGGGCGAATCGAGTTACGACGGGTGCCGTCATTACGGAATGTTTGAACAAAAGGTGTATGTTCGCAATCTACAAACTACGCGTATTATAGAGCATGAATCGAGCGTTCTCTTTTTTTCATTCAACCCTGTTGGGTCGAGGGCATAATTCAGTTGGGTTTTTCATTTCACCCTGCTGGGCACTGTCCTGTTTGGTAGTGGGATTCCTTTTTCCAGTAAATGCGGACGAGAAAAATGAGGGGCTCTTGCTGGATGGGACGCGACAGCTGACCTTTGAGGGGCGCCGGGCCGGAGAAGGGTATTTTTCTGCCGATGGGACGAAGATGGTTTTCCAGAGCGAGCGCGAGGAGGGGAATCCTTTTTATCAGATCTACCTGATGGATCTGGAATTGGGTGATGTGGAGCGAATTTCTCCAGGGATGGGAAAAACAACCTGCGCCTGGATTCACCCAGACGCAAAGCGTGTCATTTTTGCGTCGACGCATTCAGACCCGGACTCGGAGAAGTATCAGAAAGAGGAGTATGAGGAAAGAGAGTCGGGGAAGGCACGGAAGTATTCGTGGGATTACGACGCAGAGTTCGAGGTTTACGAATACGACACGGAGTCAGGGGAGTATCGCAACCTGACAAATACCAAAGGCTACGATGCGGAGGGTGCCTATTCTCCGGATGGGAATCAGATTGTTTTTGCATCGAACCGCCAGGCCTACGACGGCACGATGAGCGAGGCGGATCAAAAGGCGTTCAAGCTGGATAAGAAATTTCCGATGGAGATCTATGTCGCGAATGCCGATGGAACCGATGCGAAGCGGCTCACTTACACGGACGGCTACGACGGGGGGCCGTTTTTTAGTGCGGATGGGAAGAAAATCTGCTGGCGGCGTTTCGATCGCAAAGGATTGACGGCGGAAATCTTCACGATGAATGCGGATGGCTCAGAGCAAACGCAGTTGACGCACCTGGGTGCGATGTCGTGGGCTCCATATTTTCACCCGAGCGGGGAATACCTGATTTTTGCGACGAACAAGCACGGCTTCGACAATTTTGAGCTCTACCTCGTAGATGCCGCGGGGAAGAAAGAGCCGGTGCGGGTGACGGGGACGGAAGGTTTCGACGGTCTTCCGGTATTTTCTCCGGATGGGAAAAAGTTGTCGTGGACTTCGAATCGAACTCCAGAAAAGCAGTCGCAGATTTTCCTCGCTAACTGGAATCATGAGCAAGCACTGGCTTTGCTCGAAAAAAGCGGAGCACCCGAGAAAAATTCGAAGCTCTCTTCTGCGCCGATGAAAGTGCCGACCGAGAAAGCGTCTTCTCAGAAGTTTAAAACGACTCCGGAGATCACGGTGGAAGATATGCGGAATCACATTGGTTACCTCGCATCGGAAGAAATGGGCGGACGTCTCACTGGAACGAAGGGGGAGATTCTCGCGACGGATCACGTAGCTAGTGCATTCAAGAGCTGGGGCCTAGAGCCGGGCGGGGATGATGAATCCTATTTCCAGGAGTTTAATTTCACGGCTGGTGTTGCCGTTGGAAAGGACAACAAGCTGCTCGTAAAGCAGGGGGATTACGAACGTGAACTGGAAGTCGAGAAAGACTGGCGTCCTGTTTCTTTCTCTAAACTGGGCGACATCCATGAAGCAGGCGTCGTGTTCGCTGGTTACGGTTTGGAAATTCCGGATGGAGAAGGCGGAGAGTCCTATACGAGTTATTTCCACCTCGATGTGAAGGGCAAGTGGGTGATGGTCTTCCGTTTTGTTCCGGAAGATGTGGAAGGTTCGAAACGCCAAGAAATGCAACGTTTTTCCCGGCTTCGTCACAAGGCAACACTGGCGAGGCGGAAGTTTGCAGCGGGAATCATTTTCGTAACGGGGCCGGAAACGGAGGTAAACGAGGAGCTGATTCCGATGCAGTTCGACGCTTCACTGGCGGACTCTGGGATCCCGGCGATCTCAATGAGCACGGAAGCGGCGACCCGTCTCGTTGCGACGGCAGGGAAAGATCTGTCCGAAATACAGAAGAAGCTGGATACCGGTGAGATGGTCCAGGGCTTTGCGATTCCGGATCTCCGCGTCGATGCGGAGATCGACGTTGATCAGGAGAAGAAGACGGGTCGAAATGTGATTGCGGTTCTTCCATCGGGGAAAGGCGGACATCATCCACCGCCTGCGGTTGTGATTGGAGCTCACATAGACCACCTTGGCGCGGGGGCGGGAGCGGGGTCACTCGCGAAGGAACATGAGCGCGGTCAAATTCACTTTGGCGCGGATGACAATGCTTCCGGTACTGCAGGGCTGCTGGAAATAGCGGAGTATCTCAGTGACTTGAAGAAAAAGGGCAAATTAGAGATGGAACGTGACTTGGTTTTTGCTGCATGGTCAGGCGAAGAAATTGGCCTGCTCGGTTCGTCTCATTTTGTGAGGAAGTTGGCGAAAGACACGATG
>Ga0181569_10004031_pt1 | contig 11348 bp, 16 predicted proteins | sample 101ome_19_FD_132452 | JGI IMG/M metagenome (GOLD analysis project Ga0181569, IMG submission 132452) | Coastal salt marsh microbial communities from the Groves Creek Marsh, Skidaway Island, Georgia - 101405AT metaG (megahit assembly) | ecosystem: Environmental > Aquatic > Marine > Intertidal... | reverse complement strand
TCTCTCTATCCGATATGGTGTCTGCTTGAAGCATAGCAGATAGCTCTTTTAATCGTTTTATTGTTTCGGCTAAATCCATTAGTCCCCCTCAATTATTTTATTGTTCCAAGTTGTCATTCCATTGTGTATATCTAAGGTAATTAAGTTAAACCACCCATCAGTAAAGAAATCTACTATCCCTACATTATGTGTCCAATTTACCTTTCTACCTTTTAAAAAATCTTTCTTTATCTTACACAAACACCCCATTGATTGTGCAATATGTATGCCTGAAATGTGTTGCATTACACTTCGTTGGCAATCGTGTGTATGTCCATAAATGACATTACACCCAAGATTCTGTACTGTTGTTCTTGCATGGTTTACTGATCCATAATGTCCACCATGATAAGCATACAGCTTAGAACCTTCTACTCTAAAGAGTTCACCATAAGGATACCAATCATATCCTCGTTCCTCTATTTTAAATAGATTCTGTGGCTTATATTGCTCTAAATAAGGGTTTTCATCAACGAAAGCATCATACCAAGCATCGTGGTTTCCCATAGCCAAGTATTTCTTTTTACACCCTACTTTCTTTAATGCCTTATCAATTCTGTCTAAGTGATAATTGACTTCATCTGCTTCTTTATTAATCAAGGGGAGTTGATATTCTAATGGTGGTCTTTTCCTTCTTGACCATCTCCAATGAGATACATACTCCCCTTCTGCAAAATCACCTAAGTTGATAAATACATCAGGTTTTACTTTTTCAATTACCTTTAATGCACAGCTAAATGCCTTTTCATCATGTAATGGGAAGTGCATATCCCCAAAGATGATGCCAGTACTCTTGATCTGTTTCATGTAGTTGTTGCCCTTCTATACCATCCATAATAGAATCGTTCTTGGTCAGGTTCATCGGCTACTAATCTACCATAGAATAAGCAACGATAGGCTTGTAATCGTCTTTTAGAGATTCTCCCTGCATTCTCTATGGTTATTTCTCCGATAACTCCATCTTCTTTGATTTTATTCATCTTTCTACTATTGATGGCTTGTTGTAGTATTTTAACAGCTTGTCTTTGTCCCATATTGACACACATATCGAAATAAGTGGCTTTTAAGTCATTTGGTAAGAAATCTGCTTTACTTGGTTTCCAATAGTTGTTGTAATAGATATTAATTGCATCACTTTTTGAGAGATTCTTAATATCTACATCAGGATACCATCGTTTAGCAATACCAAATTTGGTTTCACCACCTTTATCGTAGGGATCATTTACATAACCCCCTTCATGCTCTAACACCTTGTCAATGATTTGTTCAAAGGTAATCATGCCGATTTCTTGACTTTCTCGTATGTTCTCAATCCACCAAGTCCCAACATCCCCATTAAAACAGTTGTTAGTGTACCCATATCGAATGTTGGTAATTCGACTTGTTTCCCAAAACTCGCTAGGATAAATATTAAAAATGGTTGCAAAACAAAATGATATGCAAAAGCCAAACTTAATACCCATCCTAAAAAAGGTCTCCATCTTACAAGCAATCCACTTTGTCCAGCTTCAACTTTATTGACCTCAATCTGTGCTTTGTTAATCTCTTGTATGAGTTCTGCTTTTTCTGCTTTGTCGAGTGTAAAGTCATCGATTTTGTCTACTACTTTATCTATGATTCCTGCTACAACATTTAATTTAGGCATCTTTTTCTACTTTCTCTTTATCTTTTTTGTCAAAAGATTCTGTTAGCATTTTAGCAAAAGCACCTTCAGCTACATTTTCTCTATCTATCTGAAAGTAATAGTTTGCTTTATTTCTACGACAATTCTCAACATGATCTACCAAGATTTTTTGTTCTTGTGATAGTTTTTCATAATTGTAGTCTTTATCGTTTATTGTTACTTTTCTTTCTTCACTCATTTTCATAACCCTCGTTTGTTAATAAAAATTCTTAATTGTATCTACCACCAATGGTATTAGCAAGATTAAATGGTGCAACACCTATAATGTCATCATAAAGATTAACTGAATCAGGAGTTGTTGTTATTGGATTATTTGTTCCACCAATTACATCAAAATCTTTAGCAGGTCCACCTGCTGCACCAAAAGTATTAGTAATACTCCCATGAGTAGCACCATCACATAAACTTGCCAAACTTAAATTAGTAGTTTGGTTGCAATCAGTTGATTCTCTCAAATGATTATATATTCCTACATTGGTTGTTGGTACTGTAGGTGTAGCCATTATTCAGCATCTCTTATTGCTATATAGTCTGCTAATTCTGCTTCACACTCAGTAAGTTGTGCTTCTAAATTAGCTTTATGTGCTTCACATTGCGATATAGCATCTTCTACTGGTTTTACATCAGTATAATCTACTACTTCTACATCATTTCCTGAAGCATCTTGCATTGTTCTTGTATGCTTGATTTCTACCATTTTAGGTGCATCAACTTGTACTTGTTCTTGTACTTTTTCTGCGATTACTTTAGCCATTTAATTTGTCCTTTAATTCGTTAATTTGTTGTTGTTGTTCTTGAACTGCTTTTATTAAAACAGCAGTTAATTTCTCATAATCCAAAGTCTTTATTTGTTTATCAAAATGTTTTTTATCTTTTACTATTTCAGGGATTACTTCTTCTACTTCTTGTGCAATAAATCCTATATCGTGTCTATCGTCTTTTTTCCAATCATACTGTTTTGGGCTTAATTTCATAATAGTATTTAATCCATAATCAATATCTTTAATATTTGTTTTTAATCTTTTATCTGATGGTGTTGTAGAAAATGCAATAACATCTTGGTCAAAATGTGCATCTTGTGAACTATCTATTCTTAGTGCTTCTACACCATCATTTGTATAAAAAGACATAGCATTAATACTATGTAAATACCTTATAACCCCAGTATATCTACCTGCACCACTATTACTATCTGCAAAGTTTATTTGTGAGAAACTTGTACTTCCTGCATAGATAGTCATACCATTATTACCACTACCACTACCTACTACAAGATTATCGGCATCTCCATCCCAACCTGTATTTGTAGTTCCTATTAATAGTCTACCTGATGAGTCTATTCTCATCTTTTCACTACCTGAAGTTGCAAATCTCATAGCAGTACCTTCATAATTCCAAATAGCTACTGTTTCATCACTATCTAATCCAAATAAGAATCCATCTGAAAATTGTCCATCTCCAGTAGTGCTATTTACAAACTTCATATATGCTTGAGCAGAATCAGTTGCTTTTAATTGTTGCATTACTCCACCTGCTTGTTCTAAATGAAGTTTATATGCAGGTGAGTTAGTTCCTATACCGACATTAGTAGAAGCATTTGGTATTGTTAAAGCAGTTCCTGCACTTGTTTGCAAAGTTACTGCATTTGTTCCTACAATGTTTAAATCAGTTCCTGCATCATTGATTTCTCCATAAGGAAGAACTAAATGCCCACTTGTAATGTCTAAATGATTTCCATCAAAAGTAAGATTAGATTCTACATCTGCTGTGGTACTATTACCATAAGTCAATAATCCATTAGCAGTAGATCCATTAAAAGATATTCCTGAAGTAAATCCTGTATCGTCAAATGCTGTAAGTCTAATTTCACTAATTGCTTTTCGTTTAGAAGTCGTGCCATCTAATACTACAAATTCATCTGTAGATACCATTAAATCTGTCATATCAGGGAGTTCTGAACCTTCAAATGTAAGATCTACATCTCCACTTGTTGCACCACCACCAATACCTACTCCTGCATTAACAGCAGTAATATCTCCATTACCAGTACCATATCCTTTAGAAATAATTAAATCATCAATCGCTGCTGCAGTCATTAGTTGTACATCACTATCACTAAATGCTTCTGCACTTGAAATGTATGCAGTTCCATCAATGTCATCAAAGTCTATAGTATTTTGTAGGGCTAAAGTACCTAATGACAAATCACTTCTTACTTCAGCATAACTTCTACCTTCTAATCCATTTGCTGTAAATTTAGCATAATCATTATCTGCTGCATCTAAATCATCTATCTCTACTAAATTATCGTTTGCTATTCCAATGGTTTGTTGTGCTAAAACATCTGTTCCAATAACTAATCCTAATGAAGTAGGAGTTACATTGGAGTTTAACAAAGTAGAAATAGAAGTTAATCCTGTACCACCATTACCTGCTGGAAGTGTGCCTGTTACATCTGTTGTAAGATCAATAGCATTTCTTGTGATCTGTTGTCCACTTAAAGTTATATAGTCTAACGATCCTGCCAAAGTAACATTAGTTGAGTTATCTGTTCCTGCTGCATCTACACCTAAGTTTGTTCTTGCAGTTGCTGCATTAGCCAAGTCTGATAAGTTGTTAGATATTAATAGATTAAGACTTGCACTTCCAGTTACATTTCCTGTTAGGTTTCCTTCAAAGGTATTTGCTACAAGTGTTCCAGTAGTGATAGTAATATTTCCAGTAGCATCTGCAGTTGCAGTTGTAGTTCCTAGAGTAAATTTATCAGCAGATTCATCCCACATGATAATTGCATTATCACCTGTGCTACCTCGTTCAATAATAATACCACTATCATTGGCATTAGAAGCAACTCCTTGATTAAGTTCAATAAGATTATCTGTTACTTTTAAATTGGTTGTATCTAAGGTAGTTGTAGTACCATTTACTGTTAAATCTCCTGATAAAGTAAGATTGACACCATTTGCTGTGCCTGTAAAAGTTGGACTTGCTAAGGTTTTATTGGTTAAAGTCTGTGTGCCTGTAAGTGTTACTTCTCCTGATGCACTTAAATCAATATTTCCATTAGTATCGTCATAAGTGGTAGTGATGTTTGTATACGAACCTGTTGTGAACATATCCCCAACAATATCTTGGATAAATTCAGTTGCAGTCTTGCTACCAATATACAATTCAGTAGATACTTTAACTTTATTACTTGCAATCTGTAAATCTGATGCAGTTCCATCACCATCGTATAAAGTACGAAGTGTTCCATCTATTCCCCCAGTTTCTCCTGTGTGGATCAGTTGAACATACCCCTGATTAACAGGAGTATTTCCTATATTGGTATTACTACTCAATGTCTAATTCCTTATATAAATCTTTATCTTTCATTCGTTTATGACCTCTACCGATGTCATCAGAAAAAATGGCAGGTTTGCCTATGAGTCTTGTCAAAGTTCCATTTCCATCACATTCTTGGATACTTTGGTTGCAAGTTGTCAATTTATCATCATGCATACTTTGTAGTGTTTCAAATTGTTTCCCACAACTGCATTTATAATCGTATAATGGCATCTAAATCCCCTTCAAATTAATATTTAATGGTAATATAGGGCTAACCGAAATTAGCCCCATATTTAACCGATTTTCGTTAGTCCAATTATGGATTTACGAAGTTTACAACACCTAATGATGTTGAAGATGCTGCATGTGATAATGCTGCACCGAATAATACATCAGCTACAACAGAAGTTGCCAAGTGGTCAATGTCATATGCTGACTGAACTCTTGGTGCTAATTGCTGTGCAAAGTACACAGAATTTCTGTTAAAGATAGTTGCTGTTTCATCACCAGTACCACCATCGTCATCCCAGTCTACTGAAGGATAACAGCTCATTCCATAAGCCTGGATTACATTACCTGATACTAATGGATTTGCATCATCACCTCTTAGGTTAGCTTGTGTGAAGTCGCCTAAAGATAGTAATGACATATAAGCAGCAGGAGAACCATATAAGAAAGTTTCTCCATCTGTGTAGTCAAATCCTGCATCAAGAAGTTTTTGTAAACCACTTCTGATAAGAGCAGTAGTGAAAGTGTTATCAGCAGCTAAAGTAACATCATTACCTGTAGCAGATTGTAGTACATCTACTGCAAGATAATTTTCTACTTTTTTAGCTAAAGCATAACCCATTGATTTTGCATAAGCATTAAATAGGTCAGCAGATTCTTGAACTCTTACGATGTCCTCGATTCTTTTAGCTTCGTAGTGATGTTGGTCCATTGATAATTGAATTACCCCATCTGTGTTAGCAGAATAAGTTACTGCTGTGTCTGCAGATTTAGATGCTGCAGTTTCTTCAGCAACTTTAGGGATGTTTAGTATGTCGCCACCATTTGAAACCATAGATGAGAAATCAGATACTTGATTACGAAGAATGAATTTTCTTTCTGCATAGTCAAGGATAGCATCTCTCCACATTTCAGGAATAAAATTAGCAGCTGTTGTTGTTGTTACATTTGCCATGTTAATATCTCCTTAAAGATAGTTTAGTTTTTAGTTTCTATACCCCTCTACTATCTGTTTCCAAAGTTTTGGATTTCTTCTTGCTTCTTGTCTGTCTTTATCACTTAGGTCTGACCATTTAGTGTTTTCGGCAAACTTTCCACTTGAAGTAACCTCTTTGGCATCAGATACTTGCACTTTTTTATTTCCCAGTCTTTCAATGTGCTTTTCCAACTTCAAAGTTGGGAGGTCTTGGTATATCTCTTGATCTTCATCTGAAAGTTGGGACAGCAGATGTTCTCGTCTTTGTTTTTCTTGAATTTCAAACTGCTCGACAACTGGTTTCAGTTTTTCGTTTTCAGCTTTTACATTCTCATACAAAGATTTAAACTCCTCTTTTTCTTCAAGTCTTTGTTGCTCTTGAAGTTTGAGGCTTTCTTTGAGTTCATTCAACTCGGCTTCTGCTGATTGTGCTCTTGTACGATATTTCTTGCTTTCTGCAATTAATGATCCTACTTCGTTATTTTCTTCCTGTGTAGTTGTTTCTGCTACTGCTTGTGTTTCTTCTACTATTGTTTTTTCTTCGGACATCCTGCCCTCCTTATTTTATTATTATGTCTTTAGATACATATTTCTTTATTCGTTGTGAATAAAGTTTCTCTAAATCTTCTAAAATCAATTCTTTGTTTTCCTTAGACAAATCATAAATGTCATATCCTCGTTTACGATTGCCTAATACTATTTCTCCTCTATCGTAAGTAATGATTGCAGTTTGTTTCCCTGAACTTGCTCTCATGCCCCTTAAAGTTCTACCAGTCAATTTCATATTCACAAAAGAAGTAGTTGTATCGGTTGATTGATTTGCAAATCCTTTTAATTTTTTACCAGTTCTGATACCAGTCATACTATTTCTTTTATATCTTTTGTAAGTATCACTTTTATACTGCAAACTTCTTTTGCCATTCTGAAACTTACCTCTACTTGCATCGTGTTGTATTTCATCTATGGCAAGTTGTGCTAAGGTTCTCATAAAACTATTTGTTACTTTTGGTATATCAGGCAACTTCATCGTACTCTTACCCAATCATGTCTGCAGTTATATCCACCTCTATTTACAAAACTAACATATCCTAAAGCATTAATCTCTTTTCTTGTAAGAGGTTTTTCTCGTAATGCTCTTTTACATACATCTCTTGTTTTGTCATCGTTAGTCCCTACATATTTAAACTTCACTTCAGGAAACTCCTCATAAGCCTTTGCTCTTGAAGCATTACTAAATCTTGAAAAAGCATCATTAATTAAGAAAGAAGTTTCACTTGAACTAATGTAAGTTCCTACACCAAAGGTTGTATTGATATTATTCATTATCTGAATATTACTCTCACCAGTTATAATCCCTCTTAGCATCGAAGTCTTTAGTTGATCTGAATACTGCCTTACTCCATTTGTTAAATAAGTCATTTCCAAGTTTTTTAGTTCTCTCAAAGTATCGATACTTGCTGCAGATACAGCCCCTAATTGCCTTTCAGATAGTTCTGCAAATACTCTTGCTATCTCATCATCAAAGGTTTTACCAACTCTATTCATTAGTTTCGTAAACCCTAATGCTTCCATTTCTGCAAAGAAGTCTATTTGCTTAGCAATCTGCATCAGTTCAGTATCTGATAGAGATCCTAATCCCAATACAAGATTATCCAATTTGTCAATTAACTGTTGTTGGATATTTTGTATTTCTTTATTGTAGAAATCTAAATTAGCCAACTTGTTCACCTATTCTATCAATGATAGATTGTGTTTCGTCTACTTCTTGTGGTCTTTCTGCATCTATCTGTTCCACAATAGCTTGTATTTCTTGTTCCTGTAAGTCAGGATTCTTTTTTCTTAAATAGCTTTGTCTTGTTTCTAAATCATTTTGAAATGCCCAAGAATAGTATTTGATTTCCTCATCGGTACTCATAGGCACTTCTCTTTCAGCAAAGTCTATACTGAACTGATCCCCAAGATTAATACCACCTGACACTTCACATATTCTTTTAGCAATTCTAAATTGTTCTTTCTCAAATGGTCTATAGATTTGTTCTGTATCGCTTCTTAGTGCATCCATTAAGTCAAGCTGACTCATTTTTTTACTTAATCCACTTTCCTGAGATTTATCAGTCCAGTTAATTCGTACATTGTTTGCTTGTGCAATACTATCTACCATATACTTGGTTGATTCAATCATAGCTTGGACATTTGCATTTGGTGTTGCATAATTAAAGTTCGCACCTTCAGGTAATACTAATGCTTTGTCTTGTCCCATTGAGATTCGTTGTTCAGTATCTAATCCTGTAAATACTGGTTGTCCTAATTGGAATCTACCATGCAAAGCTAATTCTGTTACCATAATATTAATGGATCGCATACCATCTACTAAGTCTGATGCCCCTTCTCTAAAGAAATCTCTTGTAAATGGATGTCTATGTGCTATGTTAAATGGTAAGACATCTCCATAAGGGTTTCTATCATCAGGAACTATTGAAGTAATTGCACCTCTTGATGAAATCATAAAGTGTTTTCCTTCCATATCATCGGTGTCTTTACTCCAAAACATATATTGTGCATCTTCTGTTCGTGCTTGTAGATGTGATTCTGCTTGATACATAATAGCAAAAGGTTCATCCTCGTTTGGTTTAAAGAATGGTGTAAAGAAATGGATTGGTCTGTATTTTAGTTTCTTGTTTACATCATCCCAATGAGTGTATAATGCTTCTGTACCTAATAGATAAGTAAGCTGTTCAAATTGTTTCATAAACGAATCAAAATCCCCAATGACTTCATTGTACTTGTCATTATATCTTACTGGTGATTGTTGATATACCAATGCTCTACGACTAATGATTGAACGAACTAAATTGATATACATTGGGGGTATTTGTGAAAGAGATTCGCTATCGAAATATCCTTTAATGTCATTTTCAAGGTTCACACCCTCAAAATAATCAAGTAACCTCTCCCTGTCCTCAAAGAGTCTATTATGATTATCCTCCATTGTATCCATTAACAAGTCATACAACATCTTTTCTGTCAAATTATAAATTATCATGATTTATACCTTTTATAAAATTTTATCTCATCAGACTGCATATTTTCTATATACCTGTCTGTGAACTCCTTGATGAGTTCTTTATTTTCTTTGTCCTCTTTTATACTTAATCGGTATCCCCATACCATAGCACTTATCATGCTAACTATAACCCCTAAACAGAATCCTAATATCAATTCTACCATTCTATTGCCTTTGCTTGTCCTTTGAAGCCATATCGGTAGTCCATTGGATAACATAAAGCATCCAAAAAGTGTGATAAGGTTTCTGTTTTTAATATTTGTCCATTTTCCATAGTGCAAAGTTCTAAATCTCTAATCAGATTCTTGCAGTTAGGATTGACAAACAAACGATGCTTACCTGTTGCATCTTCTAACATCTTATTTAAAGCATTCAGTCTGTCCTTTTGAGTTGGGTTCGCTTTTTTGCTGATTACTGTAAATCCACTCTCTTGTAATATCATATGGTCAGACTTTGTACTATTACTCGTTCTTGCTTTACCTGCTGGGTCAGGATATACTGGAAGTCCTGGTGCTTTTTGTTGCATTAGCTTAGCCAGTTCAAATGTATTTGAGTTCTGTAATCCGATTTCATCAAATACATAAACTTCTCCAGCAGTATTCTCGCACATTAGGATAGCAGTCATATATGATGCTACCCCAAAGTCGATTCCCCAAAACATTCTTGGAGATTTATCCATTACTTTACAATGAATATCTCTACTAAAATTATATGCTGCTCTATTTGCAGCAGTAAGAAAACTTGCAAGATATTCTTGCTCAAAAGTTCTCTTGTCTAAATTCTTTTTGGCATTCTCTACTTCATCTGCAGAAATAAAGCCACCTTCTAATGTGGTGAATTGCCAGGACTTGTAATCTCCACCCTTAGATTGTCCTTTAACAAATAAATCATAAAAGTGGTTCTGCACCCCAGTAGGAGTTCCTACAAATAGTGCTGATCCTTTGGTTTCTGCTAAGGTTGGTTGTATAATCTCTCCCCAAACATTTTCTTTCATATAAGAATACTCATCCATCACTACCATTGTTGTGGATACTCCACGAAGGCTGTCTGGTTTGTCTGCCCCTTTGAGTTCAATCTTTGCCCCATTGTCAAAAGTAATAGATAGTTCAGTTTCATTAATACTGACATCTTTCTTTGCAAAAATGTTTTTGAGGATTGACCAAGATACCATTTTAGCTTGTCTATATGTAGGAAAGACAATCCACCTTCTTTCATTTCTTTTAAGAGGTGTTGACAATAAAAATAAAATGGAAAAGTAAGACTTTCCCCACCTTCTACCACAGGATAAGATTTTGTATCTTGTCTTGTCTTTAAGAATTTCTTTTCTTGTGGCATCAATCGTCCAATCCATCTATATCAAATACCTTAATCGGTTCATCTGAAACATCTTTGATTCCTATACTTTGACTTGGTTTACCCAAGATTCTATCTGCTAAAAAGTTAATTGCAGTCATATTCCCATCTAATGCTTCTTCATATACCTTGCTAACAACTGCTTCAAGCATGGTTTTTTTATCCTCTAACTCTACATTAGCAAGATCTGTTATATACTCATTTAGGGCAAATCCTGATTTAGGTCGCCCTTTAGGGTTTCCTGATTGCCCTTTTTTCCATTGGTATTTCACCAAATTATCGTTTTTCTTTTTATCGCTGTTCTTTCCTTGTTTTACAGCGACCTTTGTTTTAGCTGCAGCCAAACTAATCACCCCACTATTTGAAGGTTATGTTCGTATTAAACGAAAGGAAGGTTGCCCTTCTATAATAGGGGGACAAAAGTCAGATAAAAATGGGGGTATTTAGGGGGGTGTTTCTTGTAAGTGTTGATATTACTGGAGATATTTTTTTTATTTCGTCAGATGAAATAATACAAAAAACCCCTCGATTGAGGGGCTTTCTGCACTTAACTGATATAGAGGTATTACAATATTGTTCCTGTATTGTTAAAAGCATTAACCAACAATTCAGGGCATTCTTCAGCTTCATAATCTTCAAAACCAAAGAAACCATCATTTTTTAAAAATAAAGCAGTA
>Ga0181569_10004030_pt1 | contig 11348 bp, 13 predicted proteins | sample 101ome_19_FD_132452 | JGI IMG/M metagenome (GOLD analysis project Ga0181569, IMG submission 132452) | Coastal salt marsh microbial communities from the Groves Creek Marsh, Skidaway Island, Georgia - 101405AT metaG (megahit assembly) | ecosystem: Environmental > Aquatic > Marine > Intertidal... | reverse complement strand
CGCTGCAAGCGCCGTCAGTATAGGCGAAGAGATCAGGCATCGTTTTGGAGCCTCGCGCAAATTGTCACGAATGGTTCCTGTTTTCCGGCCAGACCGGGGCCTTCATCTTCGTCTACATGGAGAGGCTCTAAGCCTGTATCATGTAGAATGGATTGCAGGTCAGTGACGGAAATGTAGGTATAGAATCGGCCAAGTGTGTCGCGCTTTTCGCCCTCCCCTGTCTTCATTGCGATGTGGAAGATTCCGCTTGGTTTAAGCGCGCGTGCGATGGCGTGCAGATGGCGGGGGAGATCGCCCCTGCGGGCATGAAGGAGGCTGAAATTGGCCCATGCACCATCATAGGTGGCTTGCTGCGTTATATCATCGAAACTGGCGACGCGGGCAGGAAGGCTGTAGGTTTCCTGCGCCAGGGCAACCATTTCCGCTGAGGCGTCGAAGGGATCGGGATCCAGACCGGCAGCCCGCATGAGAGCAGATTCGGTGCCGGGACCACAGCCGATATCAAGTACTTTGGCAGAAGGGGGCAGGAGCGCCATGAAACGTTGCAAACTGGCGGTTGGCTGGGTTGTAGCCGTCATGCGCAAATAATCGCCAGCCTTTGCTGCGTATGTCTCAATCGTTCTGGGATCGGCGCTCATGGAACCGCTTCCAGCGGGAAATAGCCCGGCATTGCGGCGATGCGCTGGAGCCAGTCATTGAGCGCGGGGAATTGCGCCATATCGTAGCCGCCGCGCGAAGCTGCGGTGTGGGTATAGGCATAAAGGGCAATATCAGCGACGGAGGCCTGAGTGCCGGCGAACCATTCGTTGCTTGAAAGGTGTTCTTCCATCAGCGCTACGACTGCATGACCGCTTGCGAGAAGTTCTTCCATGCGGGCCGGTGTCGCGAGGTGGGCGCGCTCGGGGTAGGTGCGCAGCGAGGCACGGACTGCGATAACGGGTTCATGGCGGTTTTGCTCAAAAAACATCCACGCGAGCATTTGTGCCTGTTGGAGACTGTTCTCTGGCAGCCAGCCAGACCCTTGGGCGAGGTAGCATAGAATGGCGTTTGACTCGGAGAGGATGTTGCCATCGGGCAGGTGCAGGGCGGGGAGCTTTCCCATCGGTGCATTGCCGCTTGCTTTGGCTTCGGCAAGGGCGGCGCTGCCGTTTTCGCAGGCAATGTGCGTGTATTCTAGATCTAGGAAAGACAGCAGTAAACGGACCTTGTACCTGTTGCCTGAACTGGGCATCGAATAGAGGCGCAGGCCAGACATCACAGCGCACCGATGGCGAGCGATAGGCAGACAATCGCTGTGAGCGTAATGCGCAAGCGCATCCACCAAGGTGGGGTCAAGCCCTGACGCCAGAATAACCAATCAATCGCCAAGACCCCGAGAAACCCGATGATCAGATTTAGAGCGGCAGTGACAGGTCCGCCGCCGGTCATGAAAAATGCCCAGAGTGCGGGTATGACCGAGAGCGCATAACCTGTCGCGGCGACGGTGCCGGAGGTTTTGGCGGCGAAGCCCCATAGCACACCAGACATGAATGAAAGGATGATCGTGCCGTAAAAAAGCTGGACATATGGGCCAACGAACCGCCCGCCGAGCGTCATGTAGCCCCAGTCAGCCAACGTCGGAGAGAGAAGTGTCGCGGCGCCCCAAAGGAAAGGGATCAATCCAGCGAAACCGAGGATCAGTGCGGAGCGGGGTATCTGGCTCATGTCGGTTGCCTCAGCACTCTGGGAACTTTGAATTCGACATTTTCCTGAGCGGATTCCACGATCTCGACCGTTACATCGTAACGTGCCTTGAAAGCGTCGATCACCTCATTGATCAGCTCTTCGGGCGCGGAGGCACCGGCGGTGACGCCGACCGACTTGATGCCGTCCAGCGCGCGCCAGTCAATATCGGTGGCGCGTTGTACAAGCTGTGCGTAATCGCAGCCTGAGCGGGCGGCGACCTCCACCAAGCGCCGTGAGTTGGACGAGTTCGGGGCGCCGACGACGAGGAGCGCATCGCATTTAGGCGCGATGGCCTTTACCGCCTCTTGGCGGTTCGTCGTAGCATAGCAAATATCTTCTTTGTGGGGGCCGACGATCTGCGGGAACCGCGCTTGCAGGGCGGCGACGATTTCGCGGGTATCGTCCACTGAAAGGGTCGTTTGAGTGACAAAGGCCAGCCGTGCTGGATCGCGCACTTTTACATGCGCTACATCATCGACCGTTTCGACCAAGAGAACCTCGCCATCGGGCAACTGCCCCATGGTGCCGTTGGTTTCGGGATGGCCGGCATGGCCGATCATGATCATTGGCAGGACGTTTGCGCTATTGCGGGGGGCCTCGATAAGCACCTTGCTTACCAGCGGACAGGTAGCATCGACAAAGAGCATTTCCCGCTGCGCGGCTTCAGCCGGTACCGACTTCGGAACCCCGTGGGCGGAGAAGATCACCGGACGATCTGGCGGGCATTCTGACAGTTCCTCGACAAAAACAGCGCCCTTTGCACGCAAACCATCCACGACATAACGGTTGTGGACAATCTCGTGTCGGACATACACGGGCGCGCCCCATTTCTCGATCGCCATCTCGACAATTTTGATCGCGCGATCGACGCCTGCGCAGAAGCCGCGCGGGGCTGCAAGGTAGAGAGAGAGGGGCACCGACATTGCTTTCCTTATTCGCTCTTTCCGGACGGGGATCAGGACGGTTTCAGGGTATGCGCGACTTGGGAGATGTTTTCCAGCAGGAATTGCGATTCGTCGTGTTCGCGCAAAAAGATATCATTCCAACCCTTTTTTTTATAAAATAAATGCGTAAGTTGATTAATATAAATCACTTGATCGCCGTATAATTGTAAATCGTATCCGTTTGGCGAATTCTTCTTGTGGGTGCGCGCTTTCGTATAGCAAGCTTGACCAAAGAAGAGGGGAGTAGCCGGTGGGAACGACTGAAAATGGACCAAGATCGGCGGAGTTGTTTAATAAGGAACGCCGTCTGCGACCCATCAAGATAACAGGATTTGTTATCTTTGGCATGATCACATTGTGGTTGGGGCTTGGCCTTTCTTTGGGGCTCGAAAAGATGTTGGTTTCGACAACGCCAACATTTTTGGGCACGTTCATTCTATTTTTTTTGTATTCGTATGGACCGCGACGGTATCGGGCGCTTTTTATGGGTGATCGGGTGCCTTGCGGGAATTTTCATGGGGGCGCTTTTTACCGATCCGGCAAGTAGGCTCGACGTGCTATTTCTTGTCGCGGCCGGAGCGCCTTTTGTGCTTTTTTCGCTGCGGTCCGAAAAAGGTTATATTTTTGCGACGACTTTGGCAGCGCTTGGGCTTTGGGCGACCTACTGGATGATCGATGTCGAGGCGCTTGGACTGATTGATCCGCAGGCGGTCGTTTACAAAAAAGAGATTGGCGTTGTGGCCTCTCTGACCGCCTTCGCGGTGATCATGATCGAGATCTTCTATTTCGCCCAGTTGAACCGGCGGTTTAGCGATGTCCTTGTTGCGAATAACGAGTAGTGGAAGCAGGCGACGCGGACCAAATCAGATTTCTTCGCGGCGATGAGCCATGAGATCAGAACGCCGATGAATGGCGTGGTTGGCATGCTGGAAATGCCGGAAACGGGCGAGCTGGTGCCAGAGCAGCGCCGCATGTTGCGCACCGCTCGGGAGAGCGCTTTTTCGCTCCTGCGGATTATCGATGACGTTCTGGACATCAGCAAGATCGAGGCAGGTAAGTTGTCCCTGACTCCTGTACTGACGAAGATTCTCTCGCTTTTTGAAAGTGCGGTTGAGGCGGTGAAGATTGTCGCCAACCAGAAGAACGTTGTGGTGCAGTTGTATGTATCGCCGGATATCCCCGACATCATGAGCTGTGATCCGGGGCGTTTGCGGCAAATCATCCTGAACCTGCTGGGTAATGGGATCAAGTTCTCTGCGCGAAACGAGCAGACAGAATATGCCTTGGTACAATTGGTCGTGCATCGCTGGGACGCCGATACCCTGAAAATCAGCGTGATCGACAACGGAATTGGCATGGATGAAGAAACGCTCGCCAAGGTGTTCGCGCCGTTCGAGCAGGGGAAAGCGAGCGCGTCGCAGCTGCGTGAGGGCACGGGGCTTGGGTTGACGATCGTCAAGCAACTCGTTGACAAGATGGGCGGTTCCGTGGCCGCAAGTGGCCGGTCGGGGCAGGGCTCGCAAATTGACGTTTTTTTGCCGATTGTGGATGGGCGGGGAACGCTGGTTCGTGACGACTTGGATGGCGTGAACGTGATTGGACTGGCGGCGGGACATCCGATGCGGGAAGCATGGCGGCGGGCGATGGAAGCTGTTGGCGCCAAGGTCGCATGGGCGGAATCCGAGAGTGAATTGAGCCGCCTTGTTCACATGGCGAAGCCAGATACGCTGGTGATGATTGCGGCGCTGGACAAGGAGTTCCAGTATGATGAACATGTGGTTGCGCGGTTTCATCATGCGTTTCCGACCCAGCGCTATCTGACTGTGACCAATGACCGCCGGAAAAAATACGGATTGGTCGCTCCTACGCATTATGTCGTTGAATGCGCGCCGTTGTTGCCGTCGGAACTGATCGAGGGACTGCGGGTTCTTTCGGGGCGCCAAACGCTGGATATATCGGTTTTCGGCGTCGCTGAAGAAGCGATTGCGCTTCAGGCACCGGCACGTTCGGAAGGCGGGCAAAGCAACCGGCTATTGGTTGCTGAAGACAATTTGGTCAATCAGTCGGTGTTGAAACTACAACTCGAGAAGTTGGGCTATGAGCCGGTGATTGTTGATGACGGCGTTGCCGCGCTGGATCTGTGGCAGAAGGAAGATTTCCCGATCGTGGTGACTGATTGCCATATGCCGAACCTTGACGGGTTCGAGCTGACGAAAGAGATCAGAAACGCCGAGAAAACAGCCGATTATAAAGATCGCCCGCGAACGATCATCGTTGCGATCACCGCAAATGCGATGGCGGGCGAGGCCGAAAAGTGCCTGGAGGCGGGCATGGACGACTTCCTCGCGAAGCCGGTCCGGATGAATGATCTCGGCCGTATTTTGCGGCGCTGGAACGAGCACTTGGAAAGCCTTGCCAGCCTCCCACGTGAACGCAAAAAAGCAGATGAAGTTCTGAAAGATCAGGACTGATCTTGTGCTTCCATAGGCTCGCGAGCGGGGCGACCGACAACATCGCGCAATTCCTCAAGCTCGATAAAGTTGTCGGCTTGGCGGCGCAGATCATCAGAGATCATTGGGGGTTGGCTGCGGATCGTGGAAACGACTGAAACCCGTACGCCCTTACGCTGAAGAGCCTCGACAAGGCACCGGTAGTCGCCATCACCAGAGAACAAGACGATGTGATCGACGTGATCAGCGGTTTCCATCGCATCGACCGTAAGTTCGATATCCATGTTGCCTTTGACGCGGCGGCGTCCTTGGCTGTCGGTGAACTCTTTGGCGGGTTTGGTAACCATGTTGTAGCCGTTGTAGTTCAACCAATCGACGAGCGGCCGGATCGGTGAATAGTCGTCATTCTCCAGCAGTGCGGTGTAGTAGAATGCGCGTAGCATCTTGCCACGGCGCATGAATTCCTGACGCAGAAGTTTGTAATCAATATCGAAGCCGAGTGCTTTGGCTGCTGCGTATAAATTCGACCCGTCAATGAAGAGCGCAAGGCGCTCATCTCTATAAAACATTAATCAATTCCCTTTACTTGCTCCCGCCTGCATGATCCGTGAGTAGTGAAACGGCAGGAACCTGTTAGATTCAAATTCGGCGGCGACATGAACAAACACCAAAACCACCGCACTCTTTATATAGCGTTGGGGAGTAATTCTGCAGACTTCCCATCTGTCTCTGCAGATATTCTCCACCGTGCTAAATTGCAGATTTCGAAAGATATAGGCAACATATCCAAAAGTAGCAATGTGTTCAAAACACCGTGTTTTCCGGCCGGAGCGGGGCCGGATTTTGCAAATGCCGTGATTGCTGTTTCCACTGACATGGACCTGCATTCCATTTTGGCAAATTTGCACAGAATCGAAGCGGATTTTGGTAGGGAACGAACGCGGCGATGGGGGCAGCGGACGCTTGATCTCGATATTCTCGCAGATGGGGAAGTAATCGCACCAGATTTGCACACCTACCAGAGTTGGAAAGACCTGCCGCTTGATCAGCAGGCGAAGCTGGCACCCTCAGAGCTGATTCTGCCGCATCCGCGGATTCAAGATCGTGCGTTTGTGCTCGTTCCATGGCGGGAGATAGCGCCGGAGTGGCGTCATCCGGTTTTGGGGCGAACTGTTTCGGAGTTATGTGCGTCCTTGCCGGAGAAAGATCGTGCAGAAGTCGTCCCAATTGGCGGGGAAACTGCGGAAAAATAAGCGAATCTGCTTGTCAATAGACTCTGCATTGCGTAAGAGCGGGGCTTCCTAGGAACGCCTGCAACGATTGGAGTGCGCAGATGGCCCGCGTGACCGTAGAAGATTGTGTCGACAAAGTCCCGAACCGTTTTGAGCTGGTGATGCTTGCAGCGCACCGTGCGCGGGAGATTGCGTCTGGATCGCCGGTAACGGTTGATCGCGACAACGACAAGAATCCGGTCGTTTCCTTGCGCGAGATCGCTGACGAAACCCAGCAAGCTGGTGACCTGCGTGAGCGCATGATCGAGAGCTATCAGTCACAGATCGAAGTGGACGAGCCAGAAGAAGACGCAATGGCGCTCCTGATGGGTCAGGAATCCGACAAGCCGGAAGAAGACTCCATGGACGAGGAGAAGCTGCTGCGTGCCTTGATGGAAGCCCAAGGTCAGCGCTGATCGCGATTGGGAGACGCGAGATCAGATGACGACTGTCGATGACCTGATCGGACTGGTTCGCGCTTACAACCCCCGTACAAATGAAAAACTGATCCGCGATGCATTCGCCTTTGGTGAGGAAATGCATCAGGGTCAGTTTCGTCATTCTGGCGAGCCTTATTTTACCCATCCTGTAGCGGTTGCGGCCATTCTGGCCGAACAGCAGATGGACGATGCGACGATTATCACCGCGTTGCTGCATGACACGATCGAGGATACCAAAGCCTCGTTTTCCGTGGTTGAGAAACGCTTTGGCCGCGATATTGCGGACCTTGTGGATGGTGTCACAAAGCTGACCAATCTTCAGCTTTCATCGACCCAGACCAAACAGGCTGAGAATTTCCGCAAACTATTCATCGCGATGAGCCGTGATTTGCGGGTGACTCTGGTGAAGCTCGCTGACCGTTTGCACAACATGCGCACGATCAAGGCCATGCGACCTGACAAGCAGGGACAGAAGGCGCGTGAGACAATGGATATCTACGCCCCCTTGGCGGGACGCATGGGTATGCAGTGGATGCGCGAAGAGCTTGAGGATCTTGCATTTCGGGTTCTGAACCCTGAAGCGCGAAACTCGATTATCCGGCGCTTTATTACGTTGCAGCGCGAAACGGGCGATGTCGTTGAAAAAATCACCGCAGATATGCGGATCGAGCTTGAGAAGAATGATATTCGCGCCGAAGTCACTGGTCGGGCGAAAAAACCCTATTCGATCTGGCGCAAAATGCAGGAGAAGGATCAGGGGTTCTCGCGGTTGTCGGATATCTACGGATTCCGGATTATAACCGCGACAGAAGCGGACTGTTATCGTGTGCTGGGTGCGATCCACCAGCGTTGGCGTGCGGTTCCGGGGCGGTTCAAGGATTACATCAGCCAGCCGAAATCGAACGGGTACCGTTCGCTGCATACTACTGTTTCGGGGCGTGACGGAAAAAGGGTGGAAGTGCAAATTCGAACCCGCGAGATGCATGAAGTTGCGGAGACAGGTGTTGCGGCGCACTGGTCTTACAAGAACGGCGAGCGGGTGGAAAACCGCTTTGCTGTTGATCCGGTGCGGTGGGTGACAGCGCTTTCAGAGCGACTTGACGAGAGCCATGACCATGACGAGTTCCTGGAAGCGGTCAAGCTCGAGATGTATCAGGATCAGGTTTTCTGTTTCACGCCGAAGGGAGATGTGATCAAGCTGCCGCGTGGTGCGACACCGATCGACTTTGCCTATGCCATTCACACGCGGATTGGCGCGGCTTGTGTCGGGGCAAAGGTGGACGGGCTCCGGGTGCCGCTCTGGACGCGCCTGAAGAATGGTCAATCGGTTGATATCATCACGGCTGAAGGCCAGACACCGCAGGCAACATGGATTGATATTGCGGTGACGGGGCGTGCGAAAAGCGCCATCCGCCGTTCATTGCGCGAAGAAGACCGCGAACGGTTTATCAAGCTGGGCCGTGAGCTTGCGCGTGTGGCATTTGAAAACGTTGGCAAGAAGGCAACGACAAAAGCGCTTCGAACGGCCGCCAAGACACTTGGGATTGAAGGCGAAGAGGCCGAGTTGCTCGCGCGTTTGGGAAGTGCGGAGACGACTTCGCGCGAAGTGGTTCTGGCAATTTACCCTGAGCTGGCGGAGCGCAAGGGTGAGGAGATCGAGGAAGCCCGAGCTGTGATCGGTCTGGACATTGATCAGGTGCATCGGCGCGCGCCGTGTTGCCAGCCCGTACCTGGCGAGCGGATCGTCGGCATTACTTTCCGTGGGCAAGGGGTCGTGGTGCACGCGATCGATTGCGCGGCGCTCGCGGACTATGAAGACCAGCCTGAACGATGGGTGGACCTACACTGGCAGGAAGGCACGCACAAATCGGTGAATACCGTGACTTTTGACATGACCATTTCAAATGATGCAGGCGTTTTGGGACGTATTTGCACATTGATTGGTGAGCAGAAGGCTAATATCTCGGATTTGACATTTGTTGATCGAAAGCCAGATTTCTACCGCCTTTTCCTTGATGTCGATCTGCGCGACGTGGAGCATCTGCACCGCGTGACGACGGCGCTGGAAGCCGAGACAAACGTCTCGTCGATTATTAGGCATCGCGATCCGCAGCGTGCGGCAAGTGTCGGGGAAGTATCCAAGGCCTGATAAAAAGGGGCGCAGTTTGGTTTTCAAGCGACGGGATCGACGCCCAATTTGGCAGGTGGTTACCCATGTCATCTATCCGCGAGGCGGATGGATGCGCGCGTTTGAGTACGTCAAGCACCGGTTACGGCGGCTTCCCGATACACCGGAGAAGATCTCGAGAGGTGTTGCGGCCGGCGTCTTTATTGCGTTCACGCCGCTCTTTGGCCTGCATTTCGTGCTTGCAGCGCTGATTGCCAAAATCATCCGTGGGAATATCATCGCAGCCATTCTGGGAACGTTTTTTGGCAATCCGCTCACTTATGTGCCGATAGCGGCGGTGTCCTTCGAGATGGGGCATTTGATCCTCGGGCGGCGGTTGCCGGAGGATGGTATCGAGTTAACCCTTGGCGAAACATTTGCGGGCGCGGGGCGTGATCTTTGGAGCAATTTCCTAGCGCTTTTCGGGCCGGAGCGGATGGATTGGCATCGGCTGGATATCTTTTATCGCGACATCTTCTTACCGTTTCTCGTTGGCGGGATTCTGCCCGGAATCGTAACGGGTATCGTGATGTATTATATCTCGGTTCCGGTGATCCGCGCCTATCAGAACCGCCGGCGGAAGAAACTACGCGCTAAGCTTGCGCAATTGGGCAATAATCCTCATGACATGCATGATCAGGAACCCGATCCGCACTAGGTTGATCCGTGGTTCATAATGGAGTTTCGAATGAGCAAGCAGCGACTGGGTGTGAATATTGATCATGTTGCCACGGTGCGGAATGCGCGCGGTGGTGCGGTACCCGACCCGCTGAGGGCGGCGAAGCTTGCGGAAGAGGCTGGCGCCGACGGGATTACTGCGCATTTGCGCGAGGATCGCCGCCATATCACGGATGCGGATATCGACCGCTTGGTCGCTGGCTTGCGGGTGCCGCTGAACTTCGAGATGGCAGCCACGGACGAAATGCAGGCGATTGCATTGCGGCATAAACCGCATGCAGCTTGCATCGTGCCGGAAAAACGGGAAGAGCGCACCACAGAAGGTGGGCTGGACGTGCTGCGCGAGGAAAGCAGATTGGCGCGGTTTATCGAGCCGCTGCGCGACGCTGGAAGCCGCGTTTCGATCTTTATCGGGGCGCAGGAGGCCCAGATTGCGGCGGCGGCGCGTATCGGGGCGGCGGTCGTCGAACTGCACACGGGTGCCTATTGCGACGCCCATGCAGAGGGGCGGACCGATGCGTGCGACGCTGAGTTGAAAGCGATCACCGAAATGGCTGCATACGCGCATTCGCTCGGGCTGGAAGTTCATGCGGGGCACGGGCTTTCTTACGAGACGGTACAACCGATTGCGGCGCTTCCCGAGGTGATGGAACTGAATATCGGGCATTTCCTGATTGGCGAGGCGATCTTTCGCGGGCTTGGACCGGCGATTGCGGAAATGCGCCGTTTGATGGACGCGGCGCGGGGCGCGTAACCCACATGATTTTGGGCATTGGCACTGATCTGGCGAATATCGAGCGTATCGAGGGGACGCTGAATCGCTTTGGCGACCGGTTTCGCAATCGTGTCTTTACCGAAGTGGAACAGCGCAAGGCCGAGCGCCGCCGTGATGTGGCGGGAACCTATGCGAAGCGCTGGGCGGCGAAAGAGGCTTGCTCCAAGGCGCTTGGCACCGGCTTGCGAATGGGCATTGCGTGGAAGGATATGGCCGTCAGTAACTTGCGGACAGGTCAGCCCGTGATGCATGTGACGGGTTGGGCCAAGCAGCGGCTGGATGACATGACGCCTGCGGGACATGAGGCCATTATCCATGTCACATTGACCGACGATCACCCTTGGGCGCAAGCATTCGTGGTGATTGAAGCACGGCCAATAGTAACGGAATAAGGGCCGCTTGCTTGACTCGTAGCGGATGCGCCCCCATTGAAGCGGCAGGCAGTCGAGAAGGAACCAGAAGATGAGCGAAGAGACCACGGAGAGTGGCGTTTGGGCGAGCATCAAGGAAACGGTCAAAACAGTGGTATATGCGCTGTTGATCGCCGGTGTTTTCCGGACTCTGTTTTTCCAGCCTTTTTGGATCCCTTCCGGCTCCATGAAGGATACGTTGTTGATCGGTGACTTCCTTTTCGTCAACAAGATGGCTTACGGCTATTCCTACGCCTCATGTCCGTCGATCCGGCTCCCCTCGATTGGTATTGATATCGACGCTGAGGATTTCTGTGGTTTCCTCAAGGGTGATAACGATCGGATTTTGGGTTCCGAGCCGGAGCGTGGAGATGTCGTCGTATTCCGGCATCCGGTGACGGGGCTGGACTTCATCAAGCGTTTGGTCGGCATGCCCGGTGATCGGATTGCGATGATCGATGGTGTTCTGCATATAAATGACGAAGCGG
>Ga0181569_10004029_pt1 | contig 11349 bp, 10 predicted proteins | sample 101ome_19_FD_132452 | JGI IMG/M metagenome (GOLD analysis project Ga0181569, IMG submission 132452) | Coastal salt marsh microbial communities from the Groves Creek Marsh, Skidaway Island, Georgia - 101405AT metaG (megahit assembly) | ecosystem: Environmental > Aquatic > Marine > Intertidal... | reverse complement strand
TTGAAATAGTGATCTGCCTCCGGGACGACAATCTGCTGTGAGTAAGAATTTGCCGCTTTCTCAATCAGCGACAGGCGCTCCGGCGCCAAGCGATGTACAGCGGGGAAGTCCCGTTCGCCATACAGATCCAATACAGGAATTGAAAGTGAGGCAAAAGGGAAGGGATGGCGCATCGGCTGTTGGTAATCAGTCGCGCCCATGCCGATCCCGATGAAGGCGTCGATCCCGTTGCCGTTGCTTTGTTCAAGCCAAAGCATAGCCATATGCGCGCCGCAGCTATGCGCAAGCAGCACTACCTTGTTGATGCCTTGATTCTTAAGATGCGAAACCGCGGCATCAATTCGTGGAATCGCATCAGGCAGAATGGGTAGATAATCAAAATATTTCGCGCTCTTTTCGAGTACCGGCAGCTGCAGTGACAGCGTGTGCCATCCGCTCTCGGCCAGTGTCACGCGAAGCGGCCCAATATTCTCGGGCCAATCGGCGTGAAAGCCTCGTCCATGTAGCAAGATCACTGCGCCTCGAGCGTCCTGATCAGGCGCCATCTCAACCGCGGCAAATGTGGTCCCGCCGGTATCGAGCTGGATTACCTCGCCATCAAAAATGTTGGCCTCAATTTCTTCTACCAGCCGAGCTTCCCGCTCGCGATCCGAGGCGTGTGCGGGCGTTAACAGAAGCCCGATAGCTGCGCCGGTGAGCCAGGCCCGAAAAAAAGTCCGCATATGGTTTCTCCTGAGGTAGGATGCAAATCATACTAAAAATTAGGCATTTATAGCGTCCAACGGGTCCTCAGGCGGCTCATTGGGTGAGCCACCAACCCCTCATAATGGCGTCATGCAAGCATTTGAAGAGTCCACAGAAAAACTCGCTCAACTGATGCTGGATCGCAATTGGCGGATGGCAACCGTTGAATCCTGCACGGGGGGATGGATTGCCCAGAGCCTGACGTCTTTATCCGGCAGTTCGGATTGGTTCGATTGCGGCCTTGTGACATACAGCAATCGCGCTAAGGAGCGATTCGCTGGGGTGTCTCAAGAGCTTATTGCCGCTCACGGCGCCGTGAGTGCGGAGGTGGCGCTGGCCATGGCCGCAGGCACCCGATCCCGAATTGATGTTGAGGTTGCTGTTGCCGTGACCGGGATCGCTGGACCGAGCGGAGGCAGTGAGCAAAAACCTGTAGGCACAGTCTATATCGCCTGGGAGATTGCCGGTCGCGATCCGTTGGTCGAGCGGTTTCATTTCCATGGTGATCGGGAAGCGATTCGCCGACAATCGGTCGCCACAGCGATTGAGGAACTTATTAACTGCCTTCAGAACAGCGATTAACCAATCTGTGAAGCAGTTCTCTATGTCTGCTGTAAGGAGTGTGAAATAATCCTTTATAGAAGCTCAAACAGGCACCATCGGCGAGAACTTTCCTGGGTCTTTGAGGGTATCCGTAAATCCGTCAACCCAACTTACTGGTAAGAATTACGATAAACGAAACGTGGAGTTTTTAATGGACGACAACAAAACAAAAGCCCTAGATGCAGCGCTTGGTCAAATTGAAAGACAGTTTGGCAAAGGATCAGTGATGCGCCTTGGTGATGCCCAGGTTGGTCAGGGTATTGAAAGCATATCCACAGGATCTCTTGGGCTAGACATTGCGCTCGGCATCGGCGGCCTACCTCGAGGGCGTGTCGTGGAGATTTATGGTCCGGAGTCTTCAGGAAAAACGACGTTGACCCTGTCTGTTATCGCCGAAGCCCAGAAAAAGGGCGGCACTTGCGCCTTTATCGACGCTGAGCACGCCCTGGATCCTGTCTATGCGGAGCGCCTTGGTGTGAAGGTTGCGGATCTTCTCGTATCGCAGCCCGATACTGGAGAGCAGGCGTTGGAGATCGCTGACATGCTGGTTCGCTCCGCCGCAGTGGATGTCATTGTGGTCGACTCAGTTGCCGCCCTGACCCCTAAAGCAGAGATCGAAGGGGAGATGGGTGACACGCACGTCGGTCTGCAAGCCCGATTAATGTCCCAGGCGCTTCGAAAACTGACCGGCAACATCAAGCGTTCGAACACTATGGTGATCTTTATCAACCAGATCCGCATGAAGATCGGCGTGATGTTCGGTAATCCGGAAACGACAACGGGCGGAAACGCGCTTAAGTTCTATTCCTCAGTCCGACTTGACATACGACGAATCGGCGCGGTTAAGAAGGGCGATGAGATTCTCGGCAACCAGACGCGTGTGAAGGTGGTTAAGAATAAAGTCGCGCCACCGTTTCAGAATTGTGAATTCGACATTCTGTACAACGAGGGTATCTCAAAAGAGGGCGAACTTATCGACATGGGTGTCGAGCATAAGTTCGTAGATAAGTCAGGAGCCTGGTACTCCTTTAATGGAGAGCGAATTGGCCAAGGTCGCGATAATGTTCGGGAGTTCCTACGCGAACACCCCGAGACCGCTGACGAGATCGAAAACCTTGTAAGAGGAAAAATGGGTCTCAACGGTGACGGCGGATCAGCGCCAGCCAGCAATGAAGAAAGCGCTGAGGAGCCGGTCGAGGCTTGACCGACCCATCTGATGCGGACCTGCCTGCGCAGGTCCGCGACAAGGCGCTGCAGCTGCTTGCGCGTCGCGAGCACAGTTTCGCCGAACTCCGACAGAAGCTTCTCCTTAGGCAGTTCCCCCTTGATCTAATCGATGAACTCCTCGCAAAACTTGAAGCGAGGGGCGATCTCTCTGATAAACGTTATGCCGAGGCGCTCGCGTCCTATCGGGCCAAAAATGGCTACGGGCCGGCGTATATCCGCCAAGAACTTCGCGAAAAGGGCGTGGATTCGACTATCGCCAGCACGGCGATTGAGAGCGTTGAAGTATCCTGGAAACACTCGGCGGCAGCCCGTTATAAGAGTCACTTCAAATCGTCGTCAATCGAGGATTACGCAGACTGGTCCCGCCGGGCGGCTTATTTGAAGCGACGGGGCTTTGATACCGAGGTCATCTTTCAGGTGCTCGGCGAATGGACCAGTCCCGGTTAAAATCGCGGTTTTCGTGGCGACCGACTCAATCGCTCGTACTTCAGTATTGATCATCTCTTAATGAAAACCCGCGACATTCGCAAAAGATTTCTGGACTATTTTGCTACCAATGGCCATGAGGTTGTGGCGAGCAGCCCCCTCGTGCCGAACAACGACCCGACCTTGCTGTTTACCAACGCGGGTATGGTGCAGTTTAAGGATGTCTTTCTCGGGCAGGACAAGCGGTCCTACAACCGAGCCGTAACCGCTCAGCGATGCGTCCGCGCCGGCGGCAAGCATAATGATCTTGATAACGTTGGCTATACGGCCCGACATCACACGTTTTTCGAGATGTTGGGTAACTTCAGCTTCGGCGACTACTTTAAGCGCGAAGCCATTCAGCACGCGTGGACCTTGCTCACAGAAGGTTACGGTCTGCCTCCCGAAAAACTTTGGGTGACGGTCTACGAAGAAGACGATGAGGCAGCTGATATCTGGCTAGGCGATATGGGAGTACCCAAAGAGCGCTTCGCAAGAATTGGCGCCAGCGATAACTTCTGGGCTATGGGCGATACGGGACCGTGTGGCCCATGCAGCGAGATCTTCTACGATCACGGTCCAGACGTTGCAGGAGGACCCCCCGGCACGCCTGAAGCGGACGGTGACCGTTACATCGAGATCTGGAATTTAGTCTTTATGCAGTTCAATAGGGCGCCGGACGGTTCCGATTCGCCATTGCCCCGGCCCTCCGTTGATACCGGGATGGGCCTAGAGCGACTGGCAGCAATTCTGCAGGGTGTCCACAGCAATTATGAGATTGACCTCTTTGTGGCGCTCATTAAAGCCGCGGCCAATGTCACGGGCTGTGCGGACCTTTCCAACACGTCTCTTCGCGTGATTGCAGACCATATTCGTGCCAGTGCGTTTCTGATTACCGACGGAGTCGTCCCTTCTAACGAGGGCAGAGGCTATGTGCTCAGACGAATTATCCGAAGAGCGATCCGGCATGGCTATCAGGCGGGGGCAACCGCGCCGTTTATGCACAAGCTGGTCGAGCCACTGGTCGTAGAGATGGGCGAGGCGAATCCAGAGCTTGTTGCTGCGAAGGATCGAGTGCGCGAGACCCTCGCCTTAGAAGGGGAGCGCTTTGCACAGACCTTAGGTCAGGGCATCCGGATACTGGAGCAAGAGCTCGAGCAACTTGCGGGTACGGTTATTCCGGGTGATTTGACCTTCAGGCTATACGACACCTTTGGTTTTCCATCCGATCTCACCGCGGACTATGCTCGTGAGCGGGGGCTGACCGTCGACCTGAAAGGCTTCGAGCAAGCCATGGATGCCCAGCGCGAGCGCGCCCGAGCGGCCAGTCAGTTTCAAATGGATGGCCTTGCGCAGGTTAGCGTAGAAGAGCGCACACCCTTTACGGGCTATGAAGCGTTGGAGGGGGGCTCAAGCGTTCTCTCTTTGGTGTTTGATGATCAGGAGACCGATACCCTGGTGGAGGGCGCTGCTGGGCTGGTCATTTTGGACCAGACTCCCTTTTACGCGGAGAGTGGTGGCCAAGTGGGTGATCGCGGCATGATCTCCTGGAAGGATGGTGAGTTTGAGGTTACCGACGTGCAGTACCTCGCGCATAAAGTGATAGCGCATGCAGGTCGGGTTGTCACCGGCGAGTTAAAAGCAGGGGCGCCGGTGAGCTGCCACGTCAATGATGAAAATCGGGCTGCTACCGCCGCAAACCATTCTGCGACCCATTTGTTGCATGCAGCTCTTCAAGATGTGTTGGGCGCTCACGTCCAACAGAAAGGCTCGCTCGTGAATGCAGAGCGCCTGCGATTCGACTTTTCGCACGGTGAAGCAGTGTCGGCTGACGACATCAATCGTGTAGAGAAGATCGTGAACGCGCAGATTCGAAAGAACAGCGAAGTGAGTACGCGGGTAATGAATATCGATGACGCACGCGCGGAAGGCGCCGCGGCTTTGTTTGGTGAGCGATATGAGGACAACGTGCGCGTCGTGGGTATGGGTGATTTCTCCCTGGAGCTTTGCGGCGGCACACACGTACGCCGAACGGGCGATATCGGTACATTTCGCGTGGTCGCCGAGAGCGGTATCGCGGCGGGCGTTCGACGCCTGGAGGCATTGACCGGAGAGTCTGCCCGAGCTTTCGCAGTGGACGAGAGTGCCACCCTGGGGCGGATATCGTCATTACTGAAGACCGGTCGATCCGACGTTGAGGAGCGCGCGGCTGCTTTGTCTGGTCGCGTGCGTGAACTGGAACGGAAAATTGAGCAACTGCAGGGACAGTTGGCCGCAGGCGGTGCCGGGTCAGGCCCTGGGCAAGACGCGACAGAGGTTAACGGCGTCAAAGTGCTCGTTCGGCGTTTTGACGACGTGGATATCAAAGGCCTGAGAGCAATGCTGGATCGTCTTCGTGACAGTCTAGGATCCGGGATCGTCGTTCTTGGCGGTGCCAAAGATGAAAAAGCCTCCATTCTGGTCGGTGTGAGTAAGGATCTTTCTGAGCGGTTTAAGGCTGGGGACCTCGTCGGCGAATTGGCCAAAGAGGTAGGCGGCAAAGGCGGGGGGCGCGCCGATTCTGCCCAAGGCGGCGGACCCGATATCGAAGCATTGGATAAGGCGCTCAGTCAGGCCCAGAGCTGGGTCGCCTCCCGATAGGGGACCCTTTAGGTAAAGGGTTTACTCTCATCTTTAAAAAGGGTCTAATGCCGGGCCCTCTATCGATACATCAGATTCATGCGATTAGTCGTTGAAAAATATGGCGGTACCTCTGTCGGATCCGCCGACCGGATTAATGCCGTGGCTGAGCGCGTGGCGTCGAGCCATCGTAAAGGCGAACGTCTGGTGGTGGTGGTCTCGGCTATGTCGGGTGAGACCAATCGGCTGATTGCCCTCGCAAATGAAATCAATCCAAATGCCAGCGCCCGGGAGATGGACGTGCTGGTCTCCACGGGAGAACAGGTCACCATAGCGCTTCTGGCGATGGCGCTCCAACAAAAGGGTGTCGAGGCGCGCTCGTACACTGGGACGCAGGTCCGGATTCTTACCGATAGCGTCTTTGGCAAGGCAAGGATCCTCGATATTGATGGCAAAAAGGTAAGAAAAGATCTGGAATCAGATCGCGTGGTGGTCGTTGCGGGCTTTCAGGGCGTTGATGAGAGCGGAAGCATTACAACGCTCGGGCGTGGCGGTTCGGATACCACAGCCGTAGCCATGGCGGCAGCGCTCGAGGCTGACGAATGCCGAATCTTTACTGACGTTGATGGGGTGTACACGACTGATCCCCGCATCGTTTCGGAGGCGCGTCGGCTGGAGCAGATCACTGTTGAAGAGATGCTTGAATTAGCGAGTCAGGGCGCGAAAGTGCTGCAGACCCGCTCCGTTGAATTTGCCGGTAAATACCGGGTGCCGCTTCGGGTTCTGTCTTCGTTTGAGGACGGACCCGGCACGTTGATTACTCATGAGGTAAGCGATATGGAACAACCCTTGATTGCAGGCATTGCCTACAACCGCGACGAAGCCAAGCTCACCATCCGCGGTGTTCCTGATCAGCCCGGTGTGGCGTCTCAGATTTTCGGCCCCTTATCGGATGCCCATCTGAACATCGACATGATTATCCAGAACGTGGCACAGGATGGAACGACCGACCTGACGTTCACCGTAAATCGCGCCGAGTATCCGCAGGCAAAAAAACTTTTGAGTGAAATCGCAACGCGGTTGAACGCGCGCGAGGTGATCGGTGACGATACTTTAGCGAAGATCGCGATTGTTGGAGTCGGGATGCGTTCTCACTCTGGAGTTGCTACGAAAATGTTTTCCGCTCTCGCTGCTGAGGGGATCAACATAGAGTTGATCTCCACCTCGGAGATCAAGATATCAATCGGCGTGAACGATAAATATCTCGAACTTGCTGTACGGACCCTGCATAAGGCTTTTGATCTCCAGGAACAAGCGACCGAAGAGGTGCTGGAAGGGGCTCGCGCTAACTAGCCAAGGCTAATGCTGCGCTGGTGTAGAATTGAAAACACGCGTTTCGCAGCGCGGAAAGTCGTAATTTCTGAGGAGTAGCTGTACACGGAAGTACAGGATGGGCACAACGTGTTGATTTTAACGAGACGGGTAGGCGAGACGCTGAGCATCGGCGATGACATCAAGGTGACCGTACTTGGCATGCGGGGTGGCCAGGTGAGAATTGGCGTCGATGCGCCACGTGATGTGGCGGTCCACCGGGAAGAGATCGTGAAACGATCGGCACCGGAGCCGGCTGAGTCAGTCCGGTCTGAGGACAAGTAGAGTAGCAATAAACGCCGGGACCAGATTACGGAGAGGTGGCCGAGAGGCTGAAGGCGCTCCCCTGCTAAGGGAGTATGGGGTTAATAGCTCCATCGAGGGTTCGAATCCCTCCCTCTCCGCCACGTTCAGTTTGGTCGAGACAAATATTGTGCGTGATAGAATCGCGCTTCTTTCGATGATGCGCCCGTAGCTCAGTTGGATAGAGTGCATGGCTACGAACCATGAGGTCGGGAGTTCGAATCTCTCCGGGCGCGCCACTCTCCAGCACCCGCTCGCATCTACTGCACTGCTACCTTATCGGCCGCCCATGCGTAGCAGGCCTCTATGATTAAACCTCCAAAACTGAGCCAAATCCGCAGCGCACAGGAAGCGCTTAAGGGTCGGATTGTCTCGACCCCTACCTTGACGCTTAACTCCGCGCGGATGTTGGGTTATCTCCCTGCGCAGGCCTGCGTGCACATGAAGATGGAGATCTTCCAGCAGGCCGGCTCGTTTAAGGCGAGGGGTGTCTTGCTGGCAATCGACGCTCTCAACGACGCAGAGCGAGAGGCTGGCGTTACGGGAGTATCGGCGGGTAATCATGCGCTTGCCGTCTCGTGGGGCGCAAGAAACGCCGGGTTGTCCGCAAAGGTTGTCATGCCAAGGAGCGCTGACCCCAGTCGTGTGGCGGGCTGTAAGGCGCTTGGGGCAGAGGTGATCCTGACAGAAAACGTCGCTGAGTCTTTTGATACGGTGGATCGACTGGTCCAAGAAGAGGGTCGTACGATGTTACACCCCTTCGAAAGCCCCTTCATGACCTTGGGGGCAGCCACTTGCGGGCTCGAATTCATCGAAAGCCGACCCGAGCTCGATGTGGTGTTGGTCCCGGTGGGCGGCGGGGGGTTTATCTCGGGGGTGTCCACAGGCGTAAAGCTCGCTCAGCCCCGCTGCGAGGTGATCGGCATTGAGCCCTATGGCGCCGACAGTATGTGGCGCAGCTTCTCCTCAGGAGAGACGGTTACCCTGGACAAAGTGGATACCATTGCCGACTCGCTCGGCGCTCCGATGACGCTCCCCAATAGTTTGGCCATTACGCGGGCGAACGTGACTGAGATCGTCCGAGTTCACGATCACGAGATGCGCGAGATGATGAAAATCCTTTTTGATACCTTGAAGCTCGTTGCCGAGCCTGCATGCGCCATCACAACAGCGGCAGCTTGTGGGCCGCTGAGGGAGCGATTGCAGGGTAAGCAGATCGGGGTCATCGCCTGCGGATCAAACATCAGTTTGGACAAATTTCAGCGGTTGATTGCCAGTTAGCGGCAGGTTGACGACGTGTAGAGACGCCGGGAGGCTATTTTCCCCGCGCGATTCCCGTCGGCAGGTTCTTAATTCGTCGGTGAGCATCGTTTTCGAATAAATCTTGGTTGGATAGATACGCTTTAAGCATGTCCATCTGATCAACACCCCAAAACCGATGCTCGCCAATCACCAGAGTGGGCACGCCATACAGACCTTGCGCGATAGCCTGCTCCGTGTTTTGTCGAAGAGCATTCTTGACTGACGGAGAGTTCAGTTGCTCCTCGAAGTTTGTCATCCCAAGTTCTCGCGCGAGCTCTTCAATGACTTCATCGGATTGAGGATCAGGCCGCCGAGTCCATAAGAAGCTGAAAATCTGCGCGATCGTCTCCCTGTCGCTCTCTTGTGCAACGCACATGCGCAGATACGGAAGCGGATTGAATGGATGGCTTTTAGGCATTTGAAAAGCGATGTCATGGGTATTGGCATACCACTGGCAGAAACGATAGGTATCGTGACGTTTGGTGGGTATCTCGGCAGGCCCTTTATGACCCCAGTGACCGAGAAGACCTGCGAACAGAATCGGCACATATTCAAGTTCTAGCTCTTTCTCGATGTGCGCAAGTTGTTGGAACTGCAGATAAGCAAACGGAGAAATAAAGTCAAAGTACCACTGCGCTTTTGAAGTCATGTGGGTCGGTTTTGATGGATGGATTGAATAGGGTGTCAGGCACAATATAGCGTAGGAGAGTATTGTGAAACGTCATTATATTTTTGCCATTGCTGCGCCGCTTTTTTGGAGTATCGCCGGCGTGGTTATCAAGTCGCTCGAGGTTGCCTCGGAATGGCAGATTAATTTTTATCGCTGTGCGTCGCTCGCGTTGTTTGTATCGCTCGTGATCTTGTTTCGTTATCGGCGGTCCACCGTGTTTGTGATGCGCGCGGGTGGCCGCAGAGCGCTACTGGCCGGAGCCCTGTTGAGTGGCGCCATGATCTGTAATGTTGTGGCGCTTCGATATACCACGGTAGCGGTTGCTGTATTTGTGATGGCGGCAGCTCCGGTGGTTGCGGCTTTGCTTGCGAAGCTGTTTCTGGGTGAGCGAACCGAGACACGGGTCTGGGTAAGTATTGGTCTTGCTTTTATCGGCATTGCGGTGATGGTGGGTAGCCGCCTTCAGGTTGGCGATACTGTCGGCGTTGCGGTGGCTGCGCTGGGTATCGTGTTCTTTGGGGCATATACGGTTACCTTGCGGGTAGTGAAGCATTTGGATATGACACCCGCTGTTTTTTACGGTGGTTTGATTGGCGCAGGTGTCGGAGGGTTGATGAGTGCGGTGACCGGAGTCGGGCTCGTGATTCCCGTTGCCGAGATGCTATGGTGCTCTATGCTTGGGGTTGTTCAGCTTGGCTTGGGAAGCGTCCTTTTTGCGCTCGCAGCCCAGAGCGTGCCGGCGGTTCAACTTACGCTCTTCTCCTTAGGCGAGCCGGTGCTTGCACCCCTTTGGGTGTTCTTGGTGCTTGGGGAAGCGCCCACCTGGACTACGCTCTTGGGGGGTGTGATTCTATTTGCTGCTCTGGGTTTGCAGATTTCTGTAAAACGATCGGCGAAGTAACGACTTAATGGGCGGCAGGGCTTCGTTTGCTCCAGAGGTAGAGGAAGGCCGCCGCCGCAATCCCGGAGGCGCTGAACAGCATGCCCATAACCAGAATCTGGTAGCGGGCGGCAATCAAGGGAGAGACCCCCGACAGCACCTGTCCTGTCATCATGCCCGGTAAGGAAACCAAACCCACCGCCATCAGCGAATTCACCAGAGGAATCATGGCGGCCTGAAGAGCTGCGAAGCGGGCCTCGGGTGAAGATAAACCTCGAGCTATTTCAGAAGCGTAGCGCTCTGCCGCAAGACTCACAGAATTCATGGCGTTAGAAAAAATCATTCCTGCGAGCGGGATGAGATACCGGGGGTCGTACCAGGGCTCGATAACGATGATCCATTGAGTCGCCAGATAAAGAATGGGTAAGGCACCGAAGGCGATTGCGCTGAGAGATAAAACATAGAGGTGTGACCCCGGCGCCTCAAGAGGGCGAAGCGCGATCCAACTTGCCGCCGCGATCATGACAAATAAAACGCCCGAGATCAGAAGAGCGCTGTCGGTTTCAAATAAAAAGACCAGCACATACCCAACCGCTAAAAGCTGGGCGAGCATGCGTGCGATCCCGTAGAGAGTGGATCGGGAAGAAATTGACCATCGCCACTGAATAACGATCAGCGCCGCGACTGGAATTAAGATGAGGGCCAGTCGCGCGAGAGATATAGGCTCGACGGCCGATCCCATGTGGTGAGATCTCGCGAACAGTGCAGACTAACGGTTGCTCGAGACGGCGCTGAGGCGCGCGGTGCGGTTCTGCCTGGCTATGCTTTTTTCTTTGGGATAGTACGCAGGTTTAGATCTTCAATCAGCGTTGCGCAGTATTGAGAAACTTCTTTTTTGGTGCCTTGTCGATAGCCCGTCACCGAGGAGACGGAATTGGCGACCACATAGCGGTAGCAGGTACCGTCCGATCCACCGCTTGGCAGTTCGGCTTTTTCAATGGTTACGACGTTGTAGCAAAGATGGGCAAAGTCTTCTTTATTAAGGATAGGATCGGCTTTTTTCATGGACATCCCAAATGAGGAAGCGGTGTACTTTTGAGTAGGGCCTGCTCGCTGGCGACATCTCGTGGGCCAGACTTTGAGGGGGCGAGAGTATAGCAGATCG
>Ga0181569_10004025_pt1 | contig 11356 bp, 9 predicted proteins | sample 101ome_19_FD_132452 | JGI IMG/M metagenome (GOLD analysis project Ga0181569, IMG submission 132452) | Coastal salt marsh microbial communities from the Groves Creek Marsh, Skidaway Island, Georgia - 101405AT metaG (megahit assembly) | ecosystem: Environmental > Aquatic > Marine > Intertidal zone... | reverse complement strand
CAGTATTCTTCGAGGGTCTCACCCTTCCACGCAAAAACGGGCGTCCCAGACTGCGCGATCGCGGCGGCAGCATGATCCTGGGTCGAGAAAATATTACACGAACACCAGCGAACGTCTGCTCCCACCTCCTTGAGGGTTTCAATCAAAACGGCCGTTTGGATCGTCATGTGTAGGGAACCCATGACCCGCACGCCATCAAGTGGCTTGCCCGGTCCGTATTTTTCCCGAGTGGCCATCAGACCGGGCATCTCATGCTCGGCGACATCAAGCTCCTTACGGCCAAAGTCGGCCAATCCAATATCTTTAATTTTATAATCTGTGCTCATTGCTTTTCGTTGTTGAGAGAATTTGATTTGAAGACCTTTACTTGAAGGCACGTTTCAGAGCCGTGACTTTATTGAGAGCCTCCCACGGAAGCTCTGCATCCTCTTTTCCAAAGTGCCCATAGTTCGTCGATGCCGAGTAAATCGGGCGAAGAAGCTTGAGCTGCTTGACGATGTCGGCAGGTTTGAAAGAGAAGACTTTTTTCACCGCCTCTAGGATGCGGGCATCGTCCCCCGTTCCGAACGTATCAATGTGAAGACTCAGTGGCTCCGGATGCCCAATGGCATAGGCAAATTGGATTTCGCAAACAGGAGCGAGGCCCGCTGCGACCACGTTTTTAGCAACCCAACGCCCCATGTAAGCCGCCGAACGGTCAACCTTAGAGGGATCCTTTCCAGAGAAAGCTCCACCTCCATGGCGACCCCAGCCTCCGTAGGTATCCACAATAATTTTACGACCCGTGAGTCCGGAATCTCCCTGAGGGCCACCAACCACAAACTTACCGGTTGGATTGATGAGATACTCGGTGTCTTTGGTGAGCATCTTCTTGGGCAGAACCTTTTTAATCACCTTCTCGATGCAGAATTTCTCGATAGTCGCATGGTCAACTCCTTCAGCATGCTGAGTTGAAATGACGACATTAACAATCCGGGTTGGTTTCCCGTCAACATACTCTACTGCCACCTGACTCTTCGCGTCTGGGCGCAACCATTTGGCCAGACGGCCTGCTTTACGAATTTTGGTGAGTTCACGACCAAGGCGATGCGCAAACATGATGGGCGAAGGCATTAATTCCGGTGTCTCATCACAGGCATATCCAAACATAATGCCCTGATCACCTGCGCCTTGTTCCTCGGTTTTTTTGCCCTTGGCCTTTTTGGCATCCACCCCCTGCGCGATATCAGGCGACTGAATCGTCAAAAAGTTATTGATGAAGACTTGATCGGCATGAAACACGTCGTCGTCATTGACGTAGCCAATCCCACGAATGGCGTCGCGAATAATCCCTTCAACATTGATCGCTGAGCTCAGGGGCTTTCCCGCAAGTTTGGGAATCGTAATCTCGCCTCCCACGACCACTTGATTGGATTTCACAAAGGTTTCGCAAGCGACACGGCTGTGCTTGTCAACAGCGAGACAGGCATCGAGAATAGCGTCCGAAATGGTATCGCACACCTTATCAGGATGGCCTTCTCCAACTGACTCGGAGGAAAAAATGAATGATTTACTCATGGGTCTTATTTGATATATCGTTAAATCGCGATGCGTTGATGTGTCGTTTAGATCTCCCAAGCTATGGCGTCAATTCTCAATTCTCTTAAAATGATCGCAGACCCAACCCGTCTGCGCATTTTACTCCTACTAGGTCAAGAATCCCTCTCGGTCGCCGAGCTGCAACAAATCTTAGGGATGGGCCAGTCACGCATCTCCACTCAGCTCTCCCAGCTCAAGAAAGAGGGGCTGGTTGTCGACCAACGCTCGGGGAAAAATAATATCTACTCCTCAAAAGTCCCTGACGAACTTGCCCATATTGTCAACGAAGCCGGTAAAGAGCTCCCCGAGATGGAGAAAGACTCCGCGTCCTTGCGACACATCATCAACAAGCGCAAAGATCACGTCAGGGCTTATTTCGATGACCTCGCAGGAAAGTTTGGAAAAGAGTATGTTCCGGGGCGTTCCTGGAAGGGCCTAGCTGAAGCGATGCTTAAGATTCTCAACTACGAGACGGTTGCAGACCTCGGAGCTGGTGAAGGAACACTGGCTCAACTGATCGCCCAAAAAGCAAGCAAAGTCATTGCCGTGGATAACTCGGAGAAAATGGTCGAGTTCGGCCAATCTCTTGCCAGAGAGCATCAACTCACCAATCTCGAATACCGACTAGGCGATATCGAATCCCCGCCGATCGAGAACGATTGCGTTGATTTGGCAATCTTTTCTCAGGCCCTTCACCACGCCGCTCAGCCACCAAAAGCCCTCCGCGAAGCTCGGCGCATTCTCAAACCCGGCGGCCAACTCATCATCCTCGATCTCCATCTCCACACCTTTGAAAAAGCACGAGAACTTTACTTCGATACTTGGTTAGGTTTTTCGGAGGTCGAGCTAGCCGAAATGATGCATCACGCAGGATTTCGAAACATTGAGACCGCCATCGTCGATCGAGAAGAAGCTCCCCCGTACTTTCAAACCCTTCTGGGGTGTGCTCAAAAATAGAGGCCTCGCCCTCCCAAAGCCCTAGAGGCTTTCTGGTTAAAAGCTCCCAAGAACTCCCCGAAGACGAATTTCGAGCTCATCGCGATCAAAATCACTTGCGATGCATCCCAAGATGCGTCGAGTCAGCTCGTGGATGATCATACTGATACGAGCGTGTAGGTGATCCCGACGCATTTCCGTTTCTCCGAAAAGCATCGAGCAAGCCATAATCTTCGTTTTTGACACCACTCCGTCCGCAGGATGGGTCGCTTCGTTGAGCCTCTGCCGGACGAGGACTAATTTTCTCTCCGCTTTTAGGAACTCTTGTTTCATTTCGCGAAACTCTACTAATTCTTTACTCAAAAAGTTAGCAACAGCCCTCCAATGCGCGGCACTTACTCGACTTCCCCCGATGATCATGGCGACCTCTTCGACAACAAATTGCACCTTTTTGAGGGAAATTTCATCTGAAAGCACGGGTTTTAGGTCATTTTCTTGCGAAAAATGGCTTAAAATCTCCTTACTAATTTCTTCTCCTGACATTGGAGAAGAAGCCTGATTCGTTTGTTGCCCGAACATGGACCGCGCGATCGAGGCTGTGATCGGACTTTCATTGATATCCTCTTGAATTTCTGGCTTTTTACGTCTCATCGTCTTCGCTTTAGCACTCAAAAGGGCCACCGGTGACCTTTCAAAAAAAATTAGCATAAAATAATTTTTAAACCAGTTTTTCATAGTTTTTAGCTAGTTTTAAGGGTTTATTTAGTTAAGATAAGCGAAATAGCTTGCATTTTTAAAATTTTTTACTAAATTTTCGCCATGAATTCTCCTTCGAAATTAGCCACTCTTGGTGATGAATTTTGGGCGCTTGGATTAGACGACCTCGTGAGCCTCCAAGAAGTCTTGGAGAAAATCATTGAGGCCAAACAGGCCATGGAGGGAATTTCTGAGAAAATTGGACAACGCCAAGATCGAGAGACCTCGGATGACCTGCGCGTCATTCGTCACTTTTTAGACAACCCAGATCTTGAACTATCGGGACCCGAAAGCGTCCTTTTAGGAGTCTTCTTTAAGCACCGCGAAAATATCGAATTACTTGAGACCCGCACACTCAACGTGGCTTTAGACAGTTACGGGCGCAAACCCTCGAATACGACGAGTACCGTTGAGAATCTCGAAAAGAAAGGGCTTATGGAATTTGTCACTGGGGAAGACCTTCACTCCCACAAGACTTTCCGCCTCACCGAGCTGGGTCTCAATGAAGCCCGCAATCTCGTCGGGCGACTCAAGCGAAAGAGTTTTTCTGCCGTCGGCTAGTGGTCCCTTGCGGCCATTTGCAACCGCGGAATGAAGCGCTCGTGTCGGCGACTTTCGTTTTTGCGGCAAAAATCACCAATTTACCTTTCGGAATAAGCTTTTAACTTCGCTAGACCCTCTGCTATTCCCTCCTGCGTCCCACCGGGGAGAAAATCTCAACAGCTCTATTAAGATTATGCCAATCAATATCGAAATGCCCAAGCTTTCCGACACGATGACCGAAGGAACCTTGGTTCGCTGGCTCAAGCAGGAGGGTGACGAAATTGAAATTGGGGACATTATCGCTGAAATCGAAACCGACAAGGCGACCATGGAAATGGAAGCTTTCGACGAAGGTGTTCTCTCTCAAATATCGGTCGCTGAGGGTGGAAAAGCCCCTGTCGGAGAAGTCATTGCAGTTCTCCTAGAACCTGGCGAAGAATCGGGCGCCGCGACTCCCGCTCCAGCGGCGCAAGCAGCTCCAGAACCCACCCCCGCGGCGCAAGCAGCTCCAGAGAGCCAAGCTCCACCAATGATCTCCAATGCCCTTGCTTCGGCAGCAGCGGCCCTAAAATCGAGTTCTCAAACCACTTCCGGGGCAGAGCGCATCAAGGCATCTCCCCTCGCTAAGAAAATTGCGGACGCGGAGGGCAGTGATCTCACGTCCATTTCTGGCACAGGCCCTGGTGGACGCATCGTCAAAGCCGACCTCGCCGGTGGCTCCAAGGCCGCTCCGGCCAGCACTCCTGCTCCTACAAGCTCTCCAGCTCCGAGCCCAGCTCCAGCCCCTGTTGCAATTTCTCCGGTGGCAAGTGGAGAGGATCAAACAATTCCGCTCACCGGAATGCGCAAGATCATTGCTGATCGCCTTCTGACTTCTAAGACAACCATTCCGCACTTCTACCTTCACCTTGAGGTTGACGCGGCTCCCCTCATGGACCTGCGCAAGCAAATCAACGCGCAGGCTGAGGCAACGCACGGCAATAAATATTCGGTCAATGATTTTGTCGTCAAAGCCTTGATCAACGCCTCTGTTGCAGTCCCAGAAGTCAATGCTTCCTTCAATGGTGATTCGATCGTGCAGTTTGCTCATGTGGGCGTCTCCGTCGCGGTCGCTGTCGAAGATGGGCTTGTCACCCCAGTGGTAAAAAATGCAGAGCAAAAGTCCCTTCTTGCCATCTCAAAAGAGATCAAAGATCTCGCCGGTCGCGCAAGAGATAAGAAGCTTCTGCCCAACGAGTTCGACGGCGGCACAGTGACCATTTCCAACCTTGGTGCCTGGGGTATCGAATCATTTGACGCCATCGTCAACCCACCTCAAGCGGCCATTCTGAGCGTAGGAGGCATTATCGAAAAGCCAGTGGTCAAAGACGGACAGATTGTTCCTGGGCTTCGCATGAACTTGGGAGTCAGCTGCGATCACCGTGTTGTCGATGGAGCAGTGGGCGCGAAGTTTATTGCTGAAATCAAACGACTTTTAGAAAACCCAGCTCTCATGCTGGTCTAAGCCCTGCATTCATCGAGAGGAATGCTCATTGCCTTTAATAAGCCATACGGCGTTCTTAGCCAGTTTAACACAAATCCCGGCGAACCAACCCAACGCACCCTTCAGGAATTCAAATTCCCTCCAAAGGTTCTTCCACTTGGTCGGTTGGATATGGATTCTGAAGGCCTGATACTACTGACTGATGAGAAAGCCCTCGAGGATCGACTACTCAATCCCCGACACAAACATCGGAGGCGTTACCTCGCCTTAGTGGAGGGAGAGCCCTCACCGAAACAACTCGAGTTGTTACGAAGCGGAACTCTAGTTATTAAAACTCATCAATGTCTTCCCTGCAGAGCAAAAGCCCTCAAAGAGGCGCCAACACTTCCTGAGCGCATCCCTCCGGTGCGAACCCGTAAATCCATCACCGATACCTGGCTCAGACTTGAGCTGCGAGAAGGCAAAAACCGGCAAGTGCGAAGAATGACCGCCGCAATTGGCCATCCCTGCTTACGACTCTGGAGAGAGGGCATCGGAGCATTTCCTTTAGCGGATCTTCCAGTGGGAAGTTGGCGAGAATTATCCCCCCAAGAACGCGAAGCAGTCTTCTCCCGATAGGCCAAGTTCAAGATTGTCCCTCTTCTTAAAGGTAGTCAAAGGAGGTGACCAGTATTGCTCGCCTTTCACCGTTGAACTGCCCTCAAAGCACATTGGCGAACTCGATTCTCACCCTTAGTTCCCTTCCTGGCGGATGACTTTTAAAAAGGCTTCGAGGTATTTCTCCGCCTTCTGCTCACCAATGCCCTTGACTAATAATCCCTGCTCCATTGTTTGAGGTCTTAACCGAGTGAGATGTTCGAGAGTTTGGTTCGAAAAAATAACATATGCTGGAACTCGTCGTGATTTGGCAAGCCGATCTCGAACACCTTTTAATTGCTCAAAGAGCTTCCGGTCAAAATCAAGATCTTCGAGTTGTACAGAATCCTCTGAACTTTGAGATTGCCCACTCGACGGCCACTCAAGAGCGTAACTCGTTTGACCCTTCATGACTTGCTCACCTCTCAAAGTCAAAGTCACGAGAGGATACTCTCCCATTTGAGTCACAATGAGTCCACCTTCCCCTAAACTACGCGCCAAGGCATTCAGGTAGGCAGTGCCTTTGTGTTTGAGAAGACCATAAGTTTTTAATTCGTGCAGGCGCACCCTCAAGACCTCCTGGGATTTACTTCCTAAAAGCATCTGGATAATCCGGCCTCTACCAAAGATGCCCTCCCATCCTTCCGAAGTTCGACGCGACATCCGCGCAACTCCGCTTAAAAACTTACGCACAACGAGATCTTCTTCCTCTGTGGGAGCTCGGCGTTCACTATTCTGCTCACCTCGGCAAATATCACAGCTTCCGCACAACGGCGCTTGGGTTTCACCAAAATACTCAAGAACCCACTGCTGGCGACAAGTATGGGAATAACAGAGCTGAACCATTTTTTCCAGCTTCTCACGATCCCGCTTCTCCTTGAGCTCAATGGCCTGTTCATCAAGGATAAGGTCACTTGCTAATACCTCCGGGCGCAGCAAACGGGTGCCTCGGATCCGCGAACGAGAAACGTCAAAACGCTCAATCCAACGACCACGCGCCAAGACACCAAGTGCCGCCCCGACCGACATTCCGTTTTTTGCCCCTATCGATTCTTTAACCTCATCTAAGGTACGAAGACTTTCGTAATTTTCATCAGCATCATTTAAAAAAAACTGATAAACATCGCGAATCAGTCTCGCCCCTGGATTGACCCCCTCAATAAAAAACTCCTGAGTCCTTGTATCAGCGTAGTTAAAAAATAATTCACAAACGGAAGCCTCTCCATCTCGCCCAGCACGCCCAGCCTCCTGATAATAAGCTTCAATACTACCTGGTATCTCAAAATGGACCACAAAGCGAACATCTGACCGGTCAATCCCCATTCCAAAAGCATTTGTCGCCACCGCAATGTCCGCCTCCTTTGAAATAAAGGTATTTTGAGTCCTTTCACGCTCTTGATCAGTCATTCCCCCATGATAGGCAATACAGCTCATTCCCCAGGAATGAAGTGTCTCAGCGACCTCCTCAACCTTCTTGCGGGTAGCGCAATAGACGATCCCGGTCTTGTGTTCTGATAAGACCTCTTTGAGCCGAGCATACTTTTGAGCCACCTTTTCAACGGGCGTAATATGAAAACTTAAGTTGGGTCTCTCAAATCCACTGATCCGCTCAAAGGGCTCCCGTAGCTTGAGAACGGCGGCAATATCCTCTCTCACAATGGGAGTGGCCGTAGCCGTGAGCGCGACGCATTGAGGGCGACCTAAGCGCTCAAGAACTCGCCCAAGTTTTAGATAATCGGGTCTAAAATCATGCCCCCACTGACTCAAACAATGGGCCTCATCCACGGCAACCATTTCAATCGGGACATCTTTTAAGGCATCCATGAAGGCATCTGAGCGAAATCTCTCAGGGGCAATATAAACTAAGCGGTATGACCCTTTCTTCATCCCCTCTAGCCGCTCCCGCTGCTCTGCCCAAGTGAGTGTCGAGTTGATTAAAGCAACCGCGACCCCTTTTTCTTGAAGGGCATCAACCTGATCTTTCATGAGTGCAATCAGCGGGCTGACTACGAGCGTGACCCCCTGTCGACAAAGTGCAGGAAGTTGATAACAGAGCGACTTACCACCCCCTGTTGGCATGACAACCGAACCGTCTCGGCCAGAGAGAATGTCAGCAATGACCGACTGCTGCCCATCGAGGAACTCTTCGAATCCAAAAACCTCTTTCAGGACGATACGAGCATGTTCGAGAGAGGGCATAGAAAGAAAACTGTTCAAACGAACCTTATGAGGTGAAAAAAGAAAATCAATTTCTTTGCACGCATTCAGCAATCAGGCACGCTTCTTCTAAGACATTAAAAATGAAAAAACGTTCCCTCATCGCAACTGTAGCCCTTCTCGCAACCTCATTCGCCTACGCAGGGGGCGAGGGTTGGATGCATGATTTTGAAGCCGCTAAGGCCAAAGCAGCCAAAGAAAACAAAGATCTCCTGATCGATTTCACCGGTTCTGACTGGTGTGGTTGGTGTATCAAACTCAGAGAAGAAGTTTTCGATCATGAGCCCTTCAAAGTAGGGGTGGCAGACAAATATGTCCTCGTGGAACTCGATTACCCTCGCGACAAGTCAAAGCTCGACGAAGCCACAATCAAACAAAACGCTGAGCTCAAAGAAAAGTATCCCATCAAAGGCTACCCGACCATCCTCCTCGCTGATGCTCAAGGGCGCCCTTACGCCAAAACTGGCTATCAACAAGGCGGACCTGAGTCCTACGTCAAACACCTTGGTGAGCTTCAGAATGCCAAAACAACCCGCGATCAAGCCTTCGAAAAGGCAGCGAAAGCTGAGGGAGTTGCCAAGGCAAAGGCTCTCTTTGAAGGACTCCAAACAATTCCAGAGGATTTCCAATCCCTTTACTCCGAAACGATCGCCGAGATCGTGCAACTCGATCCTAACGACGAAACTGGACTCGCAGCCGCGCAAAAAGCTCGTGAAATTCAAAAAGAGTTCGAAAGCAACCTCACCAAAGCCTACCGGTCCGGAGATATGAAGAAGGCCATTGAGGTCATCGACAACCATATCGAAAGCCAACAACTTGAAGGCGAAGAAAAACAAAAGATGCTGACAAATAAAATCAACGCGCTGATCCCCATGGGTGAGTGGGACCACCTAGAAACCGTACTTGATGAAATTGTCGAAATTGCACCAGACAACCAAATTAGTAAGTCAGTGAGTGCCTTCCGGGAGCAACGCCTTCCAAAGATCAAAGAGCAGATGAAGGCCAAAGCAGCAGAGGACAAGGCTGAATAAAGCGTCTTTTGTTCACCAATTTGACCCATCAACGCGCAAGGCCAAGGCCTTGCGCTTTTTTGTTCCAGAACAACAGAACGAGCACGATCGCAATGTATTCCTTACAAAAAGAAGCTGGAGATGGAATCTCCGAAGCGCAAAAGAAACGTCACGGAGCTATTGCGAGCTTTGGAAAGCTTCATCGGTAAGAGTTTTTAAAAAAGCGACGAGAGCTGATTTGTCAGCCTCAGACAGACCAAGACCTTCTGGATGTTTTGCAAGATTTGGATCAAGAGTCGGGCTGAGGTGAAAGCCAGAGTCGTAGTGCTCGATGACTTGCTCAAGGGTCGCAAAGCTACCATCGTGCATATACGGCGCGGTGAGGGCCACATTCCTTAACGAAGGCGTGCTAAACTTAAAGCGGTCGCTCTCTTTTTGAGTCGTCACTTCAAAGCCCCGGTCATCCCCCTCCATAAGGCCATTGTGGTGAAAATCATGATCGGTAAACAGAGCCCCACCATGACAATGAAAACAGTCCGCTCCCCGCTGGCCGAGACGAGGCTCATACTCAGTAAAAAAGAGCTCAAATCCACGTTGTTCTTCTTGAGTCAATGTCGCCTCTCCCCGTATCGAACGGTCCAACTTGGAATCAAAGCTTAAGCGAGTTAACAAAAAATTCTCAATGGCCAGTCCGAGGTTCTCTGGCGTGATTTCTCCTGAACCAAAGGCCTTTTTAAAAAGCAGCGGGTATGACGGATCCGAACGAAGCTTACCCATCACGCTCTCCAAGGATTCATCCATCTCAAGGTGATCTTGGATTGGGTGCAAACTTTGAGCTCGAAGCGATGAGACACGACCATCCCAAAAGAAACTCTTCTTCCAGGCGAGATTAAAAAGGGGCATTGAGTTGCGCTGGCCTTTTCGACCCTCAATGCCAGTGCTCACTGGGTTTGGATCGGTCATTGTCTTTCCTTGGTGGCACGAGGCACAAGAGATCTCCCCGTTGCGAGAGAGCTTCGGCTCATGAAAGAGCTTCTCTCCAAGTGACACCCGAGAAACAAGTAAGGGATTATCACTGGGAAGAAGAGGAAGAGGGATATGACGAGGCAATGTGATCGGATAGGGCTGAGGCGACTCAGGCAGATCAATGGGATCGGGAGCATGAGGAGGGGAAGCAATTCCTCCTCTCTGGATGGATTTAATTTGAAAGGCCTTGGCTAGATTTTCACCCAAAGCAGCTGCAATCGGATCGTTTTTTTGAGAGTGAGTGGTCACTCCATCCGTGGCAAAAACAAGGCCCTTGAGAAGCTTTTGCGGGTCGAGGGTAATGAAAACCCGCGACTCGTGCCGTAAGTCTAAATGAACTGGTAGAGTGATCCGAGAGCGATTGTGGTCATTGCCAAAATGATAAGCAAAACCGCCAGGCAAGCCTTGCCCAAGGGCGCGCCAATGCCCCTCAAGCGCAAGAAAGATATACCCTCCCTGCCAATCCCAATGAAGCTGATTGACGATTGGATTTAACGGATGAGTGGGAGAATACTGGGCGGGATTGGCATGGTTCACCTCTTGGGTCGGACCAAGGTAAAAATTGATTGAGGTAATCGTTTCTGAAGGAAAATCCGGAAAACTCAGTGTTGTCCCCTGCGTAGGCACAAAGACCACAGGATCGGGAAAGACAAGCTCATCTCCCTGAGAGGTGTTAAATGAGAAGCTGGTGGCAAGCCACGCCAAACGCTTTACCGAAAAGCTCTCTTCACCAGATTTTTCATAACGCAGAGAATCGGCCAGCAGAGGAAGCTCATTGACCTCATGAGAAAAGTCGAGATGCAAGGAAGCCGCTGAGAGGACACTTGCTAGGAGAGTTGGAATGGCCGCAAGGCCCCCTCGAACTGGCAAACCTACTTTCAAGGAACAGGGTATGAATTTGTCGAAGTTTTCACGATTGCCCCTTGCCCAGGAGGAGAAAAGCTCAGAGTTGCCGGGTGACTTGTTCCCGAGGCCAAAGTCGAATCATCAAAGGTGACCGTAATCGCTCCAGTTGTTCCATTGTATTGAGTAATGTCAGCTGAAATTCCAGCGATCGTGATGCTCACTGGATTAGAATCAGGCGGAAGAGGAGGAGTCGTTGAAAATTGAAACACATAACTCGCCGATCCCGTTCCACCCGTGTTCCCTGTGTTTCCCCCTCCCAAGTCGT
>Ga0181569_10004002_pt1 | contig 11385 bp, 9 predicted proteins | sample 101ome_19_FD_132452 | JGI IMG/M metagenome (GOLD analysis project Ga0181569, IMG submission 132452) | Coastal salt marsh microbial communities from the Groves Creek Marsh, Skidaway Island, Georgia - 101405AT metaG (megahit assembly) | ecosystem: Environmental > Aquatic > Marine > Intertidal zone... | reverse complement strand
TCTATTCATATCAGCTGAGTTATAATGCTTATACAGTTCAGAAGGATTTTGGTTGTAATAATCTAAAGTTTTTGATTTTAAAAAAAAGTGTAACAAAAGTAAGATGAGTTTATCTTGATTTGGCAAATTTTTACAAAATAGTAGGAAAATTTTAGAAGATAAGAAATTAATCCCCTAAAATAAGGGTTAAATCAAGAAAGAAGAGACTAGTCCTATGAGTCCACCAAAAACTCCACCCCAAACTACAAGCCATTGAAGATGTTCTTTGATAAGATTTTGGATAATCTCTTTCACCATATGAGGGGTAAGCTCTGCTAGTCTAGAATCTATAACATTTTCAATTGAGTCGATCATATCTTCAGAGAGTGATGAACCTTGCATATGGTTTTGAAGCGTGTTGTTGAAAGCTTCAGATTGTACAATTTTCACGACTGCAGCTTTAATTTTTAAAGAGAAAGGTTCTCTAAGGTTGTCCAACGCACTTTCACCACCAAACATCCCTAGCATTCCTCCAAAAGGAGATTCCATAACAGTTTTACTTAGTGCGTCAAATGCTGGGGTGAAGTCTGTTTCTTGAACTATTGGTTCTAGATTGATCTTTTTTTCTTCACTTGCAAAAAAAGCGTCAAGTTGATTTTGTGTGAAAAATTGTTCCATCATTAAGTTTTTGATCGCTTCTTTAAAAGCTTCAAAACGTAGAGGAATGACACCAGAACCATATAAAAATGGAACTTTTTCAAAGAGCATATGAATCGCTAGCTGATTTGTAATAGCACCTGATATTGCAAAAATTCCCATGAAAAATAGAAAGTGAGCATATGGATCAAATGTAAAAAAGGAGACTAAGACAAAAAGTAAAGATATGACGTGCGTAAAGTGTGATTTATTCATGTGTGAATTATAGCATGAAGACTATTTTAGAAAAATAGTTTTTTGCAGAGAAAATAGGTAAAATTTACTTTGTAATTTATAAAGTGTAAAAATCTGTAACAATTAGCTATAATTTTGTGAAAAGGATATGTATGAAATTATTATTTATTGTAATGCTTATGGCATCCGCTCTCTTATCATGGGACAAGCAAATTATATTAGGTAGTTATTCGATTGAAAACAACGGAAAAGTTGCATTGAGTACATTAAACAAGAGGATAGAAAAAGATAAAAAACTTCAAAACTATATTCAAAAGTTTAATCTTAAAACTACCAATACAGTGATTGGGGACTATACTGTTGTATCGATCTACTCATTTGATTCATTTGTTTCTTTACTAAGAACTTTAAAGCACTTAAAAACATACTATTCAGATGCTTATGTTCTTCATTTTCCATCGAAAAGTTCTACCCAAGAGATTTTAGTTCAGTCAAAAGAAAATATTTCTGTTCAGCCTCAACAAAGTAGTGTTGTAGACAGTGAAGAGGCAGATCTTGTTGAAAATGAGGCTTCACCAAGTGTAGATCTTGAGCAAGAGAGCAATGAAGAAACAATGAACTCAGAAAAGTCAGCTGAAGTGGAAACTCCAGTTCAGGAAGCGACTAAAGATTCTCAAAAAACAGTGGTTCAAGCTGAAAAAGTGGACAATGAAAATGAAAGCGATAACTTACTCTACTATATTTTTGGTCTTGTAGTTCTTGGGCTTATTGCAGTCGGTGCAATAATGATGAATGGATCTTCTAAGAAAAAAGAAAACGAGGAAGATGAATAGATTTATAGAATATTTTATTTCAAACAAGAGACTCAATTATGCGTTTCTTGTTTTTCTCTTATACTTAGGGTTTCAAGCTTATGTAACTATTCCTAAAGAGATGTTCCCACCAGTTGAACTCGACAAGATTACAGTTTCAGGCTCTTATGCTGGAGCAAGTGCAACAAACATGGATAAGATGGTTGTTCGAGATATTGAAGATGAACTTAACAACATTAGTGGCATAGATAAATCTGAAACAACGATTACTCCTGGAAAATTTATAATTGTTTTAACTCTTAATGAACATGCAAATAAGATGAATGTTCTTGGTAAGATTAAAGATTCTATTGCTACAACCCAACAGTTTTTACCATCTGATATGGATGAACCGATTGCAAAGTTGATAGAAAAAAACAAACCTTTGATGCGTATTGCAATGTCTTCAGAAACGTTTTCTTTAGGTCAACTTACAGAGCTCTCTCAAAACATTAAGTCAAAACTCTCTCAAATTTCTAATATCAATGACATTTCAATTCGTGGTGATTCAGATCAAGAGATATTGATTAGTTTGAACTCGGAGGCTATCCTTGCATATGGGCTCAATCCTATTAGTACAGTTGATGCTATTTCAAGTCTCTCGTATATTTTTCCTTTAGGAAATATAGAACAAAAAGGGGAGTTTGCTTTTGTTTCAACAAGCAATGGAAAAGCAAATGTTGAGGAGTATAAAAAAGCGATTTTAAGTATTGGAGATAAATTTGTTACGCTTGAAGATATAGCTACTGTGGAGTTGCATTACCCTCAGACAAGAACGCTATCGACTTATAACTCTAATAAAGCACTCACTTTAGTGATTTCTAAAGGTGAAGAGGGCAATGCTATAGAGATGTCCCAAATGATTCGTAAGAAAGTTCAACAGTTTTCAAAGCAGTTTGAAGGGGTTGATTTTCACATCTACAGAGACAGTTCAAAGCCTGTAGAGAGTCGGCTTAATACAGTTATATCAAACTTGATGTTTGGTCTAATTCTTGTATTTTTTTCTATGTTTATTTTGATCAATTTGAGAATCGCATTTATAGTTGTTCTTGGGATCCCTTTCTCTTTTATTATAGGGTTGCTATTTATTTACTATATGGGCTTTTCGATCAATATTGTTTCTCTACTCGGTGCACTTATCGTTATAGGGATAGTTGTTGATGATGCTATTGTTGTGAGTGAAAATATACAACGCCTTATAGATGAGGGTATAGATAACTATACTGCTGCAATTCAAGGTGTAAAAGAGATGATACTTCCTATCTCTTTAGCTACTATAACAACTGCAGCAGCGTTTTTACCAATGTTTATGATGAAAGGTGAAATAGCCCTTTTCTTGATACTTGTCCCAATAGTAGTTGTTATGATACTTTTAGGTTCACTTCTTGAGAGCTTTTTCTTTTTACCACTTCATGCGAGCGAATTTTTAAAGAAAAGTACAAACTTTGTAAACTGGGAACCTTTTCAAAATCTTTATGAACGTGTTCTTCATTTCAATATACGTTATAAAAAAATATTTGTGATTCTGTTTTTAGTGTTAATACCAATTTTTACAGTTGTAACGGCTAAATCTATGAAGTTTCAGTTTTTTCCGAATTTCGATGGAAACAATCTTTATATTTCAGGAAAACTTGATATCAATACACCTATTGAAGAGACATCAAGAATTGCTAATGAGATTGAACAGGAGATTTTAAAACACAAGGAAGAGTTTTCAATTAAATCTATTGGGGTAACAACCGGATATCGGAGAAGTTTAGCTGGTGAAACAGAATTAAATAACAGTGTTTTTTATATCACTGTAGAGCTGTATGATCGAATAGAAGAGGGGTGGATTAACCAATATATAAATCCAATTCTAAACTTTAGTTTTGATTTTGAAAAAGAAGATGCAAGACGTATGGATAGGACTTTTGTATTAGCTCCAAAAGCGGAAAAAATCATACAGCCATTTAAAGAGAAGTACAACATGGTTGAACTTGGAGTTCAAGAAGATAAGCCAGGACTGATTCGTAGTGACATTCAGATTAATCTTTCTGGAAGTGATGACAAAAAACTTGAAGCCGCTGTAAAAGAGATCTCTGAAAAAATCGCAAGTGTAAAAGGTGTTGTGAATTTCAGTGACAATATCCGTTATGGAAAAATGGAATATAAGATTAAAGTCAATGAATATGGTGAAAGACTTGGCTTAAATGAAAGTTCAATCTCTAAAGTTTTGAGTGATTACTTTTTAGAGAAAAGACAAACAACTACTTTTGGAAAATCTGGTGTCATGGAGATCAAAACACAAGATATGAACAAAGACAAGATAGAAACACTTTTAGACTTTAACATCCCTGTAGGGGATGGAACTTTTGTAAAACTGACAGATATTGCCGAGATAATAAAACATCGTGATTATGAGAAGATAAATAAACTCAATGGAAATATTGTAAAAATAATTTATGCTAAGGTTGATAAAAGAGTTGTGACTCCAGGTGAAGTTCTAACAGAGCTGGAAAAAACGCTTGATAAAGTTTCTTCCTCTGGAATAGAAGTGAACTTACTTGGTGAAAAAGAGAAAAATAAAGAGTTGAAATCAGATATGAAGAATACTGTTGTTTTGGCTGTATTTTTAATTTTTCTAACTCTTTTACTGATCTTTTCAAAGATAAAATATGTACTTATGGTTATGAGTGTTATCCCTCTCTCAATACTTGGAGCATTTTTAGGGCATAAACTGCTCGGTATGAATCTCTCAATGCCTTCGATGATAGGTATACTTGGCCTTGCTGGTGTTGTTATAAATGATGGGATTATTATGTTAGATGTTCTTCATGGAACTAGAGATTCGCAAGAGTTTTTTAAGCGTGCTAAAAGAAGGTTGCGTCCTATTGTTATAACATCTGTGACAACATTTCTTGGATTATTTACTTTAATCTTTTATGCAAGTGGACAGGCTGTAATATTGCAACCAATCGCTATATCTATAGGGTTTGGTTTGTTATGGGGTACTGTGTTAAATTTGATTTATCTCCCAACACTCTATGCATTGGTAAATGGGATTAATGATTTACCTCAAAAACAAAAGGTAAAGAATACCCCATAGAAGAAAAATTATAAAAGCTATCAGACCAAATACGATAAAGAGTCTGATGCTAAGGTGAAAGATGAAACGTAGAAAACCAGGAACTTTCACAGTTTATTTTGTATAACGTATAAAAGGTAATTTTTTATAATCCATTTGGTGAATCATAATTCCTCCAGTGATATTTGTAACGTCATACTTATATGTGTCAGATAAAAAACTTGCAACCATTCTTGTTCTACTACCTGTTCTGCAGATTAGAGCAAAAGGTTTCTTGGTGTCAACTTTCTCGTTAAGCTCTTTTAAAAATGCAGCGATACTATACTTACCCCTTTCATCAAAAAACTGAATTGGAATAGAACCTTTAAGGATCCCTGTGTGTTTCCATTCAGCAACTGTTCTAATATCTACAATAGGTATCCCTGAATCAAGAACTTTTTGAGTAAGGTATGTGTGCTTTAGTTCAGCAAAAAGTGTTGAAGAGAGTAAGGTTAAAAGAATAAGTAGTATTTTCATAGTTTCTCCACAGAAAGTGATATAATTTTGCAAGTATACCAAAGAATAACCATAGGAAAAGTTGAAAAAATGGCTGCTTCACAAAAAGTTATAGAGAGTGCGAATCGACTTCGATATGTAAGAGCCTTAGAACGGTTTCACAAGAGTATAATATCGTACCTTCATAACTCTCCTGAACTCTCAAAAGAGGGGTATGATAAAAAAATTCAAAATGCTTTAAAAACATTTCAAAGAGTAGAAGCTATTGATCTCTATAAAGGTGAACTCAAAGATCTTGAAGATTTAATAAAAAAAATGATCTCTTATAAAGACTCAGAGGAGCATATTGAAAATATAAAAGAAGATATTTTACATAGCTCTAATCATCTTGATAAAAGTAAAAACGCAAAAAGATACAAAAAAGATAAACATGCCAAGTCAAAATATGATGACTGGCGATAACTTTCTACGAAGCTGACTCAGCAAGCATCTTATCAAGAACAACAAAGAGTTCTTGAGAAGCACTTTCCATTTTATCAAAATTATCAAGTATAGCTTGTGAGTTTTCAAGTGTAAGTGTCTGAGCGTTTTCGTTGATGAATGTAAGGTTTTTATTTGCATACTCATGAACAGTTTTATGTGGTGCTACAATTTTACTATAAGAATCAGTCTTTTTAAATCGTCTTTCACCTTCACTGTCATACCAAATACCAAGTTGGCATTCGTGTGGTGTTTGAGTATCAAGAAGTTTGTTAAGAGACATGATTGAGTTGTATGCGCGAGATTTATAAAGTATATGTTCAAGTTTTGCTAGTACAACAAAAATACTGTTTTCCATCTCATATGAGTAGGTAACAATTTGCTGAGAGTTATGACTAAGTTGCTCGAGTGTATCTTCAAACCCACCGATTTTGTTTGTGGAAGTTTCGACAGATTCTTGCATAGATATTGAACTAGTTTGGATCTCACTCATGCCTTGTTGTAAGGATTTGATTGAAATAGATATTTCACCTGTTGCTTTGTGTGTTCTCTCAGCTAGTTTACGAACTTCATCTGCAACAACTGCGAAACCACGACCATGTTCACCAGCTCGAGCTGCTTCAATTGCTGCATTAAGAGCAAGTAGATTAGTTTGTTCTGCTATGTCTGTAATAAGTTCAATAATAGAAGTGATCTCATTAGTCTGAGAAGCTAAATGAGTGATGCTCTCATTGTTGTTATTGACTTGCTCATTAAGTTCATTGAGCTCTTGAACAATCTCGGCAATATTGTTACGAGAATTTACCGAGAGTTCTGAAGCATCTTGAGTCTCTTTTGTTACCTCTTTTAGACTGTTAATATTTTCATGTAAATTAGATATGATAATTGATAATGATTCTGATACATTAGTGTTTTTCGTACTCAGTTGCGAGTTAAATGTATCTCTTTTGCCTTTAAAGCTTTGCTCTTTCATATATTCTATACTTCTGGCAACGTTGTCTACTGCCACAGTAAACTCTCCTTCCATCCCTTGTGAAGAGATCTGTTTTGTAAATACACCTTTAGATGCATCTGTGATAGTAGTGTTGATCTCATTTATCATTGTTTTCACACTATACATCAGTTTAGAGAGTTGTGTTCCAAGAATACCTAATTCTGTAGAGCTATCACAATGCTTACACGAGTTTTGGAAATTTCCAGCTGCAACAAGTTTGATAAGCTCAGTAAACTCATGGATCCCAGATGTAATCGATTTTCTAATGAGTAGAGCGATCACAAATACAACAACAGCAACAATAAAACCTAAAATAAAGACAAAGTTTTTATAAAAATTCATCTCTCCTAAAAAAGAGATAGAATTTGTTTTTAATTCATCATCTTTTAGTTTTAAAAGCTTATGAAATGAAGTTCTTGATTTGTTGGCTAATGGCGTTAATTCTGATTTGTATTTTTTATGCATATCTGATGAACTAAGATCTGAACTCTCTTTATGAAAACTTTTCATCATGATAAGTGAACTGTTAAGAAACTCCATTGTAGAGTTTTTAGCATCTAAAACTATAGGCAGAGAACTCTCTTCTTTCATTATATCTTCTAAAGAAGTAAAAAGCTCATCGATACTTTGGATCGATTTTTCTAATTTTTCTATGTTTTTGTTATAGTCTCCACCAAGCATAATTTCTCTTGTAGTTCGACTTACATAGTTGAGTGTTTTTTCAATCTGTAATGTTTGAAGTTCTGATTTCATAGAGTTTTCAGAAAGGTGTTCATATGTGCCACTTAAATGGATCATAAATCCATATACAAATACTGTAGCTCCTACTACTGCTAAAGTTGCAATAGTTACCAAATAGTTCATCTTTTTGTAAATACTCATCTCTTTAAACATACGTTTTCCTTATATCTAATCCTTAATTCTAACATATAAAATCACAAATTTATAATTTATTTCAATTATTTTATATTTTAAAGACAATGTTTGGGTAGAGTTGAAAAAGCTTAAGAAGTAAGAAGCTCGATTTTAACACACTTTAATCACAAAAATATTAGAATAATAGGATTCAATAGAATGGAGATTAAATGAAGAATAAAAAACTAGATAAAACGCCAGCAAGGCTTGATTTTTTTCAAAGTGCTACAGGTTTGATTTTAGCACTTTTTATTGTAGGGCATATTCTTTTTGAAGCTTCGATTTTAATTTCAAAAGAAGCAATGTATAAGGTTACAATTTTTTTTGAAGGGTATTATTTTTTTGGTGAAAAGTATCCAGGTATTATCTCTTTTCTAGCTGCGGCAATTTTTATTATATTTATTGTCCATGCCGGTATCGCTTTAAGAAAATTTCCAGATAATTATCGTCAGCACAAAATTATGAAAAAGCATGTAATCGGTATGAAACACGATGATACCTCTTTGTGGATTATTCAACTCTCAACCGGCTTTATTATGTTCTTTTTGGGAAGTGTACATTTATATATGATGATGGCAAACCCTTCTGATATTGGTCCATACGCATCTTCTCATCGAGTTGTTGAAGAGATGTTGGCACCTTTATATTTTTTACTTTTAGTTTCTGTTGTTACACACGCATTTATTGGCTTATACCGTTTAGCTTTAAAATGGGGCTTCATGGAAGGAAATGATCCAAAAAAGAGTAGAAAATTGTATAAGACACTTATGCGTATTCTCATTGTAATCTATATAGCTGTTGGAACCCTTTCATTGGCAAAATATATCTCTATTGGTTTAGAACATGATTTTAGTGATGGTGTAAAATATACACCGCCTGCTCAAAGTAAAAATAGCTCTCAAATACACAGATCTGATTTTATCAAGAGGGTAGCGTAGTGAAAGTTATATATACTGATGTTTTGATAATTGGAGGTGGTTTGGCAGGTCTTCGTGTAGCAACTGGAGTCAAAGAGAGAGGGCATGATGCTGTAGTTTTATCGCTAGTTCCTCCTAAAAGAAGCCACTCTGCAGCTGCACAAGGTGGAATGCAAGCATCTTTAGCAAACTCTAAAATGGGCGAAGGGGATAATGAAGATGTTCACTTTGAAGATACTATTAAAGGGAGCGACTGGGGTGCAGATCAAGTTGTTGCACGTATGTTTACACATTGTGCACCAAAAGCGATCCGTGAGTTGGCCCATTGGGGTGTTCCATGGTCACGTGTGAAAAAAGGGGATCGTCAATCTATCATAAATGCTCAAAAAGTTACAATCACGGAGAGTGAAGAAGCACACGGTTTGATTACAGCGAGAGATTTTGGAGGAACGAAAAAGTGGAGAACTTGCTATACCTCTGATGGAACTGGGCACTCAATGCTTTTTGCAATGGACAATAAGGCACATCAAGATAAAGTTGAGATTCACGAACGTTTAGAGGCAATGGCATTAATTCACGAAGATGGTAGATGTTATGGTGCCGTTGCTAGAAATCTTATGAATGGAGAGCTTGTTGCATATGTTTCTAAAGCAACAACGATTGCAACAGGTGGTTATGGACGAATCTATTCTGTTTCAACAAACGCTATTATATGTCAAGGAACTGGTCAGGCACTTGCACTTGAAACTGGTGTGGCGACCCTTGGAAATATGGAAGCTATACAGTTTCATCCAACAGCAATAGTACCAGTTGGAATATTGACAACAGAAGGGTGTAGAGGAGATGGTGGCTTACTTTTAGATAAAGACGGATATAGATTTATGCCAGATTATGAGCCTGAGAAAAAAGAACTTGCTTCCCGTGATGTTGTAAGTCGAAGAATGACAGAACATATGAGAAAAGGAAAAGGTGTAAAATCCCGCTATGGAGATCACCTATGGTTAGATATAACGATTTTAGGTCGTGAGCATATTGAAAAAAATCTTCGAGAAGTTAAAGAAATATGTGAGAATTTTTTGGGGATAGATCCTGCTGAAGAATGGATTCCAGTACGCCCAACGCAACATTATTCAATGGGTGGGATTCGTACAAAGTACACTGGTGAAAGTCAAACACTTAAAGGATTATACTCTTGTGGTGAAGCAGCTTGTTGGGATATGCACGGATTTAACCGTTTAGGAGGAAACTCTGTAAGTGAAACTGTCGTGAGTGGAATGCTTGTAGCTGAATATATATCTGATTATTTAGATAGTGATGAAGCAAATCTCTCAATTCATACAAAAAAAGTAGAAGAGTTTGTAAAAAATGAACAAGCTAAACTTGATCAACTACTAGAAAACAGTGGTGGTGAAGATGCGTATGATCTTCGTCGAAGTATGGAAAATATTATGATGGAAAAAGTTGGAATATTTAGAAATGGCAAAGATCTTAAAGATGCTGTAGATGAGCTCGAGAAACTTCTTATTCGCAGTAAAAACATTGATGTGTTTCGTTCTAAATCTCGCGCTGCAAATCCAGCTTTAGTAAATGCTTACAGAACACAGAAGATGATTAAAGTTGCTCTTACCGTTGCACTTGGTGCATATTTGAGAGAAGAGAGTAGGGGTGCCCATTCACGTGAAGATTTTCCATCAAGAGATGATGCAAATTGGTTGAAGAGAACAATCACATCATGGCCTGATCCAAATCAAACACTGCCAAGTGTGTCGTATGAAGAAATTGAGATTGATGAGATGGAACTTCCTCCTGGATTTAGAGGATATGGAAAAGATATGACCATCCATAATGTGAAAACGAAAGATGCTCAAGATAGAGTTGATTCGATCCGTCAAAAATTACTAGATGAAGGTAAAGATAGGTTTGAGATTTAAGAAGCCCTTATGCCTTTCAAGGAAAAACTTCCTAAAAAGTATCAAGGGAAAAATGAAAGATTAACAGAGAGGATAACAAATGCATAATGAAGAAAAGCCAAGAACTTTAAAGATTGATATACTCCGTTTTGATCCTCATGATCCGGATGACTTTCCATCAATGGAGAGATTTGAAGTTGAAGAAGCGCATGGTATGACTCTTTATGTGGTTTTAAATGAGATACGTGAACATCATGATAATTCTCTAAAGTTTGATTTTGTTTGTCGTGCCGGGATTTGTGGAAGTTGTGCAATGTTAATTAATGGTCGTCCAAAATTAGCATGCCGTACATTAACTTCGAAACTTGATGATCATATAACTTTAGCTCCTTTACCTTTGTTTGAATTGATTGGGGACTTGTCTGTATATACTGGAAAATGGATGCGAGGTTTAAATGAAAAACTAGAGACTTGGATTCATGATAAAGAAACAAAGTTAAATGTTGATGCACTTGAAGAACGAATGGATCCTGATCTTGCTGATGAAATATATGAACTTGATCGTTGTGTAGAGTGTGGTTGCTGTGTAGCAGGTTGTGGAACAATTCAAATGAGACCTTATTTTAAAGGTGCAGTAGGTTTAAATAAAATCGCTAGATATCATCTAGATCCACGTGATAAAAGAAGCAATGAAGATTATTATGAACTTATTGGAGATGAAGATGGAGTGTTTGGCTGTATGACACTTTTAGGTTGTGAAGATGTCTGCCCTAAAGATCTTCCTTTACAAAGTAAAATTGCGTACTTGCGAAGAATGATGTTAACGACAGGATTAAATTCAGAGTGAATTTTTGGATTATTTAAAATTATATAATCATAGATATGA
>Ga0181569_10003993_pt1 | contig 11399 bp, 9 predicted proteins | sample 101ome_19_FD_132452 | JGI IMG/M metagenome (GOLD analysis project Ga0181569, IMG submission 132452) | Coastal salt marsh microbial communities from the Groves Creek Marsh, Skidaway Island, Georgia - 101405AT metaG (megahit assembly) | ecosystem: Environmental > Aquatic > Marine > Intertidal zone... | reverse complement strand
TAGATAAACGGCGTGAAACGATACTCAAATCACTAGAAGATCAGGAAGTGCTTTCTGATGAACTGCGCGAAAAAGTTTCGGCGGCACAAAGCCTTAGCGCCCTGGAAGATATCTATCTACCCTATCGCCCCAAGCGCCGTACCCGTGCTACCATTGCGCGCGAAAAAGGGCTTGAACCACTAGCCGACTTGCTTTTTAAACAAGATGAAACTACGGATCCCGATACAGAAGCCGCGGTATTTATAGACAAAGAAAAAGAAGTGGCTTGCGTAGAGGATGCCCTTGCTGGCGCGCGCGATATTATCGCTGAATGGATCAACGAAGATCCACAGGCCAGAGCCCAAGTGCGCGATCTCTACGCTTCTCATAGCACGCTACGCACGCGCGTAGCGACGGGAAAAGAGCAGGAGGGAAGTAAATATCGCGACTATTTTGAATGGGAAGAACCGCTTGCAAAGGCTCCTTCTCATCGCGTTTTAGCCATGCGTCGCGGAGAAAAAGAGCAGTGCCTGAGCCTGCGCATTATCGGCCCCGAAGAGCAGTGTTTGGCCGCCCTAGATCAGCAGTTTGTAAAGGGCGACAATGCCTGTAGTATACAAGTCCAGCTAGCGGCTCAAGACGCCTTTAAGCGCCTGCTCTCTCTTTCGATGGAAACTGAAATGCGCGTCGAAAGCAAAAATGTTGCGGACGAAGAAGCCATTCGAGTATTTGCTGAAAATCTACGCCAACTGCTCTTAGCCCCCCCGCTGGGGCAAAAAAACGTGCTGGCCCTAGATCCCGGTTTCCGCACGGGATGTAAACTCGTCTGCTTAGATGCGCAGGGGAATTTGACCCACACTGACGTTATCTATCCAGACCGACACAGCGATAAGGCTGCATCCATCCTCCAACATCTTTGTTTAGAGCATAAGATTGAAGCTATTGCCATTGGCAATGGCACCGGTGGCCGTGAAACCGAGCGGTTTGCTCGCAGTATTGGTCTACCCAAATCCATTCAAATCGTTATGGTCAACGAAAGTGGCGCCTCTGTGTATTCGGCTTCTGATGCCGCGCGCGCCGAGTTTGCCGATTATGATCTTACCGTACGCGGATCGGTATCTATCGGTCGCCGGTTAATGGATCCACTTGCAGAGTTGGTCAAAATAGACCCCAAATCTATTGGAGTCGGTCAATACCAACACGATGTTGATCAACATGCACTCAAGCACAGTCTAGACGACGTGGTTGTATCCTGTGTTAATAGCGTCGGCGTTGAGGTGAACACAGCGAGTGAGCAGCTGCTATCCTATGTTTCTGGACTGGGGCCTCAGCTGGCTCATAATATTATCGAATACCGCCGAGAGCATGGCCCTTTCACCTCGCGTAAAGGACTAAAAGAGGTCCCTCGATTAGGCCCCAAAGCATTTGAATTGGCGGCTGGATTCCTGAGGATTCACGACGGAGAAAACCCGCTTGATGCCAGCGCTGTTCATCCTGAGCGCTATGCGTTAGTCTCGAAAATGGCCAAGGATCTTGACGTTGAGATAGGTCAATTGCTGCGCCGCGATGATCTACGTCGACGCATTGATCTCACGCGGTATGTTAGCGACGAAGTCGGCCTGCCGACGCTGGAAGACATACTTTCAGAATTGTCAAAGCCAGGACGAGATCCCCGCGAGGAGTTTAGTGCCTTTGCTTTTGCTGAGGGCATTGAGAAAATGGAAGATCTCAAACCGGGTATGAAGCTTCCTGGAGTGATCACCAATATTACCGCATTTGGTGCCTTCGTCGATATCGGGGTCCATCAAGACGGACTCATACACATCAGCCAATTGGCGGATCGCTATGTCAAAGACCCCAATGAAATTGTAAAGGTGCAAGAGCACGTTGAGGTGCGGGTCACCGAGGTCGACTTAGAGCGCAAACGCATCGCCTTATCGATGCGCAGAGAGCAGAGCGATGAAGAAAAAGTGGCTTCAGCTAGTCCCTCAGATCGCACCCAAAAACACGACCCAAAACCGCGACAAAACGGCCCCCGGCAAACGACTAAATCCGACAAAAATAGGGGCAAAAATAATACACAGCGGCGGCAGTCTGCTCCGCCATCGGGTTCGGCCTTTGCCGATGCGCTGCGGCAAGCTGGGCTGAATAAAAAGTAGCGCATCAGCCGTACGTTTGACTGCAATCAAGGATCGAATGCATGTCTGAACGACGATTTCCATTGCTCTTGAAATTTAGGGATTCCAGACGTTCCACTTTCCGACTTTATTCCATCCTTCGCATTCGGGACACGAACAAAGAAAGCGGAGGGCGAGTCGAGGTTGAGCCGATCTGTTCAGTGATCCACTGTGGACCATCAGATAGTCGATGAAAACCACATCGCCACGTTGGGGGGTGATTTCTACCGGCGTCTCCTGAGCTAAATCGGCGACCAGCGGCCGCAAATCGTCCATATGGCTGTAGCGGCCGGGTTGCCCTTGGGCTAGGTTCCGGAATTTCCGGTTTGAACCAGGCCACACCATCGTCCCTCCTCCGTGGGGCTCAACGTCGGAGAGGTAGATGAGCGTGATCATTCGGAACGGACCTGGAGTGATTTTCAGATGTCTGTGACCCCCATCTAGGTGGGGTGGTGGAGCCGTCGTAGTTGAGGAGGGAAACTGGTTCATCGACCAGACGGCTTCCGGATATTCGCGCTGGCAACAAAATGCATCTGGAGCAAAGGTCGCGAGGGCTCTTGTCGCCGCCCGATATTCGGGTGTGCAGCAGGCCAACAGTGCTGCATCGGTCAAGCCGAGGTGCTCGATTCTCGCCGGAGAGGCATTTAGGTGCCATGTGGCGTTGGCAGGTGGTGGCGGCGGCGGTTGCTTCCACGTGTCCGGTTTATCGGGATCCATACCAAGCCGAGTCCAAAGACTTGCTACCGCACGATCAATGATCTCTTCGGGAATGAGATTCGATACGATCGTGTATCCGTCTTCGCGGTAGCTTTCTATATGCTCAGGTGAGAGGACCATACTGTGACGAAGCTCCAGGTGATTATTGAATACTGGGGGTTGCAACGCTTTTCCGCTACATCTCATGAAGGGGACCGCCTAAGCGCATCCTCGGTAGCAAACGGGCCGAGCCGAGGCCCAATGGTTTTAACGGTTTGGATAAATGCAGTAGTAACCGAATGGGAGCTATTGCTGTTTTAGCCTTTGTTAGCAACAGTTTATTTTAGTTTATCCAAGATTCGTTTTCGTGTCCATTAACGAATATTTCACCATAAAAGAATGGATCGCTTTCGTCGTAGTCCTGATCTAACCTTCTAAGTGGTCTCTACCCAGGGGGATGGAGCCGCTCTGCTCTCGCACCCCTTTTACAATTATTTACACTTATCGCACAAAACCTCTACAGATAGCCTCAGCTCCTTCTGATATATTTTAATGGCTCAGGTCTATTTCAACAGTTCAATTGCCTCACACTCGTTTTACAAAGGCGCAAATCCTATGTCCAACAGCACTCCAAAACGAGAAAAAATTGTCCTGGTCGAAGACGACGACGGCCTAGCTGGCCTAATTAAGGAACGCCTAGAAGCCGAGGGCTTCGCCGTCCTACGCTCCGCCAATGGCATCGAGGGTCGGGACCTAATCCTGGCTGAATCCCCCGACCTAGTGCTGCTCGACATCATGCTCCCTGGCATGGACGGTTTCCAAGTTTGTCGCGAAGTGCGCCCCACGTTCAAAGGTCCGATGATCATCCTAACCGCTAGCGACGACGACTACGATGAAATCCTCGGTCTGGAAATGGGCGCCGACGATTACGTGACCAAACCGGTCAAGCCGCGCATCCTGCTGGCCAGAATCCGCGCCCTACTGCGTCGTGCCGTAGTCTCTCCCGAAGAGACGACGCGCATACGCTTAGGGAAGCTGATCGCAGACGCCAAACGCCGAGAAGTGACCATAGACGAAACCCCGGTCGAGTTGACTACCATCGAATTCGACCTTCTCTGGTATTTGGTTACTCGAACCGGCCAAGTGGTGAGCCGCCAAGACCTCTATCGGAAAATTTACAACCTCGACTACGACGGCCTAGACCGTAGCATTGATGTGTATATTTCTCGCCTGCGTCAAAAACTAGGAGACGATTCCGCGATCCCGCACTACATCAAGACCGTGCGCGGTGTAGGTTACCTGCTGGTGGGAGAAAAAGTATGAGGAGGCAGTTCCTGCGGGTCTATCTCGGGCTCGCTCTGGTGCTGGTGCTGGCCGCTTTGGCCATTGTTTTTTTCGTGGAGAGAGAGCTACGCGAGCTCGTCAAGCACCGCACCGAAGAGGTGATGGAGCCCTTGGTTCGGCATATTCGCCTAGCCTATATCTCCTTCGGCAAGGACAAATCCAGACAACTCGCCGCCTTTATCGAACCCCTTGATGAGATGAATCTCTTTCCAATAAGGGTCACTTCTGAGGTCGAAGTAGGTTTACCGCAAGACCTGCTTTCTCAGCTGGAAGATGGCTTGGGGCATTTGTACTATACTCAAGAGGGGCGGATGGTCTACGCTCGCCTCGATGATGGTGTGATCTTGGCTCTCGGTCCACTGCCGGGTCGTATCGGACCGCCGCACGCATTCGAGTCGGGAGAATATGAACGGCGCGACCTGCGCGATGAACAGTGGAACGGTAAATTCGGCAGGTTTTCTTTCCATGTCACCTATTTCTTGATTGCTATCCTTCTATTTATCTTGGCAATTATCGGTGTTGCCGTCTATTATTTGCTGCGCCCCTACGAGCACCGTATCTACAAACTGGCCAACGTCGCTAGAGACTTTGGGGAGGGAAAGTTCGACAGCCGCACCGGCGGCGGCGGGACCGACGCAATCGGCAATCTAGCCCGCACTTTCGATGATATGGCCGATCGCACTTCCGGCCTGATCGAACGCCAGCAGGAACTGCTGCGCGCTGTCTCCCACGAACTGCGCACCCCGCTCGCCCGACTGTTTTTTATGGTCGACGACGCCCAAAGTACCTCCAATGTCCAGGAAAAAAACCGCCACCTCGAGCGTATCGACGATTCCCTCAACGATCTCAACGACTTGGTAGAAGAACTGCTCACTTTCGTCCGCCTCGATGGCCAAGACGATTCTCCAACGCGGGAAGCGGTTGATGTTGCTCGCCTGCTTTCCGACGTGGGAGAGGTCGTCGCCGACCTGTATCCAACGCTGCAGGTGAAAACCCAAAAAGACATGGAAAACAAGGCGGAGATCGACGCCGTCTCCCGCCTCTTGCACCGCGCCGTTCTCAACCTAGCAACGAATGCCGCCAAAAACGCGCGGGAAAAAATAGTCCTCGGCATTGAAATAGCAGGCGGCGCCCTGTGCATCCACATCGACGACGACGGCCCAGGCATTCCCGTAGAAGCACGCGAAAAGATATTCGAACCATTTGTCCGCCTCGATAAAAGCCGCAACGCCGAGTCGGGCGGGCTTGGGCTTGGGCTGGCTCTAGTCCAACGCATCGCCGCTGCCCATGAAGGCCGGGTCGAGGTTGCGGACAGTCCGTTGGGCGGCGCGCGTTTTACGTTGACCTTCTCCTGTGCATAGCGAGGGGCGTCCCCGCAAACTGTTACAAACCTTTACATTTCTCCAACAGAACTCTTACAGATGACGACCACCCTTCGGCATAGCTTTTTCAGTGGGACGCGTGAATGCCCGCTCGCTTTTCTGCACTGATGAATCGAAGGGGGAACGATGCCCTACCTACGCAAAAAAGGCCTCTCAGCGGCAGTCGTCACGGGGCTAATCTACCTTAGTGCCGTCGCAACTTCGGCAATTGATGAGAACAAACGACCTGTCCCAAACGGAATACATTCATGAAAAAACTTTGGATTATTATTAGCGTATGTTGGTTGTGGACTTGTGGTGGAGATGGAGGAAGCTCTCCTACTGAACCTCAAGAACAGGTTAAACAAGATACTCTTGTCTCAGCTTTTTTTGGACTTGATAACGCACTACCAGGTCTATTATGTAATCAACAAGGAAGCCTGTTAGATGGTATGCCTGTTAATTTTAGATTCCCATTAGATGCATCCAGTTTATCGGAAACTGATTTTGAAGTTGTAGATAGCCTTGGAAATATACATACCCCCCTTTGTGTTTCTATGGCCCCAGCTGATGAAAACGGAGAAAATCGAACTGTGCTTCTCTTAGGTGAATTTGGCACCGCTGTTACCAATCCACCTGTTGAAGTTAGAGTTGTAGGGGATTTATTTACAACTGATACTGTATCCGGAGAGTCCGCTTGTTCAGAAATCATAAACCTAAACGGAATCACTACCACGAATGTTATTCCGCTTGCTGATGGACCAAGTTTATTCTTTGCTCAAAGAATTGACGGCAATCTGAATGAGTGTAATTCAGGAACACAAACGATTCAAGTTGCTTGGAATGGTGGCATTACACCGTATATAAGTGGTGATACCGAATCAGACTTGTTTCAATACTATATTGGCTATTCTGACAGTTCTGGAGTTCTAATACCGCATGTACCTATTTCGATAGCAGATATAAATGACAACGACAACTTTCACCAACTTTGTTTTTCTACAAGTGATGAAATTGTTGAAATTTCAATGATGGCTAACACGGTCGAAGATCCAAACCACGACCCAAATTTATACAGCGAAATTGATGTTAGTTCCTGCACTCCTTAGACAATTATTGAAGCATCAGATGGACATCTTATCATTGTGTTAATTAGCTTTTCTTCTACGTGGAAAAATACTCGTCACGGTATATTTAAGGTAGATACCAATGACGGGACCAAACTTCTTCCATAACTAAAAACCTATCACGTTTTTACAACATATTTTCGTAAATACGTGTAAATACAATCCTATGTTCTTGTGATTACTTGATTACTCATACACAGGTCCAACGTATCGCCGCTACCCACGAAGGCCGGGTCGAGGTTGTGGACAGTCGGTTGGGCGGCGCGCATTTTACGTTGATCTTCCCCTGTGCATAGCGAGGGGCGTCCCGCAAACGTTACAAACCTTTACATTTCCCCAACAGAACCCTTACAGACGACGACCACCCTTCGACATAGTTTTTTCAGTAGGGCGTGTGAATACCCGCTCGCTTTTCTGCACTGACGAATCGAAGGGGGAACGATGCCCTACTTACGCACAAAAGGCTTCTCAGCGGCAGTCGTTACCGGGCTGATCTACCTTAGTGCCGTCGCAACTTCGGCGGAAGATCTCACCATAGAGCACGCCGTATCCATCGCCCTAGAACGCAGTAGCGACCTGCGTCGCTTAGAAAACCAAGTCGATTTAAATCAGACCGCCGTCGAACAAGGGCGCGCCCGTTTTCAGCCCGACCTGAACCTCTCCATCAGCCCCTCCGAACGTTTTGGTCGAACCTTTGACCAGAGTATTGGCCAAGTCAAAACGCAGCGCAGCGAGAGCCTCAGCCTAAACGCCTCCTCTAGGATCAACCTCTTTAACGGCTACGCCGACCAAGCTGCACTGGCTGCTGCCCGCCTCGACCTACAGGCCGGCCAACAGGACCTCGCGCGCGCGCGCCACCGCATTGCTTACAGCGCCGCCGCTCAATTCTTGAGCATCTTTTCCGCTGAGGAGCTGATCGCCGTCGAGCGGGAGAATATCGCTGCCCAACGTCAGCAGCTCGACCGCATCCAAGCCTACTGGGAACAGGGCACCCGTTCGCGCGCCGACGTTCTCCAGCAGCAAGCCACTCTCGCCGCCGCCGAACTGCGCCTCCTCAACGCCGAGCAGAGACACCAGCTGGCCGAACTGCGTCTCAAGGAGACCCTCCAGATCGATCTCGCTTCCGATCTAACTTTTTCCGGTCCCTCACTGACCGACCTGCAAACGAAAGATCTCAACTATACCCCCGAGCCGCTCATCCAAGACGCCCTAGAGCAGCGCCACGACCTGACCGGCCAACAACTTCGAATCGCCGCCGCCCAAGAGCAGATTCGCCAAGCGCGCGCCGGCCTGCTCCCCCAAGTCAACCTGTCGATAAATACCGGCACCAACTACAGTAGCCTTAACGAACGCGATGGCTTCGGCGACCAGTTAACCGACCTAAATCCTAGCGCCTCGATCGGCCTCAACCTCTCTTTGCCGATCTTTGATCGCGCCTTGACAAAGAGCCAAGTCGCTCGTTCGCAAGTGCAGCTCAAGAACCAAAAAATAATCTTAGAAGACTTGCAGCGCGGCATCACCTTCGAACTCCATCAGACCCTGCTTGACTACCGCACTGCTCTCAAGCGCCAGGCCGTCGCCGCCGCCCGGGAAACCGCTGCCGCCGAAGCCTTGGCAGCGATGGAAGCCCGCTACGACAGCGGCTCGGCCACTTTTGTCGAGTTGAGCCAGACCCGCGCTCAATACGTCGACGCCAGAGGGAGCTGGGTAGAAGCGCTCTATGACGTAACTCTCGCCCAGTTAGCTATCGAATACAACCGCGGCGGCGAAGCCTGGCAAGCTGCTCTCCAACAGATGAACTATTAAGATGAAGGGGAAGATCATAGTGAAGGAAATGGCGATCGTAGTGATTGCTGTATCTGTCTTATGTATCATCGTAGTTTCTTGTGCACCGAAGTTCCACCCCCAAACATTGGGAGGTGCGGAATGCAAAAAAGATTGTGCTATTGCAATGGCGGGATGTAAGGGGTCTACCATGACATGCAATAGATCTTATGCGTCTTGCATAAGATCATGTATCGATATTGAGAGATTAGGAGATTAATGACCTAAATCAGTACCCATATTTTATCCATATTTACCCGTATTTTATGGAGTATACGGTGCATTAATGAACCATTTAACGGCACACCAATGCATCCTAATACACAATCTTCCCGCGAAAAACCAAGATCATTGCATAGGAATATAGATCATGAAAAAGCTGATCTTTACTATCTTGACCCTAGCACTCGTCGCTTCCGGCATCTGGGCTTTTGTACTCCAGCCCGACGGCGAGGAAGGGGCCGAATTCAAATTTGCCGAAATCGCACGCGGTGACATCGAAAACGTCGTCTCTGGGACGGGCACCCTGAACCCCGTAGGCACCGTCGAAGTCGGCACCCAAGTCTCCGGCACCATCGACCAACTCTACGCCGACTTCAATGACCACGTCATTGTCGGTCAGCTCTTAGCCGTCCTCGACACGTCCGCCCTCGCCGCTTCGGTGCGCGAGGGCGAGGCCAGCGTTGCCCGCACCCGCGCCCAGTACAACTTGGCAGTGGACGAATACGACCGCCACCTCATCCTAGCCGAAAAGGGCTACCTCTCCGAACGGGAGATACGCTCCCTGGCCACTCAAGTCGAAACCGCAAAAGCGTCGCTCCAGTCGGCTGAAGCCACCTTGCTGCGTTTGCAGACCAATTTCAATCACGCTGAGATCCGCGCTCCTATCGATGGCACCGTCATTCAGCGCAGCGTCGAAGCCGGCCAGACTGTGGCTGCCAGTCTGCAAACCCCTACGATCTTTGTCATCGCCGAAGATATGGCTCAGATGGAGATCCTCGCCCTTGTCGACGAAAGCGATATCGGCCTGATCCGCGAAGGCCAAGAGGTCCGCTTCACCGTTCAGGCGTACCCGGACGAAGAGTTCTCCGGAACCGTTCGTCAGATCCGCCTCAAACCGGAGACGATCCAGAACGTGGTCAACTACACCGTCGTCGTCGACGCGCCCAACAAAGCAGGCCTGCTGCTGCCCGGGATGACAGCCACCGTGGACTTCGTCGCTGAAAGAGTGGAAGATGTGCTCATTGCCCCATCGGCTGCCCTTCGCTTCCAACCGACTCAAGAGATGATGCTCACCCTGAGGGAACGCATGCGGGAGAGAGGCGCCGCTGCATCCGATTCCACCCGCCGCAGAATGCGCGAACAGATGCAGGCATGGGGGAGCAGTATCGGTGTGGGCGGCCAACCTCCCGCCGGCGTCGGCCGCCTCTGGTATATAGACGAAAGAGGTGCGCCCGCCGTTTTGCCCGTCCGCCTCGGTGCTACAGACGGTCTCAATACCGAAGTCGTCCTCCATCGCCTGCAGGGGCGCAGCCCCTCCGCGGATTTAAATGTTGGCATGCAAGTCATCACCGGCACCACCACTACATCCAGCAAGTCGACCACGGCCTCTAATCAGCAGCGAAGAGGGGGCGATCGTCGCACGGGGCCTCCGGGATTCTTCTAAGGAGCAGATCATGAAAAACGTCATCTGCACGCGAGAAATGACCAAGATTTACGCAATGGGAGACACCGCCGTACACGCTCTCGATGGCGTCGACCTAGAGATTAATGAGGGGGAATTCGTCGCCGTGATGGGCAGCTCGGGTTCGGGCAAGTCGACTCTGATGAATATTCTCGGTTGCCTAGACTATCCCACTTCTGGAGACTATTGCCTCGACGGCCAACTCGTCAATGACCTAAACCAAAATCAGCTGGCCGACCTGCGCGCCCAGCGGCTCGGTTTTGTCTTCCAGTCATTCAACCTACTGCCGCGAACCTCGGCCTTGGAAAATGTTGAACTGCCTCTGCTCTATGACCGGGCCAATCGATTTACCGACCCGCGCCAGAGAGCCGTCGAGGCCCTCGAGCGAGTCGGCTTAGGAGACCGCTTCAACCACGATCCAGCCCAGCTTTCCGGCGGCCAGCAGCAGCGCGTAGCCATTGCCCGCGCTCTGGTCAACCGGCCTTCCTTGCTGCTGGCCGATGAACCGACCGGCAATCTCGACAGCCGCACCTCCCTCGAAGTGATGGCCCTCTTCCAGCAGCTCAACGAGCAGGGCATCACCGTCATCTTGGTCACCCACGAGCCGGAGATCGCCGCGTACACGCGCCGGATCGTGCAAATGCGCGATGGTCTGATCGTCGACGACCGTTTAGTCGTCGACCGGAGTAGCGCCTGCGACGATCTCGAAGCGCTAACCAACGATACCCCAAACAGGACCGTCTAATATGGAGTGGGAAAACACGCTCAAGGTCGCCTTCAAAAGCATCCTCAAAAACGGCATGCGCAGTCTGCTAACGATGCTCGGCATCGTCATCGGCGTCTTCTCCGTCATCGTCATGGTCGCCATCGGCGAAGGCGGTCAAACCGAAATAGAGAGCCAGATCTCTACCTTGGGCAGCAATTTGATTATGATCCGCGGCGGTAGTAGCATGGCTGGCGGCGTCAGCCGGGGGGCCGCCAGCATGCAAACCCTCACCCTAGACGACATCGATGATCTGCGTCAACAAACCACCCTACTACAGGGTGCTTCCCCCGAAGTGCGCGCCGGCGCTCAGGTGATTGGCGGCGGCAAGAACTGGAACACCCAGATAACGGGCGTCGATCCCGAATACATGCAGATCCGCGCGTGGGAAATGGAATTGGGGGCTTTTTTCACCGACCGCGAGGTCAAGAGCCGCGCCAAAGT
>Ga0181569_10003990_pt1 | contig 11404 bp, 8 predicted proteins | sample 101ome_19_FD_132452 | JGI IMG/M metagenome (GOLD analysis project Ga0181569, IMG submission 132452) | Coastal salt marsh microbial communities from the Groves Creek Marsh, Skidaway Island, Georgia - 101405AT metaG (megahit assembly) | ecosystem: Environmental > Aquatic > Marine > Intertidal zone... | reverse complement strand
GGCCCAAGGTGGCGGCGCTGTTGGCCAAACATAACGGGGCTTGCAAGCCCTCAGTGGCTTGCTGCCAAAGGCGCAACGGTTGCGCAATGCCGTTGGGTTGATCGGCGTTGGCAAAGTGCGTCATAAGCGTCACGCCGTCTACCTGTGGCATGGCCTGCAGCCGCGCCCAGGCCGCGCGCAGCGCAGCGGCGTGAAAGCCCAAGCGGTTCATGCCCGAGTTGAACTTCAGGTACACGTGGTGTGGCTGCTGGGTTTTGTGCGCGGCCAACCAGTCAAGCTGGGCGGCGTGGTGCACCACGTGCCACAGTTGCAACGTGGAGCACAGCTCAAGGTCACGTGGCTCAAATACCCCTTCTAGCAGCAACAGTGGGCCACGCCAACCAAGTTCGCGCAACAAGCGCGCCTCGGCCAGGTCTAGGCAGGCCAGCCCATCGGCCGCACGCAAGGCAGGCCACACCCGCTCAATGCCGTGGCCGTAGGCGTTGGCTTTAACCACCGCCCATATCCGCGCCGTGCCCGCGCGGCGGCGCAGTTCAGCCAGGTTATGCTGCAGGGCCAATACATCAACGGTGGCAACAATAGGGCGGGGCATGGCAAGGGCTCTTGGTGGCGGAAGGTGCCATCATGCTATAAACGCGGTCGCTACCGATTAACCAGCACACGGATCGCGAATGACGCTCTATTGTCTCGCATGAAAGCGGGCTTTTACACCATCATGTCGGCGCAGTTTTTTAGCTCGTTGGCTGATAACGCGTTGTTCGTGGTGGCCGTGGAGCTGCTGCGCACCCAAGACCTACCGGTTTGGCAACAAGCGGCCCTGGTGCCCATGTTTGCCCTTTTTTATGTTGCGCTGGCGCCGTTTGTCGGCGCCTTTGCCGACTCGCGCCCAAAAGGGCAGGTCATGCTGATCAGCAACTGCATTAAGGTGGTGGGGTGTTTGATGATGCTGTTTGGCTCGCACCCGCTGCTGGCGTACGCGGTGGTGGGGCTGGGTGCGGCGGCCTACTCGCCGGCCAAGTACGGCATTTTGACCGAGTTGTTGCCCCCGTCGCAGTTGGTTAAGGCCAACGGCTGGATCGAGGGGCTGACGATTGGCTCGATTATTTTGGGCGTGTTGCTCGGCGGGCAGCTGGTGGGGCCGCTGATGGGCGAGGGGTTGCTGGCCTTGGCCACGCCGTGGGCGGCCACGCTTGGTATTACCACCCGGGTTGACGCAGCCATTGCCAGTTTGGTGTTGGTGTACGCGTTGGCGGCGTGGATCAACGCGTATATTCCGCACACCGGTGCCACGCCGCGCGCCATGCCGCGCAATTGGCTGCGCTTGCTGCCCGATTTTGCGCAGTGCAACTCGCGTCTGTGGCGCGACAAACTGGGGCAAATTTCGCTGGCCACCACCACCTTGTTTTGGGGGGTCAGCGGCAACCTGCGCTACATCGTGCTGGCCTGGGCGGCGGTGGCGTTGCAATACGACACCACGCAGGCCTCAAGCCTGGTGGGGGTGGTGGCCATTGGCACGGCGGCGGGCGCGGTGCTGGCGTCTTGGCATATGCGGCTGGACAAAGCCACGCGCGTGATGCCCATGGGCATCACCATGGGGCTGCTGGTGATACTCATGGTGTGGATAGACAACGTATGGGTTGCCGCGCCGTTTTTGGTGGCCATGGGCGCGCTGGGTGGCTACTTGGTGGTGCCCATGAATGCCTTGTTGCAACACCGCGGGCACAACCTCATGGGCGCCGGGCGGTCGATTGCCGTGCAAAACTTTAATGAACAAGCCTGTATTTTGGGGCTGGGTTTGGCCTACACCCTAAGCACGGGTTTGGGCGTGTCGGCGTTTGAAGCCATTGCCGGGTTTGGCCTGCTGGTGGCTGGCACGATGTGGCTGATTCAGCGCTGGCACCGTTACAACGAGCGCCACCACCCGCAAGAGCTGGCGCGTTTGCTGGAAATCGCGCGCCGCGACGACACGCACCGGCCCTAAGTTTGGGCGGTTTGGTTGGCCGGCAGCGGCGCGTTGTACCCGGGGCTGGCGTTTGGGTTGGGGTTGCTTAGGGCGTCGTCGAGCACCTCAAGCCAGTGGCGCACCGGCACGCTGGCGCCACCTTGCAGGTGCGTAATACAACCCACATTGGCCGACACCACCACCTCAGCGGGCTTGGGCGCCAAGGCCTGTAATTTGCGTTGGCGCAGTTGTTCACTCAGTTTGGGCTGCAGCACCGAATACGTGCCCGCCGAGCCGCAACATAGGTGCGCATCGGTGTTGGCCACGCGTGTGGCGAAGCCCAGCGCCGCCAACTGAGCGGGCAAGTCGTTGACTTGCTGCCCATGCTGCAGCGTGCATGGCGGATGCACCACCAACGCCGGTTGTTGCGCCGCCTTGGCGGCCACCAAGGGTTGCAAGGCATCAAGCCACTGCGGCAGGCACTCGGCGGCGTCGCGCGTCATGGCGCTGATGTGCGCCGCGCGCTCGGCGTAAACCGGGTCGTTGCGCAGCACATGACCGTAGTCTTTCACCATCACGCCGCAGCCCGATGCGTTCATAAGCAAGCCCTGCATGCCGTCTTGCTGCAGCAACGGCCACCAAGCGTCGATGTTGGCGCGCGCCTGTTGCAAGGCACGCGCTTCGTTGCTTAGGTGATAAGCCAACGCGCCGCAGCAGCCCGCTTGCGGCGCCAGCACGGCTTGAATGCCCATGGCGTCAAGCACACGGGCGGTGGCCACATGCACATTGGGCAGCATGGCGGGTTGCACACAGCCGGCGAGCAACAGCATTTTTTTTGCATGGGTGCGCGTGGGCATGGCGCGGGTGGGCTGCGCTTCGGGCACCTTGGCCTGCAGCGCAGCTGGCAACCAGGCGCGCACGCGCTGCCCGAGCCGCATGGCTGGCGCAAACGCCGCCGACGTTAACCCATGCACCAACGCCGCGCGCAGCGCACGCTGCCACCACACACGCGGCACCTGGGCGTCTACCACGCGGCGACCAATATCCACCAATTCGCCGTAATGCACGCCGCTGGGGCACGTGGTTTCACAGTTGCGGCAGGTGAGGCAGCGGTCCAAATGCTGTTGGGTTGAAGCGGTGGCGGGCGCGCCCTCTAAAACTTGCTTAATCAGGTAAATACGCCCGCGCGGCCCGTCGAGCTCGTCGCCCAACAGCTGGTAGGTGGGACAGGTGGCGGTGCAAAAGCCACAGTGCACGCACTTGCGCAAAATCGCCTCGGCCGCCTGACCATCGGCGGTGTTGGCAAAAGCAGGGGCAAGTTGGGTTTGCATGGTGGCGAACCTTTAACTGGGCAGGCGCTGGGTGTTAAGCACCCCGTGCGGGTCGAACGCTTGGCGTAAGCGCGCACCAATGCGCGCCACCGCCGACTGAGGGGTGTCGAATACACCCAAGACCTTGTCGGCCTCGGGGTGGGCGCGGCTGGCGCGCACCATGGTGGCGTGCCCGCCCACAGCGCGGGCGGCTTGGCGCAAAGGCTCGGCGTGCGCGGCACTGGCCCAAAGCCAGCGCTGGGTGCCGTGCCAATCGATCAACTGGGGCGGCAACTCGGCCAATGCTCCGGTGTTGGGCGGCACGCTTAGGCGCCACAAACAGGCCTGGTCGTTGGGCGGCTCTACAAAAAACGGCAGGGTTTGGTGCCGCGCCGCCTCCCAATCGGTGGCGTCGGCCTCGGCGCTTAAGGCCTGGGCGGCGTACCCCTCGGCCTGGGCTTGTTGCAGCAAGCGTTGCTGGGCTGCTTGCACCGCCGCCGCCGCGCCACGCAAGCGCAGGTACAAGTGGCCACCGCCATAGTGCTGCACCCAATGCGAGGCCCACAGCGGCAACGGCTGCGCACGCCAGCGCGCCAACCAATGCAACGCCTGAGCGGCAGGAACCTCAAAGTGCAGCGTGGCACTGGCCACGGGCAAGGGCAGCACCTTAAGCGAAACCTCGGTGATCACCGCCAACGTGCCCAAGCTGCCGGTCATAAGGCGGCTCACGTCGTAGCCGGCCACGTTTTTCATAACCTGCCCACCGTAGCGCAGCCGTTGGGCACGGCCGTTAAGAATTTCTACACCCAACACGTAGTCACGCACGCCGCCCACGCTGGCACGCGAAGAACCAGCCAAGCCAGCGGCCACCATGCCGCCCACCGTGCCTTGGTTGTTAAACAACGGCGGCTCAAACGGTAAAAACTGTCCTTTGTCGGCCAATGTGGCTTGCAGCTCGGCCAAAGGCGTACCGGCCAACGCCGTAATAACCAGCTCGGTGGGTTCGTAAGCCAACACCCCGCGCAAATCGGTGGTGGGCAATGGCTCACCGCGCAGCGGGTTGCCGTAAAAGTCTTTGCTGCCGTGGCCCACCACACGCAAAACGCGGCCATCGGCCGCGGCTGCGCGTAGTTGATCTTGAATCGTATCGATTGGGCTGGGCATGGGGCGCATGTTACCTAACGGGCACCCCAGCCCAAGCCCACGGCGGGTTTAGCCGTTGTAGGCGCTCTCGCCGTGCGAGGTGATGTCCAAGCCTTCGCGCTCGGCCTCTTCGGCCACGCGCAAGCCCATTACCACCGACACCACCTTTAGGGCAATGTAAGCCACCACCGCCGACCACACCATGGTGATCAACACCCCTTCGGCCTGCACCAGCACCTGGGCACCAATGGCAAAGTCGTCGCCGCCGGTGCCGCCCAAACCAGGCGCAGAAAACACGCCGGTGAGCAACGCCCCCACAATGCCGCCAATGCCGTGAATGCCAAACACGTCCAACGTGTCGTCGGCGCCGAGCATCTTTTTAAGACCGGTCACACCCCAGAGGCAAATAAAGCCTGCGGCCAATCCGATTGCAATGGCGCCCATGGGGCCCACCGAACCACAAGCCGGCGTAATGCCCACCAAGCCCGCCACGGCACCCGAAGCGGCACCCAGCATAGAGGCTTGGCCACGCATCAGCGCCTCGCCCAAGCTCCAGGCCAACACCGCTGCGGCAGGGGCCAGCAAGGTGTTAATAAATGCCAAGGTGGCGCCAGACGTGGCCTCAAGGTTGGAGCCAGCGTTAAAGCCAAACCAGCCCACCCACAGCATGGCGGCACCCACCATGGTAAAGGTTAGGTTGTGCGGCTTAATGGCTTCTTGCCCATAGCCCAAACGCTTGCCCAGCACATACGCGGCCACCAAGCCCGCCACACCCGAGTTGATGTGCACCACCGTGCCACCGGCAAAGTCGAGCGCGCCTTTGTCGAGCAAATAACCGCCCGCACCCCACACCATGTGCGCCACAGGCAAGTACGCAAAGCTAAACCACAGCACGCAAAACAGCAGCACCGCGGCAAACTTCATGCGCTCGGCAATGGAGCCACAAATAAGTGCACAAGTAATGCCAGCAAACGTGGCCTGAAAGGCAATAAAGATGTACTCGGGAATTTTTACGTTGTCGGTGAACGTATCGGCCAAACTATCGGGCGTGATACCCAGCAAAAACATTTTGCTTAGGTCGCCAATAATCAAACCCTCGGCGCCAAACGCCAACGAGTAGCCGTATACCGCCCACAGCACGGCGATAAGCGAAAACACCACCATCACCTGCATCAAAATGCTCAGCATGTTTTTGCTGCGCACCAAGCCGCCATAAAACAGCGCCAAGCCGGGCACCGTCATCATGACCACCAACAGGGTAGAGAGCATCATCCACGACACATCACCCTTGTCTACCACCGGCGCGGCCTGGGCCAGCGCCGCACCCGAAGCTGCCAACGCAGGCAGCGCCACTGCAGCGAGTTTTGTAAAGATATTCATTGCAATCGTTCCTTTGATTTTTTGCAAAAGGTTGTAGCCCTGCGCGCTACAGCGCGGCCGCGCCCGACTCACCGGTGCGGATACGCAGCACCTGCTCCACGGCGGTTACAAAAATCTTGCCGTCGCCAATCTTGCCGGTACGAGCGGCCAGCTCAATGGCTTCCACTACGCGCTCGGTGAGCTCGTCGGGCACGGCGGCCTCGATCTTGACCTTGGGTAAAAAATCCACCACGTACTCGGCGCCCCGATACAACTCGGTATGCCCCTTTTGCCGACCAAAGCCCTTGACCTCAGTCACCGTGATGCCCTGCACCCCCACGCCGGCAAGGGCTTCGCGCACCTCGTCGAGCTTAAAGGGCTTAATAATTGCCGTAACCAGTTTCATCGGTTGGGTTCCTTTCAAACCAAATACCCAAGCCCTACTGCACAAGGCGTGCCACCCCAGTGCGCAGCGGGTTACGCCCCAAAGCGGCGCACAAACCCCATAACCCACGGCCAAAAACCACGTTGTGCACCAATGTTGTGCCAAAACACGCCCCTGGCTGAGGCAAAATAAACCAACAAAACACGGTGGCGGCCCACCCGGCACGCCCCATCAGGGAGAACACGCATGGCACTGGCGCAAGTGGCCAGCCGCGCACTGCATGGCTTGCAAGCCAGCGTGGTGCATGTAGAGGTATACACCGCCAACGGCCTGCCCAGCTTTGTGCTGGTGGGACTGGCCGACACCGAGGTACGATAAGCCCGCGAGCGTGTACGCGCCGCGCTGGAACACAGCGGCCTGCCCTACCCCAGCAACCAGCGCATTACCGTGAACTTGGCCCCGGCCGATCTACCCAAAGACTCGGGCCGGTTTGACCTGCCCATGGCGTTGGGCCTGCTGGCGGCCAGCGGCGAGCTGCCGGCCCAGGCCCTGGCGCCATTTGTGTGGGCGGGCGAGCTGTCGCTTAACGGCAGCCTGCGCCCCGTGGCCGGTGCCTTGGCCATGGCGCGCGCCATGCAACACAGCGGCCTGGCGCTGGTGCTGCCACCGGGCAGCGCCGAACAAGCCGCCGTGGTGCCCCATGTGCAAGTGATACGCGCCAACAGCCTAGCCGCCGTGGTGCAACGCCTGCGCCAGCCGCATGCGCCCAACCCTGGCTGGGCCGCGCTGCCGCACCACACCCCACGGCACACAGCCTATCAAGGCCCCGGGCTGCACGAAGTACACGGCCACCACGCCGCCAAGCGTGCGCTGCAAGTGGCCGCTGTGGGCGGGCACAGCGTGCTGATGTGCGGACCACCCGGGGCGGGCAAAAGCATGTTGGCGCAGCGCTTGCCCGGCTTGCTGCCACCACTTAACCCCGACCACGCCCTAGAAGCCGCAGCCATTGCCGAACTGGCCGGCCTAAACGCCACCACCCAATGGGGCCAACCCCCGCTGCGCGCCCCGCACCACAGCGCCAGTGCCGCGGCCTTGGTGGGCGGGGGCAACCCGCCACGCCCGGGCGAAGCCACCCTGGCGCACCTGGGCGTGTTGTTTTTAGATGAACTGCCCGAATTTACCCGCCCAGCCCTGGAGGCGCTGCGCGAACCACTGGAAACCGGCGAGGTACGCCTGGCCCGCGCCGGGCACCGAGCCACCTATCCCGCGCGCTTTATGTTGGTGGCCGCCATGAACCCCTGCCCCTGCGGCTACCACGGCAGCCCACGCTGCCAATGCAGCCCCGAACGCGTGGCGCGCTACACCAGCAAAATCAGCGGCCCGCTGCTGGACCGCATGGACATGGTGCTGCACCTGCAGCCCGTGCCGCACCAGCAGCTGCTGCAAACCCCACCCCCTGCAACAAACAACCCGGCGCAAGCAGTGCAACAGGCGCGCGCCCGGGCCCTGCAAAGGCAAGGCAGCAGCAACGCGCAACTTAGCGGCAGCGCCCTACAACAACACACGGCGCTACCCACCGCCGAGCGCCAATGGGCAGAAAACGCCGCGCACCGCCTGGGCTGGAGCGCACGCCGGCTGCACCGCGTGCTGCGCGTGGCGCGAAGCGTGGCCGATTTAGACGACAACGAACACCTAGGGCGCGCGCACTTGGCCGAGGCCATGCAGTACGTGCGGGTGTTGGGATAAGTGAAGGGTTCAGTGCTGCATCAACTAGTTTTGTTGGTTAGAGGAAGGGAGCTTGATATGTACCAATATACCGACGGCGGTTTGCGCAACGTGTGGCTTGCCAATGGCTACGAGGTTAAACAAACCCCCTTCGGCGAGGGCGTGGCATTTCATAACCTTGATGGCCTCACCGCCGCCATATGCTTGGCACTCGCGCGCAAGTCGTCGTTGCTCACGGGCGCAGAGTTTCGCTACATTCGAAGCGCGGGCATGTTGTTGTCGCAGCCGGCCCTGGGCAAGCTTATGGGGGTTGATGGCCAGTCAGTAGCTCGCTGGGAAAAACCAGCAAGGTGCCACGCTGGGCAAACAAGTTCATTCGCCTGCTTTACAGCGCCCACGCAAAGGGCCTGCTCTAGGCTTTTACGACAAATTAGGCCCCAGCCATTTGCGCAGTTCGTCTTCGGGGGTGGCGCAGCGCACCGCCAAGTCGGCTATTTGGTCTTCGCCTATCTTGCCCACATTAAAGTACCGCGCCTCGGGGTGCGCCAGGTAAAAGCCGCTTACGCTGGCTGCGGGTGTCATGGCCAGGTGTTCGGTAAGGGCCATGTCGATTTCGTTGGCACCAAGCAGCGCAAACATGTTGCGCTTTACCAAGTGGCTGGGGCACGCGGGGTACCCCGGCGCCGGGCGTATGCCTTGGTAGGCCTCGGCAATCAGCTGTTCGTTGCTTAGCTGTTCGTTGGCGGCGTAACCCCACCAGTCGGTGCGCACTTGCTGGTGTAACCATTCGGCCAAGGCCTCGGCCAGGCGGTCGGCCAGGGCTTTGAGCATGATGGCGCTGTAGTCGTCATGCGCGGCTTCAAAGGCTTGGGCCCGCGCCTCGGCGCCCAGCCCGGCGGTTACGGCCCACACGCCCACGTAATCGGCGGCTTGGGTGGCGTCTGCCACGTAGTCGGCCAAAGAGCGGCTGGGGCGCATCACGCCGTTGAGTTCGGTTTTTTCGGTTTGCTGGCGCAGGCCGTGCCACACCATGGCGGTTTGCTGGCGGGTTTCGTCTTGGTACAGGGCAATGTCGTCGTGGTTAATACGCTGCGCGGGGTACAAACCCACCACGGCGTGCGCTTGCAGCCAGCGCCCGGCCACTATTTTGCTTAGCATGGCTTGGGCGTCGGCCAGCACTTTGCGCGCTTGTTCGCCCACCACGTGGTCTTGCAAGATGGCGGGGTAGGGGCCCGCCAAGTCCCAGGTTTGAAAAAATGGTGTCCAGTCGATGTAGGGCGCCAGTTGCTCAAGGGCCACGTTGCGCAGCACGCGGCGGCCTATAAATTTGGGGCGTGTTGGGGTGTACTGGGTAAAGTTAACGGCAGCGGCATTGGCGCGCGCTTGCGCCAGCGGCCACAGTGGGGTGGTGGTTTTGTTGGCGTGTTGTTGGCGCACGCGTTGGTAGTCGGTTTGCAGCTCGGCCAAGTAGCGCGGCGCGTCTTGGCCCAGCAGGCTTTGCGCCACGCCTACGCTGCGCGAGGCGTCGGGCACGTACACCACGGGGCCTTGGTAGTGCGGTGCAATTTTTACCGCGGTGTGTACGCGGCTGGTGGTGGCCCCACCAATAAGCAGCGGGGTTTGGCGCTCGGTAAACCATGGGTCTTGGTTCATTTCGGCGGCCACAACTTGCATTTCTTCTAGGCTGGGGGTAATAAGGCCCGATAAGCCCACGATGTCGGCGTTAACTTGTTTGGCTTTGGCCAATATGTCTTGCCACGGCACCATAACGCCCATGTTGTGCACTTCAAAGTTGTTGCACTGCAACACCACGGTCACGATGTTTTTGCCTATGTCGTGCACGTCGCCTTTTACGGTGGCAATCACGATGTTGCCTTGGTTGCGCACTTCTTGCCCGGCGGCTTGCAGTTGCGCTTTTTCTTCTTCTATGTAGGGCACCAGGTGGGCCACGGCTTGCTTCATAACGCGCGCGCTTTTAACCACTTGGGGCAAAAACATTTTGCCTTCGCCAAAGCGGTCGCCCACCACGTTCATGCCGTCCATCAGGGGGCCTTCAATCACGTGCAGCGGGCGCAGCCCTTGCTCGCGCATGATTTGCCACATGGCTTCGGTGTCTTCGGTTATGTGGTCGCCAATGCCGTGCACCAGGGCGTGCACCATGCGTTCGCGCACCGGCAGTTCGCGCCAGGCGTTTTTTAGGCTGTCGTCGCGGGCGTTGCCTTTGGCCAGTTCGGCCACTTCTATCAGGCGCTCAGCGGCGTCGGCGCGGCGGTTAAGCACCACGTCTTCTACGCGTTCGCGCAGTTCGGGGTCTAGGTCGTCGTACACGCCAATCATGCCGGCATTCACAATGCCCATGTCCATGCCGGCGCGTATGGCGTGGTACAAAAACACGGTGTGTATGGCTTCGCGCACGGCGTCGTTGCCCCTAAAGCTAAACGACACGTTGCTGACCCCGCCCGATACTTTGGCCCCGGGCAGGTTGGCTTTAATCCACGCGGTGGCTTGTATAAAGTCAACGGCGTAGTTGGCGTGTTCTTCAATGCCGGTGGCAATGGCAAAGATGTTGGGGTCGAACACGATGTCTTCGGGCGCAAAGCCCAAGCGCTCGGTTAGTAGGGTGTAGGCGCGCTGGCAGATTTCAATTTTTCGGGCGTAGGTGTCGGCTTGGCCTTGTTCGTCAAAGGCCATCACAATCGCGGCCGCGCCATAACGGCGCACCAGTTTGGCTTGGCGCAAAAATTCTTCTTCGCCTTCTTTTAGGCTGATGCTGTTCACAATGCTTTTGCCTTGCACGCATTGCAGCCCGGCTTCAATCACGCTCCATTTGCTGGAATCGATCATCACGGGCACGCGCGCAATGTCGGGCTCGGCCGCCAGCAGGTTTAAAAAGCGCACCATGGCCGCTTGGCTATCAAGCATGGCTTCGTCCATGTTGATATCAATGATTTGGGCGCCGTTTTCTACTTGCTGGCGCGCCACGTCCAGGGCTTGTTCGTATTGCTCGTTAAGAATCAATCGCGCAAACGCCTTAGACCCAGTCACGTTGGTGCGCTCGCCAACGTTGACAAACAGGCTTTGCCCGCTGATGGCCAAGGGCTCCAGCCCAGACAGCAGCATGGGCGGCATGGCGCGCGCTGGCGCCGCGGGGGAATGCAAAGAGGTCATGAATCCGTATTTAATGCCGGCCATTGCAAGCGGTGTTGGCCGTGATAAACCAAAAAATGTTCGCCCGAACAGCGCCCAATAAGTGTAAGGCCCACGCGCTGCGCCATGTCCAAGCCCATGCGCGTGACACCCGAACGCGAGAGCAAAAACGGTATGCCCATTTGTGCGCCTTTGATCACCATTTCTGAGGTGAGCCGCCCAGTGGTGTAAAACACCAGGTCGTCACCGCCAAGTTGGTGCAGCCACATCAGGCCGGCAATGGCGTCCACGGCGTTGTGTCGCCCCACGTCTTCAACCCAGTGCAGCAGTTCGCTGCCTCTAAACAAGCCACAGCCGTGCACCGAGCCGGCCTGCTTGTACACCGAGGGGTGG
>Ga0181569_10003987_pt1 | contig 11408 bp, 8 predicted proteins | sample 101ome_19_FD_132452 | JGI IMG/M metagenome (GOLD analysis project Ga0181569, IMG submission 132452) | Coastal salt marsh microbial communities from the Groves Creek Marsh, Skidaway Island, Georgia - 101405AT metaG (megahit assembly) | ecosystem: Environmental > Aquatic > Marine > Intertidal zone... | reverse complement strand
TGCACATGATCCAGGAGAACATGGAGAAGCAGATAGAGTGGTGCCACGAAGCTCCTTTCTACACGCTCGGACCTCTAACGACTGACATTGCTCCGGGCTATGACCACATCACCAGTGGAATCGGTGCCGCCATGATCGGTTGGTATGGCTGCGCGATGCTTTGCTACGTGACTCCAAAAGAACACCTCGGTCTCCCGAACCGCGAAGACGTTCGCGACGGCGTGGTCACTTACAAGATTGCGGCTCATGCTGCCGATCTTGCGAAAGGACATCCGGCTGCTCAGGTTCGTGACAATGCACTGAGCAAGGCTCGTTTCGAGTTCCGTTGGGAAGACCAGTTTAATCTCGCCCTCGATCCGACCAAGGCGCAGGAGTTCCACGATGAAACTCTGCCGCAGGACGGCGCAAAGACAGCGCACTTCTGCTCGATGTGTGGCCCGACTTTCTGCTCGATGAAAATCACCGAAGAGGTTCGCGAATACGCGGAGAAGCAGGGAATGACAGAAGAGGAAGCCCTCGAAAAAGGTATGGAGGAGAAGGCGAAGGAATTCGCTGATTCCGGCGCGGAAATCTACTCCTGATACCAGGAGCCGCCTCCCAACAACCCCGACCATGATGAACCATCCTGGCTCGGGCAATGTCGGAACAAACTACTTCTGTTCCCTGCTGCCGAGCCCACCAATCAGGGTGGAGATAAGAACGGCATTGTAGAGAACTCCCGTCAGGCAGTTGAGCATTGGATATTCGCCCAGCAAATGGAGAATGAATCTCGGTGCAGCCCAGATCCCGCTCGGCATCAGTGATGGCAGCTTTGGCAATATGAACGCCGGTCGGCGCGGCTTTGCGTTCCGCGTCTGCACTGAGCACGTCGTATTCCGGGACGGCTCCGCTCCCTTCGAATACCTTCTTGAGCTTCTTCTAACTCGTCGTCGTGATTTCCAGATCCGCTTCTGCCTTTGCCAGATTGCCCTTGGCTGTTTCAACTGCCGCTTCAAACTGTTCGGGTTCAATCGTGAAAAGCAGTTGGCCTTCCTTCACATATTGACCAGCATCAAAGTGGGAAGCTGGGAGAAAACCCTTCACCCGGGCGCGAATCTCTACGCGAGCAGAACCGGAGGTTCGCCCCGCATATTCTGAGTAAACCGTCGTCGTCTCAATCTGCGGTGATTCCAAACCAACCTCGGGAGGAGGTGGAGCAACGAACTCATTTTTTGGCAAAGCTGGTAGCGGCCAATGCTGCGACAACCGTCGCAAGGAAAAGGGATGGCTCATCGTCTTACTCTTTCAAATCTGCGTTTTCAACCTTGGCTGGGATTGCTGAGGCAAAAGGTGCCGGGCGCTTTTTCACCCAGCCTCCACCCGGCTTCTCTTTTACCGAAAGCAAAGCAGGTTCCTCACAGGCAACACCCCCACCGAGAGCTCGATAGAGCGCGATATAATTCCTCGCCAACTGGCCTTTCGAAAGAACCGCAGTGTCTTCGCTCCGGAATTTCGCTCGCTCCGTATCGATAACCCGCTGAAAATCGACCAGCCCTTCTTTATAATTATCTCCGACCAGACTAACCGATTCGCTCGCAGCTGATACCGCTCGGCGCAAAGCCACGAGCCGCTGTCTTTCGGTTGCCACTCCCGCCATCGCCGTCTCGACTTCTTCTACGGCCCCCAACACGGTCTTTTCATACGCACCGTAGGCCTGCATCGCACGAGCCTCCTCAACACGAATCAGATTTTTGATCTTCCCACTGCTGAAAAGATTCCATCTCATCGATGGCCCAAAGGAATAGGCGGCGGCTCCTGCATCAGGAAGATTGGAGATGTTGGACGCCTGTAGCTGCAATTGACCAGCTAACTGGAATTTCGGATAGAGTTCCGATTCTGCGACACCGATTCCAGCAACCGTCGCTGCCAACTGTCTTTCCGCACGACGGATGTCGGGCCGTGCACGCACGAGATCAGCAGGACAGCTCACCGCATAATCACGACCCGGCTGAGGAACTGATCGCGAGCGAAGCAACGTTTCCGACACAGAATGAGGATACCCTCCCGTCAGCGTAGCGAGGCGATTACGCGCAGCCGCGAGCTGGCCCTGAAGCTGTGGAACGAGAGCACGGGTCGTCTCCAGGTTGGTTCTCGCCTGAGTTACATCGATTTTGGAAACCAGACCAGCGTCGAGACGGTCCTGGGCGAGCTTGAGTGATGCCTGCTGGATCTTGATATTCTGATTCGCCACATGGATTCGTTCATCGAACGTGGTGTAATCCACGTAGTTAAGCGCCACATCAGCAAAAAGAGAAACCAGCAAATCCCGGTAGTTTTCTACTTCGGCCTGATAATTGGCATCGGCGGCTTCGACTCCCCGCTTCAGCCCTCCAAAGACGTCAAGTTCCCAACCCGAGTTCAAACCTGTCGTGTAGATATCCGTCGGATTAATGGCAGGGGCAAACCCAACTCGCTCACTCTGCCTGTTTCTCGTGTAACCCGCATCAGCCGCCAATGCGGGAAGCATACGACTTTTCGCGACTCCTCGTTGCGCTCGCGCCTCGACGATTCTCTGGATTGCGATTTTGAAATCCGGATTTTCTGCCCGCGTCCGTGCAATCAGCTCATTTAAGACAGGATCATTGAATCCTTTCCACCACTCTGTAAGGCAGGCACCTCCGCTGTCGAGATGCGGCTGCACACTCAAAGTCCACCGATCGGGCACACTTGTTTTCGGGCCGGAATAGTTGTAACCGACTGTCTCGCAGCTTGTGAGAGATGCTCCAGCCAGACAAACGGACAAAGGAATTGATAGTGAAACGTTTTTCATGACAGTCTACAACCAGCAGACGTCGAATAAATGCGTCAAACGGGCCCCCATTTAAGGACGGTAGTGCCGCATGACGCAAGCAGTTTCCTTGCCTCTGGTGCCTATTGAAGGATAGGCATACGGACATTTCCCACACCGTATCTTTCCTGTAAGCTTCCAACCAACCTCACATTCCCCCTATGAACGATTCCATCAACACTGCCCCAGACTTAACTACCGCCTATCCACGCAGTCCTCGCGTGTCGCTCGGAGGATACGTCGTCGCCGCACGCACCCTCGACAAGTGCCGCGCCGAGATCGCCGGAACGCTCGGTGAATACCACTTCGATTGCCCACTCGACAATCTTCTTTTTGATTTCACGGGAATCTCCGCAGAACAATTCCGGGAGAAAGTTTCCACCGGCGTATCGGATGAAGACTTCGGCGATTGGCTCCGCGAAACCTCCCAAGTGAGAGAGGCTCGCGAGATCATTCAATGGAACAACGATCTTCGCTTCAAGCGGATCAGCGAAATGCCCATCGAATTGCAGGAGTTTCTCGAAAGATACATCCCAGAGAACCTTCCCACCGGTCGCATTGTCTATTACTGGTTCGACGTCTACGACATCGAAGAAGAGCGGATCTAAGGACGGCAGAGAAATGAGGTAGAGCGGCCATTCACCCCTCTTGGCTCCATCACCCGTCCCTGTTAAGTGCCTGGCCTACCCCTGTTGGATCACAATCTCGGTGATTTTCCCTACCTTAGCCCGTTGACTTTCTGGAATTCGGGCTTTAAGTGCGCGCTCCACACCAATTTCTCCAGCTATGGCAGTACCAAAACGTCGCACCTCCAAGATGAAGAAGCGCCTCCGTCGCACCGGACAGCGCTGGCGCGCCCGTAAACTCAACGTTTGTTCTGAGTGCGGAAGTGCAGCCCCTTCCCATATCGCCTGCCCAAGCTGCGGCTACTACAAGGGCCGTCAGGTGATTACTGTAGACGAGTTTTAATCCACTCGTTTTATACACACTTTTTTGATTTCAAAGTCACCTCGAAAGAGGTGACTTTGTTGTTTTCAGGGTTGCAACGTTCCTTCACACCCCTCTAGTCTGTCGCGAGAATATCACCATGAAAATTGCATTGGATGTCATGGGGGGCGATCACGCTCCTGCTGCTATGATCGAAGGAGCTATGCTTGCGCTGGAAGACAACGGTATCGATGTGGGAAAGCTCTTTCTGGTTGGTGATGAAACAACTGTAGAAAAGGAGCTTACACATCTTTCTTATGCTCATAGTAAAATTGAGATCGTGCATTCCGAGCAAGTCGTCGAAATGCATGAGTCGGCGGTGAAATCCGTTCGACAGAAAAAGAAGTCCTCGATCAGTGTTGCTGTTGATCTCGTCAAATCAGGCGATTGCCAGGCCATTGTCAGTGCAGGCAATACCGGAGCTGCAGTCGCGGCTTCGACGATCAAGCTTCGTAATATCCCCGGTGTGGAGCGCGCCGGAATCGCTTCTCCCCTCCCCAACGAAAATGGCCCCTGCAACATTGTCGACGCGGGAGCCAACGTAGATTCTAAGCCATCTCACCTTCTTGGTTACGCCATCATGGGCAGCGTTTACGCCCGCCACGTCCAGGGGAAAAAGAATCCCATCGTCGGTTTGATGTCGGTTGGCGAAGAAGACTCGAAAGGAACTGATTTAACGCGACAGGTCTTTGTCTTGCTGAAAGAATCGGGCCTGAATTTCATAGGAAACGTCGAAGGTCACGATCTTTTTGAAACTCCGGTCGATGTTGTCGTTTGCGACGGATTTGTCGGAAATGTCGTTCTCAAATCCTGCGAAGCAACAGCCAAGGCGATGTTTAAGTGGCTGAAGGAAGATATCAAAGCAACCCCGATCCGACAGATGGGCGCACTAATCGCCAAAGAAGCTTTTAAAGCGACCAAAGAACGAGGAAATTACGAAACCTATGGCGGCAGTCCCTTGCTCGGCGTGAACGGAATCTGCATCATCGGTCATGGATCGAGCAGCCCTCGTGCTGTAAAGAACGCAATCCGAGTTGCGTCTGAGGCAGTTAGGCACCATGTAAATCCTCATATTGAGGAAGAAATGGCTCGATCTGCCAGTCTCCTCGGGTAAGAGTTCCCTATTCCTTTTTTCGCTTTCCGTTCCCGATTCGAAATGAAGAACGCAGCTGATTCGCCAGACCAGAAAATGATCCCGGTCCGCATTGCGGGCACCGGAAGCTATTTGCCTGAGCGGGTCATGACCAATCAGGAGCTGGAAGATCTCGTCGACACTTCCGACGAATGGATCACCAGCCGCACCGGGATTCGCGAACGCCGGATCGCAGCCGAAGGCGAACACACGAGTCACCTCGCTGCCAAGGCTGGCAAAAAGGCATTGGAACAGGCAGGCCTCGATGGCGCCGATGTTCACCTCATCATTGTCGCGACGATCACTCCGGATACACTCACCCCGGCGACAGCCTGTTATGTGCAGCAACACTTGGGTTCGCAACGCGCCGTAGCCTTCGATGTGTCGGCTGCCTGCTCTGGATTTCTCTACGCTCTCGAAATTGCTCGCGCTGGCGTTGGATCGGGAGCTTTTCGCAATGCCCTGATCATTGGCGCAGAAAAGCTAAGTGCCTTTGTCGATTGGAATGATCGCAATACCTGTGTTCTTTTCGGAGATGGCGCGGGTGCAGCGGTGATACTTCCTTCCGAAAACGGAAACGGAAAAGTTCTTTCCTGTGCCTTGGGAACCGATGGAGCACAAGCCGAGCTTCTAAATATCCCTGGTGGCGGTTCAGCTTGTCCTCTTAGCCTCGACGGACCGAACGAAAAAATGGCTTACCTCGCGATGCAGGGCCGCGAAGTCTTCAAGCACGCCGTCAATGCGATGAAAAAAGCTAGCATCGACGCGATCGAGGCTGCTGGGTTGACTTCGGCGGACATCAAGCTGCTTATCCCTCACCAGGCAAACCTTCGTATCATCGACGCGATCGTTGAACGTCTTGAGATCGACCGCGACGATGTCTTCATCAATCTCGACAAGTACGGCAACACCTCTGCCGCCGCTGTCGCCATTGCTCTTGACGAAGCAAATCGTCAGGGCCGCATGCAAAAAGGGGACAAAGTGCTTCTCGTCGCTTTCGGTGCCGGATTGACCTGGGCCAGTGCCATCATCGAATGGTAAAATTTCCCGAGAAAAAGAGCCCTCATGGCAACGCTATAAAGGTAGCGCGATGACTCTCCTCGCAGAAACATCATTCTCTCTGGCTAACCCGTGGGCGCTGCTCTTGCTGCTGCTCATCCCCATACTCGCGCTAATTCGAAGCCGGTCAGGAAGACAAGGCACCGTCGTTTTCTCTTCCCTGCATATTCTCGAGCGCCTCGGCCCGCTATCGAAAGGACGTGCTGGCGGCTTTCGTCTTGTCTTTCTCTTCCTCACTCTCGCAGCCGTCATCGCTGCTCTCTCCCGTCCTCAGTGGGTCAACAAAACCGAATCGGTATCGGAAAGCGGAGTGGAAATGATCCTCGCTATCGATGTCTCCCTTTCCATGAAGGTCGACGGTGACGGTTTCACGATCGAGGGCCACCCTGTCAATCGGCTGATGGCCGCGAAAAAAGTGACCCGAGATTTCATTCGTGGACGCACCACGGATCGCATCGGCATTCTCGCATTTGCGGGACGCCCCTATCTCGCCAGCCCACTCACTCTTTCAAAATCCTGGCTCGAAGGGCCACAAGGACTCGGCCGCGTCCAGATCGGACTCGTCGAGGACGGAACCGCAATCGGATCGGCAATCGCTACTGCTGCCCGCCGCCTCGACAAGCGTCCTTCTAAGAGCAAGATCATCGTGCTTTTGACGGATGGAGTGAACAACTCTGGAAAGCTCTCTCCCATCGAGGCCGCAAATATGGCAAAAACGCTCGGGATACGCGTCTACACCATCGCTGTCGGGTCATACGGAAATCATGTCATCCAGACCCCATATGGACCGCAACGACTTCGTCAGGAATTCGATGAAAAAACGCTCAAGGAAATTGCGACCATCGCCGATGGAGAATACTTTCGAGCGGAAGATACCAGCGGACTGGAACGAATCTTCGAACTCATCGACGAGATGGAAAAAACGGAAATCCTGCGACAAACGCGTGTCGAGACCGATGAACTTTTTCACTGGTTCGCAGCCGCAGCTTTCGTTTTCGGTTTGCTAACTATCACAGGAGACGAGACCTTCTGGAGGCGGTTCCCATGAACGAAGCTATCACTACAGGAGTAACATTCGGGCATCCAGTTTGGTTCTGGAGCTTGCTCGTGCTGATCCCGCTTCTCCTCCTCCGGATTCGCAGTCACTTCACGGCAACCCGATCGCTACCTGGTCTAGTCTCTCCCCGCCTACGCCAGCAGCTCGTGACAGGCCGTGGCCAATTCGTTCGCTGGACTGTGTTTTTCTTTCAGGCAGCTGCAATCGTTTCCATCGTATTCGCTCTCGCCAGACCTAGAATTGGGTTCGAAGAAATTGAAACGGAAACGGAAGGCCGCAATCTCATTCTCGCGATCGACACCTCGCGAAGCATGCTCGCAAACGACCTGCAGCCCAATCGTATGGAGCGTGCCAAGCTCGCAGCGATGGACATTGTACGCGCTCTACCCGAAGATCGCGTCGGGCTGATCGCATTCGCCGGCCGTCCCTTTCTCCAGGCACCGCTCACCGTGGATCACGAAGCGATTCTCGAATCACTCCAACAACTCGATACGGAGATCATTCCACGCGGAGGAACAAATCTCACAGCCGCCGTCAAGCTCGCCACCGAGACTTTCGAGGAAGGCAAAACCGAAAAGGGCGCTCTCGTCATTTTCTCCGATGGCGAAGCTCTTGAAGGAACCGCCGAAGTCGAAGCCATCCGCTCTGCTGCCGAGGCAGCCGGAATGACAATTCTCACCATTGGCGTTGGAACCGCCTCAGGTGCGATCATCCCAGAGATGGATGATCGCGGAAATATCATTCCTGGTCAGTTCATAAAGGACGATAATGGCCAGGTCGTCCGCTCACGCCTCGACCCGACCGCGCTACGCTCTCTCGCGAGCAAAGGCGGAGTCTTTATCCATCTTAGTGGCAGCGTTTCGCTGACACAAATTGTGGAACGAATCAAATCCGCTATCGAAACCTCCCGCGAAGAAAGCGAAGCCGCACTGCGCCCCATCGAACGTTTTCAGTGGGCTCTCGGATTGGCTGCCATTTGCCTTTTTCTCGCTCATGTCATTCCCGCTCTTCTTCCCGCTTCCCGAGCGTCATCCAGCGCCCCGGGACTGGGTGCTCCTTCACAAAAACGAAACTCCATCACCGCAGTGATCGTCGCATTTTTTACGACTTTGTCAGGATTCGCAGACGATCCCGTTTTTCTCGGTCATGAGAAGTTTGCGGAAAACGATTACGAAGAAGCAATCCTCGTTTACGAAGGTGCTCTCGCCGAAAAAGTTTCTGAAGCTGACCGCGTTCGTCTACAAATGGGAATCGGGGCCTCGGCCTACCGACACGGTGATTTCGAACGCGCTGCCGACGCCTACGGCGGGGCTCTCGTCGGAGCAAAAATCGGCCTCCGCGAGCAAGCCCACTACAATCTCGGCAACACGCTTTTTCGCCAGGGAGAAACAGCAGTCAAAAGCCTGCAATCATCCCGGAATCCCGATCAGCCCCAGACTCTTACTGCGCCCGCAGAAGTAATTGAATTCACGATCGAAACCTGGGAAAGCGCAATCGAACACTACGAGTCGGCTCTTTCACTCAATCCGGAAAACTCCCGTGCCCCGCACAATATCGAGGTGGTGAAAAAGAAAATCGAGGAACTGAAAAAACAGCAAGAAGAGGAGCAGCAGGACCAAGAGGAAGAGGAAGAGGAAGAGGAAGAGGAAGAAGAAGACGAAAAAGACGAGGAAGAGAAGAAGGACGAAGAGCAAGAGCAAGAGCAAGAGCAAGAGCAAGAGCAAGAGCAAGAGCAAGAGCAAGAGCAAGAGCAAGAGCAGGACGAAAACGAGAATCAGAAGCAAGACGAGAAGGACCAGTCCAACGAAGGCGACAAGTCCGATCAGAACGAAGATCAAAAGCCAGAAGAAGATCAGGAAAACGAATCCGATCAAGAGCAGGACCAGAATCAGGATGGTAAGCCTGATGAGTCAGAATCGGAAAACGAATCGGGTGACCCATCCGAAAACGATTCGGAAGAAGGTGAGAAAAACGAAGCCGACCAAAAGCCGGGAGAAGACGAACAACCCGCCCAGCCCGAGCCATCCGACCCTAATGAACCAACGGAACCGCAAGACGGTGACCTCGACCGGGAGTCAGGAAAATCAGAACAGCAACAGCCACAAAATGGAAATCCGGGTCAGACCGGCGGACAACCCCTGGAGCCAAAAAATCCGGAGACTGGCTACTCCCCCAGCGAGGCACGCCAATTACTTCGTGCCCTGTCCGATGAAACCGAAGTCCGCCCGATTTTGAAACCTTCACGAGGAGAAAAATACAAGAACTGGTGATGCGCTTCTTTCCCCCCAGATCAGCGGTTCCCGGAATTTTAGCGATACTCTTCGTTGGATTGGCTTCCTCGAATACAGATGCCCAGCAGCAGGGTTTTCAGCCTTCGGTGACAGCGACCCCCTTGAGTAATCGAGTTGCGATCGGCGAGATCGGCGTACTCATGATCAAGGTAAACGGGGGCAACGCCCGTGTTCCCGAAACTATTTCAGTGGAAGGTCTCGAGGTCGCACAGACTGGTCGTGAGTCGAACATCGCAATCCAGAATGGAGTGCGAACAATGCAGACGATCTACTCCTACCGCTTCCGTGGAAACGAACCGGGAACCTACACGATTCCCTCAATTCAGGTTCAGGTCGGCAATTCGACCATCGCGACGAAACCTGTCACGATCACCATTTTTGAGCGAAACGAAGATGAAGCGATCGACGCGACCCGCCCTCTCTTTGCCAAGCTAGAATTACCGAAGAAGGAATTCTACACCAACGAGCTCATTCCCTTCACCGTCACCGCCTACGTGCGCGGTCGCAACTCACTCCGCGATATTGGTCCTGTCGTCTTCAAACACGAAAACCTGATCACGAGCGGGTTTGAAAAAACAAACGGATCCGGCGGCGAGATTGGCAGCACCTACTACTCCTCTGTTGCGATACCTTCGACCCTCTTCGCTCTCAAGCCCGGCTCGTTTCGCATCGGCCCGGCCACGGTCGGCCTTCGCCTGCTCGACGAGGCCAGCGGTTTTGGATTCCCCTCCTTTTTTACACGGACTGTCGCAAGGGAGATCTCGACGAACACCGTCAACATCAACGTAAAATCGCTCCCCAACAATGCCCCGATCAGCTTCACCGGTGGGGTCGGATCTTTCAAACTCGCTACGGTTGCTTCGATCACCGACGTGAGCATTGGCGATCCCATCTCCATGAAATTTGTCGTCACCGGAAAAGGCAATCTCCAGACCATGGAAGCTCCCGTTTTCAGCGTTCCCCAAACCGGTATCTGGAAAACCTACGACCCCTCGAAAACACTCGAGAAAGAGCGGGACTCCGACGGCTTCAGTGAGGGAGTAGTCGAATTCTCCCGCGTCATCATTCCCGAGGCCAAAGTCGACAATATCCCAACGTTCGAACTCGCCTATTTTGATCCCGATAAAGGCGAATACGTTACCCTGAAAAGCGAACCCATTCCCGTCACGATTCGGGCCGACGCCACGGCTGCACCGGTCGTGGAACGTCCCAGAGTCTCCAACATGCCAATGGATAACGATACCTCCTTTTCCGCCGCTTCGCGACCAACAGCTCAACACGAAGACATTCTCCACATCCGCACCGCAAGCCCCCGCTGGATCGCTGCCAGCGAGGTCGGGAAACGCGGTATCGAATTCTACCTCGTTCAGATACTATTTTCCGCCGCCTTTTTTACCATCCTCGGATTCGGTGCTGTCAGATGGTGGAAGCTTCGCGAACAGAATGAGTCAATAAGTGCCCTCACATTCCGCAAAGCAGTGAAAAAGCTGCCTGGTCCCGGATCGAACCGAAGGGGATTTTTCCAATACGTCTTGGAAGCCATCGAGATCTGGCACGAGGAAAACCCGGATGCTCCAGACAAGCTGCGCGACATCGTCTCCGAGGTCTCTGACCGTTGCGGCGCTGTTCTCTACAGCGGAAAAACCCAAACCGACGCGCCCGTCTCTCGTGACGAAGCTTCCGAGTATCGCTCCATCCTCGAACGCCTGCTGCAATCGTGAAACGCATTTTATACATCCTCTTTTTCCTCTGCTCCCTTGGATTCAGCCCCGCTTCCGGAGCAGATCGAGACGTCCAATTTCAGGAAGCCAATCGCGCTTTCGAAGGAGGCGACTTCGAGGCCGCTATTAAAACCTACGAAAAACTCGTCGAATCAGGGGAAAGCTCAGCCGATCTCTACTACAACCTCGCCACCGCAAACTACCGAGCCGGAAAAACCGGAGAGTCAGTCCTCTGGCTTCGGCGCGCTTCGCTACTCGATTCAACTTTGCCTGAAGTCAGACAGAATCTCGAGTTTCTTCGAACTCGCGTTGCCTTTCTTGAGTTTGCCGACAG
>Ga0181569_10003985_pt1 | contig 11410 bp, 7 predicted proteins | sample 101ome_19_FD_132452 | JGI IMG/M metagenome (GOLD analysis project Ga0181569, IMG submission 132452) | Coastal salt marsh microbial communities from the Groves Creek Marsh, Skidaway Island, Georgia - 101405AT metaG (megahit assembly) | ecosystem: Environmental > Aquatic > Marine > Intertidal zone... | reverse complement strand
CTGATTCTCTTCATCCCAACCAACGGCTTTGTACAATTTTTTGATTTCATTCGTATAAAATTCTTTTGTGTATCCTTTTTCCAGATCTTCTTCCCCGTTATACTCAGCAATGTTCATATGACAGTTCATACACACGTTGAGAGAAGGAATTCCTGAATGCTTAGAAACACGAGCAGATGAGTGGCAATATTTACACTCAATCTCGTTGTCACCAGAGTGAATTTTGTGTGAATAATGGATGGGCTGTACAGGCATATATCCTTGATCGATACCCACTTGCATCAGATATCCATAGGCAAAGAAAGCACTAGAAAAGAGCAAGACAATCACTGTGCTAAACACCAAAAAGGAGTTATTGATGTAGACCTCCCAAAGCGGTTTGCGTTTTGGTTTGGTTTTTTCAACCTCCACTCCGTTTGCAATCGCAATTTTTCGCAATGTTTTGGTCACCAAAAAGAGCATGATTACTAGGATGACAAGTACCAACACCAGCACTCCCAACAACAATGTAGAGGTGGTATTGTCATCACCACTAGCGACTGTAGTTGGTACCGCAGCTGGCATGGCAGGTGCAGGTGGTGTGTAGTCGGTGTAAGCAAGGATATTGTCAATGTCTTCGTTGCTCAACTGTGGGAAAGCAGTCATCACAGACTTATTGTACTCCTCATAAATCGCAACGGCTTGTGCATCGCCAGATTTTACCATCGCCATTGAGTTTTTTATCCAAGAATACAGCCATTCTTTTTCGTACTTCTGGGAAATACCTGCTAGAGCAGGACCAACAGCACGTTTATTGAGCTTGTGACAAGCCGCACAATTCATATTGAAAAGAGATTTCCCCTTACCGATATCTGGCTCTTGTGCATGAATTGGGAGGGTGAAGGCAACAGCCAACACAAAGGAAAGTAGAACGCGGATTTGGGGAACATTTAGGCGAAAAAACCTGATCATGTTTTGTTTTTGGTGTTCAAGGAAAATACCTTGTTTTTTAAAGTCAACAAAATTACATCACAAAGCTCATTTTAAAAACTTTAGAACCGCTTGAATTATAAATTTATATTTATTCTAAATTACTTGTTTAAAAGTATGATAATCAATGTATTATACTCTTTTTGTTTTGCCATAATTAAACAAAATTTAATAAAAAATTGCAAGAATTTACCAGCAATCTTTTATTTGCAAAAGATGATGTATTTCAAGTCTTTTTGTTTCGGAATTATGTTAATGTTTGCCAATGCAATGCACGCACAAGACAGCGCATTGATTGTTAAAACCCCTCAAAATCTCGACGACGTGCTCGAGCGCAAATTGTCCTTGGACAAAAAGCGTTTGGCAAAAAACCAGTACACCATTCAAATTTTTTCTGGAAATTACGAGGCTGCAAAAGTCTACTTGGACTCCTTTTCTCGTGCTTTTCCAAGTCGTTATGCCAAGCTCTCTTTTGAAACCCCGAACTATAAAATTCGTGTTGGCAAATTTGCTACCCGTCTTGAGGGAATCCAAACTCTTGATACATTACGGGTAAAATTTCCTGAAGCCTTTTTGCTGAAGCCTTAGTTTTTATTTAAGTTTTTTCTTGACAGCAATCTCAATGTAGGCTTCGATAGTGTCTCCGATTTTAATATCGTTGTAGTCTTTGATCTGTAACCCACAATCATAGCCTTTAGTAACCTCTTTCACGTCATCCTTAAATCGCTTGAGGGATGTTAGGGAACCTGTGTAAACGACAACACCCTCGCGTACGATACGCACCATTGAATTTCGTGTGATCTTGCCATCCATCACCATACAGCCAGCGATGGTACCCACACGGGAAATTTTATAGGTTTCACGGATTTCAACATTCCCTTGAACTTCTTCTTTCATATCTGGGGATAAAAGTCCTTCCATGGCATCTTTGAGATCATTGATCGCGTCATAAATGATGGAATAACTCCGCACATCGATTTCTTCTTTGTCAGCCAATTGTCTGGCTGTACCCACAGGTCGCACATTAAAGCCAACGATAATAGCTTCGGAAGCGGAAGCCAAAAGCACATCCGACTCCGTGATGGCACCAACTCCTTTATGGATTATATTGACCTGAATTTCTTCGGTAGATAATTTTTGGAAGGAATCTGTCAATGCCTCAACCGAGCCGTCAACATCTCCTTTTAAGATGATGTTGAGTTCCTTGAATTCGCCCAAGGCGATTCGTCTGCCAATTTCATCCAAAGTAATATGGCGTTGGGTACGAACCGACTGTTCACGCACCAGTTGGGTGCGCTTTGCAGCAATTTGTTTGGCTTCTTTTTCTTCAACAAATACATTGAAACGGTCGCCTGCAGTGGGTGCTCCGTCTAACCCAAGAAGAGATACTGGGGTTGATGGTCCAGCTTCAGACACTTCGTTACCGCGCTCGTCTTGCATTGCGCGTACTTTACCACTGTGCTGACCGGCAAGAATGTAGTCTCCAATTCGCAATGTACCTGCTTGCACGAGTATGGTCGACACATATCCGCGACCCTTGTCCAAAAAGGCCTCAACAACAGTTCCTTGCGCAGCTTTTGAAGGATTTGCCTTGAGTTCTAACAGTTCTGCTTCAAGCATTACTTTTTCGAGAAGTTCAGGAATTCCTGTTCCTTGTTTTGCGGAGACGTCATGCGATTGGATTTTACCACCCCAATCTTCAACGAGTAAATTCATCGCTGCTAGACCTTCTTTAATTTTGTCTGGGTTTGCGTTTGGGCTATCAATTTTATTAATCGCAAATACAATTGGCACAGAGGCCGCTTGCGCGTGGCTGATCGCTTCTTTAGTCTGCGGCATGATGTCATCATCTGCAGCGATAACAATAATAACCAAATCCGTTACTTGTGTTCCACGTGCACGCATGGCTGTAAAGGCTTCGTGACCTGGTGTATCTAAAAAAGTGATTTTTTGACCGCTCTCTAATTTTACACTATATGCACCAATGTGCTGGGTAATTCCACCCGATTCATCTGCAGTTACATTTGTTTTTCGGATATAGTCAAGTAGTGAAGTTTTTCCATGATCGACATGACCCATCACCGTTACAATAGGGGAACGAGGTAACAAATCATCCGGATTGTCTTCTGGCTCATCTATTGTTTCTTCGATATCAGCAGTTACAAATTCAACGGTATACCCAAATTCTTCCGCAACGATTGACAAGGTTTCAGCATCCAGTCTCTGGTTCATGGTCACCATGATCCCCAGCGTCATACAGGCAGAAATAATTTCTGTAGAGCTGATATCCATCATAGTTGCAATTTCACCAACAGTCACAAACTCGGTTACCTTTAGCAACTTGCTGTCCGCTTCGACTTGGGCTGCATCTTCCTCAGATTTTTGACGGTGCGAGTCTCTCTTTTCACGTCGATACTTTGCACCCTTTGATTTGGTGGTTTTTCCTTGTAACTTTTCTAGAGTCTCACGAATCTGCTTTTGAATTTCTTCATCACTAGGCTCTTCGTGGGTAGGTTGGTTTGGTCGTTTTGCTTTGGGTTTGTTTTGCAGTCCTCCACTAGGACCCGTGTTTTTTGTAATTCGTTTGCGACGTCGTTTGCGATCATTGTTATCCGCACTCGGTTTTGTTTCTTTTTTCTCAAACTTTTTGAGATCAATTTTATCGCCCGCAATCTTAAGCCCAGTTAGCTTTTTGTACTGCGTAGTGACCTTTTCTGTATCTGATGTAGTTGTTTTTTCGGTCTCAGCTTGCTTTTGCTCAATTTGCTTTTGTGGAGTGGAGCTTGTTGCGGGCTCTGCAGCTTGCTTTTCCGTTTTTATTGGTTCAGCTTCAGGAGATTCAGTGATTTCTTGAGCCTCGACTTTTTCTTTTGGTTTTGGTTTCGGATCTAAATCAATTTTACCAACTTGGCGGAGACCCTTGAGTTCAGTACGCGCCTGAACAACTTGGGTTTTTGTTTCTTGCTTTTCTTCGATTCGTTGACGGATAGCTTCTTTTTCTTTGCGCTTAACTTCGCTGACTTCTTCTGAAGCTTCCTTTTTGTTTCGATCGGTCTGAAAAGCATCAACTAAAAGTTGATATTCCGCCTGGGAAATTTTAGACGTAGGACGTGCCTCTATCTCAAACCCATGTTCTCCCAACTGCTCTACTGCGCGGTCTAAGGAAATATTTAACTCGCGGAGAACTTTATTGATTCGTATGGTTTTGACTTCAGACATATGCTATATTGGTATTCAAAAATAGGGATTTCAATCCGTTAACTCGAAAATTCTGCGTTTAATATGTTGCGGACTTCGACAACGGTTTCCTCTTCCAAGTCCGTTCGTTTGACCAAATCCTCGACCTCTTGCTCCAAAACACTCTTGGCAGTATCCAATCCAACCTTTCGAAACTCTTCGATAATCCATCCTTCGATTTCATCAGAAAACTCCGTAAGCTCAACATCTTCCTCTGCCCCTTCACGGTAGACATCAATTTCATAACCAGTGAGTTGACCTGCTAAACGGATATTGAATCCACCTCGGCCAATCGCTTTTGAAACTTCTGAAGGATCCATATACACTTCCACGGCCTTCTTTTCTTCATCGATTGTCATATTGGTAATTTTAGCGGGACTCAGAGCACGCGTAATCATCAACTGGTTGTTATTCGTATAATTGATCACATCGATATTTTCATTCCCAAGCTCACGGACAATTCCATGAATTCGAGATCCTTTCATCCCGACACAAGCACCGACAGGATCGATGCGGTCGTCGTAGGAATCCACCGCAACTTTTGCTTTTTCTCCAGGGACACGAACCACTTTTTTGACGTTAATCAAGCCATCAAATACCTCTGGTATTTCTTGTTCAAAAAGTTTTTCTAAAAACTTTGGTGCGGTACGTGACATCACAATACTCGGCTTGGCACCCTTGAGCTCTACGCTTTCAATCACACCTCGAACGCTATCTCCTTTACGGAAAAAGTCTGATGGGATTTGACGGTCTTTCGGCAAGATGATTTCGTTTCCATCATCATCGATCAAAATCACAACACGGCTGCGTACATGATGTACCTCAGCGGTGTAGATCTCCCCAACAAGTTCGATAAATTGTTTGTAGATAATCGTATTGTCATGCTCATGGATTCGAGCGATAAGGTTTTGACGAAGGGAAAGGATCGATCGACGACCCAAATCTGAAAGTTTTACTTCTTCAGAAACGTCTTCACCAACTTCAAAATCGGGCTCAATTTTTCGCGCTTCTGTCAGTTCGATTTCTTCATTTTCGTCTTCGACTTGTCCATCTTCGACCACGACGCGATTGCGCCAAATTTCCAAATCCCCTTTGTCAGGGTTGATGATAATGTCAAAATTGTCATCGGTGCCAAACTTTCGCTTGAGCGTATTGCGAAACACCTCTTCCAAAATGGCCATGAGGGTCACACGGTCGATCAGCTTATCATCTTTAAACTCCGAAAACGATTCGATTAATGCGAGATTTTCCATTGTGTATTACTTAAATTGGATTTGAACGGTTGCTTTTTCGATTTGATTGTAGGGGACTTGCAATTGTTTGACCACGGTGTGTTTTCCCTTGCCAATTGGTTTGGGTTCACGGGCTTTCCACTCTAGAGTGATTTGTTCATCATCTGCCTGCTTGAGTATGGCCTTATAATTGTCATTGTCTGTGGTATGTACCGCCAGTTTTCTTCCAATATTTTTTTTGTATTGACGTACCATTTGCAACGGATGGGTTGCACCTGCCGAGCTCACCTCCAACGAGAAGTCATGTACTTCCCGATCGAGTTGATGTTCAATGTGGCGGCTCACTTTGATGCATTGCTCCAAAGAAACCCCATGATCCCCGTCAAGTACCACCTGGACTCTCGATTGATTATCGATGTGTAAATCAATCAAAAACAAATCGGGGTGGAACGACAAAGCCTCCGCTAATAAATTTTGTATGTTTTCTTTAAATTCCATCTAAAAAAAAAGGGGACCTTTTGAGTCTCCCAATGATTGATCAGAATGTGTTGCAAATATATATGTTTTAAAATTCTTACCCAAATCATATTGTCAGATTGTTTATTCCTGTATTTCTACGCAAACTTTTTCTAACTCATTGAAATTCATACATTCGCAAATATGGAAGCTTATGCCAATGCCTTATTGATTGCCATTCCCGCCTTTTTGGTGCTTATGCTGACGGAACTAATTTATGGCTATGCGACCGGCAAACAAACCTATGTGTTTATGGATACCATTTCGAGTTTGAGCTCGGGACTGACCAATATTCTTAAAGACACACTTGGTTTAGTTGTGATTTTGATTTCCTATCCTTGGTTGAGTCAACAACTTGCCATTACCCATATCCAAGCAGATTTTTGGCTCTACCTCGCTGCCTTTGTCTGTCTCGATTTTGCGTCTTATTGGTCGCATCGTCTCAATCACAAAATCAATTTGTTTTGGAACCAACACATCATTCATCACAGTAGTGAAGAGTTCAACATGGCCTGTGCACTACGCCAAAGCATTTCCAATATTCTTGGTTATGGTGCCTTGTTTATGATTCCCGCTGCTGTTCTGGGAATTCCGCAGGAGGTCATTGCCATTTTGGCGCCACTTCATCTCTTTGGTCAGTTTTGGTATCACACCCAACACATAGGGAAACTCGGTTGGTTGGAATATATCATTGTGACCCCTTCCCAACACCGTGTTCATCATGCCATCAATCCCATTTATATCGATAAAAATCTCAGTGCAATTTTTTGTGTTTGGGATCGCATGTTTGGTACCTTTCAGGAAGAACTTGATGAAGAGCCACCTGTCTATGGCGTACTTAAGCCTGTGCAATCATGGAACCCATTGTGGATCAATTTTCAACACCTATGGGCACTGACCCGCGATGCTTGGCACACCAAACAGTGGAGCGATAAACTCCGCATCTGGTGGATGCCCACTGGCTGGAGACCCGAGGATGTCAAACAATCTCACCCAAGGACGGTGATAACCGACGTAACCAAACAGCAAAAATATGCGCCTCCCTATAAACGTTCCCACGCATATTGGGCATTGTTTCACTTTTGCGCAACCATGGGTTTACTGCTGTTAATGCTCTATCACTTTGGGAGCCTATCTTCTTTGCATGCCACCGCCATTGGCGTAGCTTTGTTTGCAGCTATTTTTGGATACACCAGTATCATGGATCAATACAAATGGAGTGTCGGATTTGAGTGGTTGCGAATTTCAGTTACTTTTTTTGCCTTACAATGGGCAACGGTTACTTTAATACCCATTATCTATTGGGCATGGACGGGATATCTTTTGATTTCCCTCACAGCACTGGCTTCAGGCTTTGGACGAGAACGCATGCTGATGCAAACCGAATATTGAATTGCTATTGGAGTTCTTTGTTGTTCGTTATGATTGAATCGGGGTTTTTTCATGCTTCCTATCGGAAAGCAGGTGACAAAGCAAAGGGGTAAAAAAATCCCGCCTGTTTAGACGGGATTCTCCATGTTGGCCTACTAGGGATCGAACCTAGACTCTTCTGAACCAAAATCAGACGTGTTGCCAGTTACACCATAGGCCAGTAAAATGCTATTTCTTGGCTTGGCGAGCCTGCCTGCCGTAGGCAGGTTGCCAGAACCACTTAAGGCAAATATCGCTGCAAAAATAAAACAAAGTTTGATAATGCCAATAGTTCTATTTTGATTTCTCAACACAATGAGAATGTTGTACATTCGTAACTCCAAAAACCACAAATGAATTTTCGCGTCTGGAATCTGAGATTGGGTTGGTTTGCTTTTGCGATTTCACTCCTCTCCTACTTGCTCACTGTCGAACCCACTGCAAGTTATTGGGACTGTAGCGAATATATCGCTACCGCTGCCAAGTTGCAAGTTGGTCACCCACCGGGTGCTCCATTTTTTCAAATGGTTGGAGCGGTGTTTGCAATCCTCGCTCCCCATGCGGAATATATCGCTCTATCAGTCAATATGATGTCGGTATTAGCGAGCAGCTTTACGGTCTTGTTTTTGTTTTGGACGATTACAGGGATTGCACGTCGTTTGGTGCGCGAACAAGTCGATGATAATCACACCCAAATCCTGGTTTTAATCGCCGGACTTGTCGGTGCTCTTGGGTTTGCATACACCGATAGTTTTTGGTTCAACGCCGTTGAAGCAGAAGTCTATGCCATGGCAACTTGTATCCTATCTATCCTCTTTTGGCTAGGGCTACGCTGGGAAGCCGATATGGACAAGCCACGCTGCGATCGCTGGTTGGTGCTCATTGCTTTTGTTGTTGGTCTTTCCTTTGGCGTGCATTTTATGGGGCTTTTGACCATACCTGCCATCGGGATGTTATACTATTTTAAAACCACAGAGACCGTGACGATAAAAGGGTTTGTGTTGGCCAATATCCTCTCCATAGCGGTTTTACTTTTTATCTTTAAACTCCTGCTTCCGAGTACACTTGCGTATTTTGGATATGCCGAGGTGTTTTTTGTCAATCAAATTGGCTTGCCTTTCCACTCGGGAACTATCGCTGCTGGACTTTCACTTATTGCGTTTTTTGTGTACACCCTTCAAGTGACGCATCGCAAAAACTGGGTACAACTCAATACAACTCTACTTTGTGTCCTATTTATTCTCGTTGGGTTTTCGTCTTGGCTGATGCTTCCGATTCGTGCCAATGCCAATACGGTAATCAATGAAAACGCTCCCACAGATGCACGTGCATTGCTAGCCTATTACAACCTCGAACAATATCCTGATACCCATTTATTTTATGGGCCAATGTTTACCGATATGTATGCTGGACAGGATGAAAACACACCTTATGTTGACGCTAAACCTAAGTACGAAAAAGATGAGAAATCAGGCCGATATATTATTGTAAATGAGTGGGAAAATGCGCAGATCAATAGTAATCGCAAGCACGAAGGCATATTACCGAGAATGTGGAGCAGTGGAAATGCAACCAATTATATGACTTACTACGGAACAGTTGACTTTGATGTCAAACTCGAGTACCGAAACGAAGAAGGTCTTGTAGAGGCAGTGAACACATTTATCAGCGACTGGAACGAGGGGCGAGCAGATGTAGAGGAATATCATAATTTCCTTACAACCTATGCTCCTTATCTCGATATCGAAAAGCCTTCGTTTTTTGACAACCTCCGCTATATGTTTGACTTCCAAATGGGATATATGTATTGGCGGTATTTTATGTGGAATTTTTCTGGTCGTCAAAACGATCTTCAAGGAAAACTTGACCCAATCAATGGAAACTGGATCAGTGGAATTCCATTTATCGACAACTGGCGTTTGGGCCCACAGGAACTGCTGCCAAGTGAACTGGCCAACAACAAAGGGAAAAATAAATACTATATGCTGCCCCTATTGATGGGGATTTTGGGATTTGCCTTTTTATATGGCAAAGACCCCAAACGGTTTTGGGTGATGCTATTGCTGTTTTTGTTTACCGGACTGGCGCTCAAAGTTTATCTCAACGAACGGGTTTTTGAACCGCGTGAGCGCGACTATACCTTGGTTGGCTCGTTCTATACTTTCAGTATTTTCATTGGTTTAGGAGTGCTTGCCCTTTCCGAACGAATCCGGTCTTTTCTTCGTCCGCGTATCGCCGTTCCGATTGTCGGAGCACTGAGTTTGCTTTGCGTACCCGTACTATTAGCGTCCGAAAACTGGGACGATCACGATCGCTCGGGTCGGTATACCGCACAGTCAACTGCAAAGGCCTATCTGGACTCTGTGGAGGAAGATGTAGATGCCATGATTTTTACCATTGGAGATAATGACACCTTTGCCATTTGGTATGCACAAGAAATTGAAGGCTACCGAACGGATGTACGTAGCATCAATACCCAACTTCTGGCAACTGATTGGTATATCGATCAGCTCAAACGACGTACCTATACCAGCTCGCCAATCCCATCTCAACTCGAGCACCGTCAATATGCCTATGGGGTACGGGATTACATCAAACACGAGGCACTGCTCGACTCGGTTCGTTGGACATTAAATGACTTTATGCGTTGGGTGAGTAGTGACCAACCGCGAACGCAGTATAAGTTTCTCCTCGAACAATATGACGTTTCAACAACTAATATCCCCAAGTCAACCCAACAAATGATCTATTATCCGACCAACCAAATTCGGGTGCCAGTCAATAAAGAAAATGTATTAAAAAGCGGAGTGGTCAAGCCCGAGGACGCAGAACTTATTGTCGATTATATCGATATCGATCTTCCCACATCAGGGTTATACAAAAACCGATTGATGATGCTTGACATTCTGCACAATAACGACTGGGAGCGACCGATTTATTTTACAGGAGGCAGCTATGACGATAGCGAGTATTTTTGGATGAAAGACTATTTGCAACTCGATGGTTTGGTGTATAAACTCGTGCCAATCAAGACCCCTATTGATCCAAACAATCCCTACCAAATGGGTCGAATAGATGCCAATCAGATGTATGATATTGTGATGAAATGGGACTGGGGAAATTCTGATAGCCCTGACATTTATCACGATCCAGAAACGAGAAAAAACAGCATTTCTTTCCGATCGAATATCACACGATTGGCCAATGCATTAATTGAAGACAAACAAGTCGAAAAAGCAAAAACTGTCCTCGACCTGGCCATGGACAAAATGCCGATTGAGACTTTTGGCTATTACAGCTTGGTTACCCCTATAGCGAGTGCCTATTATCGTGCAGGAGCCACAGAAAAAGCCCAACAGATTGTGCAAAAGTTAGCAGCTGGCTATCATGAATATATGCGCTACTATGCCCAGTGGGACAATGACGACCAGTTGGCGCTTATGGAAGACCTCGTCGGAAATGTGGAGCGGTACAAAAGTTTGTTGACCGAAGTTGTTCAAGCCAGAGATTACGAAACCCTAGCTGCCATATACAATCGGTTCTACGAGTCGATATTGCCGTTTAGCTATATATATGGTAAGTATGACTTCTACACCGAGCTCACCCCATTTGTTGCTGGCTTATATGCAGCTGATCAACTGGAATTGGCGCGAGAGCTCAGTGGACATATCGCCCAGCAATACATCGATCTGCTCAATCGTTTTTTGACCCTAGAGAAGGAGCAATTGACGTATTTTGAAATGGAAATTGGCATTGAAGTCGAGGCCTATAAAAGCTTGGTATCTACCATCAAGCGAAACGAAACAGATTCTGAAGTTGTTGAGAAGGTGCAAAGCACCTATACGGAAACAGTTGGTCAGTTTAGTTTTCTCGACTAGACAAAGTCTTTCATCAGTGAAATAATGGTGTTGGCATCTTGACCGCCACTTTGTCGCCAGACCATTTCTCCGCCTTTATATATCATTAAAGTTGGCAATCCGCGCACACGAAGTGCTTCAGAAAGTTTAGGGTTTTTTTCGACATCGATTTTGATGACTTTACCCTGG
>Ga0181569_10003981_pt1 | contig 11413 bp, 4 predicted proteins | sample 101ome_19_FD_132452 | JGI IMG/M metagenome (GOLD analysis project Ga0181569, IMG submission 132452) | Coastal salt marsh microbial communities from the Groves Creek Marsh, Skidaway Island, Georgia - 101405AT metaG (megahit assembly) | ecosystem: Environmental > Aquatic > Marine > Intertidal zone... | reverse complement strand
GCGCGCGGTGGTGCGCGCGGGGGACGCGGCGGGGGACGCGGCGAGGGCGACGGTGGAGGCGTTCGAATTGGTGACGGAGACGATCGAGATCGCGGACGGGTGCGCGGTGCGATTGGTGCGACCGGCGTCGGAGGATGAAGTGGTGGATCATTACGTCGCGACGGGACGGTTGGATTCGGATCCGTATTGGGCGGCGCTGTGGCCGTCGGCAACGTGCGTGTCTAGGTACGTCGCGAGAGCGCCGGCGCTGGCGCGAGGGAAGAGTGTGTGCGACGTGGGGTGTGGGTTGGGGCTCGCGGGACTCGTCGCGTGCGCGGTGGGGGCGAAGAGAGTGGTATTGTACGACCGGGAGCCTTTGGCGGTGGCTTGCGCGCGGTTATCCATCGAGGCGAACGGGTTCGGCGATCGAGCGTCGGCAGAGGTTTTCGATTGGAATCGAGTGGATGCGAAAAGGCAAGAGCGGTTTGATGCCGTGCTCGCGTGCGACGTCTTGTACGAAGAGAGCGCGGTGGCGCCCGTGGCGGAGCTCGTGCCGAAACTCGCACGCGGCGGAGGCGGACGATTCTTACTCGGAGATCCGCCGCGTCGAGCGCCACGAAATCGCGCAAGATTCAAATCTCTTCTCGTTGAACAGTACGGCGCCTTCATCATGCGCGAATTGACGGTCACGGAGGGACTGGATGAGCTGATTTTAATGGATTTTAAATTATGACGAGCCGTAAGATTCGCCTGAACGCGCCCTTCGGGCGACGGGTGACTCCCCTCGAAGTTTCGTTTCTAGAAATAGACGTGTAATAATGTTACATGACAACGCGTGCGTGATTGCCGAAAGCTTTAAATCTGAGCTTGACGATGTCTTGCGCGGGGTCAAATTTATACCGATTGATGCGTCTCTCCGCCTTTTCGCGCGCTTTCGCTCTGGCTTCGCGTATCGCGGCGCGACGCGCGCGACGCTCTTTCTGCGCCTCCAACGCCTTCTTTCTGCGTTCTATCTTCTCCTTGAGCTCTTCCGCTGTCAAACGTGTCTTCGGCTCAGCGCTCTTCTTTTTCTTGTAACCCTTCGTCTCACCCTTCCGCTTACTCAACGATTTGAGCTTCTTTGACGCCGTGGTTTCCGGTTTCGACGCCGTCGCCGACGTCCCGGTCCTGGTCACCGCCCGAGCCGCGGAGGTCGCCGCCGAAGTCACCGTTTTTACGGCGGCGGTGGCGCCGCCGTACGCGCGAGTGAAAAACCCGCCGCCTCCGTACTCGTCATCGCTATCGGAGGAATCATCATCACGTTTGGCCTGGTGATCCTCCAAAAAGCCCAAGAAGATCAGAATGCGTTCGATCAAAGTGTACTCGACGAATTCTTTGTCATCATCCGTATCGCTCGACTCGTCCGAATCTAAACTCGTGTATGCGTCGTCAGAGTAGTCGGGGTCACTATCAGTTTCGTACACGTTTTCTTCTGGATAAGTCTTCGTGTTGATGACTACGGCATTTTCGCGCTGCGTCTGCGTCGGCTTCGACGAGGGTAGTTCCGGTCCCTTGGCGAGCGCCGAGGGCGTAACGGCTGCGACGTCCGACCTTTCCGTCGAGATTTTCAGTCGAGTTAATGACGACACGAATTTCTTCTCGGTCTTGTCCTCGGCGGCTTTCACGACTGCATCAGACATTTTCGACGGCATGGACAACAATGGTTTTGACGCAGTTTCGTCGTCGATTGCTGTTCCTGTCGACTTTTTTGCGCCAGAGACTGTGCTTGTTTCGTTTGCACTCTGACCGATGGTTTTCGTCTCAGTATCGAGCGCGCCCTTTTGGCCCTTCTTCTTCTTGGCTTTCTTTTTACCCTTCTTGCCTTTGGGATTCTCCTCCACCAACTCTTCTTCAGTCTCTGAAGAACTCGAGTCCCGCTCTGGCGCGTCCAAGAGCGCCGTTTCGGGCTCGCTGTCTTCATCATCCGATGGTTCGAGATCTCTGAATATTGTGAGATACTTTGTGCGATAAATAAATTTGTTATTCGCCACTTTCGTAATTTGTCCAGGAAGTGCGTTGTCGGTGGGAATCTCAGGGACGATGAAACCTTCGAGAATGAGCTTCGTCCAGTCCATCTCAGCCGCCGCCCGCGCGGCTTCTTCTTCCGCCGCTAGCCTTTCTCTTTCGCGCATGATTCGTTCGTCGTCTTCAGTCACGTGGTTTTTCATTTTCATAGCCAGCTGTCTCTTCTCCTCTTCTTCTTGTTGGTCCACGGCTCGGTCGATGTTGCGAAGCAGCGAGGTGAACCAGGTGCCTTGCTGCGCCTTGTCCGTCGGTTCGTCTTCATCCTGGGCGTTACTCAGAGCCACCCCGTCAACGGTGTTTCTACGTCCAAATTTGCTCAAATGGAAGGAAGAAGGGATGCCTCGAGTGCCTATACTTTTCCCAAATTTACCTATGGGACGAACGACATCCGCTCCGCTGAAGAGCGTGTAGCCTTGATACGGCCCGAGTTGGTACAGATAACTCGGAATCCCACGCACGCTTTTCGTTCGTTCCAGGAATGAAAACATGAGTTCTTTTCTTTTCATAGCCCACACGTGTTTACGATATATTTCCTCAGTCATTTTGATAATATCGCCATGCCTGTTGCTTTCATTCATCGCATCGAGATCCATGCCGGTTTCTGACGTCGACTCGAAATTGTACAGCTGGATAAAACCTATGATCCCGTGTCCCGAGCTCACGCGCTTGCATCCTTGTTGGGACATGGCTGACATTTGTAGCAAGTTTTTCATCTGTAACTGAGAGTACAAATGTGGATCTTCGTCGATGCGGAATTCGTCAGAGAAGCGCTCAATCTTCGCCATTCTGTACAGCGATTTGCTCGTGTTGTTCGTGACAATCATGTAATGTGATCGAGTCTCAAAAAGCTGATAGCCGTGTGCTTGACGCAGTCCCGCGAGTCTCTCTTTGGAGCGTTCAATGTGTGGATTCGGTACGACCAATGGAGGTCCGCCGCCGCCGCCACAAGTTTTTGCGACGTTGCTCAAGTCCCAATCAGAATCAGAATCGGAACCCTGAATAGTGCGCTGCTGAGAATTTCCAGCACCCCTATTAGAACCATTACCGATTTGTCTGCATTTTGCCTCAGCTTTGAGTAGCTTCTCTTTGCGTTTTGCCTCAGCTTTGAGTAGCTTCTCTTTGCGTTTCATCTCTTGCGCCTTCTCTTCTAAATAAACAACCCGAAGACGACGCGTCGCTTCCTCGACTTCGCGCTCGCTGTGAGACGTTCCGTATTTACCCATTTTAGCCGCCGCAAAAGGCATGTGAATTTGACAATAAGCAGCCAAAGAACCTTTCTCATTGGATCCAATGCGAGTCATCGGAGCTTCGTTGCAAGTGCACACGGGCAGCCCTGATAGTCCATTTGTTTTCGCAAAAAGATCGGTGCTTACACGCAAGTTTGCGTCAATCTCGTCGCTATTTCTCTGAGAAAGCGCTACGATGGAACTGATCTCATCGTTTAGAACAGCTTGACCATCTGCGTCTTGACTCTCTAAGACGTACTTCACGCTAGCATGTTTCGCTCGGATTGCCTCCGTTTTCGCCCTAGCGGCGAGGAGCTCACCTTTGATGCACCGATATCTCGTCTTACTCTTCGGGCTCATAGGCGGCGTGAGACTTCTACCGTCTTTCGTCTTCAATGTCTTCTTCTTCTTCTTCTTCTTCTTTTTCGGTATGATGTTCTCGTTTTCATCCAACTCAGAGTCGCTCGAATCATCCTCAGAGTTGTCGCTGGTCCCAGTCGCGTCTTCCTCGTCGGTGTCGCTATCCCCGTCGACTTTGAAACCGAAGCCACCTAAGATCTCATCCGAGTCTGTTGGCGTATAATATTCGATATCACTCTCGTCGACGTGCCTTATGTGATCTTGTCTCGTCAGTATTGACGGTTTCAGTCTCAGGGGCATCCTTTCGCTCGAAGACGAAGAGCTGCTCGAAGACGAAGAGCTGCTCGAAGACGAAGAGCTGCTCGAAGACGAAGAGCTGCTCGAAGACGCCGCGGACGGTAGTTTCTTAATCAACGGTTTACCACCGAATCTGCTACCTATCGCTCCATCGTCGTCCGAGTCAATCTCACCCCAACCGCTGGCGGTCAAATCCCGCGGCTCGGTTGCTCTCCACGCAGACGTCTGTTGTTCGTAGTACTCAGACGCACTGCGTGAACCATGCGACGAAGCATCTTCGGAAGACGAGTTATCGATCACCAGTCGCGAGGCGCGAATTTTCTGATTTCGCACCTTGTTTTTCGCGTGCATCACCCGCATTCGTCCCGCGATGAACACAGGCTTCTCGTGCTCCACATAGACACCGTCGTCGAAGTCGTCCGCCCTGTTTTGAGAAAAGTCATCCGCATTGATCTCTTGGTCATCGTTCCACTCGGTTGTGCGCGCGTACAGCGAACTTTCGTCCGATCCAGCCTCTTCCGATACTTCTGCGCGCGCGCGTTCCTCGCGCTCGCGCTCCGCGGCGAGCCACGCGCCGCGTTTCTCGTGCTTCACGCGACGCGCGCGACGCGCGCGCTCCTCGTTCGCGCCGCGCATCGCGCCTCGTCCACCGACCGCGGACGGATGACCGACTCAAGCGTCAACTTCGCGCCTCCGACCGCCGCGCGCGTGCGCGCGCGTCGTCCCGCGCCTCGCCCGAACGTCGTGCTTCGCGCGCCTCGAACCGCGCGACGGTCCCACGACCGCCGACGCCGACGCGCGCCCGACCGTCGGAACGACGACGAGGTGGACGACGACGAGGCGGACGACGCCGCCGCGCTCTCGCGCGACGGCGACGAGGAAGCGCGCCGACGAAGGACCGACCGAGCGCGCACGATTGGGCGCGCGCCCACGTGGACGAGCACACGTGTTTCTCCACATCCCATTAAAAATAGCTTCACACAGAGACCGAACGCATTTATGGACGATGACTAAAAATCGGACACGCGGAGGGTGTTGCAGGGCGAGACGACGTCGGCGCGACGCGCGAGCGGGCGACGCGCGCGCGACGGACGACGCGCGCGCGACGCGGGGACGGAGACGGCGTCGCGGTCGAGGCGTCGTCGGCGCGAGTGCGGATCGCGCGTCGTGAGCGCGGACGAGGGTGAGGAAAGAATTCTTTCATTCGTTTCGCGGCGCGGCGAAACGGTGAAAGATGTTTCGCGGGAAGGATCCGAGCTGGCGCGCGGTGGTTCCGGGACGAGAGAACGACGGCGAGCGCGCGGTGGGAGATGATCCGGACGATCTCACGCGGGCGTTGGCGGAGAGCGGGTACGCGCGGATGGACGACGGTGACGACGACGACGCGCCGTCGACGAGCTCGGAGCGAGACGCGTACGTGACAGACATCGAGGACGACGAAGATGACGAGATGAACGGACGTGCGGGCGATGTGAGCGACTCTGAAGACGATGCCGTGTACAGTGATGCGCTGGAAGACGTCGAAGGGAGGTACGGGCGCGGCGGGGGACGAGAAGAGGCGGAGATTACGACCAGGCTGCTGGCGAAATCGGGGGGGGCAACGCGGTCGCGCAACGGGGGCGGGAGCAGTCGACGAACGAGCGAGGCGTCCGGGCGACGTAAACGTGCGTTCGGCAAAACGAGCAAAGATTCGCTCCGTCGAAAGGCTGAACGAAGAGCGTACAAGCCGGTGACGTTTACGTTGCTGTTTCGTATGTTTTGCATGTACGCAGCATTCATGATTTTAGTCTTCGCCTTTGTCATCGCGACCGCGCTCGGCGCGTTCGTGAATCCCGTCGAGGAGATATTGGAGCTTAATGCGTTGGAAAATGTGGTGTGGATGCTCATCTCGGTCGCGAGTTTTATCGGGATACCGTCCGCGGTGGCGCACGTCACTGGTTACCTGACGTGGCCTCCGGTGTGGCTCGAGGTGTTTCCGGAGCGCGGTAAGCTTTTAGAGGAGCTCGGCGGGAAGATTTACTTCAGATTCCACGTGACTCGAGATGCTAGACCGCTCGCGGTCAAACGCGCGGTGGACGTTGCTGTTGACATTATACAACGTGCGCTCCCATCGGCGCTTTTTGAAATTGAAGTGGTGACGCTCAAGGAGCTCGGCATCTCGTCGGCGTTCGTCCGCGAGCTCGTGGTGCCCGCGGATGTCGTCATTCAAGGCAGCGGTGGACTGTTGCATTTCGCTACGCGAGCGAGTTCAGCGAGTTGGGGCGACTGGGTCGTACACATGGGTTCGGATGCGCTCTTGAACGTGCGCGCCGTGGATGCGGTGTTGGCACACTGCGCCCGGGAAACTCGTCTCGCAGCGCTTTCAGGTCGAGGTGACACGCACGTTCGACGACTCGCACAAGGTGCCGTCCTTCCGGGCATTACACGGACGTCGAACTCATTCATAGACGGCGTCCAAAGCGTCTTTCAATGGATTCCGGCAATGGCGGAGTGCATTCGAGCCGGCGAATCTTACGGTGCTCTGCGAATGATGTACGCCAGACACGCTCGAGTCGTCGCACCGATCCCAAACACGTATCTGGTCGTCCCGAACGAACTCGAGCTCGCCGTCGGGTTTAAAGATATGGCTGTCCACGACGGTTTTGAGCTCACCGCGTTTGCGCTCAGGTGCTCGAACAACGGAGTCAAATTTTCATGGTTGGATGCCGGCGTTCACGTTCCCATCGTGAGCGACATTTGGAAGCTTTTCAAGCTCCGCGCGCGAGATCATCACAGCGCGCTGGTATTGATGCGCGATGAGACGGTGCTCGATCACACACACAGAGCTTCGCTCACCGTCGCTTGCGTGAGCGCCGGGTTCTCAACGATCGCGCCGGTGATCACCGCGTTTTCACCTTGGTGCATGCGAAGGAGCGGGGTCGATACCTTCGCCGTCGGGTGTGTCGTCGGTTTCACCACAGCATGCGTGACGTTCAAGTACGCCATCGGGTTTTACAAGAGCGCCTCTGTGGCGGACCTTTCGAAAGGCATCGTTTCCGGCGCCGTGTACTACAACATTCTCTTCGTGCTCACCATCTTACTGACACCGGTGTTTTGCGTGTTTGAATTCATCGCACTGTGCACGTCATTATTTTACGCGCCTGCACATTTCGGCTGTGAGCTACGCGCTCGAGGTCCCACGGTCACCATCATCAAAGATGAAGACGAAGACGATTACGACTGGCTCGAGCGCGGTCAGCCGCCGAGACGGGAGAAGGAAGTTTTGCTCAAACCGGGAGGTGGAAGCAGCACGGATGACGCGCCAAGAGTGAGAGTCGAAGAGAGTCCCAAGAAATCTTGGAGAAGAGGTTAAATTAGTCCATTAGTTATTCTTAGGAGATAACGTTCTCTACGGTTGTACAGAAGTTCGTTGTTATTACATGGGAAGACATTTACGTAAGGCGTGCGATCGTTCAACGTTATTTACAGGGAAGGTTGTGGCAAATCCAGCGCACTCACGGGTGAAAACGCATGTTTGCGATAATGATCAACGAGTGAAACGTGACTCAGTGAAACACTCAGACTGCTTACAGGGGAAGGAAGTCCCGAAACACATGCGGACCTGACGTCGGTCGCCCTGAGCGCAGAAACCATTGGCCTCGGGATGGTTCTCGGCTGATGAATCGGCGGGATCGCCGTCGACGCGGGTTTCGTGCGCTCATTCGATTCGTGCGTTTCTTTGATGAGCGCTTTTGTGGACGTCACGTCGTACATATAGTCTCCGTAAAGCATCAGAGCAGCGTCGTGTCGGGCACGGCTTCGATCGCCGCACGCGTCGTGCGCGACTGCGACTCGGAAACCAGCGTTGAAACCACCGAAGACTGAATGTTGCACACAGACAGAGGTGATGAGACCGGCGAAGACGATCGTGTGGACACCGTCTTTACGGAGCTTTGGAGCGAGATCTGGCGCGTGTATGAACGCGCCGAAAGTATCCTTGTTGACGATTATTTCTCCGTCTCGCGGTTTCGCGAAAGGCTCGACGTCGTCGGGATCGATTTCGTAGACCCTTCTTCCAGGATTTAAGCGACGAAACTGTTTTAACCACGGACACGTGGCGTCGGAGTAGGACGCTTTCACATGGATAATCGGCGAACCCGCCTCTCGGGCGCACGCAAGCAGCGCGGAGATATTTTCCTCAAAGTCTGGGAATCCCTCTCGAATCTCTGGCGCCAGACTCCAGTACACGGTTTGAACATCGACGAGCATCAAGGCTGTGCCCGGACCGAAATGCGCGCGCCCGGCATCGTCACCATGCGGGAGTCGCGTCAAATCAGCCTCGGATCGGAACCGCCGCGATCGAGACAGCGTCGTGGCCGCGAGGCGTCGAGACGGATTCAATGCGCTCGTAGATTTCGACGTCGGCATCGATCTCACATCGCGGCCGTCCGCGGTGTCATCTTCGTCTGAGATATCGTTCGATTCGTCGTATGATCTCGAAAACATCTCCGATCGATTCAACTCCTCGGGCGACGCCTCCTCTCGCGCGGGCCAGCGCTGGATGACTTCCATTCGCGCCAAGAGTGCTTGTCTGTTTTCATCGGGCGTGCCGCGCGGAGACTCCTCGCGCGTCGTCCGCACGATGCACGTCGACATCGATGACGCGCCCGTCTCCGGCGCCGTCTCCATCGTGAGAGATGGGTCCTCGTCGCTCGGCAACGGTATCAGTGCATCGTGCCGCGTGCCAGCCCTGTCGTCGTCGTCGACATCATCTTTCGTCCGTCGCGCGCATCGCTCGTCCCTGAGCAGCGCGGACAACATCGCGACGACGGACGCACGCGACCGCGACGCACTCTTTGTCGTCGCTGGGAAATCTACCCTCGGTGCTCGACGAACGAGTCGCGCTCTCGCGTCGTCGTCGTCGCCGCGCGACGAACGTCCCGCCAACCGTCGACCGACCGACCGGCGTCCTTTCGCGCGCGGTCCGGGTGGTTTTTTATGTATGCTTTCTCTCGTACTCTAGTACTGTGAATGATCTCAAGGTATCTCATTTTCTCATACACGCGAGGGTTTAGACACACCACGCGGGCGGTCCAGGTGCGTTTCGTTTTCCGTTTTCGTTTTCGTCGTTGTCGTTCGTTTGCGCGACCGAGCGACCGAGCCGACCGAGCCGACCGACCGGCACGTGTGGACGCGCGCGGGTGGGACGACGAGGGCCGATGGGGGAGCGCGAGCGCGCGGGCGAAATGGTCGCGCGCGACGCGAGCGACGGTGAGTCGAGCGGCGACGACGACGGTGTGGATGACGAGACGTTTGAAGCCATCGTGCGCGAGGCGCGAGGACGAGGGGCGCGAGGGCGAGCAGAGCTGGAGCGACGACCGGCGTGGGTCTCGGACGTGGACGCGGACGAACGCAGGCGAAAGTACGCGCTGAGCGAGGAGGAGTACGCGGCCAAGATGGCGAGTAGGGTGTCGAAACACATTGACGAGGTACGAATACAAAAGTACGCCCAGTTTGAGGACGCGTTTCAATTTTCATCGAGCGATGGAGACGACGAGAGCGATCGAGACGATGGGGACGCAACCGAACGCGACGTGCGAGGGGTGTCCCGCGAATCGCCGCGGTCGTTTGATTTAGACATGGCGTTGTTTTGGGCGAGACGGCGCGCCGACGCTGGCGCGAGGGCGCTGTCTCAACGGGAGGCGCGAGACGCGGAGCGCAGTGAGCGGCGCTGCGTAGAGTCGCAGGCGAAGGAAATCAAAAAACTTCGCGAATCTCTCGCTCGGGAGACGGCGCAACGCGAAAAGTTGACGATGGACGTAGAGAGAAAGACGAAAGAAATCGCGCGTCTCCGCTCGCAACTGGCGATTCTCAAGTTGCGTCGAGACTCTGAGCGCGCCGAAACGAATACGTCGACGCGACTCACGTCGTCGACGATAAAGAAGCCTTCCGATGACCCACAAGAACTTCCGCTCTACGCACAGTTTAGAAGCGATGAGATCTCGCGCGATGCTTGGTTCATGAGACACGCCGCACGAGATGGATTTCGCCGTCAATGAGTTGTGGATCGTATTTCGCGCATTACAACTGTCGTGTAGTGTAGTATGTATGTAGTAGTAGATAGTCGATTCGTGTGTATTGTGAATCGCAGTCAACCTTGGAGGGATGGGGTTGATGCGTTTCGCGGAAAATACAGTGAGCCAATCCGTGTAAACTAGAGCTCAGAGGTGGGTCGGGTCCTTACTTTCCGACGAGACTGGCGGCTCGTTGGCTCAAGATCTCAGAATCGATGGAGTCCCGCGCGATAAATCGCCAGATGCGCACTTCGCGTTGTTGGCCGTAACGTCGAATACGCCCGATGGCTTGCGTTTCGCTGGCGATATACTCCTGAGCGGTGTTCGTCAGCAGAGGATGCACGAAAATGGCGTGGTTCGCCGTCGTCAGATTGGCGCCAGAGGCGCTCTCGTCTCTGCTGAGAAGGAGAAGAACGCGAGCATCGTCTGACTTCAAGTTTTCTTTCTGGAACTCATCTAACGCACCCGTTTGTTGGTGCACGGAACCTTTGAGCTTCAACGTCTTGATGCCCGCTTCGTTCAGCGCGCTACTGACTTGTTGCATCAAATCAGGAAACTGCACGAACACCAAGATGCGCTCGTCGTGAGGAATAGACTTGATGTGAGAGACGACGTCGATGATTTTGGAGCCGTGAACTCCGACGCCTCCGTCAGTTTTCTTAGTCTTTGACGTCGCGCCCTCGGTTCCCAGAGACACAGCCGTGACAACGGAGGTATCACGAGTGGCGCAGGTGCAGTCGGCGACCCCGCATTCTTGATTCTCCGCGTGCGCCTTGAGGCAACTGAGACAACCGATGTGACCACACGTGGACAAGACACCGGATTTCGACTTTGCAAACTTTTTGTCGCACGCACCACACTTGATGGAATCATCTAGTTTAGCTTGCTGTAAATCACGAACAGACTGGAAGAAGCGCAACGACCGGACGCGCCCCACGAGTTCTTTTTGCAATTTACGAAGACCGTGCGTGTGTTCACGAAGTTCCCAAAGCTTGTCGTCGAGAGAAGCAGTCTTTGACTTTTTTATCGAGACCGTAGACTTGCCAGAATCCATCGTCGAGCTCGGAGCGTCGCGCGCGGCTTTGACGACTTGGTAGTCAACCTTGCTCAAATCTTCCTCCACTCGGGTGTTCGCGTCGTAATACACGGAAGCTTTCTGTTTCCACTGACCGCTGTAACCGCGCACTTCGCCCTTCTTCCACTTATTAGTTTCAGTGTCCAAGACGGAGATGATTGAGCCGACGGGAGGTCTGGTTTGCAAGCGATGCGCAACTTTCGACGCCTCTGCCTCATTTTTCTCGTTGAGAAGACCTCTGAGGAGTTTGTCCGCTGTGGGATCACCGATGCCTTCGCCTTCGACGCCGTTCTCCCAACGAATGAACGGGTTGTCCTCTTCAGTGAAATCGGGCATTTGAGACATTTGGCTCAACATGG
>Ga0181569_10003980_pt1 | contig 11414 bp, 9 predicted proteins | sample 101ome_19_FD_132452 | JGI IMG/M metagenome (GOLD analysis project Ga0181569, IMG submission 132452) | Coastal salt marsh microbial communities from the Groves Creek Marsh, Skidaway Island, Georgia - 101405AT metaG (megahit assembly) | ecosystem: Environmental > Aquatic > Marine > Intertidal zone... | reverse complement strand
TTATATTATAATAGGATCAGGACCTTTTGTCAAGAAGTTTTTTATATGCTTCTTCAAAACCTTCTTCTTTATAGACATTTTCGTGATTGCCCCAAAGACGTTTAAAATATCCGTCTGCACTTTCTAATATTGTTTTTTCAGAACTGGTAAGATGTCCTTTAACCATCCAAAAAAGCCTATGGGCTTCTTTGTGGCTAAACTCAGCCATTAGCCAATTGTAAACCCGTAGCCGACGCCGCCGGCCATTTGTGTTGAAACTTCTTGGTCTAGTTTTTCCATTTCAGCCTGCGCTTCTGCTTTTAAGCTATCACCATTAAGTGTTGATCCGCCTTGTGGTCCTGCAATAGTAGCAAATTTACTACGTGCTTCACCTAGCATATACTTACAAGCGGCAAGTGTATAATCTTTAATCCACTGCTTTGCTAGATAATCACTTAATAACTCTGAGTCAGGACGATAATTATAGCACATTAATAATAATGTTTCATTATCTGCTCTAGGACGTTGTAGTAGCGTAAGTTTATGGGTTGCAGTATTCCATTTAAATTCAATAAATGAACCAAACATACGGCCTACAAGTTCTTGATATTGACTAAACATATCGTAAGTTGCAAGGCCTCCTAGGTTACTACTTGACAAAAGATAGGTATTGGTGTAGGCCATATTAAAAGGTTCGAAAATTGTGCCTCCGTCGCCACCACCTGTTCTAGAACCTATACTTCTGCGGAAAATTCTTCGAACTTCAATTACTTCATCAGCAAGTGTATATTCATTATGATCTGGAACAGTTTCGATAAAGACATAACTTTCTTCAACTGAATTATCACTGCGTTGTCTAAAACGTGTAAGTGCTTTAGTTAATGCTGTTTCATAGTGAACTGGATCGAGTTCTACATCAATCATTCCACCACCTAACATTGCATTTACATAATCAAATACTTCTTGCTTTTGTGTTTGTAATATTGCCATTCGATGTTCTCCGTATTAGTATTTATCGTATGAACGCCATAACGATAAATATGTATATGCCAAGACTTAGTTTATATAAACCCGAAAAGGGAAAAGATTATGAATTTCTAGACAAACAGATACTAGAGATGTTTACTATTGGCGGTACCGATATTAACATACACAAATATATAGGAACCGATGACGGTGTAAACGAAAAAGATCATACACAAATACAAGATATGATGTTTTTAGAAAATAGAGACAGAAAATATGATCCTGATATCTATTCTATGCGAGGAATTTATAACGTTCAAGATATAGATTTTGATCTAAGTCAGTTTGGATTATTTTTAAGCAATGATACATTGTTTATGACAATACATATTAATAGTTCTGTTAGAACACTAGGTAGAAAAATTATGCCAGGTGATGTAGTTGAACTTCCTCATTTAAAAGATGAATATGCGCTTAATGATTATAGTGTTGCACTAAAACGGTTTTATGTAGTTGACGATGTTAATCGTGCAAGTGAAGGATTTTCGCCTACTTGGTATCCGCATTTATATCGTCTAAAACTAAAACAAATATATGACGGACAAGAATTTAAAGATATACTCGATCTTCCTGCAGATGAAGACGCTCCAGGAAACGATAAGTTACGTGATTTGCTTTCAACATATGAAAAAGAAATGCAAATTAACAATGCTGTTGTAGACGAAGCAGTTGCTGAGACTCAACAAAGTGGTTATGATGTAACACATTTCTTTACATTACAAACAAACGAAAGTGGAGATACAGAATTAACTGAAACTGAAGGACCGGATAATCTTAAAACAATGGCTCCGCCTGATAGGCAAGGTTACAAAGGTTATCTTATTGGAAGCACTACTCCTAATGGAGAACCATTTGGTCACGGTATAAGTTTTCCACCGTCACCACAAAACGGTGATTACTTTTTGAGGACAGATTTCTTGCCAAACAGATTATTTAAATATAAAAATCAACGATGGAATAAAGTACAAGATCTAAGACGTGCTGATATGATCGGCGCAGACACTGCTAATAATCAGAAGGGAGACTTTATTAACAATAGTTCAACTTCAACAGTAGCAGGTGAGACTTTTGACCAGCGTCAAGGATTATCTAAAGCACTTAGACCAAAAGCGGATAATAGTTAATGCAACATTTTTATGATAAACAAATAAGACGCTACCTTACACAAATTGTAAGGATGATGAGTAATTTTACTTATAAAACAGGAGATAATACTACTATTAAAATTCCTGTAACTTATGGCGACTTAACTAGACAAGTTGGATCTATTATTAGAGATAACAGCGAAAATAAAATTCCAAGTGCACCACGTATGGCTGTATATATTACAGGCTTAGAAATGGATCGCACACGAACTAGTGATTCTAGTTATGTTAATAAACTTAATATTAGAGAACGTGCATATGATGCAGACGGTAAAGAATATTTAAAAACCGAAGGCAGAAATTATACTGTAGAACGCCTTATGCCTACTCCTTATACACTTACAGTTAATGTAGATGTATGGAGTACAAATACTGATCAAAAACTACAAATACTAGAACAGATATTAATGCTGTTTAATCCAAGTTTAGAAATACAAACTACAGATAACTATGTTGATTGGACATCATTATCTGTAGTTAATTTAGATAATATTCAGTGGAGTAATCGAAGTATACCTGTAGGAGTCGAAAGCGAAATCGATGTTGCTACGTTAACATTTACTACGCCAATATATATTAGTCCTCCGGCTAAAGTTAAAAAGCTCGGCGTTATTACTAATATACTTACTGCAATTTTTGCTGATAACGGATTAGAAATTAATTTAGACGATACTGCATATGCAGAAAGTTTAGTTAGAGAAGCAATAGAAGTTAATGAAAATGGTGAGCTCGAAACTGTAATACAAAATGGTGCAAGAGAAGGTATGACATTTGAAAGTACACTAGTTGCAACTAGTCACAATAACTATGATTTATTATTCTTAAATGGTGTTGCTAAATTAATTGGTAAAAATGCTGTTATTGGTGCAGAAACCTGGACAGGTTATCTTAAATCAATTCCGGAAATTTTTCAATCAGGCATTACAGAGCTTAGATTACAAAGACGAGATGGCTTCGGTGATGTTGTAGGAACAGCGTCTATTAATCCGTTAGATGAAACTGAACTTGTAATAAACATTGATGCAGATACAATACCTACAGATACTACTATAACAGGCCCTAGTGGAGATCGCAGTAATATAGACTACATCATAGACCCTTTAAATTATGATCCTAGAGATCATCTAACAGAATATCCTAGAATTTTACTTTTAGGAAATATAGGTAATACATATAAAAACACAGTTACTACTAAAACAAAAACAAACACTATTGATACCGGAATACCTTTTGAAGATGTTAGAAATTGGCGTGTGCTAGTAAACGGAACTGAAGTAAAAACAACACACGATATAAATGGTGATTCTTCTAGTATTAGCGAAACTTATATAATAAAATTTAAAGATTTCCTCAATATAGGCGATAAAGTAGAATATGAATTATACTTTGACGAAGACGGACCTGATGCTTGGAAAAATGCAGACGGATCTGATTTTTCGGCATTTGCAAATGACATTGTTGAATGGGATGGCACACGCTGGCATACTATTTTTAACTCAAAACAGACTACAACAACAACCTTTACTACAAACTTAAATACTGGTGTCCAATATAAATGGGAAGACGGAGAGTGGGTACTTTCATTTGAAGGTGAATATCCAGATGGCACTTGGCGTCTAGCATACTAAGATAATTATTAGTATGAGCAATATTGTTTGTAGCGGTGCATTAGTTTATGCACTTGACACTAAAAGATTCTTATTTTTACACAGAGCAAATGGTAAACAAAAAGACCTCTGGGGGCTTGTTGGTGGCACAAACGAAGGTGCTGAGACTCCTTGGGAGGGCTTAAAAAGAGAAATATTTGAAGAAATAGGAACTATTAACATTGTTAAAACAATGCCTTTAGAAACTTTTGTATCTAAAGATACTAAGTTTTTATTTCATACATATCTTTGTATCGTAAAAGAAGAATTTTTACCAAAATTAAATATCGAACACAATGGTTATGCTTGGGTAGAATTTGGAAATTGGCCTCGACAATTACATCACGGACTTCGCAACACGTTACAAAACAAAGCAAATTTAAAAAAATTAGAAACAGTATTTCAAGTAGTGGATCTTATAGAATATGAGTAGTGTTATAAAATTCGAAGGTGGATACGAAATTCATTGGATTTCGAAAGAAGAATATTCATCCAAAATTATTGTTTTTGAAAAAGCAGGTGTTAAGACCGATATGATTTTTCACACTAAAGGAACAAAGTCTTGGTTTATTAATGCTGGAAGTTTTAAAGTTCGTTGGATTGATACTAGCAACGGTGTACTGCAAGAAAAAGAATTAAATGAAGGAGATGTTTGGGACATTTTAGCGTTAACTCCGCATAGTTTAGAAAGTGTTTATCCTAATTCTTCTATAACAGAAGTAAACAATAATATTTCAAAAGACGATAAACACGTTATAATTTCAAGTCAAACATTTAAACAAGGAGAAGAAAATGTTTAGTTTAGAACATAGCAAAACATTTTTAGATGATTACAATAAACTCAAATACGAAATAGATTCTATTAGTGATATTGACAAAAAGAGCGAGCTAAACGGTCTGCTAAGGAAACTTCATTTAGAAGTTAAAAAGATAGATATGCACCATTTGGAAATTAACCCACACAACCAACTAGGTCAAAAAGCAGACGACACAAAGTCTAATATTAATTCTATTAGAAATCAAATTAAAACAAAACTAAAAGAATATAAGAAGCACAGTTAAGCCTGTGCTTCTCCCCATCTTAAAATAAGCGATGCATTAACATCAGCACCACTAATCTTATACACATTAATTGCTAATACATCTGGTCCATTAGGGAAAGTACCTCTACCGCCTATTGACGTAGTTGTAAGTTCTTTAAGTTTGTCAAGTGACAGCGTTTCAGTTTCACCTGGATTTGAAATAAACGAAAATACTGTCTCACCTGGTTGTGCATACGGAGGTTGACTTAGGTTAAATGTTATCGTATCAGTTGCGGCAAATGTTCCTCTAAAACTTTGTGTGAAACTAACCTGATAATATGTTGCAGTACCAAACAATAATTCTTTCACACCAGCCACTCTAGTGTTAGCAGGAAATTCAGTTTGTGTATCAGCAACAAGGCTGTTAATCGTTGTTCCTGCTGATTCCCAGCTAGTTTCTGTAAAGTATAATACGTTGCTGTTAGAATATGTTGAACTTGTTCCTTGTTTAGCAAAACTAAGAGTAATATTAGATGCACCTTGTGACCCACCGGTTTGATCAGAGCCGGTCCATTCGCCTGACATTTTAATTCTAGTAAAAGTACTACCGTTCCGACTTCTATTAATTTCCCTAATTACATTAGGAGTTCTACTACCAGTTTTGTTTGAAAAGTCTCCGCTAACACTAGCACTTAGGAATATATCACCTACTTCTAATCCACTAACATCATACTCACTGTTTGGTATAAACCAATCATCATCACCATTCTGTAATGCATCAAGACCAGCGCCAGTCCAGTACCAAGGTGTAAAGTTAGAAGTTACTTGGCCTTCTATTGTTGCAGTTGGCGTCACCACTGATGCGCCGCCTGCCCAGTTTACAGAACCACCTAGTGCAATCTGTGCAAAACTAGGCTGACCGCCTGCGGCCTCACTTGTTAATCCATTCCAAGCAATATCGTTAGGATTGTCAGGATAGTTTTGAGGATTTAGTACACCTTCAATAATTATTCCGCCCGAGCCAGTGTCGGAAGTAATAGATAGTGAATCTAGCAATAACTGTGCTCTATTTAATAGCTCTCTTTCACCTAAATCACCTGTTACAGCGTTTGATACGCTAGGAGCAAGTCTTATTAAGAAAGCAGTTTGTTTAGTTGTACTTATAGGAACACCCGTAGTAACATAGTTAAAAATATATCCTCGATCTTCGTCAAACAACCCGTCAATCATATAAGCAGAACCCCAGTGGCTAATAATTGGACTTGTTGTACTACTTACTAATACTGCTCCTGAATTATCGCTGTGTGTTGAAGCAGATCCAGCAGTATAAGTTCTTGTTGCACCGGCAGCAAAATTTGTTAATGTTGCGCCTCTATTGCAACCTGTTAATTGATTAGTAGTATCGTTTTTACCAGTATACGAAATCAATTCATTATTAATATATACTTGTCCACTTTCAGGGAATAAAGAAGTATTGTCTAATGTAATAGTCTGTTGTGTTGCATCGATTGCACCGTTTAGTCTTGATCTAGCACCTTCGTTAGTAACTTCATAACGTACAGGTAAGTTACCAGTACGCATATAAGCCTCGGTATTTAGGTTATTACCTTTTAATCTGTGTGCATATACATAATCACCATTTGGACCACGGAACATCCAGTCAATGAATCCAGCACCGTACCAACTAAATTGAATACCGATCATCTGCATTTTTGTTACGTCAACTTCGTATCCGCTTGGACCGGTTCCGTCACATCTATCTAAGTTCCATTCGCTTTGCGGAATAACAATATCTTCAACTTTGGATATTTTGGCGCCTGTGATATTTGAAACCCCTCTAAAATCAGGAGTAACATACATTTTAATATTATCAACAATGTGCGAAACAACGTGTGTCATTCCTCGTATAACAATTCTATCGCCTTCTTGCAATTGATCTTGAAAGCGTGTGTTAGTACCGTTAACTTCATTTTCATCTGAATTAACTGATATAGTTCCTGCACATTGAAATGTAGCAGATCTTCTAACAACTGATAATTGCTGTCCGTCATATTGGAAGAAAATACCATTTTGATCGTCAAACGGTCCCGAACGAACAACAGCACCGTGCCAGGTTAGTGTAGCAACTTGACATTGAGGTCCTACTTCGCCTGTGGTGCTTCCTAATGCTGTTTTAGCGTTTACAGTAAATGTTCTTTCGTCAATAATACTGTTTACAGTATAGTCATTATCATAGCCTGTTGTGTTTACGCCTACAAGTCTAATTTTACACCCTGATTGTAAACCGTGATCTTGGTCGTCCATTATAATAGTAATTAAACTTCCAGAAGCAGTATCTGCGGCAGTAACACTTCTTACATCATAACTAGGAGCAAATAGTGCGCCTGTGTTGTACATTGCTCCTTTACCTGATTGATATCTAATGTACTTTTTACTTTGACGTATTGCTTGAGCACCGTGTTGTGGTCCGCCAGTGCCTAGTTGTACACCGCCATCAAAAGCTCTATGACTAAAGAACGCATCTGGTCTTGCATAAACAAGTCCGTCTATATCTGTTGTTGTATCTACAGTACCTGGATTACGTGTAATATATCTTAACGAGGTTAAAGAAGGAATTTCTGATATAAAAAATGGTCCGCCTGCAATAGCGTGATTGTTAGAACCGTCGTCAGAACCAATACTTACATTAATACTAGCACCAGGGACTAGTCCGTGATTGTTATCAAAATCAACTTGAATAGTTGCAATAGAACTATATGTTACTGGAGAACTAATTCCTAATTGACTTGTAGTTGCTTGAGACACCGAAACTGCAGAATAAACATCAAAAGTATCACCTAATACTGCTGTACCGGTAACGTCATAGATATTAGATATTTCTCCGCCATCAACTTGTACACGGAATGTTACATCATTAGCAGGACTTGTACCTCCTAAATTATCTCCTGTAACAGTATATTGTTCTCCGTCGTATATTTCTGAGCCGCCGTCATTAACACCGCCAAATATATAACCTCCACTATCTCTAGTAATGTTAATATCACCGTTTGATGCTACTGGGTTAGTTGATTGTGTTCCACTAAGACCGCTGAATGTTCCTGTACCCGAACCGTTGCCTGTTAATAATATTACTTCTGTGATAGAACCTACTGTACTATCTTCAGCAGTTGCAGTCACTTTTAAGTATAAATCATTGTCTGGAGTTAAGCCGCCAACTTGTGTTCCTAAAATTTTAATAGTATCGCCTATATTATAACCACTTCCTGGAGTATCTACACCTACAATATCATAAAGATCATTGTCTACATTAACAAAGAATGTAGCATTTGATGCTGTGCCAGCAACGTTGTTTGATGTACTTAAAATAATGTTGTTGTATGTTTGTGTATTACCAATAAAAGAAGTTGTTATAGCATCGTTTAGTGTAATAGTATTACCGTTAATTGATGTAATAATCCTCTGTTCGGGTGTAGTAGAATCAAACCAATCATCTGGAATAGCCATACCAGTGGTAATTCCAGTAGCATCTTCTAGTTCAATTTCTGTTGCACCTGAGGAAACTCCGGTTTCTACTCTAACTGTTTTAACGCTTCCGCCATTAAGTCCGGTTCCTGCTACACCAGTAACCTGTGTGCCTGTTGGAATACCAGTTCCTGTTAATGGTGCTCCATTTGGCGGAGTTGCAGTTGCAGAAAATGCAATAAAGTTTGAACCCGAAGGAACAATTAATGGTGTTGTAAAACTTCCGTTGGAACCATTACTTGATACACTAAATGTTGGTGTTCCAATATCAGCTCCTGTGTAAAAATCGGCCGCTCTAAGTTGTGTAGATGATGTTGCAAGAATTTGATTATTAGAAGTACCTACTTTTGCCTTTGCATAGTAAGTAAAAGTTGTAGTGCTAGGTATATCATAAACAATAAATGTTCCTTCTGCTCTATTAAATCCTACAATACTTGATGCTAGTGCTTTAATAGTAATTGCATCACCAGTTGACAATCCGTGTGGTCCGACTGTTGTTACAGTAATTAAAGAAGCACCAATTCCTGAATTCCCTGCTGATGCATCAGTTACAACTGTGCTTACTGGAATATCAGATGCATTGATTTCGTATGTTGCTGGATACCCTCTTTGCATAGAAATCGCTTGCCACTTTGTAGGTTGTAGTCCATACTCAAAGTCAGCATCGATCATTGCTTGTGGTAATCCAACACGCATACGTTCAATAGCATCTGTACCAAAATCGTATGGTCTTACCTTTTGTTCTGCACTTTCTAAAAATAGCTGAATCTTGTCTGTACTAGCCATATCAGAAGTACTGTACTTAAAGTTAATAATAGTTGTACCATTATTAATAGATAAGGCCCTTGGAAAACCTTCAGAATCACCTGCTGTAAATTTAGTTTCGGCTCCTCTAGTAGGATCGGTGAAACTGTATATAACTTCGTTAGATGTTACATTACTAATAATTAATAAGTCTTCTAACTCAATTTTTCCTAAAATTTCAATACGCCCTAAACCGACTTCTAAAGTTGGAGTAGAACTTAATCCGTTTTGTATAACAGCAACTAAGTCATCTAACAATGCAGTGACTCGACCCGAGGTGCCTTCTTCTACTGCCGCTCCTGTAGCTACTTGTGTAGAATCTGCTTGCTCTGGACTTGGATTAATAACATTAGTAATAATGTAAGTATTAATAGTATCTCTTAAAAACTGGTATGCTTCATATTCAGGTATTCTATTACCATCAATTTGCGGAACTTCTTTATTCCAATAAAAGCCTGATACTCGTCGTGTTTCTTCGTTGCCTCCGTAGCGAATATCAAATAATAATGCATCTATAACATATTCGCTATCTCGTAAACATTTGGCTTCGTCGTATGTATATCCTACATAATCTGGATTAGCGGCGTCAACTTGATTTTGTATATAAGCAACAATTTCTTGTTGTAAAAATGTTTTATTTTGTGAAATTAGATCGTATGCATTAGGTCTAGAGTTATCGTCTATACCCAACCCTGGACTAAAAACATATTCTTTAATTAACTTCTTTGCCATCTTTTATCCTATGCTCCAAACGCTACTGCAAATGCTACTGCGGTTGCATCGACGTATTCTTTATTTGCTAAGTGTTCATTGCTCGATGGTGCAGTAGATGCCGATACTGTGCTTCCAATATGCATCTCTCCGCTAACTCCCATCCCGCCTGTGACCACTATTGATCCTGTTGTAGTACTAGTTGACGCTGTATCTGCGTCTGAAAAAATACTACCGCCTACGTGTAAATTTTTTCCTATTCCAACACCGCCTACTACCTGTAGTGCGCCCGATGTGATATTTGACGCATCGGACGTAGAAGAAATTGTAACTGATCCAGCATCTATATTAACTATTCCCATAGTTTGTGATGCAGAATCATATGTAAATCCACTATCGCCGCCAAACTCTAATGCATCATTATATTGGACTTGTCCAGGAACACCACCTGGAGGAGTTCCTCCGCTTGGACTAGTTACAGATGCCCAACTAAGAACTCCGCTACCGTTTGTTCTTAAATATTGTCCCGATACACCATCAGCAGTCGGTAATACATATATCTTATTATTACTTAGCGTATCTGGTGCTTTAAAGCCTACATACTTGGCATTCGCTGTATTATATAATTGTATTTCGTTACCGTTTTGTACTTGTACTGCTTCACTTTTAATAAAAAGTGTACCATTTACTGTTACGTTATCTTCAACATATAAATCGTCGCCTATTCCTACACCACCTGTTATACGTAATGCTCCCGAAGATGCACTAGTAGTTGCACCGTCGTTATCAATGATTAACGGGTTAGAGATTGTTCCACCATTAAAACCTCCGCTGCCGCCAGCAACTTCTCCTGGTTCCCATCTACTGTTGCTTTCATTCCAAACTAATGCATCGCCGTCTGCAGGTGCAGGTGCTGTAACATTGCTTAAATCGTTTAGATCAACACCAGTAATAGTACCATTACCAAATGTTAAATTTCCAGTAACATTTAAATTATATAAGTTACTAGTACCTGTAGTGGTTAAAGTTCCTGTAGTAACACTAGTAAAAGAAGGACTAGAATTAGATACAACGTCCCAAGCAACTCCGTTAAATTGCCATTGAGAATTTCCGACCTGATGTATTTGCCCTGAAGTAGGATTTAATGGAAAATTTATTGCCATTTTGAGCTAGTTCCTATTTTAACATTACTATTTATTCTATTAATTTTAGCCATAACTTGTAAGAGATCCTATTACTGTCCAGTTGTTTAACAATCTTATTAAAGTAAAACTTACAACATCAACAGCATTTACTGTACCTGTCGGCGGCGTGCCACCTTGCCAATTAATAGTAACTGTAGTTCCGTCTATGGCTGCTCCGGTAGGCAAATATGCAGTCGATCCTTGACCTATTAATAATGCTATAGTAATTGTTTTATTGTTGGTTGTAGGAACGTTTGTAAAGTTTGCTGTAAAATCAGCCGCTGGACTTAAATGATAAAATACTGAAGTTGATGAAAAATCGTGATCAACTGTTCCTGTTGCTCCAGTTAAAGATGTAAGATTTTCAATTCCTGA
>Ga0181569_10003975_pt1 | contig 11422 bp, 2 predicted proteins | sample 101ome_19_FD_132452 | JGI IMG/M metagenome (GOLD analysis project Ga0181569, IMG submission 132452) | Coastal salt marsh microbial communities from the Groves Creek Marsh, Skidaway Island, Georgia - 101405AT metaG (megahit assembly) | ecosystem: Environmental > Aquatic > Marine > Intertidal zone... | reverse complement strand
ATCCAATCGCGAGATTTTAGCTTTAAATGCTCTAGGTGCTAGTCCTAGGTCACTCCTATGGCCCTTCTGCCTGTTTTCTATATTTCTTTCCAGTCTTACTATTTTTGCAACTCTACAATGGGGTCCCTTGAATCGGGGGGAGTTTGATAAATTACGGGAAAAAATCCTTTGGGAAAACTTTTCTGTTTTGTTGATCGAGAATGGTGAAATATCTTTCGATATCGATTCCCGTAAGGATTCAAAAACAAGCCAAAGTTTTGCTGCTTTAACCAGTGAAGGGGGAGGGGAGCAGGTTTCGCGAGTTTCTTTGTCGGTCGGCGAGTTTACTGATAATACTTGGAGAAATTTAAGAATCACTCTCTTTGATCATGAAAATCGAATACAGATGGTTTTAAACTCAGGAAAAACCATAGTTACAAAATCTGTGGAAGAAGGTCTGTTAATTCTTGATTTATATGATGTCGACTTGGAACCCGTAAATCGCGGACGCAACTTTTTTAGAGGTGGTTCCGACTTATTTTTAAATATAGCTCATTGGAGGGAACCATTAGTGATTGAAATCGGAGATGGAGAGAAAAAGAATTTGAAAAGAATGTCTTTCAGTGAACTTACTGAAGTTGTCAAAAATTCAGACAACGAGTTGGAAAAGATTAAAGCAAACTCCATTTTACATAAAAACGCAGCACTCGGGCTTTCACCATTTTTCGTATGTTTGTTACTCCTGCCATTGACAACCAAGTCTGCCCGCAGGGAAACTGTTCATAATTTGTTGATCGGCATTATCATCAGTTTTTCTTACTACATGCTCGGTACCGTAACATACAACTTCTTTGAAAAATATTCATGGAACTACATTGCTTGGTGGTCTCCAAACATTTTTTTTCTCCTGTGCATAGTTTTTATTTACTTCAAGGGTAGTCGTTAGTTATTGTATATTAATGGGTTATGAAGGCTGTTAGTCTGGGCCAAAAACTGCCATGCTATGTAGATAATATTTTCTTTGTAAAAAGACTCATCTATTATGTAATATATACTAATATTAGGCTAAAACCTCTAAACCACATTTTTTATGAACTGTAATATACTAGTTGGAATGAATTACTTTAAATTATCTGCCCTCTTTTTTTGTTTAGTCTTTGGCCAAAACCTGGCTTGTGGATTGGTCGGTTCATCCAGTGTTTCTGTCGGGGATGCAGATAGTAATGTTTCAAATCCGACCTATTACATCGCAAGCGCTCCACTTTCCCAGGATGCTGTTTTCACCGGCACTGTTGCCTCGTTTGATAATTCCAATGCCCAGTTAACTTTTAGTACGGATACCAATGCATCAGGTGCAGTAACTTATCCATTTTATGGTGACAATATCTTTGTGCCCAGCGTTCAAATTCCTTCTTTCACTGTGACTGTAGTGGGAGGTGCTGTTACAAGTGTCTCCCCAGTATGGCAACCAGGCACCTTCAAAACTACAAAAACTGGATTTACGGATGCTCCTGAATTGCTTCTCTATGATGCAGATTGCAACATTTCTGCTGAATTATCTGCCAATGTGGTCTCTGGAAAACTTGATTCGGTCACCGTGTCAAATGGGGGCAGTGGTTACGCATCAACTCCAAGCGTCAAGGCAGTTGCAGGACCACATCTTGTCAAAATCATCGATAACGAAAGTTCATACAAAGGTAGAGTATTTCTTATTCTGGATAATAATAAGACGAGGCTTAATATTGATCTTACAAGGATTGCAAGTGGAGAGTCCTCAGATGTTTCAACCTATTTTCCCGTTGGTACACTGGTTGAGGTAATTCCTGCCACAACACTGGGATCATTGTTCGGTACTGATCTTACTGATTTGCCTGCTAATTGGACATATGGTCTGCCTGATGCCACTGATTGGGTATATATTTGGGACATTTTAACATGGACTTACCAACCATATTTCTTCAACGGGACAGATTATGAGTCTGCTTCCTCTGGGGGGTGGGGCAGAGGTTGGTACTCAAAACTTAACCCGTCGAAAGGGATACTTAATCACACCATCTTATACCCAGACGAAGCGTTTTTGGTGGCCAAAAGAACCTCCGGTGCGGTTACATTAGAATTTGATGGTGAGATTGAAACAAACGATAAGCAGATTTTGCTTCCAGAGTCCGGTAACCAGAAACTTGCTAAAAATCCCTACGGTGCAGATATGATGTTGGCTGAATTGATTCCTTCGAATCAAATAACATCTAACACTGGAAGTGGTTCTCTGTTTAGGTCAGGGACGGATGAAACAGGGGATATCGTTACTTTTTTATCCGGTACTGAATGGAAAAGGTATTATTACGATGCAAGTTATGGTAATAATCAAGTAACTTCAATGCACATCATTGGCACCCGCAGACCTTTGGATGGTTCGGACAATAACGCTACATTCATGGATGCGAATGATTTTCTAATAGACGATGGGATTGTTAGCAATATAGAAAGTTGTAACATTGCAGGCGATACGGGACAATCAGACGAGAGTTATACAAAACTTACAATCACGGGTTTTTCAACTTCCGACCTTAAAGGCTTTTCGATAACATTCTCAGGATTACAAGGATACCTGCTTTACGAGAACGGTCCGCAAGAGGCTAACGCCACTAGCGGTGCCCAAGTCACATCTCCAGATAGAGGTTCAATTGTTGATTCCGTTTTGAATAATACCTATGAAATCGTAAAAAGTGGATCAGGGTGGGTAGTTATAAGTAAACAGAGAGATATTAATTTTAAGAGTGACGAAGGTTCTCCCTCCTGGTCCATTGGAACATTGGGCAGCGGCTATTCAAGGGAAGCTGTATTTTACTGCATTGGAGGTACCAATGCAGTCGATGCAGAAGGTACTATCAGTGCAGGTGGAGTTATTACTGCTGTCACAACCCAAGGAAGTGGTTATACCGGAAAACCGCAGACTATAGTTTCGGGTGGAGGTTGGCGATTAACGACTGATAACACTGCCAAGAAAGATAACTTAATTCTTGGTGCTTCGTCAGGGATCCTAATTCAGCGAAATTCTCTTTCTGGAACAAAAGCTTACATACAAAGTACCAATCCATTCCAGTAAAATTTATATCTAATAAATTTTTAAAAAACTGAGGGCATTGCTTGTCTGCTTGATGAGTAGTACATTTGAGGTACATCTTTCTTTTCCTATTGCGCCCAAACTATTCGGTTAAAATATTTTGCTGAAATTTATATGCCTTCGGCAATCCTTTCTGTGCTTAATCATAATTTAAAAGACATGGAAACCAAGATGCCAATGAGGAGAATATGTGAAGTGTTTTAATGCTCTACATCAATTCGAAGATATAGAAAAAACAAATTGTAAGATCGAAGATTAGATTATTTACAACATTTTAGATCCTTCGCCATTGATTATTGCTGAATTGAAATAAAATTATTTCGGAGGCAGCCTCATTGTCTAAGGATAGAAAAACCCATGAACCTGACGAATTTTCAAACATGTAGGGAAAAGAGTTTTGATCAACCCAATACCAACCATTGAGTTTGTTTACCCAAACCCAATATGAACTAGGGGCAATTTCGAGTGCATATACCCATCCTAAATCAATGTGGAAAGCCCATTTTTTAGGGTGTTGATTCCAATAATTACCAAACCAAAGACTTCTGCCCCATCCGTTGTCATTCAAAGTTGTATCCGAAAATAAGGGTTTGATTTTGAAATGAGCAGTAGCACTCGAGAAGTCCTCAATTAAAATTTTTGATGATGCTTGATTAGGGTCAGCAATATTTTTTCCTTCCCAGTGCGAAAATTCGTAGTTTTCGTATGGTATTGCATTAATATCTCTCCATCCTACACCGTATACACCACTCCCTAATGCTTTACCATAGATAGAGTTATTTGCATTAACCTCTAATACATAGAATCCGGGTTCTGCTTTATCGTCATCTCCTTCATAGGACAGGTCGGGTTCGAAAATAGCCCAGACCTGATAGTTTTGATTTAAGTTTATGCTTGTTTCGGAAGACAAAGTATCTCTTACAGGTGCACCCTCCCAACGCTCAAACTTAAAACCGGCATTTGGTTTTGCCAATAGTAAATGGTTAGGATTAAAGGCAAATTTTCCACCACCTAGAACCCAACCCCCATCTTCAGGAAAAGAATTAACTTCAATTGTTTTAAATTCCAGTGGATAGAAGTGAGCTGTAAATGATGTATCCTTTTTAATTTGCAGGGAAACATCTTTTTCTGAAAGAATAGTATCTTGATCAACTAGCCAGTTCAGGAACTTATAATCTTTATTTTCTATTGCGGATAAAGATATTATTGTACCATCTGCTACAATATTTGAGTGTGATGAAGAAATGCCGATATTTTCCCAATTGATTTGAGCTTCTTCAGCTGGTTCAGTGTAAACCGTAACAAAATGAGCTTTCCGTTTAAAAATTGCCCGGAGTTCGAAATCAGTTGGCGATGCGAAAGTGATGGTTTTGTTGGTTGAAAGTGGTTGATTTATCTCATTTTCCCATCTTACAAACTCAAATCCTTCTTTCGCGTATGCTTTGAAAGTTGGAGTGTACCCGACTGCAAATGACGATCCACCGATTATAGTTCCACCAACCGTTTCAGTCAGAAAACCATTGTTTAAGTAGTTTTTGGTCAATATTTTCTTTGATACATTCACATATTTTTGCTGTGCGCTTTCAGGTTCAAAAATAGCCGCAAGGAATGTGTCTTGATTAAGATTTAAAAATGTTGAAGCCTTATTTTGTTCTTGAACTCCGCTACCCTCCCAATGTGAAAAAGTGTAACCTGGTTTGGGTTCAGCAAGTATTGGGATTGTCCCTTTGGAGTAAGTATTCTCTCCTAAGGGGTTGGTTTTTCCATGTAGATGGTTTGAGGGTAGAACATTTAGCAGATACTTGGATTCAGGAGGATCTTCTGTATCCTCATCATCAATTTTTTTAAATTGTGCAATAATAGTACGATTTTCATCATATTCGATATAGGTATTGGCATCAGTAATATCATTTATTCCCTGCCCCAACCACTTTTCAAAGACATAACCAGGTTTGGCAGAGGCAAAAATATAATGATATTGCGATTGTTTCTTAAAACCCTCGCCTACAACCATACCAGTGTTTGGTGGGTCTACATTTATACTAAGAAATGGAGGAATGGGTGGTAAGAACTGGGCAGAGAACAACAAATCTTTTTTGATGGTAAAAGTAATCTTGTTACCCTCTACCGTAGGTGAGAAATCTTCACTCAGGATCCATTTGTCGAAACGGTTGTTACCCAATGCATTAGCCTGAATCTCTACTTCGGAGTTGTAAGCTAGAGGCTGATTCAGTTGTTGAAGTGTAATTAAGTCGTTTAGAGTGAGGGTGCCTAAAAACTTTGGATTAATGTCTACATTGAGATTGCAAACTTTTTTCTTAAATTCTGCAAATAACTGTGCACTGGAATTAAAGCTCAAATGAGTATCAGGTGAATTTGAAAGAATCGAGCCATCTGCAAGGTACCACCCGGAGAATTCGAAGCCTTCATATCCTGATGCATTAAAAAGGCTAGAAATTCCTCTTTGAAGTAGTGTAGGTCCGAACGCAATACCTCCCACATCATTCACTAATTGCCCATTAATATCACGTGTTCTTGTTGATATTGTTATTTCAATCGGATCAGTTGCCACTACCGCACCAATATTTAGCGGTCCCTCAACTTTCAGAGATATTTTCTTTTCCGTCTTTCCTGTTGCGTCACCTTCCCACTCTAGAAATTTATAATTATCCAAAGGGAAAACTTCAATTTCTACATCTGAGCCGTATGGGAAAGATAGTTTATTTTGGGAAACTGAAAAAGACGCTACACCTTCTGGTTTCGAGTAAAGGTTTACAGGATATAGAATTGGGGCAAATACAGCATGGATTCTTGTATTCTCAAGAACAGTTAGAGTAGTTTTGGCTTGGTAAATATTTTCTATGTATTGACTGCCCTCCCAACGCAAAAATTCATGGTGCGGCAGGGGATTGGCCTCAAGATTTATAACACTACCTTGTATAAAAGTTTTATCTAATTCTGTGATCACCCCACCTTCATTATTTGAACCATGTACTGAGTAAAAATTAGGAGCGAAGTTTGCTGTTAAGTTTAGATCTAGTTTTGAGCTTACTTTTATTGAGTTCTCACTGGGGAAATTTAAAATTTCATTTTCAACAAATTCAATGATTTCAATTTTATTTCCATGATCATTACTTGTTTTGTAGTACAAAGTATCCGGTGCGTTTACAGGTACCTCAAAAAGCAGAATCCCATTTGAACTTTTTGAGTTTGTAACACCTGTGGTGTATTCGGATTCAAAAGTAATTTCTTCATTTTCACTTGTTGATAAATAAAACTTTTCATTTTCAGGTAAGTCCAAGTCAAAACTGTAAACAAACCCTTTGGCTAGGGTGAGCAATGGTAATTCTCGATCATCAATATAAAGGGATTCCTCAGATAAATTTGCATTAGATTGTTTCTTTTCGACTTTAAAAGAGTATTCGTTGTTGATTGTCCAATTCAGTAATGTGTGATGTTCTTTTGGGTTTGCTGTTAAGGTGATAAGCGAATCGTGGAGGTAAGTTTCACTATATTCCGATATACTTCCCATTGCGGAATCAAAAGATACATTAAGTTTATTATAAATAGGTTCTAATTTGGCGGTTAAAACAGTATCTTCGGTGGGGCTTATTGTGATGAGCGGAGAACGCCAACTTGGTAAAATGTTAAGTTCACTCGAGGTAACCCAACCCAAAAATGAATATCCTTCTTTGGGGGTAACTGAGATTTCTCTGTCGACACTGTCAGTTTCCAAATTCCATATTCGTTTATCTGGATTATCAAATGTGAACCCTCCGTTCTCAGGATTGGTTTGAATAGTTAAATTGATCTCTTCTGGCGGAATAGGCTCGAATTCAGCCATTATTACAAGGCTCTCGCTTGGTGTTATGACAAGGGGATTCTGAGAACTTGTCATTAGTTCGCCTTCACTGTTTTGCCAACTCCACTGAATCAATCGGTAACCGCGGGGTGCAAGGTCGGATGGAGTTGATCCAGTACCTTCAAGTATAATTTCTGAATTGGGCGGGAAAGTGCCAATGCCAGATACATGGCCTTGGCCAACCACATGCGACGATATGGAAACTGGAACTTCTTCGAACACGGGAGTCAAAGATGAATTAGAATCTGGAATGGTGAAAATTGAATTGGCCGATGCAGATGATTCCAAAAATTCGATGTCACCTTCCCATCTTAAAAATTTATAACCTGCTGACGGTAAAGCGGAAATGAGAACGGTTGATCCGTAGGAATAGGTTCCTGAGCCATTCGCATCTCCTCCAACGGAATCAGTTACATCGAAATTATATGACTTGGGTGAGAATTCTGCAATGAGGTCCAACCCAGAAGTGACGTCAAATCGAAGGAATGGGTTTTGAGGGTCTTCGGTTTCAATTCCAAACCATTGATTAAATTTCCAACCTCGTAGTGGTTCGGCGACCATGGACAGTGAAGTACCTGATTCATATTCCTCAGAAAAACTTTTTTGTCCAAAAACTTCTCCGTTTCCTGCGACATTTACTGAAATGGTAAAAGATGGTCTTTTAAATACTGCTTCAAAAAACAAGGTAGCAGGTGCTTCCGCTAAATTTACAAGAGTGGTTTTGGATTGGGGCGATGTTAAAAAAGTAAGTTGAGTTTCATTTCCCTCCCAGTGAGAAAATTCCCAACCTTCTTCAGGAGACGCCTCGAGTTGAGGGATTTCTTCGATAAGATATTGTCCTGTACCTGTGGCAGTGCCACCATTGCCACTAGATACAGAAATGAAAAAACTTTCCGGAGTGAAATGAGCATGCAAGGCGATATCATTGGTAACTGTGATTTGATTTGAAGAAACATTGTTTTCAAAAGCCAGCGAATCTATTGAAGCTTGGCTACCATTCCAGGAAATGAATTTGTATCCGGGTTGGGCAACGGCTTGCAATGAATGTATTCCAAAGTGGTACCAAGGGCCGTTAGGATTGTCGAAGATTACATTACCTCCAGTTCCTTCTGTAATTGTAATTTCGTATGTCTTTCGTGTGAACATCGCCATGATGAAATTACTAACCTTGGCTCGGGACATATTTACATCTGTAATTGCACTGTAGGGATTTAGAACTATTCCTTCCTGGTCTTGCCACTTTAAAAATTTATACCCCAAGATTGGGGTTGCTGATATGGGGACCAGTTGAGTCGCACCGTATGAACCGGATTGAGGACTAATGCTTTGACCTCCTTGGCCAACAGAAAAAATAAGGCTCTTTTCTATTTCGTCAAAATTTGCAACTAGACTAGCATCACCCGATAATTGGATTTTTGTAGTTTCGGTTAAATTTGAATCGAGCATATATTCTGCCCCGTTTGGAGAAGACCAATGCGAAAAGATGTATCCAGTTTTAGGAATAGCTAAGAGGTTGTAAATACTACCGTTTCGATAGGGACCATCTTCAATAATGAAAACTTCACCGCCTAAGATATTGTTGGTGTTTGCGTTCAGGGTATGCTGTTTCGGCAGAAATACAGCTTGTACAAAAATATCTTGCGTTATTAAAATGCTTGTCACTGATGAATTTTCATCGACTACGGGACCCACCCAATGGGAAAATTCATACCCTAGAGAGGGTTCGGCTGCTAAAGAAATGCTATCACCATAAGAATATTCTCCTCCACCCTCTACCGTTCCAACTCCTGAAATTGCAGTTTCGAGTTTGTACACCATGGGTGCAAATACGGCAGTGATATTTCGATCCATGGTCATTTCTACAACCGTGGAAGGAAACAGCGGATCGCTCACTCCATCGCCTAACCAGCCCACAAACTGCATGTTAGCGTTGGGTGTAGCAATGATTTCAAGATTCGTTCCATCGGGGTAACTTCCATTTACATCGGAAGTTGTTCCACCATCAGTTTGATTAATTACGAGTGAATATAAGTCAGGAATCCACTCTATGTCTTGGGTTGTTTTGAAGGTATCTGACGGATACTGAAGAATATTTCCGTATTTCCAAATTGAGTTGTTAGGTGGTGTCCCATTCGAAATTTTTAGATAGAGATTTTCAGGAATACCTGAAGAGAAACCGGGCCACAGCCAATCAGCTCCTGTGACAGCGTTGTATTTAGTTGAAGAAGATAACTCAGGGCTGTCGTAGAATCTTATGCATAATGGAGTTCCAGTTCTTGGAAGTTGGTTTGTGATAATATGGTTGGATTGAAGTTGGTAGAAAGCGGGTTCGGAGGGGAAAATGTCGACGACATCGCTATTTTTTTTGAAAATAGAGGTAAATGAAAACATACCATTATCGAATCCATAGCCTGAACTAGAGTCTCCTATCCTTGTACCCTCGGTCAAGGGGATCCAATTTCCATTGAAATGATTTGCTAAGCTCGAATTGTTCGCCTCGCTGTAATATCCTAATGTGATAAGAGCCCCATCACCATTTCGTGATTGCCCGGAATCTAGGGCTATGCCGTTAATATCTTGGAGAACTTGGTTGTTGTTTGCAGTCGTTTGCGTAGAGCAATGAATAACAATACTCGGCACGCCTGCTCCTAATGATTGTGCGATTGGGTAAAAAAGTATCAGGAGGCAAACAAACTTAAACCTTCGAAGTGCCGTTACGCTTGCTGAAACATCGATTCTAGAAGAAAAACTGAAACATAGAGCACAAAATAATTGTGAGCAAAATTTACGAATTTGCTCTAAAACACAAAATGTGAGCTTTTTAATCAACGGGCGAATATAGAACCCTAGCCCAAAAAGCACGATATAATCAAGAAATTTCAGTATATATTAATAGTGTACTAACATATTACAAAGGTGACTTTAAGTTTATTTAGGCTCATTTTTTTATTTGACTTAACAACAATTACTTCAAAAGTTATTATTTGATGCAATACCGCCCTTTTGTATTTTGCCTTTTAATTTTGCAGAATTTATCTCTTTTTGCAGATTACAGACAGATTATTTGGGGAACACACCGGGGACCTGATTCGCCGCTGCACGAGCCTGCAGTTTATGGTTCTCCCAACCCCAATTGGAATACTACAGGCCCATCGACGGTGCAAAAGTTGATGAGTGCAGATGGAAGCGATTTAGTTTCGAGTAGTCACGACGGAACAGCAAACCAATTTTCCGGCGATTTGATTGAGCTAGGCTTCTTCGCCAACAATTTAGGAACAAGTAATCAAATTGGTGGTACAGGTGGGGAAGCTGACACCCCTTCCACTAATCTTTTTCATGGAACATGGGTTCCTTTAACTATCAAAACATTTATTGGTCAAGATTGGGGGAATGGATCGCCTGCTAATGAGAGTGTGGCCGCTGGTGAGTTCGCATTCAAAAGTCTCTTCCAGGAATCAACTCCTGGCGTTTGGTCTGATACGGTTACCCACAATACTGATGCCGAGTCCTCGTACAACATTTCTGGCGTTGATACTCAATCGGTCCTTTCTGACCATTTAGATGCCTTAAATACAAGCACACTTATCGGAATAAGATTTTACGATTCCAATACTAAATCTGAAGGAGTTACTCATTACAATACAATGATGAACTCAAATTGGACTTGGCCTGGTGCGAATGGAGAACTGCAAATGTGGCTTCACAATTCAAGTTCTCCTGATGACCTTGACCCAAATTTGAGGTTTGAATTTGATAACACTACATATGGCAGTTCTGGTAATTACACTCCACTTGTTGGCGGACAGTTTGTAAGTACCAACGGTGCTGGCAATGGTACAAGCCAGTTAGGTTCAGATGACCTTAAAACGACACTGACATACTGGAGCGGTGCTTCAAACTTAGATATTTCAGCCAATAACAAAGATACAATCCTCAGTGGACTTACTGGCAGTTCCAACATCACCGGTGGAAGTGACAATATCCTAACTCTTAATGTTAACGGGGCAGGAACGACATCCAATTCTTTTACATTCACTGGCGACATTACTGACAGTGGAGCATCCGGTGGGTTGCAACTATTGAAAGTTGGTACGGGAGAACAGATTCTGACCGGAGCGATTAGTTTAGTAAGTGATACTGACAGTAAAGTTACTATCGGAGAAGGTACATTAACCTTGAAATCAAGCTCTAATAACCAGCAATTTGAGTACTTTACTGGTTCCGGAACCCTCAAGCTTGATAATACTTCCAACGCATCGCATACGGTTATTATAGGATTGGCTAATACTTCCGCCAAACAAACTCTAAGTGGTGGCGTCACTCTTAGCGGTTCCGGTACAAATACTATTAATGTTGGGGGAGGAGAGGTTGCTGGATTTGATAAACATCAGGAATTTTCGGGAGTAGTCACGGGTGCTGCCAACCTTAAGAAAACAGGGAGTGGCAAATTAACTCTT